>Ga0182024_10000144_pt1 | contig 160183 bp, 115 predicted proteins | sample P32metaG_FD_120480 | JGI IMG/M metagenome (GOLD analysis project Ga0182024, IMG submission 120480) | Permafrost microbial communities from Stordalen Mire, Sweden - P3-2 metaG (Illumina Assembly) | ecosystem: Environmental > Terrestrial > Soil > Wetlands > Permafrost | place: Sweden: Stordalen...
AACCAGCCGAACCGCCTCCTGCTTGAACTCGAGCGTATACCGCGCCCGCGTCGCCTTCATCATCGTCTACCCCTTCGCTGATTCTCAGCTATGGGATACGTTTGGCGGGGGCAAGATCACCTCACTTCGAAGCCGGATTAGTCCCACTCCCAACCGCCGCCACTTCCGCCTCTTTCACCAGCACAGCAAACCGCGGAAACGCAAAACTCCCCCCGGCATCATCCACCACATTCAACTGCCCAATATAAGTCCCCGGCTTCAACTTATCCAGCGGAACATCCAACTCCACAGCCACAGCATCCCGCCCCGCAACATTCAGCGCAGTAGCCTGCACAATCGGAGTCTCAAACACCTTCGTCGATCCCTGTATCAGTTCCAGACTGCTCACTAAGTTAATCGCGCCCTTAGCCACCTTCGGCGCAATCCCCGTCGTCGCATCCGCAACAGCCTTCACCTTCGCTGGGCTGTAAACCTCATAAAGCAGATACAAATGCTGACCCTGCCGAAAGACATGGCTGATATTCGGCACATACTGCTGCCCCTCACGCACCAGCGGCCCCGTTGACTTAGTAGGAACCCGCATCGAAGCCAGCAAAATAGAGCTCAGTTTCAGCGGCGATTTCTTCATATCCGGCAGCACAATATCCGTCTCGAACGAGCCCATATGCCCGCCCTGATTCTCCCTCACCACAAACTTCAGGTGATACTTCCCCGCAGGCAGATTAAAGCTCGTGGAGTACTGAATATTCTTCTGCCGCGCCTGCTGGTTTTCATCCACCGCCAGTTTTACCGTCTCGCGCACATTGCCGATCGGCCGCTTCGCCTCATCAATCACCTCGCCGATTACATCCAGCGTAGCCTTGTCTCTATCTCCGCCCTTCACAAACGGAATCTGCGAACCCGGCACGATCAGCGACACCGGCACATAAAATCTGTTCTCATCCAGCCGGAAGTAGAAAGCATCCAGATACAACGCCATATCCGTCGCCGGCAGATCGCTCGCTAACTGCTCCTGTAACTCGCGCTCGCGATCCTCTTTGCCCGCATGCTTGAAGTCCGCCGGAGCATAGTAGCCCGGCCGATACTCCAGCTTCACCCCCGGTCTGTTCAATTTGACGGTCAGCTTGCGATACCGCCCATCCCGCAACGGATTGGAAGGCCTGTAGCCCAGAACATAGTACGCAGAAGAATCCTTCTGCACCTGCGCAAACGCCGGCGCAAAATCATTCGAATCGAGAAATGCCTTCCCGCCCGTGTCCGCCGACAGAGTAGTTAGAGTCTCCTGCGAAGCAAAGTTAGCATTGAAGTTATTCTGGATAGCCGAGCCGTTATAAGCGCCCGTCCCTCGCAGACTCGCCGTTGAAGCATCTCCCAGCGGAGAAATAGCCTGCAATCCTCGCGTGTCCAGCGAATAAATCGAAAGATTCGCACGCACCGCCGCATTGATCGCCGCTCTTAGCGAAGCCTGATTCTCAATCCCATCCCGCGAGAGCCCACCCGAAAAATAAAGCAGCGACTTCTTCTGATTGATCTTCTCCAACGACTTCGAAATCGCCCTCAGCGCGAATAGCTCCCGATCCGTGTTGATGTCGTTATACTCGCTCTCATCCGGCGTATAACCACTCGCATCTTCCACCTGGTTCGAATTGGCATTAGCCCCCTGCGCAAACGCATCCCCCTCCGTGCCGTTATACATTCCTATCTTGCCAATCAGTAATTGTTTATCCGAAGTGAAATCCTGATCCACCTTCAACGAAGTATCCAGCGAAACCAGCGCAATCAAATCCGCCGGCTGTAGCTTCTTATCCAGAAACTCTTTCGCCGCAGTCACACTGCGATCCAGATCCTCAGGCTGCATCGAAGTCAGATCGAAAAAGAAAACAATCAGCCGATGATTACGCAATTCTTCCGGCCGCACTCCCCCAGCAGTATTACCCCGCGAAGATGTCGCCAGCCCGCTGACCGTAGCCTCATTCAAAGGTTGAGCCATATCCACACTCTCAAAATCGAAACTCGCAATCGACTGCGCCTTTCCATTTTCGAGAATCGTGAAATCACTCTGCTTCAGACCAAGCACAGGCAGCCCCGTCTTCGCGTCGCGCACCACCACATTCGTCAACACAAGGTCAGACTCAGCCCTCAGCACAAACCCCGTATCCTGCCCTCCACTCGCCGTACCCTGCTGCGCACCTCCCGTCCTAGGCAAGGCAAGCAACACAGCCAAAGCCGCAGCAAATAGACGCCGTAATTGAATAGACCCGCGACTCACATCCATCACCACAAATCCCGCTAACTCGCTAACTCGCCAATGCCGCAAAGCGGCGCCAACCCGCTAAAACCTAAACCGCGCCAAGAAGTTAAACTGCCGCATAGCAGCCGCAGAAGTTACCTGCCCCGCCGTCGGAGATTCCAGGTTCGTATCCACGCCCGAATACTGCACCGTGTTGAAGACGTTATTAGCTGTCGCCCTCAACTCCATGCTGCGCGTGTCTCCCAGACCCATAGTCTTCGACAGCGACATAGCATTCGAAATCGTTCCCGGCCCAGCTATCGAGTTACGCGAAGCATTCCCAAATCCGGTATTGGCGGGCACCGCAAACGCGGCAGTATTGAACCACGATCTAAGTGTTCCCCCTCCGGCAGTCGCGGAAACACCGGGTACCCGGTTAGGCCGCAGCGAACCAGCCGTCCCTCTGGCAACATCCGCAGCCGCCGCCTGATAACTCGGAGTTAGTGGCATCCCAGTAGCAAAAGTAAACGTCCCCGAAACCGACCACCCCTCCATCACCTTCGACGCCACGCCCCCACCCGAGAGAAACCGCTTATCCTTCCCAAATGGCAGCTCATAAAGATAGTCTCCACTTACCTTGTGCCGCTGATCAAAACTCGAGTTACCCTCTTCAGCCAACAGATTCTGCCAGTTCTGAGCCACCACCGTCGAAGTACCGCCAATCGACCCGGCATTGTCAATCGAGTGAGAGTACTGATAATTCGCTCCCAGAGAAACACCATTCTGCAATCGCTTGCGCAACCTCACCGTCGCCGCGTTGAAATTCGAAAACGCCGCAGCCTGCTCGTAGTTAAACAGCACCTGACCTCCAAACGGACTCGTCTGTCCCGCCGGCCTCGGCGCGCTTGTAATATCAAGGTGCGTTCCCTTGGAACCGTTGTACCCGAAATTCAGCAATATCCCCAATGGAAATGTCTTCTGCACATCGATATTCCATGCCTGCACATATGGCAAAAAGTAGTGAGGATCAAGCGAATAGTTAGGCGGCTGGCTACTCTCCGGCACAGGAAATCCATTCGCCAGAGTTATCGGCGTGGTCGTAACTTCGTTCGTCTGCACATTGGCAAAAGGCGGCTGATGCGCCAGCGTAGTCGCAAAGCTGGCATACTGTCCATTCGTGTAGTTGATACCATATCCCGCCCGAACTACCGTGGACTTCGGCAGCCGCAGAGCGATGCCGGCTCGCGGTGCAAACCCCGTGCGAAACGGGTACACCAGCGTATCCGGATAACCGCTGCAAAACTCAGTCGTGCATCCCGGCACCACCTCGCCCGCCTGCGTAAATCCAGCATTCGTCGCCAATTCCGCCAGATGGTTATACTTCTCCGAGAACGGAGAAAAGTACTCATAGCGAATGCCATAAGTCAACGTCAGATAAGGCAGTGCGCGAAAGTCATCCTGCGCGAATAAGTCCCACACATTCTGCCTCAGATAACTTTTCGCAATCGTCGACTGAATGCTGCTCTCCTGCGGTGCGCCCGCTAACAGATCGCCCAGCGCACTCCCCGTCGCGATCCCAGTAAAGTAGAAGGTTCCGGTCGCATTCGAGCTTCCCAGAATATCCTGATGAACCCTCCGATAATCCCCGCCAAATCGAAAGTTATGCTTGGCGTGTCCCCAGCTCAACGTTTCTGAAAGAGATATCGTCTGCTGCAACCGAAAGCTCGGCTGTTGCTGGCTCAATCCGGTCTGCGCGCTCAGCACAACGTTCGGCACTCCAAAATTAAGCGGACTCGGGTTCAGCGGCCCTCCCTCCGGCCCGAGCACCCCTATCTCCGTTGCAATATCTGTCCTGTCGGTAAAGAAATTTGTGACCTGGCTATGAGTACGGTTCCACCCCAGCGTTAGATTGTTATTCAACCGGTGATAGCCCAGCGAGTACCCGGTCTGCAGTGACTCGCTGTCCGACGCTGTCTTCCCTCCTAACTCTGGAAAAAGATTCAAGTTATCAGATGCCGCATGGCTCCAGTTATAGTTCGCATTCACGCTCTGCCTTAGACCCTGCGTCAGATCACGAGCGCGGCGGCCACCGCCGCCACCCCCACCCCTCCCTGAAGGCAGAGAGGCATTTGGCCCCAGAGAACGAATGTACCTCACCCCAGCCTGCGTCGAATTCGACTGGCCAGTCGATGCAAAGTAGTAGTTATAGTTATCCGCCGTAGTAGCAAGGTTAGGAAGCGGAAAGAACGTCAGTAGATTACACGCCGGACTGGCTGCAGCGGAAAGTGAACTCGGGCAAGAGCCGCGCTGGTCCGCCGTCGGCACAATTGCATATTGGTTGAAAGGTGTTGAAGTTCGCTGCCCCGACAAAGTTAGAAACAGGGTATCTTTGCCACTCGGCTTGGTAAGTTTCGGCAGGTAAGGCTGACCGATAAAAGTAAGTCCAAAGCGATTCGAGCCGTATGCCGGCTGATTCTGCTCCTGACCGCGTAAAGCAAAAGGCAGCGCATTCAACTCCGAATTATTGCCCGTCCAGAAGATCGCTCCATGCGGCTGGTCGGCCCGAAACCCTCGAAAATTCCCGCGCCCGCCGCCAAATCCACCAAAACCACCGCCACCAATATCCGGCCCTCCGAAAAATCCGCCGCCCCCGCCGGGTCCACCGCCCAACTGTCCCTGCGCCCTCGCGGTCTCCATCGCGTCGCGAATCCGATCCACATCCACACCCGCCAGCGGACTCACAGTTCCCGATTGTCCCGTAATCGCTACCGAATCCGCACCAAAAGTCGAGTTGCTGGCCGCCGCCGGCAAAGCCGCTCCGCTGGCGCTCGTGCCGCCCTCTGCGGCGTCCGTGCCCGACGCCAGCGAGTTCAACAGGCTCAGGCTCTGTGCGCCGTTCCCGCCCAACTGCCGCATGGCCTGCGCAATCTGCTGCGACTGTCCCTGCTGTTGGTCCCGGACATCCTGTTGAGCAACTCGCGAAGCAAGGCTTAAATCGAAGTTCACCGTTTGATCGTGCGAACTCGCGTTCAGTAGCGCCTCGTGTGTACTGGCCGCAAAAGCCGCAAACTCGGTCCGGATCACATAGCGCCCATTCTGCGGAATAGCCATCGACCACGCGCCCGTAACATCGGTCGTTGTCGCGAAACGCTTTCCCGTCAGGGTGTTCGTCGCCGTCACAGCCACCCCGGGCAGCGGAATATTTCCAGACTTGATCGACCCATGCAGTACGCCACCCGCCACTACCTGACCGCTCGTTGCCGCAGCCGATGTCGGCGGCGCCGACGGCGTCGTCTGCGCGGCAGCGCCGAGCTGCTGACCAAAGGCGCAGACCGCCGCCGCCGCGCAAATCAAAACGCCACAACAGATTCCGGCAACCACGCGCCGGCTCACTTTCTGGAGTACACCCGGATTGTCAAAGGCCCATCCCAATCCAAACCCGCCTGCATGAAATGTTGTCGGCTCGCATTCGTCTGACGTACCCGCGCGATATAAGGTTTACGCCCGCGTCCTCACCAGCACTGTCTCTTCCCGCCCCCAATACGCAGTCCAGATGTCGGACCCGTCGTAAACTGAGGCATGTCATCCTCGCCGTTCCAGCCTTCCACAATAGATGACGTATCCGGCAACAAATTCGTCCTGGAGCAATTGACTCTTGGCTCATCGACAGCCGCAATCGACGCCGCTCGCGAACTGTTGCTCGATTATGGAAGATTCGTCGCCGCACAAACTGGCGTCGCCAGTTTCTGTTTCGGAGCCCTTGAGCAGGAAGCCGCGGGCCTGCCTGCGAGCTATCTCGATCGGCAGGGAGGAGCCATCGTCGCTGGCACTCCTGCAATTCGGCCCTCCGGCCAGCCTGCAGACCAGCTCGCAAATTGGATAGGATTCGTCGCCTGGCGCTCCCTCCCCGCGCCTGAGCTGGCTCAGGCATGGGAATTGAAGCGCCTCTGGATTCGACCCGGCAGCCGGGGATCAGGCTTGGGAAGAGCTCTCGTCGAGGCTGTCATCCAACGCGCCAGGTCGGCAGGTAAATCCCTCATCCTCCTCGATACCGCGCCGCAAGCCATGGCTTCCGCCCACCGCCTCTATTGCGAGATGGGTTTCACCGAATGCGCAGCCTACAACGGCCGCTCTCTTGAAGGAATTGTTTACATGCATAAGGAACTCTAAGTGCCACAAATATCGCTTGCTTTCGCCGCCAAGCCATGTTAACTATTAGATCAACACCTCAAGAACTGCGACCACGAGAATTGACCCTCGGGAGCATGAGTTTTCGGAACTCCAATGATGAAGATCGGGACGACGATTCGGGGCCACCGCTTGCAGAAAGGTCTGTCGCAGGGCGACATTGAAAAGAAGACCGGCCTCCTGCGCTGCTACCTCTCGCGAGTGGAAAACGGGCACACCATCCCCTCCCTCGACACCCTCTCAAAGATTGCTCAGGCGCTCGATCTTCCCATCGCTCAATTCTTTGCCGAAGACTCGCTCAATCGCGAACTCAACACTCAAAAACTCTCCGACGAAGAGTTGCGTTTCCTCACCCAGATCCGGCGCTACTCCACCAACCTCAATGAAAGCGACCGGAAACTGCTCCTGGCCATGGTTAAGAAATTCGCCGCCACCGCGGTCCGATAAACCATCGGATAAGTAGAAGATCGCTATCGCCCCAGCGAATTCGGCCCAGGAAATACAACGCTGAGATAGTAACTGAAGAAAATCAGTCCCGCACTTAAAGCGCCCACCGCCACCCTGCGCCGAAAAAGAAACAGTCGTTTAGGCGAACCCAGCATTGGCACCAGCGGCAAGGCAAACAGGATTCCCCCCAGAAAACCTCCCAGGTGCGCCCAGTTATCTACCTGTACGCTGGAGAAGAACTGGTTCCCCCCAAAGCCAACTACAAAGTTAATAGCAGCAAAGTAAATCACGTAACGGCGTAAACCGCTCAATTCCTTAGGAGGAATGGGCAGTCGCGGCGATTTCAGCAACACGATCAATACTCCCGCCAATCCAAATACCGCACCCGAAGCGCCTGCGCCGACAGCGCGGTTTCCCCAATACTCATGCACTCCGATCGACAGCAGATTCCCGGCCGCTCCTGAGAGAACATAGGCCGCCAGAACGCCGCTCGGACCGATTAGCGGCTCACCGAGCAGTCCCAGATTCCACAGGCACCACATATTGGTCGCCAGATGCAGAATCCCTACATGAACGAACATCGCCGTAAAGATCCGCCACCATTGCCCGTAGTAGAGAACCGCGATCGGGTCTGTAGCACCCCATTGATAGAGTTGATCGGAAGTTGGATAGGTAAAGGAAACGTGGCGGAACACCATCGCCAGAAAAACAGCGCAGTTGATCCCCACAAGCAGGTAGGTCGCTGGCGCGTAGGCCCACGATCGCCGCGCGGCATCCGGTGCAGCCCGGTGTCCTGGCACCCTGTCCCGAACCGCCCGCAACTCCACGTCCTGCTGAAAGCTGCTCCCTCGTTCGGGCGGCAGTATCTCAGGCGAATTCTCAGAAAAGCCAGGAGGAGGGGAGTAACTTCCCATGCCTTTACTCTAGTTGGCTTATCCAGTGCTGGCAATGCAACCTAGGTCTTAGAACCTGTCCTCGCTGCGTCGTTCTCTTCCGCGCGCACCTCGATCTGCGGGCCTTATCAATGTACTCTGAAGAGTGCGCCAGCCTTCACAGCCTCGAATCCGGCGCCATTAAGGAATACGATTTTGGCCGCAGATATCCCCACTTCCGATTGCAAGAAAATCCGCCGCGCCCTGTTGAGCGTCACCGACAAATCCGACCTGGTCGCCTTCGCCCAGGCCCTGGCAACCCACGGCGTCGAACTCATCTCCACCGGAGGCACCGCCCGCACTCTTCGCGAAGCCGGCCTGGCCGTCAAAGACATCAGCGAGCTCACCGGCTTCCCTGAAATGCTCGACGGCCGCGTCAAAACGCTGCATCCCCGCGTCCACGGCGGCCTGCTCTACATTCGCGGCAAAGCCGAGCACGAAGCAGCCGTCGCCGAGCACGGTATCCTGCCTATCGACATGGTCGTCGTCAACCTGTAAGCCTTTGAAAAGACAGCCGCCCAGCCTGGCGTCGCCTTTGGACACCTGATCGAAAACATCGATATCGGCGGTCCGTCGATGGTCCGCTCGGCCGCCAAGAACTTTGAAGACGTAGCCATCGTTACCAAAGCCGGCGATTACACCGCGCTTGCCGAAGAACTGGCCGCAAATGAAGGCAGCCTCAGCCGCGCGACCCGCTGGAGGCTTGCAAAGCAGGCCTTCGCGACCACAGCCGCCTACGACACAGCCATCGCCAACGCACTCGATCAGATTCCCGAAGCGCCAAACCAGGATATCCCGGCGGCGAAGAATACTGACATGCTACCCGCAACTCTGCGCATCAACCTGCCCCAGGCCATGTCGCTGCGCTACGGAGAGAACCCTCACCAGCGCGCCGCCCTCTACGCCGACGGCTCGGGACTGGGCGTCGCCAACGCCCGCCAGCTCCAGGGTAAAGAGCTCAGTTACAACAACATCGTCGACCTGGACGCCTGCTGGGCCCTCGTCGATGAGTTCCCAGAAACGGCCGTCGCGATCATCAAGCACACCAATCCCTGTGGAGCGGCTACTGGTCCCACCGTGCTCGAAGCTTACGAAAAGGCCCTCGCCGCAGACCCGATCTCAGCCTTCGGCGGCGTCATTGGCATCAATCGCGAAGTTGACGCTGCAGCCGCAGCCGTCATCGCCAGGCTCTTCGTCGAAGCTATCGCCGCGCCCTCCTTCACCCCCGAGGCCCTGGCCATCTTCGGCGCAAAGAAGAATCTTCGCCTGGTCGAAGTCAAAGCAGCTCCAACTCGACCGGTCGTCAAGCAGGTCTCCGGCGGTCTCCTGCTTCAAGACGCCGATACCGGGCAGATTTCCGAAACAGACTTGAAAATTGTCACTCGACGTCAGCCCACGCCGGGAGAGATGGCCAGCCTGCTGTTTGCCTGGCGCATCTGCAAGCATGTGAAATCCAACGCTATCGTGTACGCCAAAGACGGCCAGACCATCGGCATCGGGGCAGGGCAAATGAGCCGCGTGGATGCTGCGCGCTTCGGGGCCATGAAAGCTGTCCTGCCGCTGGCTGGCTGTGTTGCTGCCTCGGACGCGTTCTTTCCGTTCCCAGATGGCCTGGAAACGGTGGTGGAGGCGGGTGCGACTGCAGTCATCCAGCCGGGAGGGTCAGTCAAGGATGGGGATGTCATCGCTGCCGCCGACCGGCTTGGGGTGGCTATGGTCTTCACTGGAATTCGCCATTTCCGCCACTGATTGCTGAGTCGTTTTGGGGCTGTGAGAGGCGTGGAACATTTGAGTGTTCCACGAATGCTCTACGTGGAACAATTTTGGGGCGAAAACTGGCAATTCCCAGTCAAGCAAGTTTGTTGGAAGGCCTGCACTCTCTGTTACTTGCCATTGCGGAGAATTGCGGTTATGTGTGCATCGTTTTATGCGGTTTTGGCCTCATAGCAGAAATGTGATAATCGGTGTTTTTGAGAAGCACCGAGCAATCCAAAAAAATCGCTTCAATCCTTGCTCCAGGCCAATCCGGGCTGCCACCGGAACCATTTGCGAGATACAATCGTCCAATAACTGATGGCATTGCCCAAAAATGTTGACCAGTGCACGGCCCGGCGTGACGAGAACCACCTCAATTCCCCATTTCGCCGCCACGTTCAGCCTATTCGGGCAAGTCATTCATCCCTGACATGGGGAAAGTGAGCGTGGAAAAGCCAAATATGACGGAAACGCATAAGTACAGTCGTCTCCATAAGCAATCTCGCAGCAAAATGGGCGTTTATCCCGGCATTCTCGCCGCAGCCCTGGCCTGCGCCACGCCACTTCTGCAAGCTCAGGCCCCGGCAGCTTCTCCGGCGCCCAATTCTGCCGTTGACGTAGCCCCGCTGCCTGCAGCGAAACCAGCCGCACCGCCAACCGCGGCCACGCCAGACCGGTCGACTTCGTACTACCATGCCGCCCTCGCCCACACTTATGAGGATATGGCGATCAACTACGGCCGCCAGGAGTTCGTTACCCGGGCCGTGGAAGAGTACAAACTTGCTCTCAATGCCGACCCTAACTCGTCTGAGCTTGCCACTGGCCTGGCTGAACTCTACTTCCGCGCCGGCCGGGTCCGTGAAGCCATCCAGACCACTCAGGAACTCATCAAGAAAGACGACAACAACCTGGAAGCGCACAAGCTGCTGGGCCGCATCTACCTGCGCTCTCTCGGTCAGGAACAGCAATCACAGGGCAGCCAGTCGAGCCCCAGCGCTCAGGTTCTCGATCTGGCAATCGCCGAATTTCTCAAGATTGTCTCGCTTGAGCCCAAGAGCCTCGAAAACCACCTGCTCCTTGGCCAGCTTTACACCGTAAAGCATGACAACGCCAAGGCTGAGGAGCAGTTCAAAGCCGCGCAGGCTATCGAACCTGCGTCGGAAGACGTAGTCCTTAACCTGGCCCGTCTTCACGCTGAGTCGGGCGACCTGCACGGCGCAGCGGACCTGCTCGAAGCGGTGCCTGTCTCCGACCGCTCGCCCAAAGAAGAGTTCGCTCTGGGCGCAGCGTACGAGCAGCTAAAGGATTCGAAAAAGGCCATCGCCGCCTACCAGCGCTCGGTCGATATGGAGCCGGAAAATCTTGACGCCACGCGCGCTCTGGGGCAGGCACTGTTGGCTAACAATCAGCTCGACGAGGCACTGAAGGTCTTCCAACAGCTCGTCGATGCCGATCCTGAAGACGTCGCGGCACTCGACCGTATCTCTGAAATCCAGCGGCGGCAGGGCAAGTACAGCCAGGCCCTGGTCACGGTTCGCAAGGCGCGCGCGAAGGATCCTAACTCCCTCGAAGCCGGCTACAACGAGGGCCTGTTGCTCGACGTGCTCGGGCGCTATGACGAAGCCATCGTCACGTACGAAAAGATGGCTGAGCTAACCGTCCACGCCAACGGCGCCTACACGCCTGAAGAAAAGGCCAATCGCAGCATCTTCCTTGAACGGCTTGGCTCGGTGTACCACGAGCAGAACAAGACGGCTGAAGCTATCGCCACCTTCCAGAAGATGATCGACCTCGGCGGTGACTTCGCCAAGCGCGGCTATCAGGGCCAGGTGGACACCTATCGCGACGCAAAGAACTTTGACGAAGCCACAGCAGTCTGCCGCAAGGCCGTGGCCGCCAATCCGGATGACAAAGACCTGAAGCTGCTGCTCGCATGGCAGCTCGCCGATACCGGCAAGCTCGATGAAGGTCTGGCGGTGGCCAATGGCCTGCTGACGGGCAAGCCGAGCGATCGCGAAGTCTACATCCGCATCTCCGATATCCAGCTTCGAATGAAGCATTGGAAGGAAGCCGAAGAGGCTCTTGCGAAGGCCGAACCCTTTGCGGTCAAGGACGAAGATAAGGCCAACCTCTTCTTCCAGAAGGGCGCGCTGGCTGAACGTGAAAAGAAATACGATCAGGCGGAGCAGTTCTTTCACAAGGTGCTGGAGATCGACCCCAACAACGCCATCACGCTTAACAACCTTGGCTATATGCTGGCAGACAAGACGAGCCGATACACCGACGCTCTCAAGTACATCCGCAAGGCCGTTGAACTTGAGCCGATGAACGGCGCATATCTCGACTCGCTGGGTTGGGTTTATCTCAAGCTGGGTCAGTATGAGCCTGCGGAGGATAACCTCCGTAAAGCCGTAGAACGTACTTCCACCGACCCTACGGTTCACGACCATCTGGGCGATCTTTACGAGAAGACCGGCCGCATCCGGCTTGCCGCTGCACAGTGGGAGATATCCATTGCCGAGTTCGCCAAGTCGGCCTCAGCCGATGTGGAAGCGGCAGAAGTCTCCAAGGTGCAGAAGAAGCTGGAAGGCGCCAGGGTCAAGCTGGCCAAGCAGGAAAGCAACCTCGGGGCCGACGCCAAGCAGCCGTAGCTCGTCCCTCTGGATCAGAGCTTCAACCCTGCTTTCATGGCGATGAACACATCGCCTCTGGGTTAAGGAACATGGCAGTGACTCCCGTCGTAAGGACGGACAGGAGTCACTGCCATGAAGATTACATTCGGCCGCGGAGTATCTCGCTTCGCCGTGCCCGCCGCTTTGAGCCTCGCATCGACACTATGTCAGGCTCAGCCCGCTCCGAATTCTTCTACCGATTCTCACGTGGATCTTGGGGGCTATAAGCTTTTCGTCTCTGAAGCAGGCGTGGGCATGCCTGCGGTCGTCTTCGAATCGGGCATGGGGGAAGACGTCTCTACGTGGAACGACGTGCAGCCCAAGGTTGCGTCCTTTACCCGCACTGTGACGTATGATCGTGCGGGATTGGATAAGTCTGATCCGTCGCCTCAGCCGAGGACTGTTGAGAACATGACCTCTGAGTTGCACGCTCTGCTGCATGCAGCCAAGGTACAGCCTCCGTATATTCTGGTTGGCCATTCTCTTGGAGGAGCGATCGTCCAGTTATTCGCGCATAACTATCCGGGCGAGGTCGCGGGACTTGTATTCGTAGACCCGGAAGATGGCAGGCTCATCGATCGACTGCACAGCAGGATGCCGGAGGATCAGTGGCAGGCGCGGCAAAAGGCTGTAGAAGACTCCCTGCCAAAACTCTCCGAGACACAAAGGGCGGAATTGAAGGGTACGGAAGCGAGCGGCAAAGCCCTCGCGGAGGCCTTGCCGCTGCCCGATGTTCCTACAGTGTTGCTGACCGGAACGCTGAAGGATCCCGGCTTTCCGGGCAATCCGCTGGAGCAGGATCTGAAGCTGGAGCTTCAGAATGAACTGCTCTCGCATCTGCAGCATGCGCGGCATGTTCTGGTGCCACAGTCGCGCCACTACATCCAGAATGACGCGCCTGACCTCGTCATCGAAGCGATTCGCGAGGTTGCGGGCAAGTCCGGCTCGCCATCCCGGCCGGCTCGCCATTGAGCATGACACTGGCAACGAATCGCTACTGCTGATGCTCTGCTGCAGACTTGGCGTACACGTCCACATTTGCCTTGTCTACGAGCGCGGTACCAGTATCGATGAAATACGGGTACGGCGAGAAAGCATCCACGCTGTAATCCTTGCTCAGGGACTGAGGCTTGTTGTGGAAGATTTCATCCAGTTCCTTGAGCCCCACGTAGGCCATTGTGAATGGCTTTTGCGCGATAGTCGCCTCGATCGTGCCATCCTTGATCTCGGCCAGCGTATCCTGCTCCACGTCCCACGCTACTACTGTGCGGTCGGTCACCTTCTGGCGCCGCACTGCATCGGCGACCACTTTGCCTGACGACGCTTCAAGGCATACGAAGGCGGCGACCCGGGTAATTCCCGTCTGGGTCAGATATTGCTGCGTGTTGTCGAAGGCATTGCGGGCATCGCCCTTGATGTTGACCACGTCGAGGATCTTGATGTCAGGATGCGTGGCGAATACATCCTTGAAGCCTTGCAGCCGCTCATCGAGGTTCGGCTGTCCAGGCATGGAGAAGAACACTACGTTGCCGCGCCCGCCTATCTTCTCCACCACCCGCTGCCCTCCCAGGTGTCCGGCTGCCAGGTTGTTGGTGCCGATGAAGAAGAGCCTGCGGCTTGACGGGGCGTCGGAATCGAGGGTGAGCACCGGAATGCCAGCATCGATGGCTGCGTCGATTCCCGGCTTCAAGAGCGCTTCGTCGGCCACGGAGATCAGGATCCCCGCCGGCTTCGAGGCAACCACGCGGTTCAATTCCTGCAGCTCGGCTTGTGCGTCGTAGGTATCCGGGCCAGCCACTCTGGCAGTGACCTTGTAGCGGGCTGCGGCTGCGTTGAATCCAGCGATGGCGGTCTTCCAGTAGGGCAAAGAGATGTTCGCCGCGATCAGGTAGTAGGTTTCAGAGGTTGAGTGACGTCCGCAGCTCATGACAAATAGCAAAGTGGGCGACAGAGCAAGTACCGCGAGCTTCTTGATGGATGTCATTAACATTTTCCTCCCTGCGAATGTGTTCCTACGAGTTATCGCTTACGAAGTGAATGGCCGTCGAAAGTATCCTCCGGTCTCAAGTCGCGCGCAAGACCTTCCCAAAAGTACCGGGAAGTTTACTCCGGGATTTGCGCCTTGTCCAACGTCTGAATAGAACAATATACGCCCGGGCATGATCGACTCCGCAGAGAAGATTGATTCTGCTTGCGGAGACCTGAGCATATAACCTAAGGCTGAGAACAGCGAGGCAATTCCGCGGCCATGGATGACTCCCCTCCCATCACTCTTCCTCCACAGATTGCCGTCTCGGACGCAGATGGCGGTCTGCTGTCGAGCAGAACGTGGGCTGAGCCGCTGCATCCGTACCGGTCGCCCTTTGTGCGCGACATCGGGCGGATTCTTCATGCAAAGGCATTTCGCCGGCTGGCCGGCAAGACGCAGGTTTTTACCCGTCGCAGCGAAGAGAGCGATCACTCGCGCAGCCGCCTCACCCACACTCTCGAAGTAGCCCAGATTGCCCGCACGGCAGCCGCAACCCTCGGCCTTAACGCGCAGCTTGCGGAGGCGCTGGCTCTGGTGCACGATATCGGCCACCCACCGTTTGGTCACGCGGGCGAAAAGGCGCTCGATACGGCGCTGCGCGCGCATGGGTTGGGATTTGACCACAACCTGCACGCATTGCGCATCGTCACCAATTTTGAAGAGCGCTACGCGGCTTTTCGCGGGCTCAATCTTACCCTTGCTGTTCGCGAAGGGATCATCAAGCACTCCCGCGACTACCCGGCGGACCGCTATCCTGAGCTCGGGGAATACTTTCTTGACCGGCTGCCTCCGCTTGAGGCTCAGCTTATCGACCTGGCTGACGAAATTGCCTACCTGGCTGCGGATTTTGAAGACGGGCTGGCAGCGGGTGTTCTCGAGCTTGCCCAGGTTGTCGAGCAGGTACCGCTCTTCGCGCGCTTCTATGAGCGGGCCAGCGCGGAATTTCCGGCGGCTGAGTCGCGCCTGCTGACCAACGAAGCTCTCAAGCAGGTGCTCAACGCCCTGGTCACCGATCTGATGGCGGAGGTGACGAGGCAGGTGCACGATCAGAGGATCGAGACGCTGGAGGATCTCCGGCGGGGTCCTCAGCGGCTTGCCCACCTGAGCGAGCCGATGGAGGAACAGCGCAGGCAGGCAAAGAGCTTCCTCTATGCCCACCTGTATTTGTCACCGGCACTCGAAGCTGAGCACATCCACGCTGAAGAGGTGGTGCAGACTTTATTTTCCGCCTGGACGGAGGATCCGGCGCTGCTGCCCTTCGACCATCAGGCGCGCGCGGCGGAAGAAGGTGCGCCGCGAGCCGTGGCCGACTATATCGCCGGCATGACTGACACGTACATTGAGCAGGCCTGGCTGCATTACAAGGAATCAGACCAGCATTGAATTTATTCGTCAGGCGCGGGGTGCTACTGCACTTTCCCTTGCGGCCTCAGCCTGCGGAGATCGAGCGCGCACTCGACGGCATTCTGCGCGGCCATGCGGAGATTGTCGCTAGCGGCGAAGAGCCAGAACCGGCTGGTTTCGCCGCTCAATCGTTGGACCGGGGGCTCGGGCTTGAGCCATATCAGCACATCATTTTGCCCGGCGGCTGCGAGGTTCGAAGGCGAATCGGTCTCCTCGAGTACGAGATCCATGTGATCGCCGCCTAGCGCGTCTTCAACCACCGACAGCGGAATCGCACGCTCCAGTTCAATGCAGATGGAAAACGTGTTGCCGTGAAAGACCGGGGCATGCAGGACCTGCATTCGCAGGTCAGGGAAGCTGTTGGCAGCCAGGGCAGCATAGTGCCGCCGGATACGCGCCTCCGATTTTGCAAGGCTTACCGTCGAGCTCTCTCCAAAACTGGCGAGCGTGTTGTAGGCCACCTGGGTATCGAAGACCGCTCGCGGCATGTTTTGAAAGCTCAGCAGACTTACAGTTTGCTGGTGCAACTCGTCCAGGGCATCCTTGCCGTATTCTGAGGCCGGCTGCAGCACCGTCGCCGCCGCAAAGCGCACCTCGGCTACTTCGTTCAAACGCTCCATCAGCAATGCCAGGGTTACCGCTGCCGCGTTCGCGGGAACAACCGCCTTGGTCAGCAGATCTGGCGAACCCGCGCCCGGACCGCCCCCCTCACTCAGCCACGGGGCGCGCACCAGCACTCCCGGCTCCTGATCCAGCGCGCCGGTCAGGTCCAGCACGGTCGAACCGGCGGCCAATGCGTTGCGCCAGTATTTGCGGGTCAGGTCCTCACTGCCCGCAAAGAAGGTGAAGTCCACCTCCTCGAACGAGTTCTCAGCAATGACCTGGACGACTGTGACCTCGTCGCCCACCTGCTCGAGTTGCCCTTGTGCATTGGCTTCGTCAAGCAGCACAAAGTTCGCGCCAGCCAGCGGCGACTCGGTCAAAGACTCCTTCAGTTCCTTGGCCAGCAGCGATGAAGCGCCAACCAACGCAATCTTGTACTCAGTAGTCATCAGGTCGGGGATCCCTATCGTTTTCGGCTCGGTATTCGTGCTGTCTTTCGTGAGCATACGGGTGCTCTGTCAGAGTCGTGTGGCCGCGCTGCCATAACTCGGGGTCCGGCTGAGACGACTCATGAGCTTCCGGATCATAAGGTTCCGGACTTTCCTGAAAATTCTGCACATAATGCTCTGTAAATGCAGGCGTTCGAGGTACGGCAACTTCGCTCTGAGGCATATGCCTTCTCCGGCGCGACCATGAATAAGCCGCGCGCGCCCAGATTCCCGAAAACATATAGGCCAGCGCCACAAAAAACAGCGCCCCGCTCGAATACCGGATGACCACGAAGAGCACGATGGCCAGCAGGGCAATCAACTGAAAGGGCTGCCTGCGTGAAAAATTGATTTCCTTGCCCGACCAGAATCGCCAGGTGCTCACCATCAGGAAGCCCAGCAGGGCCACCATGCACAGCCAGATTACGGAAAGCCACCAGTACGAGGGTGGAAATGGATAGCCGTAGCAAAAGTGCACCGTCGCGGCGATCATTCCCGCCGCGGCAGGAATGGGCATGCCAACGAAGTACTTGCGGTCGAGCCGGCCAGGATTGCGCGGCTGCGCATTGTGACTGCTGTTGAACCGGGCCAACCGGGAAGCGCCGCACAACAGGAAGAGAAAGCAGACAAACGACCCGACCTGAAGGATCGTCCGCCGCAGCTCGGGGTTCATCGTCTCCGGCAGAGAGTGAAATCCCCAGACCCACGCCAGCAGACAGGGCGCCACGCCAAAAGTGATGGCATCCGCCAGTGAATCAAGCTCCTTGCCGAACTCACTGGTGGTGTGCATCATCCGGGCGATCCGGCCATCCAAGGCATCGAAAGGGACCGCAAAACAGATCGCGATCGCCGCCCAGTCCAGATGGTTCGCCGCTCCGCCATTGCCGGTTGCGGTCAGCGAATCGATGGTCTGCGTTATCGCGAAGTAGCCCGCGCCGATGCTGCCCGCCGTAAACAGCGAGGGCAGAATATACATGCCGCGACGCATCCGGGCCGCTCGGGCGACGGCTTTGCCATCGGCGCCGTCAAGTGCGCCGCCTGTCCCTCCGGCACGAGGTGTCACAGCCGGGCTCCGTCCGCAACCGGCATCGCAGCCAGTACCGAAGCTCCGCCCTTGACGCGATCCTTTGGCTTCACTCGCAACTGGGCCTCGATCGGAACCAGCACATCCACGCGGGAGCCAAACTTGATCAGCCCCACGCGCTCGCCTCGTCCAATCGCGCCGCCTACCACGGGATGAAAGACGATGCGCCGTGCCAGCAGCCCGGCGATCTGCTTGAAGGTGACCTCAAAGCTTTCGCCGCGCACGGTCACGATGTTCTGTTCATTCTGGTCGGCGGAGGCGGGATTCATCGCGTTCAGATAGAGCCCCTTCTGATAGCGAACCTCGGTAATCGTTCCCGCAATCGGAGAACGGTTCACATGCACATCAAAGACACTCAGAAATATACTTATCCGCTGACGCGGCCCCTCCGGAGTCTCAATCCTCACGGTCTGCGTCACCAGCCCGTCGCCCGGCGAAACGATCAGCCCAGGTCCGGCGGGGATAACCCGTGCGGGGTCGCGAAAAAACCACAGGAAGAAAGCCGCCAAAGGCAAAGGAATGAGCGCCCATGGCCAACTCGTCAACCACACCAGGATCGCCGCAGCCACCAGCAACCCCGCACCGTAGAAATAACCGTCTCTCACCATGATTCCAAACGATTATACGGGCGCAGAAGCAGTTCGAGCGGGCAGCATTGCTCTCAGGCTGCCAACCTGCTCAAACTTCCCGCCGGTGCCGATCTCGAAGTCTCCGGCTATCCACTCGCAACTGCAGACCTAGACCGTAGCCGCGGCGCGATGCTCAATCGCCGAAATCAGGTCTTTGGCGTGCAGTTTCAGCTTTTTCAAACGAACCTCTTCCAACTGCTCCTCAGAAGATAGATAAGGTTTGTTCAGCAGCGCGTCCAGGCGCAGAGAATACCGTTGATGCTCGGTCATCAAGCGCTGTATCTCTGCGCTAAATTGTGCTTCGAGTGGTTCATCCATAGGGCACCTCATTGGGTTCCGCGTAAACGGAACGCCTAATATATACGCCCGTGGGTTAACAAGCCGCAAGGCGCTACCGGCCTTTTTCAAAATCAAAGTGTGGATAATTGGGCCGAAACCGTCGCCGCGCCAACCAGCTTTGTCCCATTGAAGAACGGCGCCGAAACTACTTTCCCCTCATCGGAAGCCGCATCAGTACCGCATCTTCAGTGGGATCAAGATAGTATCCCGGCCGTCGGCCGACCTCCGCAAACCCGGCACGGCCGTAGAGATAGAGTGCTTTGCGGTTCGACGCTCTGACCTCCAGCAGGATTTCGTCGACGCTTGCCAGGCCGGCTTCATTGACCAGAGCCTTGAGCAGGGCCGCGCCAATTCCCTTCCGCTGGGCTGCGCGATCTACCGCAATCGACTCCAGCTCCGCCTGCGAGGCGACGAGACTTCCTATGACAAATCCGATGATCTCGCCCGGAGCCTCAGCGACCAGAGCAACCCGCCGGGGCACTGCGTCAGGCGTAATCGCGGACATGTATGCCAGCCGGGGCCATCCGGGAGTCTCGCGCAGAGAGGCGGCAATGGCCATGACCCGATCAAGGTCGGCCGGTCCCATCGGTCGAATTCGCCATTCCGGTTCGCCAGTCTCCACAGCTCAACCCAGCCTCGCGCTGACTTTGGCATCTGCCCCGCGCAGATAATATCCATCGAGAGCGGCTACATCGGCAAATTCGCCTGACTGCCATTGGGAAAGAGCAAACCGCATTGCTAGGGCGGCCGTGGGCGCGGCGACGCGGATGAGCTCCGGATTTCCCTGCAGTTCTTCGAGGGACTGGGCTACTGCCTCTTCGCAAACACCGACCGGACCCGGCAGGCCGCCCATCGAATTTACCTCACCTGCGGTCAACAGCATCTCCCGCGCAGGCTGACCAGTGGAGTAAATGCCGCAATAGATCTGCCCGCGATGCGCATCGAGTACGGCTGTTGGCGTTTTAGCCAGATGGGCTAGCAGGGCCAGCCGCGAAACCGTTACCACCGGCAAACCCGCCGCCTCGGCGAGGCCCTTCACTGCAGCGAGACCGATGCGAATGCCGGTAAAGCTGCCTGGGCCGACTACGGCGATCAGGCCCTTCAGGTCGTGAACCTCTGCTCCGGATGAGGCGAGGAGGTCGGAGATGGCCTGGACCAGGGAGACCGATAGCTCCCCGCCTGCGACTGAACTCTCACCCAACAGGCTGATCTCGCCATCGATAGCGCGCCCAAGCGCGATCGTAGCTACTGGTCCGCAGGTATCCACCGACAATAAGAGAGGGTTCTCCATCAATGCACCTTGCCTATGCGTGCTGCTTCCACTAGTTCGAGCAACACGCCATTGGCGCTTGCGGGGTGTACAAAGACGTAGCGATGTCCGCCGGCTCCGGTTTGAATCGATTCGGAAACGAGCCGGACGCCTTGCGCCTTGAGCTTCTCGACGGCAGCCCCCAGATCGGGTACGCGCAGCGCGATGTGATGCAGCCCTTCACCGCGCCTGGCCAGGAACTTCGCCACGGCCGAATCGTCTGCGGTTGGCTCCAGCAGTTCGATACGGCTATCTCCGACCGCGAGCATTGCTACACGGACTCGCTCATGCGGAACTTCCTCTATGCCAGACACGGCCACGCCCAGCGCCGCGTAGAGGCTCTGCGAATCTTTGAGCGAACGTACTGCAATCCCCAGGTGATCGAGAATGGCTCCGGGAACGGCTGAGAGAGCAGCGGCCTCGGAGGAACGGCTTTGCAAGGCGGGGCGAGGCTTGAGAGGCAACGAATCCAACACCGCCAGCAATTCTCCGACTCCTTCGCCGGTTGTCGCTACGGTTTTCAAAACCGGGGGAGCGGCCTTCCCCGCCGAGACAATCGCCGAAAGCCCCAGCATCTCGCCGATCTCACTCTCCAATCGCTCAATTCCCGGCGCGTCAGCCTTGTTCAGGACATAGACGGAAGCGATCTCCAGCACGCCGGCCTTGAGCGACTGAATGGAATCGCCCATGCCGGGTACCAGCACCACGGCAACCATGTCGGCTAGCCCGACAACTTCAATCTCGCCCTGACCTACGCCGGTGGTCTCGATCAGGAGCACATCTTTTCCGGAGGCTTCGATGACGGTTAGAACATCTTCGGTAGCTGCGGCCAGGCCGCCGAGATGCCCGCGCGTGGCCATCGAACGCATATACACCCCGGCATCTCCTGCCAGATCAGTCAGCCGGATTCGGTCGCCGAGAATCGCGCCGCCTGAGTACGGGCTGGATGGGTCAACCGCCACAATCCCCACTCGCTGTCCCTGCTTGCGAAGTTCCCGCGTCAGGGCATCCACCAGCGTGCTCTTGCCCGCGCCGGCTGGGCCGGTGATCCCCACCCGTAGAGCGTGGGAGCCCACGCCCAAAGCCTCGCGGCAGAGCTTCAGCAATTCAGAAGATTCCGCAGCGCCATCCTCCACCAGCGAAACCGCACGCCCCAGCGCACGCGTCTCCCCGTTGCGAAGCCCGGCAAAGAGCTGCTCTGCCGCGGTCATCGGTTTGTTAGTTTCGTCGGAACCAATCATTGTCGAGCGTCCTGAATCATGAGCAACAACAGAGCGATGTGAGTGACGCTACGGCCGCCGAAGTCGCCCTGCCGGAGGCTTCCGTCGGTTGAACCATCGGACCACGTGTATAAGGCCAACCACGGAGGCCAGCGTAACGACCAGCAGCGCTACCTCGAAGACCCAGAAGGGTATTGGGATGGACATGTGGGTCATAGTCTCAAGAGATCGAGCGACCGGTCAATCAAAGTGAACTCACAGGAGCGCCAAGGGACGCCTGAATCCACTAAACTGATATACAACTCAGTTCAACCCCCGCAAACACAACACAAAGGCATAGTTTGGCAGCGGCAACCCTTACCTTTCACGATACATGGCGCCCCAAAGCCAATCCCTGGCTGATCGCCGTCACCGTCACCCTCGCCACCTTCATGGAGGCGCTGGACACCTCTATCGTCAACGTGGCCATGCCGCACATCTCCGGCACGCTCTCTGCGAGCCGCGATGAAGCCACATGGGTGCTCACCAGCTATCTGGTCGCCAACGCCGTCGTCTTGCCCATCAGCGGATGGATCGCCAACCGCATCGGGCGCAAGCGATTCTACATGAGCTGTGTCACCCTTTTTACCCTGACCTCGCTGCTGTGCGGCCTCGCGCCCTCGCTCGGGGCACTTGTCTTCTTCCGCGTGCTTCAGGGAGCAGCCGGCGGCGGACTCCAGCCGAGCGAACAGGCTATCCTCGCCGATACCTTCCCTCCGGAGAAGCGCAGCATGGCCTTCGCCGTCTACGGCATGGCCGTCGTGATGGCCCCCGCCCTCGGACCCACCTTCGGCGGCTGGATCGTTGACAACGCAAGCTGGCGATGGCTTTTCTTCCTCAACATTCCCGTGGGCATCGTCTCACTCATACTCACCCAGCGGCTCGTCGAAGATCCGCCATATCTCGCCGCCATTCGCAAGAGAAAAGAAGGCATCGATTACTGGGGACTCGGCCTGCTTGTAGTCTTCATCGGCGCGCTGCAGATGATGCTCGACAAAGGTCAGGAAGACGACTGGTTCAGCTCGCGCTTCATTGTTACGGCAGCGGTTCTCTGTTGCATTTCCTTTGTCATCTTCCTCTGGCGCCAGCTCAGTGTCGAACACCCCATCGTCGACCTGCGCCTCTTCAAGCGCCGCAACATCGCCATGACCCAGTTTGTAATGTTCATGGTCGGAGCCAGCCTGTACTCCACGACCGTCCTCATTCCGCAATACCTGCAGGAAGTGATGGGCTACTCCGCACGCCAGGCCGGCGAAGCAATCTCCACTGGAGGGCTCGTGCTGATGGTGCTCTTCCCCATCGCCGGAGCGCTCGCGCCGAAGTTCGACCCGCGCGTTCTCGTTGCCACGGGATTCGCCATCACCACCTACGGCCTGATCCGCATGACGAACATCAACCAGAACATCAACTTTGGCCTGGCCGTAAGCTGGCGCGCCGTCATTGCTGTCGGGCTCCCGTTCCTCTTCATCCCCATCAACACGCTTTGTTACTCAGGCGTGCCGCAGGAGAAGAACAACGAAGTCTCCGGCCTCACGGCGCTCAGCCGCAATGTCGGCGGCTCGGTCGGCATCAGCTTCGTCACCACTCTGCTTGCGCGATTTTCCCAGCATCACGAGGCCATGCTCATCGCTCACGCGGTAGACGGCAACGGCCCCTTCGACCGCCTCAAGGCCGGCATGACCGCCGCGTGGATGCAGCGCGGGTGGTCTCGGCCTGATTCGGCCTTCCACTCCGGCGCACAGATCTACGGCATGATGCTTTCTCAGGCGCGTACGCTGGCGTATGTCGATGTGATCTGGATTCTGGTGGGAATTACCGGCATTCTTATTCCGTTGCCATTTCTGATGAAACGGCCAGCAAAGCGCACGGCATCAACAGAAATGATCCACTGATCCGCAAATCGGGCACCGTGCCAACTTGGGCTCACGTTTTCTCTCAACATCTGCGACTAGCATCGGGCAGGAGCTGCAGCGCGAACCCAACAGCTTGCGAAGCTTGCAAACGCCATGCAGGAAATCATTACTCAATATCGCTTGATGGACCAAAAGAAATAGGTCGGAAGCGAAGTATCACGGGCCTCGCCTTCGAGCCTTGCGACGGTAAAACGCGCTCGCCTTTCAATCCGTAACATTACATAGAAAAATAATGGACGCTGTGCGCACATCGCAGAGAATTACTCTTCGCCTACGGAGCGCAATTTTTTCAATCCAGAAAATATTTCTATTGGGAACGTTTCCATCGGAACGCGCGGTGCGTTTGATTGCGTATGCTGCTTACGTCCCGACTGCACCTCTTTCTACGGAGCCCAAAATTGACAGATAAATCGAGATACTCGTCCCCCGCACTTCTAGCTGGCCGCAAGTCGCGGTTGGCGCTGATTCTCTCTCTCTCGCGCTGGCGCCGTGCGTTCCCGTCTTCGCGCAAGACTCGGTGCCGTCGGTGACTGGCAACGCCCGCGTGGACAAGCTGCTGAGCCAGATGACGCTCGATGAGAAGATGGCGCTTATTCGCGGCGCGTCGGAAGACCCGGCTACGAACCAGGGGCAGGCCGGCTATATCACCGGTGTTCCTCGGCTTGGCATCCCGCCGTTGCGCATGTCCGACGGGCCTCCGGGCGTGCTGACGCGGCTGCCGTCGCAGGCTGAAACTGCGACCATGGGACTTGCTGCGACATTCAGCACAAAAGATGCGGAGGAAAATGGCAAGGTCGTCGCGCGCGAGGCCAAATCGCTGGGCATTGACGTGGTGCTGGAGCCGTTTATCAATATCGACCGCGATATCACCTTTGCCCGCGGCTACAACACTTACGGCGAAGACCCGGTGCTCACCGGCCTGATGGGCGCCAGCTTTATTCGCGGTGTGCAGGGCGAGGGAGTTATGTCGCAGGCCAAGCATTACGTCGCCTACGACACTGACGGGAGTAATGTTTTCGTCGATCAGCAGGCGCTGCACGAAATCTATGTTGCTCCGTTTATCGATGCCGTGGGGGCCGATGTCTCGTCGATCATGTGCTCTTACAACAAGATCAATGGAACGCACGCCTGCGGCAACTCCGACACGCTCGTGAAAATCCTGCGCGACGAAGTAGGTTTCAAGGGTTTTGTCACATCGGACTGGGGAGCTGTTCACGCTGCGAACTTCATCAACAACGGGCTCGACATGGAGATGCCCGGCGTCGGCACCAAAGACAGCCCGATGAGCGCTATCATCTACTCCTTCTTCACCACAGAGAAGCCGGTCGATGCGCCGCCACTCAAGTTCAATACGGCACTGCTGGCGGGCTTCTTTGGGAACCCATTGCCCGAGGAGCCGCCGCCGGCGCCGCGCGATTTTGGCGCTTTCGGGACCGGCAAAGACGCCCACACCAACTTCTGGAATCTGAGACAGAACAAGGAGCTTACGGACGCGACCATCGATCATGCTGCAGGCCGGGTGCTTTATGAGATGGACAAGTTCGGCTATCTTGACCACCCTACGCCGGGGCAGGCCGGACCCAAGGATCATGGGCCGGCAGTGCATGCGGAGAAGGAGAATGCTGAGGCTATCCAGAAGACAGCTGAAGACGCGGCGGTGCTGCTCAAGAATGAGGGCCACATTCTGCCGCTGAAGTCCGCCGACCTCACTTCGCTTGTCCTGATTGGTCCAGGTGCGGGACAGACGGTGGCGATTGGCACTGCCGGTGAGCGCTCGGTTGGCTGGCCGTGGCGTCAGATTGGCACGGTGCAGGCACTGGCAAAGATCGCTCCGGATGCTCACGTGACATACGCGGTGGAAGACGATATGACCGGCACGCCGATCCCCGCCGCGCTCTGGACGAGTGATGGCGGCAAGCCCGGGCTGCAGAGGACCGCGAAACAAGGCGCGAAATCGACGGACGCCGTTCTCGACTTCACCGAGAAGGCCGGCACTGCTCTGCCGGTCGACAGCGACATTACGTGGGAGGGTACTCTTAACGTTCCGGCTGCGGGCTCCTACTGGATCTACCTGCAACTGCTCGGTGCTGCGGGCAGCCTTGAAATCGACGGCAAGCATGTTTCCGGGGCCAATGGGATGCGTGGCGGTGTCCACGGAGATACAGTGCTCGGCGGCAAAGACGGCCTTATGCCGACGACCGACGGCCTCGACAATGTGCGCACGGCGGTTGACCTTACGGCCGGTGCGCATAAGGTCAGTGTGCACATAGAGGGCGACACATCGAACAATCCTGCTCAGGTTCGCCTCGCATGGGTGACTCCAGACCAGCGCAAGGCCAATCACGATGCGGCTATTGCGGCGGCCAAGGCCGCAAAGACGGCTGTTGTCTTCGCGTGGAGCCGAGGGAAAACCGACTTCGTGCTGCCCGGCAACGGTAAGGAGTACGACCAGAACAAGCTGATCCAAGAGGTAGCCGCTGTCAATCCCAATACCATCGTCGTGCTGAACATCTCGCAACCTGTCGCGATGCCGTGGCTCGGCAAAGTCAAAGGCGTGCTGCAGATGTGGTGGCCGGGCGATGAGGGTGGATGGGCTACCGCGAACATCCTTACCGGCAAGGTCAGCCCTGCGGGCCGTCTGCCGTTTACCTGGGCCAGAAAACTCACCGACTACCCTGCCACGGACCCCAAACACCCCGAACGCTCGGCCAAAGGAGTGGACGGCAGGACTACCTTCAGCGAAGGCGTGAATGTCGGCTACCGATGGTTTGACAAGCAGAAGATCGCGCCGGAATTCCCCTTTGGCTTTGGCCTTAGTTACACCACTTTCAGCTACTCTGACCTCAAAGCCGTTCCTGCCGCCGATGGCGGTCTTACGGTCAGCTTCGCCGTAAAGAACACTGGTGCCACGGCCAGCGACGAAGTGCCTCAGGTCTATCTCGGCCACCCGCTTACGGTGCAGAACGGTGATTTTCCGGAACATGCTCTGGTGGCCTTCGACCGCGTTCATCTTGAGGCTGGGGAGTCGAAGGATGTCTCTATTACGGTTCCGCAGCGGCAGCTTCAGTTCTGGAACACTGGGGCGGGCAAATGGACGACGGCCGTCGGTCCGCGCGAAGTACTGGTTGGGGGCTCGTCGCGCGATCTGCCGCTTGCGGCGAAAGTTACCGTTCCCTGACTCGGAATCACTCCAAATGTCAAAATGCCCGTTGGAGAGCCAATCTCCGGCGGGCATTTGAATTGTTATCCCATTGGACGTACACTTGCTTAAAGACGAGTAAATCTGGAGTGGCTGCCATGCCTCGAACTTCCCCTTCACCCAATCCGGAGAAAGAACGTACGCGCAGTTCGCGCCTTGGTTTTCGCGTCGATGCACAGACAAAGAAACTGGTGCAAAGAGCCGCAGCGCTCGAAAGTAGAAGCCTGACGGATTACTGTCTTACAGCGCTTACACAGGCGACCCAGGCAACCATTATCCGATACGAAACTATGACTCTCTCGGAACGAGATCGTAAGGTGTTTTTCGATGCTTTGATCAGTCCGCCCAAACCAAACGCTCGCCTCAAGCGCGCCTTCGTATCGGCAAAACAACACGTTGTGTCTGCGTGAGTCCAGGCGAAGCACCGACCTACCGTCTGGAGCCGTTAAGTAAACACCACAACCGGCAGGAGTTCACCTGCGGGGTGGAAAGCCTTGATTCGTATCTGAAGACTCAGGCATCTCAGGACATGCGCCGCAAGGCGAATGCAGTATTTGTTCTCACCGCAGAGGCTAACCCCGCCATCATCGAAGGCTACTTCACTCTTTGTGCTTATGGCCTCTCCCCCGGGGCCATCCCCGAAGAAGCACGGAAACATCTCCCACGCTATCCAGTAGTCAGCGCAACTCTGATCGGACGGTTGGCCGTCAGCGAGAAAAGTCAAGGCAAAGGTATTGGTTCCCTGTTGCTCGCGAAGGCACTTCAAAAGGCATTCGAGAATTCCGCTGTCGTCGGATCGTCCATGATTGTTGTCGATGCGATCGATGACCGAGCGGTGAGCTTTTATCAAGCTCACGGATTCATCAAACTGCCGGAGTCGATGCGACTGATCCTGCCTATGCAAACAATTGCCGCAGCTAGCGCGCAGACAGCCTAAAATCCCATGATGTTGTAGCCGCAATCTACGTAAATCGTCTCGCCGGTGATTGCTCCGGAGAGATCGCTGGCGAGGAACGCGGCGGTACCGCCGACCTCGAGCTGATCGACATTCTTGCGCAATGGAGACTTCTCGGCATGCAGCCTGAGCATGTCGCCTAGTTGGCCGACTCCGCGAGCTGCCAGCGTTTTGATGGGCCCGGCTGAGATCGCATTTACGCGAATCTTCTGAGGGCCGAGGCTTGAAGAGAGATAACGCACCGTCGCCTCGAGCGCCGCCTTGGCCACGCCCATCACGTTGTAGTGCGGGACCACCTTTTCTGCTCCGTAGTAGGTCAACGTGATGATGCTGCCACCCTCGGGCATCAGCGGAGCGGCGGCACGCGAAACGGCTATCAGCGAATACACGCTGACGTCGTGCGCAATCTTGAAGCCTTCGCGGCTGGTATTCAGGAAATCTCCGTGCATGTCTGCCGCCGGAGCGAAGGCCACGGCGTGAACGACCACGTCGAGTTTTCCGTAGCGGTCCTTGAGCTGTCCGAAGAGCATCTCAATCTCGGCGTCATTTGAGAGATCGCACTGGAATCCCTCCGCTCCCGGCAGCTCATCGATCAGCCCCTGCGCCTCTGCCTTCATGCGCTCATTCTGATAGCAGATGGCCAGCTTGGCGCCGGCCTCGTGCAGCTTCAAAGCAATACCCCAGGCGATCGAACGCTTGTTCGCCAGCCCAAACACCACTGCTGTCTTGCCCTCAAGATTGATCAATTCCGCCATGCAATTCCTCGCTCCCTGTGCACGGACCCAGAGTCCGGCAAACGCCAATCAGAATAGCAGTCCGGCAGAGGGCCTGTTTCACCCGAAGATCGAGCCGTACCACGCTTAGGAACTCGACCTCTAGCCGCCCAGGTCGACGAGCTGCACCTTACCCACCGGCAACCCGAGGAACCGCGACCCGAGACGCTCAAATTTCTCCACCGAATCGGTAGCGAAGCAGCGTATCTGCGGTCTGGCATCTGCAGCCTCGGTGGCGCCCTTCCCGGAAGGCAGCTCGCTCACTTGCTGCGCAGCCTCGTCCGCGGTCGCCTCGGCTGAATCGACGACGCTCACTCCTTGGGGCAGGGCGTTCTCAAAAACCGAGCGCAGCAGCGGATAATGCGTGCATCCCAGGACCAGCGTATCCGGGGACTGGCCCGCGCCGCGGGACTTCGCCAGCAACTCGTCGAGGTAAATTTTGACCACTTCTGCGGTTACCGGATGGTCGGTCCAGCCTTCTTCGACGAGCGGCACCAGAAGTGGACAAGCCTTCTCGACGCCGCGCAAACCCTGCGCATGGCAGGCCGCGGCATAAGCATGGCTGGCAACGGTGGCCTCGGTGGCAATCACCATCACATCGCGACTGGAGGAGCTTTTCGCTGCAGCGGCAGCCCCCGGCTCGATCACTCCCAAAACCGGGACTGGAACGGCAGCTTTAATCGCATCGAGAGCCAGCGCGCTGGCGGTATTGCAGGCGATCACCAGGAACTCAGCCTTCTGCTCATGAACCAGAAACTGCGCGCTCTCCGAGGCGTAGCGGGCAATCGTCCGCTGCGATTTTGAGCCGTAGGGCAGACGGGCCGTATCTCCCAGAAAGACAAATCTAGCTCCAGGCATCCGTTTGAGCAGAGCTTTGAGCACCGTTAAACCGCCAAATCCGGAGTCGAATACGCCAATTACCGGCCCGCCACCTGCACCCATTTCGCTCAAAGCGTGGCCCCCGCGCCTGTTACCGGGTTGGCAGTCGCGACTGCACCCGTCAGGTATGTTCGCGATAAATCTGCGTGGCCGGCAAGGGTCGCTCTCGGCTGCCCGTCTACGAGGAACCGAACCTCGGTGATCTGCGGGAGATTGGCATGCAGGGTTCCGCAAATTGATTCGACCGTCAGTGTCTCCGACTCGATACCCGCGGGGTGACCGTCGGCAAACGCGGCAGCAAGATTTACCACCGCGAGCTGCCCTTTTGCGTCGGATTTTCCCTCGGCCGGCAGCAGGAACACCTGCTCAACCGCGCGCGGCACTCCCGGAACCGGGTGCATGGCGTCTGGGGCGGCGTAGACCTCAAGCAGTTTGTCGAGCAGGGCGCGGGCGCGGGCGCCAGCATCTTTGGGAAGAGGCAGCGAGCGCGCCTCAGGGACCAGCGATTCATCCATGTCGTTGGCTACCATCAAGGTCGCCTGCTCGGCCGGAGCGACCACCGGAGCTGTCGTCGGGGCGAGGTCTTCGCCCTTCAGCAGGCGGTCGTGCGCCCGCTCGCGCAGCCGCACCAGGATTGCCGCCATGGCAATCGAGGCCACCAGCAGGAGGGCAAACAGAACCTTTTGGTAACGCGGGATCATGGCTGGGCCGCCTTGTGTGACTCGGGCCGCTGCTGTGTGTCGGCTTCGACTTCAGTGCGCCACTCCATCATCGCTGCTGCCAGCGCTTCGACGATCTGGGTCTGGTATTCGGGGTCGGTCACGTCGGTTATCACCTTGCGATCCGATCCGCGTACCGGAGCGATCTCCAAGGCCACGGCCGGGCAAGCCATGCTGTCCACTCCGGGGAGACTAGTCCGCCCGAGGTTCGCTGCGATCGGGCCAGCGCTTGACCCCTGCTCCAGAGCGCTGTTGACCGCGCTGGCGAGTTTCAGACTGCGGGTCACGAAGGCCGATTGCGCTGTCTTCCAAGCCAGAAATCGCGAAGGAGGCGACGGAGGAAGAGAGGAAACAAAAATATGCACCCCAGAACCAGCCTCCGTGGCGTGCAGGCTCAGGCAAGCGGCCGCCCCTGAACCGGAGCCAGCACGGTTCGCGATCTGCGCGCGGGCGTCGTTCGTCAGACTTACATTGCCCTCTCGGGTGGTCACCACCTGCATCCCTCTGGCGGTCAGGAGTGACCTGAGACGAACGCTTAAATCGAGAGTCACAGTCTTTTCCGCGACGGACTGGCCGAACTGTGCGCCGCCGTCATCGCCGCCGTGCGCCGCATCCAGCACTACGACAAACCTCGCCGGGGCATGTTCCGGGCGGGCGGAATTCGCCTGCTGGGGCACCACCGGAGTGGCCTGGCCTCCGCCGTTCCCAGGCGATTGGGCCAGGCCAGACGGCGCCAGAGAAGGCAGCCCAGCAACGGCCACCGCAACCGCCAGCGGGCCGCCCCAGAAACAGTACATTTTGGAGCTGAAGATCGAGGTCAATGCGAAGATTCTCCCGCCTGTAACCTTGTTTGTCCAAAATGGTACTGAACTGGATAGCAGCGGCAGTCGTAAAGTGGATATGTGCGGGCGATCTCCGTTAACGTAACTTTCATCGATAGGGCTCACTGACCAGCGGCGACGTCGCGGACCGAAGACCCGCCAATCTTCGCTCGATTGTATCTCAGCAGCCCAATCCAAACGCTCTTGGTTGCGTTCTCTGAATGGAGGCGAAAAGGAGGTTCCATAGGACCAAAGGCATTGACAAATCCGTGACAACGAAATATCCCCAATCGTGCTAACATCCCAGCACACTCAGAGGCAGACGATGAAAAGGCTTCCTCTTAAAAGCACCCTCGACTCCGGCATGCAAATCGACACTCCAGCCTCGTCACTCCACTCGATCCGAACCAGATCTTATCTCGTCTGGCTGACTGCTGCTTTGCTGCTCGTGATTGCCTCTCCAAAGTCGCTCTTTGCCCAGGAAGACCAGCTCAACAAAGTGCACGTCCCTGAGCCCTCCACCGCCGCCAATCCGCCGACAGGCGCGCCTACCGGCACAGAAGCTGCGCCACTGGAGGGCGACGCTGCCCTCAACGCAAAGCCGGGCTCCCGCATCCGCATGGACGTAGATCTGGTGCTTGTCCCCGTCACCATCACCGACCCCATGAATCGCCTTGTGACCGGCCTCGAGCAGGACGACTTCTTTATCTACGAAAACAACTCGCTCCAGAAGCTGCGCACCTTCGCTACGGAAGACGCCCCGGTCTCGATCGGCATCATCTTCGATCTCTCCGGGTCTATGACTTCCAAACTGATCCGCGCGCGGGACTCGATCCTGCAGTTTATGAAGACCGCCAACCCGCAGGATGAGTTCTTTGTCATCGGATTCAACGACCGCCCTGAGCTGATCGAGGACTTCACCAGTTCCATTGAAGACATTGAGGCCCGCCTGCAGACGGTCCGTTCCGGTCACCGCACTGCCCTGCTCGACGCCATCTACTTTGGCATGGACAAGATGAAGACCGCGAAGCAGCAGCGCAAAGCGTTGCTGGTCGTCTCAGATGGTGGTGACAACCGGTCGCGCTATACGGAGGGCGAAGTGAAAGCCCAGGTCCGCGAGTCCGATGTGCAGATTTACTCGATCGGTATATTCGATGCCTACGCTCCTACTACCGAGGAGCGAATGGGCCCGGTCTTGTTGAATGATCTGAGCGAAGAAACCGGCGGGCGCATGTTCCGGGTCGACGATCTGGCCGAGATGGGCGACATCGCGGTCAAGATTTCCACCGAGCTGCGCAACCAGTATGTGCTTGGTTATCACCCAAAGTCCATACAGCGTGACGGTAAGTGGCGTAAAGTGAAGGTGAAGCTGGTGCCTCCGCAGGGCCTGCCTCCCCTCACCGTCCATGCCCGTACCGGTTACTATGCGCCGCTTCACTAGTCTGACTCTTGTGCGCTTTCATTTCGTCGGTCTTCTCCTCCTCTTCGCGGGCGGCAGTTTCGTTGCGCTTTCAGCCCAGCAAACCCCTCCGAAACCGCCTTCCACGGTCGACCGCGACCCGGTTCGCTCCCCCGACCCTGAACCCGCAAAAGCCGGCCCGGCCGACAACACGATCAGCAAGGAAAAGGGCGGCTTCGTGCTCCGCAGCGATGTTGAGGAGGTTTCGCTCAACGTCACCGTGCTCAATGGAAGCGGCCAGATCGTTCAGAATCTCAAACGCGAGGACTTCCACATCGCCGAGGACGGCGTTCCGCAGACCCTGCTCAGCTTCCAACATCAGGACATCCCGGTGTCGATCGGGCTGGTGGTGGACAATTCCGGCTCGATGTACAAAAAGCGCCCGGCCGTGAACAAATCCGCGCTGGATCTGATCGCAGCCTCAAACCCGCAGGACGAAGCCTTCGTCGTGAACTTCGCCGACGAGGCCTACATCGACCAGGAGTTCACCTCGAACGCCAACAAGCTACGCGACGGGCTGGCTCACATCGAGTCCCGCGGAGGCACCGCCCTCTACGACGCCGTGGTCGCGTCAGCCGACAAACTTGCCGCCGACGCCAAACGCCCCAAACAGGTCATCGTTATCATCACGGACGGGGAAGACAACGCGAGCAACCTTAATCTCGAACAGGCCATTCGCCGCGTCCAGCAACTCTCAGGACCTGTTATCTACACGGTGGGCCTTCTCTTCGGCGACGAAATGTCGCGCAGCGAAGTGCGCCACGCCCGCCGCGCCCTTGAAATGCTCTCAGCGGAGACTGGTGGCATCGCCTTCTTCCCAAAGTCACTCGAACAGGTCGACGAAATCGCTGCGGAAGTCGCCCGCGACATCCGCAGCCAGTACACTCTCGCTTATCACAGCACCAAGCCAAGTAGCGAACCCGGTTTCCGCAGAATCCAGGTGCTGGCTCAGGCCAAAGGCCAATCCAAACTCAACGTCCGCACGCGTACTGGCTACTTTCCAAATGCCAAAAATCCTGCGAAGGCCACGCAGGCAAGTCACTGAATCTGGCCTGACGCTGCCACGGTGTAACGACACAAGCCCCCTCGAAATTGACTCCTGCAGGGTATCGGCGAACGCCGAATTGCGGCCGGAAAGCCTGTACGCACGTCATTGATGGCAGACGTCGGGGCTGATGTCATATTCTTTCGACGAATCGGATTTCCAAGGACAATAATGCGAAAACTCTTCACGACATTGATGGTGATTTCATTGGGCTTTGTTCCTTTGCTCGATGTGGCTCAAGCGCAAACAACCGAAAAGCCCGATCTGACCAGGCAGCCGACTCTGTACGTTGTGGGTTATGCGCATCTCGACACGGAATGGCGTTGGGAGTATCCCCTGGTCATTGACGAGTACATCCGTAAGACCATGGAAGACAATTTCACGCTGATCGACAAATACCCGCACTATGTCTTCAATTTCAGTGGAGCAAACCGGTACCGGCTGATGAAGGAGTATTTCCCGGCCGACTTTGCGAAGGTGAAGAAATATGTCGACGAGGGACGGTGGTTTCCGGCGGGCTCTTCGATGGAAGAGGGCGACGTTAACGCGCCGAGCGGAGAGGCGATCATCCGGCAGATTCTGTATGGAAACGACTGGTTCCGCAAGGAATTTGGCAAGGCTAGCATGGAATACATGATTCCGGACTGCTTCGGCTTTCCGGCTTCTTTGCCGACAATTCTGGCGCACTCAGGGGTGAAGGGATTCTCGACGCAGAAGTTGGTCTGGGGATCTTCGGCTTACGCTGGAGGGCCTGAGTCGTTGGAGAAGACTCCGGAAGGGACGCCGTTCAACGTGGGCGTGTGGGTCGGCCCGGATGGTGAAAGCGTGCTGGCGGGAATCAATCCTGGAAGCTACAACGGCAACATTCAATCAGACCTCAGCACGCCGCTGCCGCCTGAGTCCGCTGATCCTGCCTTTGCAGAGTTGCAGAAGAAGACCGCCGACATGCAGGAGAAGGTGCAGAACGCACGCAAGAATGGGCAGCAACTCGATCCGAAAGAGATGCAGGAGTATTTCAGGCTGCGCGCTCAACAGGCCGCTGTGGTGAAAGATCAAAAGGATCGTGAATTCCAGAGGTATCAGGGCGATTGGGCCGCGCGTGTTGAGCAGAACGGCAAGATCAGTGGTGTCTTCGCGGATTACCACTACTACGGAACGGGCGATATCGGCGGCAGTCCGCGAGAAGAGTCAGTGAAGCTGCTTGAGTCGATTATCACGAAAGGGAGCGCGGCACTTCCTCCGCCGGGCGCGATCGTCATGCGGGGCCAGCCGCATCCGGAATGGCCTGCGGTGAAGGTTGGGGATGGCCCGGTTCATGTGGTCTCGGCAACGGCCGACCAGATGTTTCTGGATATCACTCCTCAGGAGGCAGCCGGGCTTCCGCGCTACACCGGAGAGATGGAGCTGACGAATCATTCCGCCGGATCGTTGACTTCGCAGGCGTATCAGAAGCGTTGGATTCGCAAGGAAGAGTTGTTGGCGGATGCAGCGGAAAAAGCTTCGATTGCCGCTGAATGGCTGGGAGCGCGGCCTTACCCGCTGCAGAGACTCAACGATGCGTGGACGCTTGCGATGGGTGGGCACTTTCACGACATCGCGGCGGGTACGGCTACTCCCAGGTCGTATGAATTTGCGTGGAATGACGACGTGATTGCGATGAATCAATTCGCGGGAGTGTTGACCAACGCAAGCGAAGGCGTTGCCGCGACGATGAATACCGAAACCAAAGGTGTTCCGATTGTCGTATTCAACCCGCTCAACATTGCGCGCGAAGATATTGTCGAAGCCGATATCGAATTCCCGAACGGAACGCCGAAGGCTGTTCGCGTGATCTCTCCTGAGGGCAAGGAGGTTCCGGCTCAGATTTCGAAGGGCAAGGTGATCTTCGCCGCAAGCGTGCCGTCTGTGGGGTATGCCGTTTACGGTGTCGAGGCTGCTGAAAATGAGGCATCTGCTTCTTCTCTGAAGGTTACAAATGATGGCCTCGAGAACGAGTATTACCGTGTCAAGCTGAATCAGGACGGGGACGTCGCCAGCATCTTCGACAAGACGATCGGCAAGGAACTGCTTGCTGCCCCAGCGCGACTGGCGATCTCCTATGACAATCCTCAGCAGTGGCCTGCGTGGAATATGGATTGGGATCAGGAGCAGGCGGCCCCTAAGTCGTTTGTCTCGGGCCCGGCGCAGATTCGTGTGGTGGAGAATGGTCCGGCTCGGGTGGCGATTGAGGTTTCACGCGAGACTGCCGGGTCGCACTTCGTTCAGACGATCAGTCTTGCTGCAGGCGATGCAGGCAAGCGTGTCGAGTTCGGGAATGTAATCGATTGGAAGACACGAGAATCGAATCTCAAGGCGACGTTTCCGCTTACGGCTTCAAACCAGATGGCTACTTACAACTGGGATATCGGCACGATCGAGCGCCCTTCGGCACAGCCAAAGAAGTTTGAAGTGCCTTCGCATCAGTGGGTCGATCTGACTGACATGAGCGGAGAGTTTGGCGCGACGCTGCTGACGGATGCCAAGAATGGATCGGACAAGCCGAACGACAACACGCTTCGCCTGACGCTGATCCGCACACCGGGAACGACCGGAGGCTACAAAGATCAGGCCACGCAGGACATCGGGCATCATGAGTTCACTTACGGGATCGCGGGGCATGCGCTTGGCTGGCGCGAGTCTCAGACGGACTGGCAGGCGCAGAGGCTGAATGCTCCGCTGATCGCCTTCGAGACTTCGAAGCACGCGGGGGCGCTGGGCAAAGAGTTTTCCCTGATGAAGGTGAACAACCCGCATGTACGTGTCCTCGCAGTCAAGAAAGCGGAACATGGAGACGAAGTAATCGTGCGTCTCGTGGAACTTGCGGGCAAGCCTCAGGCCGATGTGCAGGTTTCCTTCGCGGCGCAGATCGCTGCTGCCCGCGAAGTCAACGGGCAGGAGCAGCCGGTTGGCTCCGCTGTTGTGAAAGACGGCTCGCTGGTTACCTCGTTTGGCGGATATCAACCCCGCACCTTCGCTATTCGTCTGGCTTCCGCCTCGACCAAGGCGGAAGGCGTACACTCCGCAGTCGTTACATTGCCCTACAATCTTGCGACGGCGAGCAATGACGGCGATTCGTCCAAAGCTGGCTTTGACGGCAAGGGAAATGCGCTGCCCGCTGAGATGCTTCCGGCGCAGATCCAATTTAACGATGTTCAATTCCAGCTTGCTGCAGCGAAGTCAGGTGTGCCCAATGCTGTCGTTGCCAATGGGCAAACGGTTGCGCTGCCGTCGGGTCACTACAATCGCCTCTACGTACTCGCGGCCTCGGCTAACGGCGATCAGAAAGCTACCTTTGAGGTTGGTTCGAAGAAAGCTGAGTTGAACGTGCAGGATTGGGGCGGGTTCATCGGTCAATGGGACGATCGCGAGTGGAGCGTTAACGACTTTCTGCATGACAAATATGGCGATATGACCGGGCTGAAGCCGAGCTTCATCAAGCGGGCAGATCTGGCCTGGTATTGCAGCCATCATCACGATGCGTCGGGACATAATGTCTCTTACGCATACTCTTACCTCTTTGGCTACGCGATTGATTTGCCTGCGGACGCGAAGAGCATTCGGCTACCGAAGAATGGCAATATTCGCGTTCTGGCTATTTCCGTGGCGGACGAGAATCCTGCAGTCATGCCCGCTGCTCCGCTCTACGATGTGCTGCCTTCGCCGGCAGCAGCGGCGAGCGGGTTGTACGCTATTGCGAAGCCATAGGCTGGCTTCGCAGTAAGATGATGTCGGTATCGACGAAGCGTGACGAGAGGCAACTTACTCTCGTCACGCTTTTTGATTGGAACGTATTGGATCAAGCCTTCGTGGTTAGCGCGACTCAATCAGTGGCCGCGGTAGTAGACGCCGGGAATCTTTAGGACAACGCGATAGACGCTGCTGCTCGCTGCGATGTAGAGAGTCTTTCCGTCGGTGCCTCCCCAGGCTACGTTGCCGACTTTCTCGGGCATGTCGATCGTGCCGAGATGCTTGCCTTCGGGAGAGAATATCCAGACGCCTCCTGGCCCGGCGCTGTACAGATTCCCTTTTTGATCGACACGCATGCCGTCTGGCGAGCCGGGCCGGAGATCGGAGCTGGCGTCGAAAAAGAGCTTTGCGGCGGTCAGTGTTCCGTCAGGTTTGACGGTGTAGCGCATCCAGAATTTCTTCGGCTCGCTGTTGTTGACATAGAGATACTTCTCGTCGGGAGAAAAGACGATTCCGTTTGGCCGGGGCAGATCGGTGACGAGGAGTTGTAACTTCTCACGGGCAGGTGGTGAACCTGGTTTTTGCGTACTTGCTCCGGCAAGGCGGTAGACGCCGTTCACTTTGAGCTGCTTGTCAGGGTCGGTGTCACTCTGCGTACGAAAGCCGTAGGGCGGGTCGGTGAAGTAGAGCGATCCGTCGGACTTGTAGACCAGATCGTTGGGGCTGTTAAGCTGTTTGCCCTGGTACGTGTCAGCCAGAATCGTGACCTGCGCCTTGGGATCGACGTGTTCGAGCCTCCAGACATTTCTTTGCGCGTGACCCGCTACGGTGAGGCGGCCGGTGGCGTCGAGCGTCATACCGTTTGAGCCGGGTTCAGGGCCGCCATAGGGAGCGGTCCCTTTGTATCCGCTGGGCTGCATGAAGATGCTTGTGCCAGATTCAAGAGTCCATTTGTGGATGCTGTTGCTGGGAATATCAGCGAAGAGAAGATAGCCGGGAGGCACCCATGCGGGCCCTTCGGTCCAGGTGAAACCGTCCGCCACCTTTTCGAGCGTTGGCTGGGCGGGAACGATCGAGTCCATGGCTGGATCAAGGCGTTCGATCTTCGGTGTACTGGCGGTCAGCACCGCGGCCGAAGCGGCGTGGACGGCCGTCGTCGAAAAGATCGATCCACCTACCGAATGATAAGCAAATACGACAGCGAGATATACCGCGACGACTGCAATTGCACTTAAAGACAGTAACTGAATACGGCTGCGTGGGATCACTTCACCTCTCCTGAGCGTTTCTTCAACGCAGACAACGATATCGACTATATGGCGGATGGTAAAGGATGTTTTCGATTATGACTTCGGTACCACTTCTTCCGGTTCTTTGGGCAGTTCGCCTGAGTGCATAACATCCTGCATGGTCTCGGTTGTGATCTCGGATTTGCACGTGGGGTCCGTCGGATCGCTGGTATCGCCTTTTCCGTCTTGCGGGGTTGCGGCCGGCGGCTTCTGCGATGGCTTTGGTGATGGCGACTGGCCTGACTGTGCAAACTTGGACGTCAGCCGATCGATGCTGTCCGGCACCAGCCGCTCTGCGAATCCGGCGATGAAGGTCCAGACAAAAAGTTTCCCGTACTCGTCGCTGGAGATTGGCAGCGTGTTCCAGGTGAAATCGAAAAACGACAAACCGTGATGCTTTGCCGAGGAGAAGAACTCGGGAAACATCGATCCTTTGAGGATTCCTGCGATAAACATCAGCGTGAGCAGGACAGCGAAGATGGCTCCCAGAAGGGGCGAAAGCCAGAGGTAATATCCGGCGTTGTCGAGGCCGAAGACGCTGATCAGCGGGTCGCCATCCGTGGGTATGCTCTGCATCCGGCGTTGTGAACTGACGAAGCCGCCGACGGTCCCGCAGTAAACGACGCAGATCAGCATGGCCACGAAATCAGCGTTATAGTGACGGCACCAAACCAGAATTCCCCCGAGGATAATCGTGTACAGCACAACCATGAAGATGCAGCTGACGGTCAGCGATTTCCGGATGCGCTCGCGAATGGGTATCAGCGAGTAATACCAGTGCAGTACATCCAGGACGCGCGTCAGATCTGCCTTCACCAGCGAGAGTTTCTCGGGCGTGTCTGTCTCGGTGGGAGGGTGAGAGTTCATGTATTTTTCGTAGATAGAGGGGCACGAGATCTCGCGAAACCGTTCGCGAATGATCCATGCGTTGCGATCGACGACATTTGGAGACTGCAGGGAGAAGACGATATTTTCAAGCAGGAAAATATCACCCCACGTCAGGTCCTCGGCGCGTTCCCTGGATTTCTTTATTACCGCGTCTGCGCGGGGATCGGCGCTGTTCATCGTCACGTACACCGCTACCAGATGGTCAAAATAAGACCATCCATAAGGCGGCACGTTCGGGGGGTCGCGAAGGTTCAAAGCTACCCCCAGACGACGCGCCAGTCTTCTCCAGTCGACCATTACGTACCCTCCGCAAGAAATGTCGGTGATTGGCAGTCATGCCTGAACTCGCTCGCAATGCGCGCATGCCGGAACAGCCCCGCGCGAAGCAAGGAAGAGCGAGAACCCGATCATAACGTTGGAACGCGGCCTTGGGAATGACTTCCTGAAGCGCGATGGCCGCGGCAGAGCTACGGCCATGACCGACACATGGTGCGCACTAAGCTGAGTCGCCAGAACTATGGCGAGAGAGATGTTGTCGGCGCGGGGCTGTATCAGCTCGCCGGAGTGGCTTCCGCAGCAGGCTTGTGCAGCACATCGATCACGCGTTGATACAGTTTGTTTTGCATCTCAACCCTGTCTGAAGCGCGTGTCACATAGCGTATCAAAACATCGACGCCAGCGGCCGAGGGGCGCAGATTTACGGTTGCGTCCGCGGTGAACTGACTGAGTCCGTCTGTGCGCGAACCGCGCTTCCACTCATGCTCGGCAACACGCGCATCCTTCTCAGTCTCTTCAACGACCGCTTTATGAATGCTCTCCACCATCGCGTAGGTGTCTTCACCGCCGGGGACGCTGACGGATAACTCATCCCACATCCATTGACCTGTCGTGGAGAAATTGAAGTACTGTCCGCGGATTGCGAAGCTGTTCAGGAAAGTAACCCGGCGTCCTGTCGGATGCCCCTTGTCCGTCCAGTTGCCGGTTTCGAGCAGCGTGGTGCGAAACAGGCCGATCTCGGTGACTTCGCCGCCGACATTGTTGATCTCGACCCAGTCGCCAACCCGAATGCCCCGCTTGCCCATCAGCACAAACCACCCAAAGAAGGCGATGATAAAGTCCTGCAGGACGACGGTCAGTCCGGCTGTCATCAGGCCGATGATGGTGGGCATCTGCTGCGGCGATCCGAAAATGACGAGCGCCACCATTACTACTCCGACTATCTGCAATGCCAACTGAGAGATGGTGCGCAGCGTCTGCATTCGCCGGCGGTCGAGCGAGGGGCGAGTCATGAGCCTTACGAGCAGTGCGTCGCACAACAGAATGAAGACGATGATGAGAGCAATCTGCCCCAGCGACCCCAGAATCAGGTGCATCATGATGCGATGCTGCAGCAGCACCTGCGCGGACCACTTGCTGTACACCGTGGCAAGTTGTTTCTCGGTCTGGATGCGATCGTCATAGATGCTGAGAAGCTGGTGTTGCGCGCTCTGTGCGCGAAGACTGGCAAGCCTGGCCTCGTGGCCCGAAATGCCGGGGGTGTTATTCGCTCCAGCGGGAGTAGCCGCGAGGGCTTTAGTCTGGCCCTCAAGCTCATTGTGTTTGGCAGTGAATGCTGTGACGTCCGCCTGAGCCTGGCGCATCGCCTGATCGATGAGTGCGCGCCGGTCGCGCTGGCTGTTCCATGCGCCTATTCGCGCAGCCAGTGTGCTGTAATGCTTCGCGGATAGGACGGCGACCTGCTTCTTGCCATCCGACTCGCTGTCATACTTCTTCATCGCCGCTTCGTGCTCTTGCAGCTCACTCTGGATCTGCGAGCGTTCGTCGCCGGAGGCGCGAGCCAGATCTTCCTGCGCGTCGTTGAGCTGATCGGAATCAAGCCCTAACTGCGCCTTGGCAATCTCCAGATCGTCTTCGGAGTCTTCGATGGAATCACCGTTGTTTGCCTTGCCGGTAGAGCCGGGCGCGGGAGAAAACTCCTGTACTTGCGCTTTGTCATCCTTGACGAGGTTCTGTAACTCGGTCACTCTCTGCGAAAGCTCCAGCGCCTCGCCGGTGAGCACGCTGTTTTGCACCTGGGCGGTGGCCTGACGCAGTGCGGAGGCAAAGGCCTGATCGACTTCATGGTCGGCAAGACGTTCTGCCTCCTGCGCGTATTGCCCTTCTTCATTGCTCACAGCCAGAGGAGCGAGCGCGGAGGCAGTCTGCCATGGACTCAAATCGACCAGGGTCTTCCTGGTATCCGAAGGCCGCATCGCTCCTTTCCTGTTTAGAAAAGGGAGATTCTGCATGGCGTCGCGAGTGCTCCACGAGAAGATCAGGCAGCACAAAAAGAGCGCGACGAATATGCCTAGGGAAATGAGCCTGGTCCGACGGAAGATACGACCTCGCTTCGGAGGTTGGCTGGCCGGCGGCAAGGTCGGGCTGGGGGGAGTCGAAGTTGCCATACATCCATTGTCCCAGATGGCTGGCGGTGCATTCGTTCGAGGTGGTCCAGCTTCTGCGAAAAAACCGCCGGCGAAGGAGTAATCCTTCGCCGGCGGCGGTTTGTGTTGATGGCTTACTGCGGCGCTGGCACATCTTCAGTCTGTTCCAGCTCGGCGATGTAATCGACCACCGCCTCGCTGAAGCCATCGATGTGCGTCCACCTTCCGTATCCAACTCCGTTCCGGTTGGAGGCTACGTTGATCATGTAGCCCCTTCCACTCGGGTCAGGCACGGTGTCGTGGGCCTGCTCGTCGGTGATCACCACCAGACGGTCATAACCTACACAGTCGCGCTCGACCTGCTCCAGTGCAGCGCCCAGGAGCGTGGCGTAGTGCGGCTGGCTCTGTTCGAGCGCATCGCGCAACGCGAGTCCACGCCGCGCCGGCACGCGCTTGACGAAGCTCGAGAAGGTGTAGATCGTTACCTTCTCCGCTATCTCGCGCATGAGAATTGCCAGACCATACGCAGCATCAGTCCGGTTCATCTCCGAACGCTTCGAGAGCGGATAACTCATCGATCCCGAAACGTCGACCAGCAGCACCGTGTGCCCCGCCAGCTTGCCTGCGTGGCCTGCTAGCGAACGAAACATGGCCAGCTCCAGCGCTTCCTCCCACTGCGGAGCATTGCGGGCCGCGGCGAGAAAGCGAAACGGGAGTACCCGATCCGTCTTCATCGCGGCCAACGCGGAGAAGACCAACCCTTCGCTGATGCTGGCCTCGTGCAGGTTGCGCAGGTTCCGCAAGAGAGCCAGCGCGCCGAGCCTGCGATCGGTGAGCAGACGTTCCCACACCTCCCGCTTCGAGTTTCCCTCGGCATGCCCGGCGGCTGAGAGGGCAACCTCCCAGGTGTCCGGAGTGACGAGTTCGTTCTGCGCAAGCCGCTTCCACAACTCAGCCTGTGCAGCATCGACAGGCTTCGCGTGCGAAAGGAAGAGCACGTCGCGCAGCCGAACAACAGCAGCGCGATCGTACTTGGCCAGCGCGTACTCGTCGAACTTGCAGAATGCCGCAGCGAGGCCCTTCTTCACCTGGCCGGACAAAGGCTGCTTGGACCCCTCCTTCCTATCCGCCCAGTAGATGGCAACGAACTCAGCCAGCTCATCGGCGCGCTGAATCACGCGTGCGAGGGTCTCGGCCACAACTCCGCGATGCGAGGGGTAGCGCGCCATCTCGCGCACCAGCATCAGTGGCACATGACGCAGCTTCATCCGCTCGCGGGCCTCGATGGCCAACGCGGCTACGCGATCGGCCGCAACCTGCGGAACGAGTTCGCGAATGCGTCCGGCGATCTCCGCGCCGTCTTCGTAGAACTCCCGCTCCCACAACATGGAGGAGAGTACGGAGCGCCGCAAGGCCTGCTCGGCGGTGAGGACTCGCGCCGGTGCTCCCTCATGAGTGCGAATCGGCTCGCGGTCGTCACGAGTAATCAAATGGCTCAACTTCAAAATGTTCAAACGCATCATTTGCCTCCTTCCTGAAAAGTTGCCGCCGGGGAAAAGTCGGGCGCGGAATCGCTACTCCTAACAGGGCGCGGAACCCAGTCGTTCCGCACAAAGTCCGGAGGCAGGGGTCGAACCTGCTTGCATCCAGAAGTATCCGTGCCCTGCGCCACCGGCAGGCCGGTTGGTGAAACGTTGTGATTAGTCGGCGAATGCTTCTTCAAGGTCTTCAGCTTCTTCCGCCACCGCGTCTACATCTTCATAGTCTTCGTCTTCATCGTTTTTCACTACGGCCCGCCTCGTACTCCGGCTTTTCCGGACGCAAGGTGTCGGCGACGTGGAAGCCTCTGGTCTTCTTCGAGATCCGTGAGGGTGCAATCTCGATGGCCAGTTTCTTCATCTGTTCCCAATCCGGTTTGTGCTTGTCGTAGTACTCGCCGCATTCGTGCACAGGGAACAGTACTTTGAAGTTCGGAGAAGTGTTGGTGCAGAAGACCAGCACCTCCGACTCGCGGTAGCCTGTGGTGAATTGACCCCAGCTGCAGCTCTTGCATAGGTGTTCGTTGCCCACCGGTGTGCCATTTTTCACTAGTAACTTGCCCATGACGATCTCTCTCACTATCCGCCTCGCGCTGGAAGAAAATGGCCGGGGAATGAACGGCTACGGAACGTTTTCGGAGCTCTACCCACTGAGCTACCAGGATCTGCATCCTGAACGGGACTCGAACCCGCGACCGCCGCTTTGTCAAGAAGTATCCGTTGCCTGCGCCACCGGCCGTGGTGGCTGACTTGCACATGCACGTATCCATTGCGCCGGGGAATGGTCGACGAGAGTTCGGAACCTCTGCTTCACGGGGCCTTGTGCTTCGGAACTACGCCCCCGCTCCGCGAAATGATCTGTTCCGGCAGGGTTTTCCACCCCTGCTTTCGATTGGCGAGGAAGTAACTCACTTCTTTCACCACCGGCGCAACTAACTTGCTGCTTCTGACTTACATGCAAAGCTATCCCCACCGCCGCGAATTACTTATCGCGGCGCCAACTTGAGATATAGCTTGGCTAACTCAGCCAGGGTCTTACCGAGGGAACAGACGGATACAGGGTGTTAGTCGATTTGCAGTCGAAGTACCTGTATTCTTCGCCACTCGGGAAGACGATGGTCAGCAGTTTCGTAGTGGAGATTCCCCGATATGAACTCAGCATCCTGAAAGAGGAGATGAGTGCAGATCGAAGCGATCAGCTGCTACGCTACTGAAAATCAGCGGTTATCGATTGTGCATGCGCTTGCGTAGGAGGCAGACACCAGCGGGGCTACTGATAATTGGGAGACCACGCCCGGCGGCCGACGCAGCTAAAGGACAGCTGATCCAGCCTACGCACTGCGATTTGCGAATTGTGCGTTGTGTAGTTCATCGGACGTTTCTCCTACGCAGTTTGTACTTTGCCATAACTTCACCGGAGAAAGCAATAGCTTTGTTAGATTTATTTTGCTCTATTCTTCTAGTTGGCTGGTTATTGAAAGGTGCGACGCAACAGCAGATTCTTCGCAGCGCTCAGTATGACAACTCTTGGGTGTGGGACATTGTTGAACGTGGAGAAGAAAAGCCGCAGGTCCTTCTACTTTGCTGCGCTCCTCTCGGAACGACAGCTTTGTGGGCCAGGCGCAGCAGCGTCTTCGGCAGGAGAAACGGCTTCGCTGCCTATGCGATAAACTGAAGGTCTCATGTCTGTTGCCGGTTCCACCACTTCTGCTTTACGTATTGCGGATGACATCACCCAGCTTGTGGGCTCGACTCCGATGTTGCGCCTGGGGCGCATCGCTCCTTCTCCCGCCGCCGGACTTTTTGCGAAGCTTGAATTCTTAAACCCGGGGGGCAGCATCAAGGATCGCGCAGCTCTGGGCATGATCCTCGACGCCGAAGGGCGCGGGCTGCTGCAAAAGGGTTCGACCATCATTGAAGCTACCGCGGGCAATACCGGCGTGGGGCTGGCGTTGATTGGGGTGAATCGCGGCTATAAAGTGCTGTTGTTTGTGCCGGAGGGGTTTGCCGAAGAGAAATGCATCCTGATGCGTGGGTTTGGCGCGGAAGTGGTGCGCACTCCCGAGAGCGAAGGCATGGGCGGTGCTATCCGCCGGGCGCGGGAGGCTGGGGATTCTATTCCCGGCGCGTTTGTTGCGCTGCAGTTTGAAAATCAGGCGAATCCCGACTATCACCACGACACTACGGCTACCGAGATTTGGGAGCAGATGGAGGGCCACGTAGACGGCTTTGTTGCAGGTGTCGGTACAGGCGGAACTTTTTCGGGGGTCGCAAGATTTTTGAAAGAGCGGAACCCTGCAGTGATCAACGTGGCGGTTGAAACAGAAGGATCGATTCTGCAGGGCGGCGCGCCCGGCAAACACAAGGTGGAAGGCATCGGCGTCAGCTTTATTCCTGAGACGTTTCATCGTGAGTACTGCGATCGTATTGTGGCTGTTTCGGATGTAGATGCTTTTGTAATGGTGAAGCGCCTGGCTGCTGAAGAGGGTTTGCTGGGCGGGTCGAGCGCTGGAGCGATTGTGCATGCGGCGGCGCAACTGGCGGCCGAGCTTGGCGCGGGTAAGCGGATTGCGCTCATTATTCCGGATTCGGCGGAGCGGTATCTTTCGAAAAATATCTTCGCGGGTGGCGTGTGAGATCCGTTCGAATCGTTGTCGCGCTCATCTGTCTTAGTGCATTCTGCGCGAAGTTGCCCGGACAGGATGTGATCGTGCATGAGAGGCCGTTGCATGTTCGTCACTTCGCGGGAACGGTTGTCGACTCGAAGGGCATGACAGTCGAATACGCAACCGTCGAGCTACGCGATCCTAAAGACCATCGCGTGCTTGCCTCTACTTTCGCGGATGGCAAAGGGTATTTTTCCTTCGATGACAGGAAGTATGGCAAGCGAGCGGAGATTCGTGCATTCCAGAAGGGGTTCAACCCTGCACAGTACATGGTCATACTAAAGCCCTTTGGCGATCTACATATTCGTATAGTGCTTTCTGTCGCTACCTGATCTTCAAGAACATAGCGCGTCTGTCAGACGCGATAAGCTAAAGGCAGGAGTTTGCTGCTAAAAACTGACTATGTCTGAATACAAATACTCGACTCTTGCTGTGCATGCTGGACAATATCCTGATCCGCTGACCGGGGCGGTGAACGTTCCGGTGTATCTCACTTCTACCTTTGAGCTGACCGGTATCGGCGCGGATCGCGGCTGGGACTACTCGCGTGGCGGCAATCCCACGCGTGACCGGCTGGAGGAGGCGCTGGCTGCCCTCGAGGGCGGCGCCAATGCGCATGTTTTTGGCAGCGGCATGGCGGCGATTACGGCGATGATCGCGCCGCTGCACTCGGGTGATCATCTGATCTGTTCGCACAATGTGTATGGCGGTACGGCACGCTTGTTGGACCAGGTGATTCGGCACTTCGGCATTGAGATTGAGTATGTGGACCTGGCGAACCTAGACGCGCTGGCCAAAGCGCTCAAGCCTGCGACCAAGCTGGTGCATGTGGAGACGCCGACCAATCCGCTGATGCAGTTGACGGATATTGCAGCGGTGGCTGAGATTGCTCATGCATCGGGTGCTGAGGTCAGCGTCGACAATACGTTTCTCTCTCCGGTGCTGCAGAGCCCTATCGCGCTGGGTGCGGACATCGTGATGCACTCCACGACGAAATTTCTGAATGGCCATTCGGATGGCCTGGGCGGCGTGTTAGTTGGGACGAAGCCGGAGCATCGCGAGCGCTTTCACCTGATGCAGAAGGCGATGGGCGGTATTCTCTCGCCGTTTGAGTCGTTTCTGGTACTGCGCGGGATCAAGACTTTGCCCCTTCGCATGAAGCAGCATGAAGAGAATGGGCGTGCCGTGGCGGCGTTTCTCAGCGAACACCCCAAGGTGCAAACGATCTTCTACCCTGGCCTCAAGTCGCATCCGCAGCATGAACTGGCGGCGAGGCAGCAGAAGGGGTTTGGGTCGATGATGACGCTGAATCTGGGGACGCGAGAGGCCGTGGGGCGATTCCTGGGGGCGCTGAAACTGTTTCTGAATGCCGAGTCGCTTGGTGGGGTCGAGTCGCTGGCTTCGCATTCGGCTACTACTACGCACGCAGCTTTAACTGAGGAACGGCGGGTGGAGATTGGGATCACGCCGGGGCTGGTGCGGCTTTCGGTGGGCATTGAGGACAAGGAAGATTTGATTGCGGATCTGGCGCGGGCGCTGGACGCGGTTTAGTCGGGCTTATCCGAGGTATCGGTTGTTGAGTGTGGGCCTTGAGGGATGGGGAAAACCCCATTCCTCAAGGCTTTTCATCTTTTATTGCCGGGGTGAATGGCAAGGCTGAAGCCTCACCTTACCTGAGGCGCTGGTCGATGAGGAGCGCTGAAAAGCAGATCCTTCGCTACGCTCAGGGTGACAAGCCTAGTAATTTGGCCTGACTAGCCTAAATAGCCCGACTAATTTAGTGTGACGACGATTTTGCGAGTGTCGCCGCCTTGTGAGGTGATGACGACTTCGCCGTCGGCGCGCTTGCGGATGCTTTTGAATTTCTCGCCCCACTCGACGAGGATGAGCGCGTCGGGGGTTTGCATCTCTTCGAGGCCCAGGGAATCGAGCTGGCGCTCGGCGTCGAGACGGTAAAGGTCGAGGTGTAACAGCTTCACTTCGCGGCCGTCGAGCGTCCCGGCGTATTCGTGGATGAGGCTGAAGGTCGGGCTGGTTACTTCGTCAGGTTCAGCGGCGCCGAGTGCGGTGGCGATGCCCTTTACCAGCGTGGTCTTGCCCGCTCCGAGGTCGCCACGCAGGATCATCAGGCGGGGCGGGGCGAGCAGGTCGACGAGTTTGCGGCCGATGGCGACGGTGCCGGCGGCGGATTTGGTTTCATATTCGCGAGTTTGCGGCCCGCTCTTTCCTTCCGCTGCTTTGCTCATGAGACACCTGCCGCTGGGACACTTACGTTGCTTCCCTGCAACCAACAATAGCCGTTGCCGGCCTGTGAACGGTAGGGGAAAGCGCGGTGCAAATAGGCCAAAGCGTCGGTGGCGAGCAGGGTGTGCTGATCTCCGGCGATTCCCGGGCTCTGAACGGCAATGTCGGCGGCCAGGCCATGGAGGTAGACGGCGGCTTCGACAGCCAGCTGGGGATCGTTGGGGTGCTGAGCGAGAAGGCTGGCGACCATGCCGGTGAGCAAGTCTCCGCTGCCGCCTTTGGCCATTGCCGGGTTGCCGGTGGTGTTGATGGCGATCGACCCGTCGGGATGGGCGATCAGGGTTCGCCAACCTTTTAAGACGAGGATGAGTTGGTTGCGGGTAGCGAAGTCGCGGGCGATCTGGATGCGGCTGGCCTGGACCTGTTTCGTGGTGAGGCCGGCCAGGCGGGCCATTTCGCCGGGATGCGGGGTCAGGACGAACACCCGGTCTTTGGCGATCTTGGGAATAATGTCGGGATATTTTGCCAGGGCATTGAGCGCGTCAGCATCAGCCACAGCGGGCAGATTACTCTCTCTCAGCAAACCGATTGCGAACTCCACTGCCTCGGGGGTGGCGCCAAGACCGGGACCGATCGCCAGAACTGTAATGCCCTTCAACAGCGCCTTGAGGGTTTCGGGAGCGAGGTTGTCGGGGGAGATTTCGCCGGCGGGTGTGGTGGCGAGGGCGTGAGTCATCAGTTCAGGGGCAATGGCTGCAACCAGCGGGAGGACCCCCGGCGAGACGGCGGCTGTGACCAGCCCGGCGCCCGTGCGAAGCGCTGAGATCGAGGCCATCGCGGGGGCTCCGGACTTGCCAACGCTGCCGCCAACGACCAATACGTGGCCGTACATCCCCTTGTTGGAGTCGGCTGGGCGCTCAGGCTCGGTGATTGCTTTGGCGGAGCCGGACCAGTGGAGGTTAAGGCTGGAAACGATGGCTTCGTCTGGTGAGCCGATGGGGGCGACAACTATTGGCTGGGTGAGGCTGCGGGTAAGCTGACCGAAGACATGGGCAGGCTTGGGAGCGGTGAAGGTGATGACGGCGTCGGCGGGGTAGTGCGGTCCCTCCGGATGAGCATCGGTCAGGTCGGCATCCCAGCCAGAGGGCAGGTCGACTGCGAGAATCGGCACGCTGGTGTTGGTTGACGTGAGCCAATCGAGGGCGGCTAGAGGCAGGCCGCGCAGAGGCGGCTGGAAGCCGGTGCCGACGACCGCGTCGAGAATGAGGTCGGCTTCCGTAATTGCTTGGCTTTGGCTGGCGAAGTCTTTGGCCTCGCGGATAATGTGGATCGAGACGGAGGCCGAGGAGTTAAGTTCCTGCCAGGCTTGAGCGGCGTCGCCCGCCATGCTGCCGGGGTCTCCTAGAAGCAGGACGGTCGCTTCGCGGCCAGACTCGCCAAGGAGGCGAGCCGCCATGAGTCCGTCGCCACCGTTGTTGCCTCGTCCGCAGAGAACCGTGATGCTCTTCGCGTCGGGAAATTGCTGCTGAACGAAATCGGCGACCGCGCGGCCAGCGTTGCGCATCAGCTCGATGGATGGGATGCCGAAGCGCTCGGCGGTGACCCGGTCGCAGGCTTGCATCTCGGCGGCGGAGAGAATCTTCATGTGTTTAGGGTACAGCGGAGAGCGACGAGTCAGCGGTGGCGCAACGCGGGTAACTGATGAAAGACGAAACCTGACAGGATCAGATTACGTGCAGTAGACTGCGCTAAACTTCAGTCATCTCACACGTCTCTTGAATGTGTCATGAAGACCGCACAGAGCTCGTCCAACTCGCAAAGCATGGCGGCGATCGGGTCGTTTTACGCGCGGGCCAAGTATTTTCAATTGCGGAGATTGGTTCGCGATGGTTTGAGAAGCCTGACAAAGCTCACGATTGGCGAATCTGATGGATTTCCGCACCTGCTTGCAGAGTCGGTGACGCCGCTGTTTACGGATGCCGATCCACGCGAACGACCGTTGATGCTGGGAAAGAATGAAAACCTGCGACTGGCCTGTGATTCGATCAATGGGTGCGTACTCAATTCCGGCCAGATTTTCAGCTTTTGGAAACAAGTGGGTCCGCCCTGGCGATCGCGCGGATTTGTGATGGGTCGCGAGGTCCGTGAGGGCTGCGTAGTTCCGTCAATCGGGGGAGGGATCTGCCAGCTATCGGGGTCACTGCTTGAGGTTGCCTCGCTGGCGGGTCTGGAGGTCATCGAGCGTCATGGTCATACTGCATTACCGGCCGATGTGCCACATCATCCTGGCCGGGATGCGACGGTCTTCTGGAATTACGTCGATCTTCGTTTCAAAGCCAGGGTTTCAGTGCGACTGGAATGCTTTTTGACAGCGGAGCAGTTGATTGTGAGAGTGTTCGGACGGACCACGGCAGATCGAAGCGCGGGGCTGCCGATGGCTCAGTTTACTGAGTCTGAAAGGAACCTGCGGAGCCTGCAGAAGAGCTGCTATACCTGCGGCGAAACCTCTTGCGCGCGTCATCCCGCAGAGCTCGAATAGCTCTTCACCCAAATGAAAAGGGATGAGCCCGAGTGGACTCATCCCTTTTGTTTTGCGCTTTGAATTTACTTGACTCTGACCTTGGGCTCTACTGAGAGGCCGGGGCGAAGCAGGTGATCTTTGTCTTCATTGGCGAGGTCGGTGAAGTCGATGCGAACCGGGACTCGCTGGACAACCTTGACGTAGTTTCCGGTGGCGTTCTCGGGCGGGAAGAGCGAGAGAACGGAACCGGTGGCGCCGCCGATCTGGGTTATCTTGCCGTGATACGTGCGGCCGGTTGAGTCGACCTCAACCTCGACTGATTGACCGGAGCTGATGTGCCGGAGTTGGGTTTCCTTGAAGTTGGCGGTTACCCACAGGTCGTTTAGCGAAACGAGGGTGAGCAGGTTTTGCCCAGGGGAAATATTCTGGTTGAGTTCCAGGCTCTTGCGAGTGATGATGCCGTCTTCAGGAGCGACGATTTTGGTGTAGCCAAGATTGAGGTTCGCCTGATCGAGTTGAGCCTGCGCGGCCTGGACCTGCGCCTCAGCCTGCTGGGCGCGGGCGTTTTGCGCCGCTACCTGCTGAGGGCCGGTCTGGGCGGATTTCAACTGAGCCTGTGACTGGGAGACGCGCTCATTGGCGACATTCACTCCGTCTTGTGCGGCGCGCTCGCTGGCGAGCGCGTCGTTGACAGCGGCTTTGGTGGCGTCGGCGTTAGCAACAGCGGCGTCATATTGCTGCTTGCTGATGACATCCTTGGCGACCAGAGGCTTGTAGCGCTCGAGGTCCTGGTTGGCCTTGAGGTTGTTGGCCTGAGCCTGGACAACCCTGGCGTGGGCCGCGGCAACCTGGCTCTGGGACTGAGCAACACTGGCCTGAGCGCCGGTGACATCGGCTCCCGCAGAACGAAGGGTGCTGCCTGTGTTGACCGAGGTGATAGGCACGTTGACTTTTGCGGCGACGGCGTTGGCCCTGGCGCTGGCGACGGCGGCCTCTGCGTTTTCCACGGCGACCTTGTAGTCAGCGGGATCGATCTCCGCGATCACCGTGCCCTTGGGAACGAACTGATTCTCATCCACGTTGATCTTGATGACCTGCCCGTTGATGCGGGAGCTGATCTGGATGAGATGGCCTGCGATCTGGGCATCGTCAGTGTCTTCATAGTAGGTGGAGTGCCAGTAGAAGGCACCCCCAGCAATCAGCAAAATGAGAACAATGATGATGACGAGGCCACGACGGCTCTTCTTAGGCGCGCCATTGCCTGCTGGGGCTTCGGCCCCTTTCTTGTCCGGCTGCTCACCGGAGGCTGGAGTTGCATCCGCCACGTTCACTTACCTCCCAAATATTCTTTGTAGTTCTGCGCCACACCCATGGCACGGGCCAGATTGAGCTTGGCCACGTTGTGCTGGTAGAGGCTGTTGACATACTGTCCGTTGGCCTGGGCCACGGTTTGTTGCGCATCGGAGACGGCCAGGTTATCGCTGACGCCGGCCTTGTAGCGTTGCTGCGCTTCGCTGAGCACTTCGTTGGAAAGCTCGACGTTGGAATGCGAGACCTCAACCTGTTGCTGCGACGAAGCGATGTCCAACAGCGAGTCGCGAACATCGGCTTCGATCTGCGCGTCGAGATCGCTCTGCTGGTCTCGCTGCTGATCGAGCGCGGACTGCGCGACCTGCGCTTCGCCTCGATATTGTGCTTCCTTGAAGATCGGAATGGTCAGCGTGCCCGTTGCGTCGCCCGTGCCGTGAGAATGGCGCACGTTGACGCCGATGTCGCCGTAGTCGGCCTCAACCTTGACGGTGGGGAGACGATCATAGGTGGCCGCTTTGCGCTGATCCTGATCGGCCTGTGTCAACTCGGCGGAGGCCTGGCGATCTTTGCGGTTGGCCAGGGCCTGTTTGATAGCCGTCTGCACATCGGGCTGATCGAAGGCGGAGTACGGGGCCTTGTCGGCCAGTTCGAACTTCTGGCTGAGCGGCAGCCCGATGGTGCGCGCCAGGGCCAGCAGGTCTTTTTCCTTCGCGTTGCGGGCGACGATCAACTGCTGCTGGAGACTCTGGTTGTCGACCTGAGCGCGGAGTTCATCGAGCTTCGGCGCGGTACCGGCCTGATGGTTACTGGCCGCCTGGTCGAGCGAGACCTTTGAGGTCTCGACCTGGGCTTGCGTCGCTTCGATCTGCGCCTCGTCTGCCAGTACTTTCAGATAGGCGTTGCCCACGGTGAGAATGACCAGCTGCCGCGCGTCTTCCGCTGAAAGCTGCGCAGCCTGGAAGTTATGGCGCGACGCCATATAGGTCTTCAGTGAGTTCAGGCTGAAGACGGTCCAGGTCAGGTTGGCGCGAATATCGGTGTAGCCGAAGGGTCCGATGATTGTGGGGAAGCCAGGAATGCGAAGACCCTGAGCAGCCAGATCGTTCTGGAGGAGGGCCTCCTTGATATTGGCGTCAATCGACGGCAGAAGTGCCTGCAGGTCCTGGAGACGCTGGCCGCGGGCGCTGGCGGTCTGAGTGTTCGAGAGCAGCAGGCCGAGGTTGGTCTTGAGACCGCGCTGGACTGCATCGTCCAGAGTCAGGGACAGCGTGTCATTGGTAGCCTTGTCTGTAGCGACGCTGCCGCTGTAGCTGGAAGCAGGGACGGGCGCCGGGGCCGACTGCTGGCCACCTACGTTCAACTGAGCGCCGGCCGGAACTGAGGTGACCACTGCCAGGCCAGTCAGGGCCAAACCTGCGAGAGACAGGGTTTTCCTCCTGGTGGCGGCTGAAGGATGGAGCAAATTTTGCATTTTGTTAGGCTTCACTCACTCTGGTCGGTCATTTCGTCTGCTGCTTATGGATGCTTCACGGTGCGCGAAGGGTTCTGAAACTCATAACAAGAATGATCGCACGCTGGCCGTAATTGCCTCGAAAGTGGCATTTTGGAGCTCAAAAAGGCAAATCCTCGGTTTTTGAAGTTCCAGAAGCGGATGTTACCGGGACGCCGAGGCGTGGATCAGCTGCGAGGCCAGTCCGCAAAGACCCTGGCGGAAGGTGCTGCGCACCGCGTCCGGAGTCCAGTTCTGAGCCTCTGAACCACCGTTATCTGCAAGTAACCCGGCAACTTCCGCGGAGGACAGTCCGGCAATGGCTCTCAGAACAAAGATGACCCGCAGAGTGCCGGAAAGCCCCTCCAGCCAATCGCGAAGGCGGTGATCGTCAGGGCCGGAGAGCATCTGTTCCAGTTCTGCCGGGCTCACTCCGACAGAATCCAGATCGTCATCTTCGATGCAGCTGACGGGGCCGGATTCTTCCGCGGGGGCTGCGAGAGCGGCTGCGTCGCGCGTCGCGAGGACCTGGATGGCCTCTGCGGCGAGCGCCAGACGGGCCTGGTGGCGGGCCTCGGCGTGATCGCGGCAGGCGGTCAGGTCTAGATTGGTTACCACGTGCTCGATCAGACCGATGCTCTCTTCGCCCTCGCCAAGAAGCATCGAAGCGATGCGGTAGAGTTCCCCCGCAATCTTTTCCAGTAGTCCTTCCCAGCCGAAGAGAGCGGCTTCCACGACAGCCGGATCTTTGGGTTGGCCGTCGAGCATCTCGGTTATCCTGCCGAAAAAGGCTGCACCCTGAGGATGAAGCGGCTCTTCTGGAAGAAACGAGTTTTCAAAAGAAAATGGCTTTGAAGGCATGGAGAACGCTCCTGGAAGGAAAGGGCGCCGTGGCGAGCGCGTGGAGGCCACTTTACTATCCTCTAGCCGCGCGGCAAGGCGCGTCAACTTTCCGGCGAATTGCCGGGTTGGCGCGGCGGGTTTTTATCGAACGGTTAACACTCGATAACCGCCTGATGGGATATGAGTTGGAGCAGGCTTCAGAACATCGGAGGGCGGCCATGCTCGCTTGTAGATTGCCGCGGAGAATGAAACCCGCTAGACTCTGGGACTCCGGGGCGAGGCTAAGGCTATGCGCGGGCAACGGATAAGGACGGTCATGGTCAGGAACACGCAGAGAAAGAAGCTCTTTGCCGGGCGCGACAAGTCATGGATGAACTTCAACCGGCGCGTTCTGGAAGAAGCGGCGGACGAATCCAATCCCATTCTGGAGCGGGTGAAATTTCTGGCGATTACCGGCAGCAACCTCGATGAATATGTCGAGATTCGGCTGGCCGGGTTGCTGCAGCGGACTGAGGATGGGCACACGGAGCCCGGATATGACGGGCTGCCGCCGCAGGAGTCGCTGGATGTGCTCACGATGGAAATGCATGACTTTGTGGCCGCACAGTACAACTGCTGGAACGAACAGTTGCTCCCTGAGTTGCGCCAGCATGGCATCCGGATTCTGCAATGGAGTGAGCTGACCTCAGAACAGTGCAGCATGTCGCACGCCTACTTTCAGCGGGAGGTCGACCCGCTGCTGACGCCAATCACGATCGATCCGGCACATCCGTTTCCGAGAGTGCTTAACCGGGCGCTTTGCCTGGCGATTCTGCTGCGGCCCAAGCGACGGAGCTCCGGGCCGGCGGTGCTGGGGGTGCTGACGGTGCCTCGGGCGCTGCCACGGTTTGTGCGGCTGGCGGACGCAAGCGGCAGTTGGGACTACGTCCTGATGCAGGACCTGATCGCGCAGAACCTGAGCGGCATGTATCGCGGATATGAGGTGCTGGCGCAGGCCGCTTTCAGGGTGACGCGCAACTCCAATCTCTACTTTGAGGAAGAAGAGGCGCGGTCGCTGCTGGAGTCGATTCGCAGCGAATTACATAACCGCCGCAAGGGCGACGCCGTGCGGCTGGAGATTGTGTCCAATGCGCATCCGGAGATTGTGGACAAGCTGAGAGTGAACTTCGAACTTGAGGCATCGCAGGTTTATCAGGCTGATGGGCCTGTGAATCTGGCTCGGCTGATGTTCTTTTATGGCGATGTTCAGCGATCTGAGTTGAAGTTTCCTCCATTCACTCCGAAGCAGTTGAATCTGAGCCGCAAGGTTTCGGACTTGTTTGAAGATCTGCGGCAACGGGACATTCTTCTTCACCATCCGTACGATTCATACGATCCAGTGGTGAGCTTTATCCAGCAGGGTGCTGAGGATCCGCGCGTCGTCACGATGAAGCAGACGCTCTATCGAACCAGCACGGATTCGCCAATGTTCCAGGCGCTCACGGATGCTGCCGCTTCGAAGGAAGCGACGGTCGTGGTGGAGCTGATGGCCCGGTTCGATGAGGCTTCGAACATCCGGTGGGCGCGCAGCATGGAAGATGCTGGCGTGCAGGTCTTTCACGGCGTGGTTGGGCTCAAGACGCACTGCAAGCTGGCGATGCTGGTCCGGCGCGATGAGGATGGAGTAACGAGGCGCTATTGTCACCTGGGAACCGGAAACTACAACCCGGTGACGGCGCGCTTCTACACCGATCTGAGCCTGCTGACCAGCGATCCGGCGATTACCGAGCAGGTGCACATGGTCTTCAATTACCTGACGGCGCACGCGGAGATTGATGACTATAAACCTCTCCTGGTCGCGCCGCTGACCATGGCTGAGAACTTCCTGCAACTGATCCGACGCGAAGGTGAACACGCCGCGGCCGGTAGGCCGGCCCGCATTGTGGCCAAAATGAATGCGTTGCTGGAGCCCTCGGTGATTGAAGCCATGTACGCGGCTTCGCAGGCGGGCGTGGAGATCGATCTCATCATCCGAGGAGTGTGCACACTGCGGCCGGGAGTAAAGGGGCTCAGCGAAAACATCCGGGTGCGATCGATTGTGGGGAGATTTCTGGAGCACAGCCGTATCTTCCACTTTGCCAACGGAGGCCGGGATGAGATCTATCTTGGCAGCGCGGACTGGATGCCGCGGAATCTCTTTGAGCGCTGCGAGGTAGTCTTTCCGGTCAAGGACAAGGTGGCGAGGGCGCGTCTGCATGACGAGATACTGCCGGCATACCTGGCGGACGTCGCCAAAGCACGGCTCATGCAGGAGGACGGAAGCTACGTGCGCGCCAGTTCGTCAAAGGGCGAGGGCCGAAAGTCTCCTGGGTTCAGCGCGCAGGATTTTCTGATGCGGCTGGCCGAGGGCAAGGCTGATCTCGATGGGATTCCCAGGGCGGGGAAGACCGTGGCTGCGCCTGAGTCTGTTCCGGAGAAAGCAGTGGCTTTGAACGCTTGAGCCGGGCCCGTCGGTAAGACGGCTTGCCCTATTTGTGACGGGTCTTGGCAGGCGAGGCGCTCTTTTTCACCGGGGTGACGGTGAGCTTTGCATACTCTGCTTTTGCTGCCTTGAGCGGAGGCAGGTCGGGATCGGCGTCAGCCCAGATCTGCAGGACAATCTTGTAGGCAAAGCCGGCGTCCACCAGTTTGTCTTGCTGGACCAGGGCGCGGGCAAGTCCCAGGCGGGCGAGCGGAAAATTGTGCGAGAGAGGCTCGATGCCGGGATGCTCCAGTATCTTTTGGAACTCAACCTCGGCAAGGTCTGGCTGTTTATCCGCGAGATAGGCCCGACCGCGGAGGGCGGGTACTGCGAAGCCACGCAAATCGTACGGGAAGGCAGCCTGAAGGGCCTGGAGTGCGTCTACCGGTCTGTGTTGATTGAGAGCGATTGCAGCCCTGACCTGTGGCCCTTTTTCCAGCTGCCACAAGGTCGCCGTGGGATTGGCGTCGAGCTGATTCTGGAGCAGACTAGCTGCGCGGGTGGTTTCGCCGATAGCGGCCCAGGCTACAGGGATGTCTACTGAATCGGGAATCTCGGGCAAACGAGTCAGAAGCGCATGAGCTGAGTCGGGCAGGCCAAGATCAGCCTCGATGCGAGGTTCAATCTCCTGCACGTGGTTGGCCTGTTCGGTCAGGCCTTGCTTTCGATAGCCCGTAGCAGCCTTGAGAAAAGTTGCGTGTGCCGCTTTGACTTTGCCTTCCGCGAATTCCATCATCCCCTGCTGTTGCATCATGAAAGGCTCTCCCGGCGTATCCTTCTTTTCGTTTTGGCCCCAGGCTATCTGCTCGTCCATGGCCGCCTGATCGAGCCGAAGGAAGGCGATCTGGAGGAGAAATCCGTGGATCTCTTCGCTATCAAGCTGGCGCGTGATGGCGAGACGGCAGGTGGAGGCCGCCTCTTCGTACTGGCCGAGATGCATCTGTGCGCGGGCGAGGACTTCGTAGGAGACGGGATTAGAAGGATCGAGTTCGAGGGCGCGCCGTGCGGGATCTAGGGCCTGCGCGGCCTGGCCGATTTCGGTTTCAAGCACGGCAAGATTGCCGAAAGGAGCCGGGTTGCGGGGATAGGTTTCGGACCACGCTTTGTCGTTGCGAATGCTGGCCTGCAGGTCGCCGGTAACGAGGTTGTTGAAGGTAGAGACGATGAAGAAGCGACTCTCTTCATCGACTGTATCTCGGAGTTCGTAAGCTCGCGTCATGCTCGCAACGGCGAGATCGTGTTGACCGAGATTGGCGTGGACTGCGCCCAGATCGGCGTGGGCCAGTGCAAATTTAGGGTCGAGATCAATAGCTCGATTCAGAAGCGGCATCGCGTCGCTGTATTTGTCGACGGCAGTGAGATGACCGGCATCCGCATAGGCTTTGAATGCCTGGAGCGAAGGAGCGCGATCGGCGAAGAGAGACTTGCTGAAAGCCTCAACGGATTTGCGTGGCTCGCCAAGCTGCTTTCGCAGATCGACGGCGACTTTGTCCAGAACAGTGAGCACCGCGTTCGGCGTTTCCGCAATACCCCGGCTTTCGGCGAGAGTGCTGCCTCTCGTGCAATCGATCGCGCGAATGGTGAGGAGATAGTTCTGAGCAAGACGGCGGATATCGCCAGTGAGATAGGCCTGATCGTTGAGGCGGCGGCAGGCTGTGTGAGTGAGTTCCAGCGCGCTTGGCGGGGCAGAGGGTGAAGAAGATCCGGACTTTTCTGCCGCGACCCTCGTCTCGTCGAGGAACTTGGCAACCTTCTGATCCGGCGTTATGCGGAGATTGGGAGACTGAGCCAGTTCGATGGCCAGGGCGGTGCTGATCGACAGGTCGAAGTCCGTGTTGCCCGTGGCGTTGTCGAAGTCTGCGATCATGAGGCCGATGGATTGCTGACTTGCTTCCTTTGCTGGACGAAGCGACCGCCAGACGAGCCAGCCGCCGAAGGCGAGGATTACCGCGATGCCAACGAGCGCGGTGATTTGAAGCGGACCAGGGCGGAGGAGAATTACGAATCTGCGCGAGAGATTTGAGCTTTCTTCAGCATCAAGGTCGTCCGTGGCGGGCGCGGAGTCTGCGGCAGGCGGAAAGATTCGTTGCTCCGCATGCGGTTCGGGCTGGGGTATCTCCGACACCTTGGCGTTGAATCGATAGCCTTCCCCGGGAATTGAGACGATTAGCTTATTGCCCGATTGAGACCCTGTCAGGGCTTTGCGGAGCAGAAAGATGTGCTGGCTTAGGGTGCTCTCTTCAGCGAAGGCATCGTACCAGAGAGCGTGCAGCAGTGCGTCGGTGGCAATTGCCCGTTGTGGATGAAGAACCAGAAAGGCAAGCAGATCGAAGGTCTTGGGGCTGATTTCGACGATGTGCCCGTCGCGCCGTAGAGAGCGGTGCGTGAGGTCCACTTCGAAGTCGTTGAATCGGTACTTGCCTTGTTTCTTGAGAGACATAGCTGAGAACTGAAACAGCGACGGAACCTGGCCTTATATGCACTGGCTTGCGTGCACAAGCCGAGAAGTAACCAAGGTAACAGGCCAGGCGTGGCAAGACAATCTTCCTCACGCAGTGGGAGCGATTCAATGAGGCCTCAATTGGCCGAAGACCCGGTCCATTTAGAATGGGAAGAGCGAATTTCTTCGCACAGAGAGCAAAGACACCTTGGCGACACTTTTGAATGGACAGGGACTGACCAAGTCCTTTGGGGCTGCTGCGCTCTTTCGCGAGATCGGGTTTGTAGTGGATGAGGGCGACCGGATCGGGCTGATCGGGCCGAACGGTTCGGGGAAATCCACGCTGCTGGGCGTGCTGGCGGGAGAGATTGAGCCGGACGAAGGCGAGGTCGCGCGCCGCAAACTGACGCGGCTGAGCTATGTGGCCCAGGTTTCGGAGTTCCCTGCCTGGGTTACGGCGCGCGATGTGATACATGAGGCCCTGAAGCAGGCGCGTGTGCACGAGAGCGAATGGGACGGGCGAACGGCGGAGACCTTGGGGCGGGCCGGATTTGAGAACTTCGAAACGGAGGCCAACACCTACTCCGGAGGCTGGAAGAAGCGGCTCTCGATTGCGCAGGCGCTCGCTACGAATCCCGATGTGCTGCTGCTGGACGAACCCACCAATCATCTAGATCTGGCGGGAATCGAGTGGCTGGAAGAGTTGCTGGCTACGGCTCCGTTTGCCTGCGTGGTGGTGAGCCACGATCGGTATTTTCTCGAGAATGTGGCGACGGAAATGGTGGAGCTGAACAAGCAGTATCCGGATGGGCTGCTGCGGGTGCATGGCAACTACAGCCAGTTTCTTGAGAAGAAGGAAGAGTTTCTGGAGTCGCAGGCCAAACGGCAGGAGTCGCTCGAGAATCGCGTCAAACGCGAGATGGAGTGGTTGCGGCGTGGACCCAAGGCGCGTACGACCAAGAGCAAGGCGCGCATCGACTCCGCTACGGAGTTGATCGGCGAGTTGAAGGACATGAAGGGCCGCGCGCAGGTTTCGAGCGCAGGCATAGACTTCTCTGCATCAGATCGGCAGACCAAGCGGCTTGTCGAGTTGAAGGACGTGCGCTATGGCATCGGCGAACGGACGCTTCTTGACGGACTCACCTTCAATGTGACGGCTGGCATGCGAGTTGGCCTGGTGGGACCGAATGGCAGCGGAAAGACGACCCTGCTGCGTTTGCTGCTGGGCGAATCGAAGCCGGACGCGGGCGAGATCAAGCTGGCGAACATGCTGCGCATCGTGTACTTCGATCAGACGCGAGTGTTGAATGAGAAGGTGACGCTGCGGAGAGCGCTCGCTCCGGAGAGTGACTCCGTTGTTTATCAAGATCGCGTGATTCACGTGGCTTCGTGGGCTTCTCGATTCCTGTTCACCGGAGAGCAATTAAATCAGCCTGTAGAGCGATTGAGCGGTGGTGAGCGAGCGCGAGTTCTAATTGCCAACCTGATGCTGCAGCCCGCCGATTTACTGCTGCTGGATGAACCTACCAACGATCTGGATATTCCGACGCTGGAGATTCTGGAAGAAAGCCTTTTGGAATACACCGGGGCACTGGTGCTGGTTACGCATGATCGTTACATGCTCGATCGTATTTCAAATGTCGTGCTTGGTTTGGATGGCATGGGAAACGCCGAGCGATTTGCGGATTACTCGCAGTGGGATCAATGGCAGGCGGCGCAGAAGATGGCCGCTACAAAAGCCGCCGGTTTAGCGGCCCGGTCGGCAGCAGCGGGGCAGCCTGCGAATGCGGAACAAGACAGCGGAGGCTCCTCGGGCAAGAGGAAGCTGTCCTACATGGATGCACGGGATTACTCAACTATCGAGAGCAGAATTGCGGCGGCCGAAGAGTTACTCGCGGAGAAGAAGGCTGTGCTGGAATTGACGGAGGTTGTTATCGATGCGGCGCGGCTCCAGACGGCGTTAGCGGAAGTGGAAGCAGCGCAGACAGCGGTCGATGCGTTGTATGCGCGCTGGGCAGAGCTCGAAGCAAAACAGTATGAGTTGGACTGATCGAAACTGAGAAACTACTTGCCTGGTTTAAGCGGACTTTGCCGGGGGAGGGGTCAATGTCCGACGCGTATTGTGGACAGGCTATTGAACAGGCCGAAAACCTGCAGCAACCATAGCACCACCACAATGACCACTACAGCGTTCAGGATGGACTTGATGGTGGACTGCATTGGAATGAATCGGTTGATGAGCCAGAGCAGAACTCCGACCACGACCAACGTCAGCAGAATATGAAGCAACGGCACCTCGACTACGGCCAATGCGAGGGACGTAAAGAGCAACGGCATGGCATCCTCCCTGAGAGTTATTTCATTGATCGACTGCTACTGCGATTGACCCGGCTGTATCCCAGACCGGGTCAATTTGAACGATGGATTCGAAGTGCAATCGCCTACTTGCTTTCAGCCTTTGCCCTGGCAACTGTTTCGGATACCTGCCTGACGAAAACCTTGCCGGGAGCGGGAGTCTTGACGCTTCCCGAGAGAACCGCTCGGAACGGCGGCAAATGTCCGTAGATGGCGCGCGTCGAATCATCATCCTGCTGCACTACGGCGCCCTCGAGAGTGAGGCCCGCAAAGACACCCTTTGTACGCGAGTAGCTGAGGATTTCTGTATTCAGTTTCCAATCTGTTCCGGCTACTGCCTGACGGCCGACTGGGCCTGCTGCAACGGCGCCTTCGCCGCTGAGTTCGAACTTGCTGGAGAGCAAATGTTGAACGCCGCGATCATTCATCACGACCATAACGAGATCGACGTCTTCAACGCCAATCTGCAATCCCCAACTACCACCGCCGACGGACACAAATGCGGGAGCGCTCCAGCCGGTAGCTGTACGACAGGTCGCCACGCCGCGTCCGTGCTTACCGCCAAAGATAAATCCACCTTTGATTAGATTGGGAACGACGATGATGCACTTGGTATCATCCAGAACGGAGTTGGGGATACTGTGATCAGGCGCTGCCTGAATGCTGTGCAGAACTTCAGCCGCGGCCTGCAATCGCTGCACTGAATCTTCACGACCTGAAGCTGCCCAAACGTTCGCGCTGACCACAACTAATACGCCTGTTACTACAATCGATACGATTTTCATTCATTCGTCCTCAAGAGATTTTTGCTAACGGATTACTGCCTTAATGGCTTGCTTAGCCGAGACAATTAAGATGGGCGAACACGATCACCCGTGCCTTCTATAGTCTGGACGAAGGCTTGCCTGCGGGTTGGTCTATAAAGACCAATCTCGGCGATTTAGTTTCATGTCGAGAAACTCATGCTATCTTCCGGCAGAAGGCACACTCTTGAGTTTTGGCCTGTCTCATTCTGCTTCAAGCTCCCCCCGCTCAGTTTGACGGCTTCGCCTGAGGAGCCTTCTCCGGGGCCTTGGCCGCCGGGACTGCTGTACCCACTGGATAAACGAGTACTTTCACCGTTCCCCAGTTCTGCTTCGAGGGTTCGCCGGAGGTTTGCTTGCCCATGGCTATAGTCTTAACCTTTGTATCGTCGAAACCGTAGTGTTGCACGATGTAGTCGAATACCACGAGCGCGCGTCCCTGAGAGAGTTTGAGATCGTCTTCAGAGTTTCCGCTCGTTCCGGTCGAAATCTGAATCACGGCGAGTCCGAACTCGTTCGCAGCAAGATATTCGCCGGCCGCGTTAAGCGCCTTCTGACCTTTCAACTTCGCTGAGTCCTGTTTATCGAAGAGATCTTTTGCTTCGAAGGTGAACTCTTTGACCGCGGATGCCTGTGGCAGGCTCTCAATCTCATCCCTGCCGAGATCGCTCGAATCTTCATAACCGCGATTCTTGAAGTAACCGCGCAGAAGGAAGTTATGCTTGAGCGCCTCCATGTTGTCCTGGAAATCCTGGATGCCACCCTGTGCTGACGCAGCCGCAGTACGTGCAGAGCTGGCTGTCTGATTCAGATTTTCGTAGAGGGCCTTGTCATTGACCAGAGCGCCGACGGTTCCGTTGCCGCTGTCAATTTTTGCACTGACGGAGTTCAAATGCTCGGACACCTGAGTGATATTTTTCATGGCTTCCTGCCCTGACGCGAGAAGGCCATTCGCCTTGTCGAGAATCGCAGCCATTTCGAGCGGTGGAACACTGGCGATGGTGTCGCCGTCTTTGACTTCGGGCTTGTCAGATGAGCCGAAAGATACAGCGACGTACTGGTTTCCGAGCAGGCCTTCGGTCTGAATCGAGGCGACGGAATCCTGCTTGATAATGTCGTGCGTCGACCTGTCGAGTTGAAGGCTTACGGTCACCTGTGTACCCGCGCCGTGTGGCAGGTCGATCGACTTAACGGTGCCGCTGTGAACGCCGCCAACGAGAACATCCGCGCCAGTTTCGAGGCCTGCCACGTTGGCGAATTGGGTCTTCAGCGAGTAGGTCGAGGTGAAGAGATACTTCTTACCTCCAATGATGAAAATCCCGAGCGTCAATATAGCGAGCGTTGCGAGAATAAAGGCGCCGAGCCGTGCAGATCTTGACATAACTTCTCCTAGAACTCCCTGTGCAGAAACTGCGACACAAATGGTTCGTCACTTTTCTGCAGATCATCGAAACTGCCTTCGATGACAACCCTGCCTTTGTCCATTAGAGCAATCCTGGTGGCGATCGTTTTGGCGCTGATCATGTCATGGGTTACGACGATGGAAGCCAATTGATGTTCCTGTTGCAGCTTGAGCACCAGTTCATCGATCTCTCCTGAGCTGATCGGATCGAGGCCGGCCGTTGGCTCATCCAGCAACAGAATTACGGGACTGAGAGCGAGGGCTCGCGCCAGCCCGACACGCTTCTGCATGCCGCCTGAGATGTCGGCTGGCATCTTGTTTCCCTGTCCTTCGAGACCAACTTCTTTCAGCAGGTCACTTACACGATCTCGCCGGTCAGACTCCGACATCTCTTTGCGATGATGGATCAGTGGGAAGGCTACATTCTCTTCCACCGTCAGAGAGTCGTAGAGAGCGGCGTGCTGGAAGAGGAACCCCATCTGCGTGCGAACTTCGCTGATTGCAGCGTCGCTCGCCTCGGCCATGTTCGTACCTAAAATCATGGCCGCGCCAGAGTCGGGAGTCTGAAGACCGATGATAATCCGCAGCAGAACGCTCTTGCCCGTTCCGCTGCGCCCGAGAACTGCCAGCGTCTCTCCCCGGCGCACTTGAAACGAGACACCGTCGAGCACCCTTTGAGTACCAAAGGACTTAGTAACCCGCTGAATATCGATCGCGGGGGCTCCGCTCTCTATGGGCTCGCTGCCGGCCGTCTTTTGATCGTCACTGACTTGCATCATTTGGTTCCTCAATCGACGAGTTATCAGGGAAAGATCAACAAAATCACTTTGACCAGAATTACATCGGCGAGAATCACGAACAGCGATGAGAGCACAACCGACGTGGTCGCAGCGTTGCCAACACCGATGGCGCCGCCCTTTGCACGCATACCCTGGTAAGAGGAGACGGTGCCGATGATCATGCCGTAAACGCAGGTCTTGAATGTGGGTGGAAGAAAGTCTTTAAAGCTTGCACCCTTGAATCCGTCGTTAACGAACCGAACCAGCGAGATTGGTTCAAGGAAAGAAGTCGCAACCCAGCCCATCAGGACTCCAAAGAATGACGCAACAAGCGTGAGCAAGGGCAGGGCTATGATGCAGGCACAGATTCTGGTCGCTGCGAGCAGTTTTTCAGGATCGACTGCTGAGGCCTCAATGGCGTCTATCTGTTCGGTGACCTTCATAGCGGCAAGCTCGGCGCCAATTCCGGCACCCACTCGACCGCTGACGATCAATCCCGTTATGATCGGGCCCATTTCTGTAACGACGGAAAAGATGACCGTGGCCGGAAGCAGCGATTTGGCCCCGAATCGAACGAGACTGCTGTAAGCTTCCAGCGCCAGAACAACGCCGATTGCAGAACCGGCAAGGGCGACCAAGGGGAAAGATTTCGCGCCGATCTCGTCGAGTTGCTTCACAAACTCTGCAATCTGAAAAGGTGGAGTCACGGCCGCGCACAACACGCTCCAGACGAAGCTTCCCAGATCTCCAAACCACTCCAGCATCCCGATGATAGGATTTGGTCTCAGTTGTTCGGATGCCGTACTTGCCATTCCACTTGCCCCCAGGGACTGCAACGCAATGCGATTCCAGGTTCGCAATGAACCGCAGGGCGCAGCGAGAGCTACTTACCCATTTTCTTACGATACTCATGAACGCATGAAAGGCATGGCCAATAGCGCTCACTCCCAAGGGCCTAATCGCTCAATCTCAACTTATGCGCTCACGGCGTAGCTTTGAATATCCACTCACCCCATAGATTGGGCGTAAGTTCAGCCTCGCTGGGGACATCGGAAGTGATGCCGGTGGCCTTGTTACTCCAGTAGACGCGCTGCAAAGTCTGAACCGGACTGCCCCGCAGGATGCCTATGTCCGCTTTGACCCTGTCACCTGCCGACGGAGCCAGTCCGAGGGTCTGGAGTGGAATCGAGAAACTGTACTCACCTTTTGACGCATTGAATTGAAGCTGATCACTTACGTCTTCTACCTTGTCGATGGTGATGGTACGGCCGGGTGACGTGAAGGGCACAGGATTTGCTGTGCCTGGGACAACAGCACGGTAAAGCATCGCCTTTGGCTTGCCCTGCACTGTGTAGACCAACAGACGAAGATCGCCTTCGACTGGCGTCTCGCGATTCGGATTTGCGTGAGGGTTGGTTCCGATCATGAGATCGAGCGCGCCGCCGCTCTTGAAAGGCGCGTTGACAATGGCGCCTGAGTTGATGAGAAGGTTGGGGTCGTTAGTGCGAAAGCCTACAAAGAGACGGCCTGCTGCAATGGTGACTGCGGCTTCTACAGAGTCAGGAACGTCGGCCCAGCCCATCTTGGTGATACGGCGATCGACTTCAACCCAATGAGAGGATTGCAGACTTGTGAGGAGACCATCAAGCGGTGGCGCGGAGCCGGAGCGGATTGCGACCTCCAGCGTTTTGCGGCCAGCCTTTGCCTGGCGCTCAATTTCCTTTTGCCTCATGTATTCGCGGGCCTGATCGAGCTGATCTTTGGTCACTTCGACGGTCGAGGACGGGATGCTCCGCACAGTACCAAGGCCATCAACGCGCACGATACTGGAGTGCCCCCCGTCTACGACGTAGATATTACCGTCGGAGGTCTGGTCAAGTGAGGGGAAAAAATCTTCGTCGTGCAGCGAGAGATCGTTGATCAACAGGTTTCGCTTAGCCTCAGGCATACTCCAGGGCTTGCCGGTGCGAACGTCCTGAAAAAGCTGAGTGATGTAGAAGCCATCGGCAGTGAAGAGATACATGTCACCGAAGTTGCCGTTGATACCCCATATCGGTCCCGCGTCGGACCCGGCGGGGTTCAGGAATTCATCTAGAAGCCGCGTCGTTCCGGCAAGCTCACCGGGGCGGTCTGAAACCGGTGCGCTGTGCGAGGGATGAAGTCCCGGCCATAAGCTCGGATAGCTCCAGCGATGCCCATGGCTATCGATACCCCCTACGCTTTGCGGTGCGAAGGGCGCCGGGGCTGTAGTGAGGACGGTGGCCTGCGGCGAATAGAGCATCTGTCCGCCACCATCGGAAACGACTTTTTGCGCACCATCGACGATGACTTCGCCCTTGTTGATGTCGTAAATGGGGACACCATCCGCGGTGATTCTTACTGGATTGAAGCGGGTGGCTTTTCCATTTACGTTGGCGTTATACATGGCGAGATTCGATAGGGGAGGCGCGGCATGGGACATCATGGTAATCGAGCCAGTGTACGCCTTGAGAAATGTCACTTCGTCGGGATCGACTTTACCGTTGTTGTTGGCGTCGGACCAGGAGAAGAGGACAGCGTTGTCCGGAGCGTTGCTGGACAGATCAACGCCCTGCGGCCTCTTTAGTTTGAAGGCATCGGTCCTGAGCAGCCGCCAGTCATTGGCCTTGCCCAAGGCCGCTACCGGGCGGACAATGCCGCCTGTGTCCAGATAAAGTACCGCGATGTTTACTCCATTGGTGGGATAGCCGATGATCGTATTCGTGAAGTAGCGGCGGTTGTTGCTGTAGAGAACAGTAGTCGGAGCGCTGTAAGGAGGCAGCGCAATTTCATCACTGTCCGGGCGATACAGGACAGATGCGAGAGTGTCCTTTCCTGCTTTCCAGTCGAGCTTGAACTCCATCGCATGGTAGTAGAACTTTGTCTTGTCCTGCGGATCGAGAGAGCCTCCACCGCCGTATTCGACGGGACCGTAGAACGTTTTGAGAAGCGTACCGTCTAGGGTCCAAAGGCTCACCCGTTTGGGCTGGAAATCTTCTTCGGCAACCCAGAGATGATTGTTGCTGTCGATAGCCAGGCCGCGCGGCTGATTCATGTGCAACTGGTCGTAAGGACCGGGCCTCAAATGTGCTGCGTGGCCAATGGCGCGCAGGAATTTGCCGGAGGCCGAGAATGCCTTGACCTGATTGGAATTGCCGCGATCGCTGATGTAGATGTTGCCGTCGGCATCGAGAGTCAGGCCGGCGGGGTCTTCGAGGCCTGCCTGTACGAGAGTCTCGGGCTTTGTAAGTTGCTGGGGAGTTAGTTGCGACGTATCCGGCGGCAGGCTATAACGCAGCAGCCGCGTGCCGGAGAGAACCAGTAGACGTCCCTTCGCGTCAAAGGCGATTCCGCGGGGGCTTTCAACCGGCGCGAAACCAAGAGTCCTGCCGCTGGTGGCGTCCGCGAAGAGCAGCTGATCCTGCCGTAAGAGACTCACAACCGCAAGGTTGTCCTGGACCGCGAGCCCACCCATCTGGTCGGCCCAGACAGGTTTGCCGGCTTCGTCGCGGGTGACCTTGTCTCCCGGATCAAAGTGGTAGTTCAGGATCGATTTGTCGCCGTGCTGGGTTAGTGCAGTGACGCGGATTATTCCAACGAACTGCTTTGAACCCTTTGGAGGCGTCTCTGTCCAGGGCGCGCCCACGTAGGCGTAGGCGTCGGGGTTGGCGTGATTACCGGCGTCTCGGGCGAGATAGGGCGCGGCAGTCCATGCGCCGCCGATCCATCCGCGGCCGCCTTGCCTGTTGCCTTCGAGATCGACCCAGGCGAGACCTGCCCCTCCCTCGCTGACGAAGCTGCCGATATAGACAAGAGGCTTGCCTCCGGGGGCTTTGTCGGCAGGCACAAACAGCGTGCTCGAAGGCGGAGTGTGATTCGTTCCCCAGCCACCCTTGCCATCAATGGTCTCCCATGGCGGTTTGCCCGCGTTATAGACCGAGAATTCGTAGTGGAGATCGATGGCTTTGTGCTCGATGCCGCGCACCTGGTATTTGCCGGGCCCAACGAAATGCGTCGGAATGAGATAGAGGCCGTGAGCTGCGGCGTCGGTATTGCGGCCCAGGTCGTCAGTACCGTCCCACCAGAAGGTGTTGGGCCCGGCTTCGAACCAGGTGTCGGAGACCAGGTTGCGGACCCGATTGCCCTGTGCATCGTCGATTACGAGGGAAACGAAGCCCGGCGCGGCAAGCGTGAAATGAACCGGGATGGGAGGCTGGGGTCCGTTGTCGATCGCTGCCGGGAGGATCGCGGCCTTGAGATCGCTTGAGCCGAGCGAGGTCAGCGCCATCAGTTCGCCGAGCCAGACGCGGTTGCCGTTATGGGTTTTACCGATGAGTTGGGAGTGATGAGCTTCGTCTGTGATCGCGGTGATTCGCAGCCTGACGGCGCGGGTAGTGATGGTTTTGCCAAAGTCGATCCAGTCGATGCCGAGGGGCCTCGGGTATTGGCTGTGCGTTGCGAGTGGTGGTCCCGCGGGTTGCCAATCCGTATCGGGTGAGTTGCGGGGATCAAGATTGTCCGGCCCTTTGAAGACCTGCGCATCTGCCGCGTTGAAGCCTGCCCAGAGAACGGCGAGGCCGGCCAGCGAAACAGGACGGGGCCAGGTGAGCATGACCCACTCAGGCGTGGCCGCGTTTACCGGATGCGGGAAGGTTGGGCCGTTGTCCCAGACATAGCGGACGTCTCCGCTCTCGTCATTCAACCAATGCGCCGCACCACCGTTGGTGCTGGTGTTGGCGATCGCCCGAGGAGCCAGATTGGCGAAACGGCCGGACAGCAAATATATGCCTCCCAGCGGTCCGGAATAGTTGGAGTCGGTCAGGGTAGCCGTATGGGTGAAGCGCAGCGCGCGTGTTTTTGTGCCAGGCGGAAGGACCCAGACTGCGAAGCTTTCACGGTCAACCGGGGCAGAAGATATCTGACGATTCAGGACGCGTTGCGCGGGAAGCCATTGCGACTCGTCGGCAAGGTTGCCGGGATATGGTGCATCGGGGCGGAGGACGCTCAGTTGATCTCCGGCGCGAACCAGGATCGAGCCGATCGGGAGCGGATTTTTGAAACCCAAGCGGAGATGGCGAACGCCAGGAGTGGATGAGGCGCCGTAGTTGAAAAATATGACTCCTGAGCCGGTCGTTTTCGTCCAGAGCATTTTGCTGTAAGAGATTGGATTTGCCAGTTGCCGTTCGGCGCGGTCGACCCACTCAGCCGTGGCGCTGTTATCGATTTCGGCATCGGTAAGCGGGGTAACGAACGCCCCAGATTGCGGCTGGGGTTGGTCTGCCCCGAGGGTCGGCACGACGCCGAAAATCATCCCCAACAGGGAGAGAACGGCCGTAAATCGGACGGCAAATGATTGGATTCCCTGCTTCATGTTTACCCTTAACTCGCTTAGATGCGGGCTTATAGCCAGGAAGCGGCGCGACGGCGAAAACCATTGAATTTTGGCTGAGTTTCGCTATACCAGCAGGTAACACGGCCCGTTTGCGACTGTCTCCTTCTGCGCCGTACAATCTTTTGCACAGCCAGGCCCCGACATGGGCCGTATCCTGGCGTGCGCAATTTAGGGCCTAACCGTCTACATCTGATATCGCGTTCGTCAGCAGGTATTAGACATAGACGTTAAGCTCTTGAACAAAAAGCGTTCCAGAACCAGGCAGCCAGCTAACGAATTCAGTACGCAATGGAGAGAATTATGGCAGACAATGCTCGTAAAACAGGGGCACGGTACCCCGGCATTCGCATTACCGCGAACGGCAATCAGCTCATTGCGTACCATACGGAAACCCGCATCGCCGACGCCGGAGTCTTCTATCCAATTACTCCTTCGACAGAGGGCGGCGAGCTCTTTCAGCAGGCGTATGCCGAGGGCAATCTAAATGTTTTCGGACATAACACGATCGCCATTGAAACAGAAGGCGAGCACGCAGCGCAAGGTGGTGCAATTGCGCACTCGGTATGCGGCAAGCGCGTGGTCAACTTTACTTCCGGACAAGGAATTGTTTACGGCGTGGAACAGTATTACCACGCGCCGGGCAAGTGTTCGACGATGGTGCTGGAGGTTGGCGCGCGTGCGCTGACCAAGCATGCTCTGAACGTGCATTGCGGCCATGACGATATTTATGGCGCGCTCGATACGGGCTGGATCATGCTCTTTGGCAAAGACTCCCAGCAGGCCGCCGATCAGGCCCTGATCCTGCGCCGCGTGACCGAACTGAGCCTGACGCCGGGCATGAATATCATGGACGGCTTCCTGACCTCGCACCTGGAGCGCACCTTCTACAAACACGAATCCGACCTGATTCGCGAGTACCTCGGCGCGCCCGAAGACATCATCGACACGCCGACCGAAGCGCAGCGGACCCTGTTCGGACCGAAGCGCCGCCGCGTTCCCGCCATGATCGATCTCGCCAATCCTCTCCTGCTCGGGCCGGTGCAGAACCAGGAACACTACATGCAGGGCATCGTGGCGCGGCGTAACAACTTCATCGAGCCCATCCTTGAAATGCTCGAAGCCGCGTACAAGGACTTCGCCGAACTTACTGGACGATCCTACGGGCTGCTCTCCGAACACAAGTGCGACGACGCGGACACGGTCTTTGTTTCGCTTGGTTCGGCGGCCGAGAACATCGAGGCCGCCGTCGACTACCTGCGCGAGACGCGGGGTTCTTCCGTCGGCTCGATTCACGTGAACGTGATCCGGCCCTTCCCCGAAGCGGCCATCGTGAAGGCGCTCAAGGGCAAGAAGAACGTCATCATTCTCGAACGCACCGACGAAGGCATGTCCGGCGACAATCCGCTCGGACGCGATATCCGCACCGCGCTGAACAAGGCCGTGCAGGGCGCGATTCTCTATGCAGGCAAGCCCCTCGAAGTGGCGCTGCCGGCGATGCAAGCCTCGGAGATGCCGACCATCTTCTCTGGCACTTATGGACTCGGCTCGCGCGATTTCCGTCCCGAGCACATCATCGCCGCTTACGAATACGCAACCATGGGCACGGCGCGCAAGGATGGCAAAACGGCGGCCGATGGCGCTTCCTTCATCGTGCTGGGCATCGATCATCCTTACGCGGTCAATTCGAATGAGACACCGTCTCTCTTACCGGAGGGCGCGGTGGCGGTACGCTTCCACTCCATTGGCGGATGGGGCGCGATCACTACCGGCAAAAACCTCGGCGCAATTCTCGGCGATCTGAATGATACGCTGTTCGAGCGCGACGGACTGGTGGACGATCTGGGCAATCCCAAGGAAGTCATCCACGTCAGCGCCAATCCCAAGTACGGTTCTGAAAAGAAGGGTGCCCCGACCAGCTACTTCATGGTGGCGGCCAAAGATCGTATCCGCGTCAACTGCGATCTGCGTCACGTCAACGTCGTCCTCTGCTGCGATCCCAAGGCGTTTACGCATACCAATCCTCTTGACGGCATGGCGCCAGGCGGAAGCCTCGTCTGGGAATCCGACGAGACCGGCGAGCAGGCCTGGGAACGGCTGCCACAGTGGGCCCGCAAGCAGATCGTCGACAACAAGATTCGCGTCTTCACATTGCCGGGCTTCAACATCGCACGGAATGCGACGGACCGCTCCGATCTGCAACTGCGCATGCAGGGTAATGCCTTCCTGGGCGCATTTTTTGCGGTCTCTCCGCTGCTCGAAGAGTTCGGCATCTCGCAGGAGAAGTACCGCGAGGTTGTGTTCAAGCAGTATGTGAAGAAGTTCGGCAAGCTAGGCGACGCGGTTATCCAGTCGAACATGGAAGTGATGACTAAGGGCTTCGAGCAGGTGGTCGAGATCAATATCGGCGAGCTCTCGGCGCCGGATCGTTCGAGCCTGCGCGGCGCGGCGTTGCTACCGGTGCTGGTGGACGTGGCCGAAGGATCGAGCTGTGGGTCGGGTTGCCGTTCTCATGCCCTGCCTGCCGGGCAGAAGGAGCGCGCTCCGATCAATCTGCTGGAGACATTCGATCGCGAGTTCCGCTCGAACTATGGGTACGATCAGCCCGCGACTCCGCTGGCCGCGCTGGGCATGATTGCGGCGGCGACAGGCGACACTGCTTCGAAGTACGTGGCACGGCGCGAGACCCCGTTGTACATTCCTGAGAACTGCACGCAGTGCATGGAGTGCATTGCGGCCTGCCCGGACACGGCGCTCCCGAATACTTCGCAGGAGCTTGAAACCGTCCTTCGTACCGCCGTCATGCGTTACGTGAGTGACTTTGGCGATCGCGCGTTGATGCTGTCGAGGGTGCCGGAGATCGACTCCCGCGCTCGCGAGCTGATGAATGACGCGGTGGCAAAGAAAGCTTCAACGCCCCTTGCGGAGATTCTGGTCAAGGTTACGAACGAGATTGACGGCTTCTCTGAGCGCGCGAAAACAGAGTTCGCGAACATTATCGCCAAGGTGCCGCTGGCCTACACCAAGGTCAACGCCATCTTCTCGTCGCCGGAGAGGAAGAAGCCGGGTTCAGGCGGCGTCTTCTCGATCTTCGTTTCAGATCTCTGCAAAGGATGCGGCGCCTGCGTCACGGCCTGCGGCGAACATGACGCGCTGAGGATGGTGGCGGAGACGGAAGATGTCAACGCGGAGCACGAAACGGGGACTGCGTTCCTCGATCTGCTGCCGGATACTCCGCAGAAGTTCCTCGGCTTGTTCAATGCCGCGAATCCAACGGAGTCGAAGACGGCTACGTTGCGCAATCTTCTGATGGTGCGGTCGAATTACGATGCGCTGGTTTCGGGCGATGGCGCCTGCGCTGGTTGCGGCGAGAAGAGCGTTCTGCGCGCGATTGCCGCCGTTACCGAGGCTTACATGCGGCCGGTCTACCACGCGAAGAGCGACCGCCTGCTTGCCAAGGCTGGTGAACTCGAGAAGGTTGGCCCGTCGCGTTTGGCTGCACTCGCCGAGCGCAATCCTGAGGAGTACGCGCTGCTCAAGCAGCTTGCCTCGCATGTAATTCTGGGCCTTGGCGGCGAACAGGTTGAAGACACGAAGTCTCGCATCGCCGGCTATGAAGCGGCGAATGGACCGATTACCGATCTGCAGATTATCGAGGCACTGGCGGCTGTGCTGCTGACCGAAGCCTTCAATCACAAGAGCCTGCAGCCGATTGATGGACGCCTGGCCAATGGCATGTCTGTGATGGCGATGGCTGCACACACCGGTTGCAACACAGTCTACGGTTCTACCGCTCCCAACAATCCGCATCCTTATCCGTGGATGAATTCGCTCTTCCAGGATGGCGTGACAGTGGGCTGGCTGATGGGCGAGAGCTTCATCGTGGATCATGCGCGGCGTTCGGTCATTCCCGAGCGGCTGACCGATGCCATCCTGACTCGCGATGAGAACGTAATGACTCCGCGTGAGTATTACGAATTCACGCACTTCACCGACGCCACGATGACTGACCAGGAGATCGTCGAACTGCCCAAGGTCTGGGTGGTTGGCGGCGATGGCGGCATCGGTGACATCGGCTATCAGAACACCAGCAAGGTGATCCTGCAGAACCGGCCCAACGTGAAGGTACTGATGCTGGATACGCAAGTCTACTCCAACACCGGCGGCCAGAATTCTGACTCCACTCCAATGCTTGGCGGCAACGATATGAACGTCTTCGGCGCGGCGACGCAGGGCAAGAATGTCGAGAAAAAGACCGTCGCGGAAACCTTCCTGGCCGGACACGGATCACCGTTTGTGGCGCAGATTTCGATGGCCAATGCGCCAAAACTCTACCGCGCGATTCTGGACGGGCTTGAGTATCGCGGCACGGCGTTCATTCAGTCGTTCACGACCTGCCAGCCGGAGCATGGCGTTGCCGATGATATGGCGCTGACCCAGGCGCAGCGTGTTCGCGACTCGCGCGGCGTGCCGGAGTTCATCTTCAATCCCAGGATGGGCGAAACGTACCAGGAAGCTCTCGATGTAAAGGGCAATCCCGCGCCGGATATGGACTGGTATTCGACCAAGGACAAGGTCACCGGCGAGGTTAGCCGCTACACCGTGGCTCACTGGTGCACAACTGAGGCCCGCTTCCGCAATCACTTGAAGAAGGTGAAAAAGGATGCGTGTGGGAAGCTGATTTCGCTGGACAACATGCTGGTACGCATCACGCAGCAGGATGCGGTCTACCGGCGTTACCTGATTCCTGAGCACCGGTCGTTCATTCCCGACTTTGGGGTGTACATCAAGCTGGCGCCGGCGAAAGCTGGAGGCGAGCCGGAGTACCGGTCACTGTCGCGGCAGTTGGTGCTCTTTTGCGTCGAGCGGCGCAAGGCATGGCGAATGTTGCAGTCCAAATCCGGAATCGTGAACAAGGAATACCAGGCGCAGAAGGCTATCCTTGCGGATGTGGATGCAGGCAAGCTGCCGGTCGATGAGCTCTTTGTTCGTGGCGAGGAACTGTTGCAGGAGCGGCTGGGCAATCTGGTGCCGGCGAAGGCCTGATCTGGGTCGCACGCGTTAAACTCCAACCTGAAAAGGGCCGCTGCCTGGCAAGTGCAGCGGCTCTTTTTGCATGCAGGCAGACGACGGTGAATCGGCGGTTGTAGACTGTCAGCATGGGAAGCAAAAACGCACCAAAGCGCGAAACGAAGAAGGCTCCGAAGCCAAAACCAAAACCCGCTCCAGGCCGGCCACGCGAAGGCGGAGCCTAGTAGCATCACTTAGTACCCGCGCCCTTCCTTGCGCGATGTGATTCGGGATTCAGGCCCGTCCGTGCTACTCCCACTAGCGCGTAGGATATTTTTTCGCTGAGAAAGCTTCATAATCTATGACCAGCCATGCAATCGTAACGCCTCCCACAACGAACAAGCACTTGATCCGCTGGGTTGAGAAGATGGCGGACCTTTGCCAACCGCAGAGCATTCATTGGATCGACGGCAGTCAGGCGGAGTACGAGATGCTCTGCCAGCAGCTCGTGAAGGCCGGAACTTTTCTGCGCCTGAACGAAGAGCTTTGGCCGGGCTGCTACCTGGCGCGTTCGTCTCCGAACGATGTCGCGCGTGTGGAGGATCGGACATTCATCTGTTCCCTTTCCAAGGACAATGCCGGGCCGACGAACAATTGGGAAGATCCGTATGTGATGCGCAAGAAACTGAAGACACTCTTCCGGGGCTCGATGCGGGGGCGGACGATGTATGTGCTGCCGTATTCGATGGGACCGGTTGGGTCGCCAATGTCGCAAATTGGCGTGCAGCTTACGGATTCGGCGTATGCGGTGGTTAACATGCGGATCATGGCGCGGATCGGGAGGCCGGTCTTTGCCGAAATCGACAAGGATACGAAGCGCGTGGTGCCCTGCATGCACTCCGTCGGCGCGCCGCTTGCGCCCGGCCAGAAGGATGTGCCCTGGCCGTGCAATGACGAGAAGTACATTGTTCACTTCCCTGAGACGCGCGAGATCTGGAGTTATGGTTCGGGCTACGGCGGCAATGCGCTGCTGGGCAAGAAGTGCTTTGCGCTACGCATCGCTTCAAACATCGCGCGCGACGAAGGCTGGATGGCCGAACACATGCTGATTCTTGGTGTGGAGAGTCCGGCCGACAAGACTGGCAAGACCGAGAAGACTTATGTTGCGGCCGCTTTTCCATCGGCTTGCGGCAAAACAAATTTCGCCATGCTGATTCCTCCGAAGGGATTCGAGGGATGGAGGGTCTGGACTGTTGGCGACGATATTGCCTGGATCAAGCCGGACGCGACGGGCAAGCTTCGGGCGATCAATCCTGAGGCAGGTTTTTTTGGTGTGGCGCCGGGGACGAGCGCGAAGACCAATCCGAATGCCATGGCTACGCTGGCGCGCAATACGATTTTCACCAACGTTGCCCTGACCCCCGACGGTGGCGTGTGGTGGGAGGGGATGACGGACGAGCCTCCGACTGAATGCCTGGACTGGCGCGGCGAAAGGTGGACTCCGCTGATTGGGCAGGTTTCCGGAAGACCGGCAGCGCATCCTAACGGGCGGTTTACTGCCCCGGCGAGTCAGTGCCCAAGTATCGATGAGGATTGGGAAAAGCCAGAGGGAGTGCCGATTTCGGCAATCATCTTTGGAGGCCGCAGGCCGTCGACGATGCCGCTGGTTTACCAGGCTTTTAACTGGTCTGCCGGCGTCTACATTGGCGCGACGATGGGCTCGGAAACTACTGCCGCCGCCGGCGGAGCGGTCGGCAAGGTGCGGCGCGATCCGATGGCTATGCTGCCCTTTTGCGGGTACCACATGGGTGACTACTTCCGGCACTGGCTCAAGATGCAGCGCAATCTGACGTCAACGCCGCGCATTTTTCATGTGAACTGGTTTCGCAAGGATAAGGATGGGCATTTTCTGTGGCCTGGATACTCCGAAAACATGCGTGTGCTGAAGTGGATTGTGGACCGTGTTCGCGGGCGCGCGCTGAGCAAGGAAACGCCGATCGGCTGGACTCCTTTCTATGACGACATTCACTGGGACGGCCTTGATTTTCCGCGGAAGACATTCGATGATTTGCAGTCCGTGGACCGGACCCAGTGGAAGCAGGAAGTGATGAGTCATGAAGAGCTTTTTCTGGCGCTGCATGATCATCTGCCGCCGGAGATGATCTATGAGCGGGAGCTGCTGATCTGCCGCCTGTAACTGCGAACTGGGGTCAGCGACCAGGCATCGCGGACAGTTTGATTCTTTGCCATTCGGGCGTCTCCAGTGTCGACCGTCGTATGCCTGTTGCAGGAGTTAGCTAATTCGCCACTAGCTCCAGCTTCAGTGGTATCAGTAAGGTCTTGGAGTGAAGCGGAGGTTCGTCCGTCCGAAATGGCGATACACGAGATTGCTCATCCTGTATTTGTTTAGAGTCGAACTGGCGATGTCGCAGGTTAGGATTCGATCATTCTCGAAGAACTCGGCATTGCATTGGTAGTGCTGCTCATCGTCGGATGGGCATTCTTTGCGTTAGTTGGGGCACTTTTGAAAGCGCTAGGGGCCGCTCATCAGGGCGTAGGTGGAGTAATCGTACAAAAGCTGTCACACAGATTTGAGAAGAGAAAGACTAAGCTCGCGCCCCACGTTCGAATAGTTCTCCCGAACGAACTTTCGCAAGCTGAACGAACTGTGAATAGTCTGGAAGCAGAGTTCCGGAGGCGCCGTACCGAAACGGTTTGGACTCCCCGGAGACCTAACTGGGCAAAGATAGTTTTTCTTCGACAGGTATTTTCGTCTCAGAGTGCAACCTGGAAGGAAATGAATATTGCTGAGATCGATTCCATACTCTGTCCTGATCCTGTGCCATGGCTGGAAAAGGAGGCGCCATCCTTGCACAGGACAGCTCGTATCCGCTAAGCGCTCCTACCAGTAATTGCTTAGAATTTCACGAATTGTCTGGACCACCTCTACACATCGAGAGAGCCATCTTCGGAGTGGATTCGGTTGGAGTTCGTGATAAGGATCTCAACCGGTTCTTCCGACGAGAACGCACTCAGGTCGAGGAATACAACCAACAGCGCCTTGCGTTAATTTCCAGATACGATGACTTGATCCGGCAAATCAAGGTCTGGAATGAAGAGCAACGAGAGCGGTGGACGCGCTATGTCGACGCAAGTACTGCGATGGCTCAAGAGGAACTGAACAACTTTCGATTGCACGTTGATAGATATTCAAGCGAATGCGGCGAGCAGAAAGAAAACACTCGCGGTATCTTGCAAGGTTTTCAGAGAGGCGCGAGAGACCAAGTCATTGCAAGAATTCAGTCCATCCTGGGCAGCCTGACAATGCCTAGCTCAGTCCCTCGTTTATGGAATGTCGATTTTGACGAGGATCAACACATTTTGATAGTCGAAATTGGTCTCCCGGATATTGTCCACCGACCTCCGATCAAGACAGTCTTACTGAAGAGTGGACCGGTCAAGAAGCCCCTCAGTCAAACCGAGCGAAAAGAGTTCATACCTAAGGTGCATCCTGCGATCCTACTGCGAGTTGCATTCGAACTCTTTCGAAACGATGTGTCGAAAACCATCAAGCTACTCGTGCTGAATGGCTGGGTCAACTTCGACGATCCGAACACGGGTATCGATACGAAGGCTTACACAGCATCCCTAATGGTAGAGGGTCATCAGATAGCATCTCTGAATTTAGGGAAGATCGATCCTCTCGCCGCTTTCCAAGCCTCAACGGAAAATCGGCCGGCAAGCTAATTGAAATCGTTCCGATCGAGCCGACTCTCAATTTAAAGAGAACGGACTCCAGATTCATCGATGCAAAAGCGGTGCTGAACACTTTAGACCGCACAACCAATCTCGCAGCGATGGATTGGCAAGATTTCGAGCATCTAATCCGAGAATTGTTCGAAAAGGAGTTCACCGGACGAGGCGCCGAAGTAAAAATCACTCAGGCGAGCAGAGACCGCGGGGTGGACGCGATCGCATTCAATCCAGACCCCATCCACGGAGGTAAATACATTATCCAGGCGAAGCGTTACACGAACACTGTTGACGTTAGCGCCGTACGAGATTTGTGCGCCGTAGTTCGCAAGGAAGGAGCTTCGAGGGGGATCCTTGTTACGACTAGTACGTATGGAGCAGATGCTTATGCATTTGCGAATAACGAGCCCGTCACGCTTTTGAATGGCGCTGAACTGCTCGGCCTGTTGAGTAAACACGGATACAACTTCAGAATCAATTTACTGGAGGCGCGTCGGCTGAATGAGGGATCGCGAAGAGCGCCTGTTGCGCGGACGTCCGCACAGGATGGGTAGGTGCTGGAAGCAGATTCCCTGGCGAGAATGACAACTAGAAAAGCAAGGGCAAGAGCAGCGAAATCCCTCCCGCCGAGTGGGTTGTTCCACACCGCTCATTCCGTCCCATTCCCGTTCGCTGCAACAAGGCACATTTTGGCAATAAATTGTGCAACTCCAACCTATTGCAATGAAAGCACTTCCAACATTCCTCGCCAAAGGCTCGCCGTTCGCTGGCGAGTGCTCTACGTAGAACAATTTTTGAGCGCCGTTGACGCCGCAAGACCAGAAGCAGATTCCCTGCGGGAATGACAGACAGAAAGATAAGAGCAAAGGCAAGCGCAGACCTGGCGAAGCTACCCCGGATACGCACCTGAGATGTACCCCTCCAGTTCATGAATGGTTTGGGCCTGACCTGAGATCACCCATTTCACCAGGTCGCCGATAGAGATCACTCCCACCACGGTCTCATTCTGCAACACCGGGAGATGCCGAAAATGGTGCTCGGTCATGATGTTCATGCATTCATCCACGGAATGCTGTGGACTTACGAAGATAACCGGACTGGTCATGATCTGGTGGACCCTGGTTTCTTTGGAAGACTGACCGATCAGGATTCCTTTGCGGGCGTAGTCGCGCTCCGAAAGGATACCGACGAGCCGGTGGTTCGAAAGGACCAGCAAGGCGCCGACATTGTGCTCAGCCATCTTTTCGAGCGCTTCGTAGACCGACTGTTCGGGAGCTATCGATAGAACCCGGCTCTGGTCTTTACTCTTCAGCACCAGTCCAATTGCGTCAGGGATTTTCATCGGACTCTCCTGTTCTCAATTGCCGTGTATCGAATTGTGCGTTGTGTGACTTTGTGTGGCTCGTCCGGACGGCTTTTGTCACAGCGGAACGGCTGTGTATCTGAATCCGCGCACAACGGTCATATCGACAGCCGGGTCAAAATCGCGCGCTCCTGCCAGAATATGTGGGCTGCCCAGGCGCGATCGAAGTCCTCCCGGTTTGGCACGCAGACAATATATTCCATCCAGATGCGCTGGAACAGAGCAGAAGTGGATTGGTCTCTCCGAGGAGAAAAACGAGGCATTATCTGCGCTTCCACCTGCCGGCGCAAAGTTGACTTGAACGAAGCCGCTGCGACGAAGGCATGCGCGTGTTCCCATCCGGCGGGAGCTGATGATTTAGCTGGTATTCGGCGCGAGAAAGAGCTATCTTTGTGGCGCATCTTCGCCAGATGAAGCGTCAGGTATCGAATCGGTGATTTTTTGAAAACTCAGAGTGTTGTTTGGGCTTTTGAGAGATCAAACAATTCGAGATCGCGTAGTTCGCAAGCGCTTCAATGAAATATATCAGCCGTCGAGTAATTCGCAGTCGGGCCGGGTTGGAAAGATTAGCGAGAAAGGATTTCTTGCCATGATGCAGGGGACCTCGCAACCGGGATACGAAGAGGCATTTGTCGATGTGGCCGGTGTTCGCGTGCACTATCTGCACGCAGGAAGTGGCAGGCCGACGCTGCTCATCCATGGACTGGTCGGTTCAAGCGCAAACTGGCGGAATAGCATCGACGCCCTCGCTCAGCACGCAAGCGTATACGCGATCGATCTGGTGAACATGGGTAAATCGCAACGGGTCGAGGGGCTGGACGCGGGGCTCAGGGCCACCGCCAATCGCGTCCTCGCGATCATGAATGCGCTCGACCTCTACGAGGCCGACATTGTCGCCCACTCGCACGGGGGAGCCGTCGCGCTGATGCTCGCTGCGCTGCATCCCAGGCGTGTGCGCAGTCTCATCCTCTTCGCGCCTGCCAATCCATACTGCCGCTCGTGCGATCCTATCGTGCGGACGTATAGCACTCCGTGGGGTGGGTTGCTCGCAGGGATGCTGCCGTATCTCCCGTCGCCGATTCAGCGCATCGCTCTCGGAGGGATGTATGGAGGCCCCGACCTCGTTGTCGACAGCTGTTTGCGTGAGATTGTCCATAGCCTGCGGAACCCCGGCACTTTGCGCCACGTCCTCCGCATTATTCGCTGCTGGTTCACCGAGAGGGCCAGACTGAAGGCCGCGCTCCGGCGTTTGAAGCGGATTCCAACGCTGCTGGTTTGGGGTGGTCGCGACTGTACGGTCAGTCTGCGTTCCGCCGCCAAGCTGAGACGCAAACTGCGCGGTTCCGAACTCATCGTGCTGCCGGGCCGTGGCCATGCCGTCTTCGAAGAGGCACCGGAGGAGTCGAACCGCATCATGCTTGAATGGCTTGGCGGCCTTTCGTTGTCCACGCCGCGTCTGCGCGACATGCCCCGAGCTGTTTCCGTCGCCGGAAGAACCCGGGGCACTGGCGCGATGAGGCGTTTATCGCCCGGGACTTGAGGCGGCATCTTCATCGCAAAACAGAAGCAGATCCTTCGCTTCGCTCAGGATGACAATCCATTTTTGTGCTTGCTCAGGCTGCTACGTTTTTTCTCGCTCACACTGCTAGTAGATGAGCTTGAGCGAGAACTGGATCTGGCGGCTGGTGCCGGCTGTTTTGCTGATTTCTCCGAAGCCTGAACCGTTAATGGTATTGGCGGGCAGGCCCATGTTCACGATGTTGAAGATGTTGAAGAACTCTGACCGAAACTGCAGGTCGACTAACTCCGCGCCGCTTTTGCGGGTGCCGAAGCCAGTGTCTTTGATTAACGCGAAGTCGAAGTTATAGAAGGCGGGGCCGCGGAAGGTGTTGCGGCCGAGAGCGCCGAAGCGGCCGCTGTTGGGGCCGGTGCCGTCGGGGAGGTTCACGGGGATGGAGAAGAAATCGACGTTCTGCTTGCCCATGCCGAAGTAGTCTTCGCGGACCTTGCGGGCGGTGGAGAGCTTTGGCTTGCCGACCTGGTCGGGGCGGTCTGCGCCCTGCGAACCGTATCCGGTCTGCTGCACGCCGGAGAGAACGGTGAAGGGCGAGCCGCTGCTGATTGACGAGATACTTAACAGTTCCCAGCCGCCGGTAACTTTGCGGCTGATAGGGCGCAGGAAACCGACCTGCTCGCCGTGCAGATCCTGGGCCAGACTCAGGGTAAATCCGTGGGTGACGTCGAAGTTCGACGGGCCCTTTTCCGGGTGAGTATTCAACGGGTCCTGCGAAAAACCTGGTGCGACAGCGCCGGTGGCGCCGGTGCCGCCGATGACCTGGCTGGTGTCGTCGATGGATTTGCCCCAGGTGTAGCTGGCCTGGATGCCGGGGCCGCCGTGAGGGACTGTTCCAGAGAGCGAGGACTGAAGGGCGTGGTAGCTGGAGTGGGCGGTGTCGTCGATGACGTTTTCGACGCCGAGGCCGCCGATTACCGCTCCTGCCTCGTTGAATTCTGTGTCTGGCGCGAAGCCGGGGCTGGCGTAGGGGTAGGCGTTAGGAAAGCTGATGCGAGGCAGGTGGTTGGAGGTGGTTCCAACGTAATTGACGTCGGCGGTCAGTTTACCGATGGGGCGCTCGAAGCCGGCGGTCCAGGTGTAGAGGCGAGCATTGGAGAATCCGCGACGAATGCCGCTGAGGTTGAGGGCGCTGATGACGTCGCTGGAGCCGAGAGCGGCGAGGTCTTTTTCATAGCGGTCGATATCGACGATGGTGTTGGCGGGAACGGTCTTCGGGGCGTTGGTGGGGATCTTTTGCCCGGCGGAGTTGTAGATGGCGGGCAACTGCGACGGGGTGATGGTGTAGCCGTAGGGGACGGGGGCATTCTGAGCGGAGATCAGACGAGGATAGATGGCGTAGGGCGTTGAACCGGTCAGGAAGTTGTCCTGCCAGATGTTGGGCGGGATGATGGTGACGCCGCCGCCGACGTGGACCTGAAGCTTCTGAGTGGCCTGCCAGGTGGCCTGCACGCGCGGGCCAAAGCCTTTCCAATCTGTCTGGTAGCCGGGCTGGGGATTGACCAGATATTCCTGCTTGCCGTTGATGCGGAGGAAGCCGCCGGTGCGTTTGGCGCGCTCGGTGATGGGGGTGTAGAGCTCCCAGCGGAGGCCGTAGTCGAGGGTGAGGCGAGGGGTGACCTTCCAGGTGTCCTGGGCAAAGAGAGTGTAAGCGCTGCGGCTGATCGCGGCGGGGCCGATATGCGCGCCGTCGGAGACGTCGGGCGGAGCGATGGCGACGGTGTAGGCGGCTGGGCTGCCGGTGAGGAACCCGCTGACCGTGTCCGGGAGCAGGCCGCCAACGGGTACATCGTGGGCGCCACTGGCCGAGGTGATGGCTCGCGTGGAGTAAGCTGAGCCGCCACCGAAGTCGTATTCGCCGTTGGGGCTGGTGCCGAAGTAGGTGGTGTCGCGGTTGAGGCGGGCTTCCGCGCCGAATTTGAAGACGTGTCCGGCGTGGGTCCAGGTAACGAGCTGGCGGCCGTGGAAGAGGTTGCCGTAGGCCTGCATGACGGAGCCTCCGGCGGAGTTGAAGGCTTCGTAGAGTGCGTCGTTGAACTTGACGGCGGGGTCGGTTCGATTGGGGGTGGGAAAGCCGGGGGTGCTGCGGGTGATGCTGATCAGGGATTCAAAGACCAGGCGCGGCGAGGTGGTATGGGTCCAGCTGCCGAGGACGTTGCGCTGGCGGTCGATGTAGGTGATGCCGAAGCTGGGGTCGATAGCGGTCTGATCGGGGTTGGTGGTGGGGCCGGTGAGGTTGTTGAAGTTGAAGCGGGCGAGGAACTGATCCTTGGAGGTGATGGCGTGATCGAGACGGATGGAGAACTGGTTGGCGTTGGTAACAACCTTGGAGGAGGCGGCGTAGGTGTTCGCGCCGAAGGCTCCGGTTGGGTAGTTGGGCAACGGGTAGCGGTTGAGGATGGGGATGATGGCAAGGTCGACCGGGACGTGAAGGGTGTCAGTGGTGGATGATCCGTCTGCGAGCTTGTATGTCACTACGTCGTCGACGAAGCAACCGGCGGTGCAGCCATCGGCGGGGCGCTGCGCGAGGCTGGGTACGGGGAAGACCTGCGTGGTGCCGAGAACCTGGCGGAAGCCCTGGTACTGGCCGAAGTAGAAGGTCTTCCCTGCTCCGTTATAGATGTGCGGAAGGATGATCGGGCCGCCGTTGGTGAATCCGAACTCGTTGCGGCGGAAGGGCGGGATTCTGCCTGGCTCGGCGACGGAGGCGTGGTCGAAATAATTGCGCGCGTCGAAGGCGGAGTTGCGGACGAACTCAAAAACCGAGCCGTGGAAGCCGCTGCTGCCCGACCGGGTGAGGATGTTGGTGAAGCCGGCAGCGCCGCGACCGATTTCCGCCGGCATCCAGCCGGAGCTGGATTGAATGCCTTCGACGGCGTCGACGTTGAAGTTGGAGAAGGTAGCGCCGCCCATCTCCGGATCGCTGATATCGGCGCCATCCATGGCGAAGACAGCTTCGACGCCGCGCTGGCCGTTGATGGCGAACTGGGCGGTGAAGTTGGTGGCTCCGTTGGCGTCGGTCATGGTGCCGGCGGCGAGCAGGAGGAGCTGGCTGAAGTCACGCTTGTTCAGCGGGAGTTCGCTGACGGCCTTGCTGGACAGCTGTTCGCCACCGGAGCCCTTCTGGTCTGTAACGACGACGGGCGAAAGCGGCAGAATTGCGATGGTGAGCGGGCCGGTGGAGGGAACGGTGATCGCGAGGGACGAGGTTAGCGCCGGCAGGGAAATCGGCTGCGGGTAGGAGAGCGGACCTGTCTTGGTGAGCACCGACAGACTGTATGAACCTGTTGGGACATTCGCAAAAAGGAAAGTGCCATCGGCGGCGCTGACAGTCGTCAGACTGCCGACCGGAGATGAAATCTGGACCTTAACCGAGGCCAGCGGCGCGCCAGCCGCGTCGTGCACTGTGCCAGTGAGGCTCTGGCTGTTTGCGGGTCGCGAGGCAGCGTTTTGAGCGGCGGGCTCCTGCGGCAACGCTCTAACGCAATCGGTTGCGCAAAGGAGCGCTGGAAAAATGAGCAACTTCAGAAGCGAGCGTCTGCAGACTTGCCGAGCGAATATGCGTGCCAATCCCATCAATTCTTTCTGCCTTTCGTTCTGTTTGGTGGATTCGCATAGACGCAGATTTCACATTTGGGCCCTTGCGATCAGACGAACCATTTTAAATGAGCCAGATAACGCCTTCCAAGCGGGGGTATCTGAAGTGTTTCTAATCAGCGATATCGCCCAAATTTCGATAGCGAATTAAGATGTGGACTTAAGATGTGGACAGGGGAAGCCCACAATGGCAACAACCTGGAATGCAGCCGGCCTTCGGCCGAGCGAAACCGCCGATAAAGCGGAGTCGCAAGGGATTGCGTGGTACCTGTGGTGCGTGGTGCTGGCGGTCACTTCGGTGTCGATCGGGGCGCATTGGGATGTGTCGTGGCACCGTTCGATCGGGCGCGACTCCTTCTGGACTCCGGCGCACATGGCGATCTATGCCTGCGGAGTGCTGGCGGCAATCTCCTGCGGATATCTGGTGCTGTACACGACCTTTCGCAAGCCTGCCGGGCTGGTGGCTTCGTCGGTGGAGATATTCGGGTTTCGAGCGCCGCTGGGGGCGTTTATTGCTTCGTGGGGCGGCATTGCGATGCTCACGTCGGCTCCCTTTGACAACTGGTGGCACAACGCCTACGGGCTGGATGTAAAGATCATCAGTCCTCCGCATACGCTGCTGATGCTGGGAGTTTTTGCTGTCTCGGTGGGAACGCTGATCCTGCTGGTGGGAGCGATGAATCGCGCGAATGCGGCGGGGAATTCCGATACGGCGCGGCATCTGCAGTGGCTGCTGCTCTATATCGGCGGGCTGATGATGGTCTTCCAGATGTTCTTCCGCATGGAGTACACCTGGGATGTCTATCTGCACAACGCGACGGCGTATCAGGCAATGGCTATCGGTATGCCGACGATGTTCGCGATACTCTGGCAGGCTTCGCGCAATCGATGGTCTTCGACTTGGTCGACGGTGTTCTATACGGTCTTTCTGATTGGCGCGGTGCTGATTCTGCCGTTATTTCAGGCGGAACCCAAGCTGGGACCTGTGTATCAGCCGGTGACGCATTTCATCCCACCGAAGTTTCCGATCCTGCTTATCGTTCCGGGGATTCTGCTGGATCTGCTTTGGAGCAGCACCAAGAACTGGAAGCCGTGGCTGACAGCGCTGGCAACGGGGCCGGTATTTGTGGTGTCGCTGGTCGCGGTCGAGTGGCCCTTTGCGAGCTTCCTAATGACGAAGGCAGCTGCCAATCGGTTCTTTGGAACGGGATATTTTCAGTACAACATGCCGTCCACTTCGTTTGACTATCTGCGGCAGTTCGTACGTCCCGAGAGTGGCTTGACGTTGTGGAGCGGACTGGCATGGGCGATTGTTTTTGCCTCGCTCAGCACATGGCTTGGCCTGCGTCTGGGAAGGTGGATGCGTGGCATCCAGCGCTAACGCCCTGCTGAGGCGGCTCGCGGTGAACGGGCTCTGCTGGCTGGGGATTGGCTTGGGGGCCGTGCTGTTTGCTCCTGCGGCGCTGGCGCATGTGGGCAGCCCTGATGTTTATGCTGAGGGCAATGCTGGGCCGTATAGGCTGCTGGTTACCGTGCGGCCTCCGCTGGTGATTCCGGGCGTAGCGGAGATTGAGGTTCGGACTGTGGCTTCGGACTCTGCGGCGGCTGCCGTCTCCGACATCAAGATTGCGCCGATTCCGCTGACAGGGGAGGCTTCGAAGCACCCTCCGGTGGCCGACGCGATGAAGCAGTCGCCGCAGGACAAGCAGTTCTACACTGGCTCGCTCTGGATCATGGCCAGTGGATCGTGGCAGATTCGATTCACGGTAAATGGCAGCCAGGGCAGAGGCGTGCTCTCGATTCCTGTGCCGGCGACGTCCTCTTCCACGCTTGGAATGCAGGCCGGAATGGGCGCTCTGCTTGGCGGGCTGGGGTTGGTGCTGGTAGCGGGCGCGGTTGGTATTGTCGGGGCGGCCGCGCGCGATGCACAGTTGCCTGCGGGGACGTTGCCCGATCCGGCGAAACGCAAGCGGGCGTGGATCGCCATGGGCGTTGCGCTGGTATTGATGGTGGCCGCTGTCTGGGGAGGCAATGCCTGGTGGAAGGGCGAGGCGGACAACTACGCGCGATATGTCTACAAACCGCTGACCATGCAGGCGGTAATCATATCTCCGCAAACGCTGGATCTGAAGATCGAAGACCCCGGATGGCTTGCAACGAGAAAGATCGATGATTTCGTGCTCGATCACGACCACTTGATGCATCTGTATCTGCTGCGCGAGCCGGGACTGGATCTGGTTTACCATCTGCATCCGGAGCAGATTGCGCCGGGGGAATTCCAACTGGCGCTGCCCTCGATTCCGGCGGGCGACTATAGGCTCTACGCGGACGTGGTGCATGCTACGGGCTTTCCTGAGACGTTGGTGGCTTCGATGGCTTTGCCGCAGATCAACGGAAGGCCGTTGGCCCGGGATGAGGCCAAAGGCTCGGCGCAGCCTTTGATTGCGGGCGCGGCTTGTGGCGCAGATTCGTCTGCGGCATCGCGATTTCGCCTGCCGGATGGCTACACGATGATCTGGAATAATGCGGCGGCACTGCCGGCGAAGACTCCGCAGATTTTTGAGTTTTCGCTGCTCGATGCCGGCGACAAACCAACTCAGGACACCGCTCTTTACATGGGAATGCTCGGCCATGCGGCGTTTGTGAAAGCGGATGGCACGGTGTTTGCGCATGTGCATCCGTCGGGGACGGCTTCGATGGCGGCGCTGATGATGGCCGCAAGCCAGAATCAGCCTGGCGCGTCGAAGGGCGATGCGATGGCTTCGATGCCGGGGATGAGGATGGCAGGCGATTCGCTGTCCAATGTTGTTGGATTCCCTTATGGATTTCCGACTCCGGGTGCGTATCGTATTTTTGTGCAGATGAAGCATGGCGGCACTATCGAGACTGCTGCGTTTGACGCCTGCGCGAAGTGACCTGCGCGGATTGACGGGTAAGAGAGTATGCTGCGGTGATATTCTCGGCACGTGCCCAGTCGCCTTGCAATCAAGGCTCTCCTCCTGCTCTTCGCCGCTTCGTTAGCCGGCCAGCAGCCTGCCCCGAATCCCGCTCCGCCTCCTCTCGCGCCAGGTCTTCCCGCGCCGGGTCTAGCCCCAATTGCGGCCACGGGCGCAGATCCGAATTCGTCGGCTACGTTTGTGATTCAGGGCATCGGGAAGGGTGTTGTGCCGATCGATGGCTCGTGGCAGTTTCACGAGGGAGACGATTTGAGATGGGCGCAGCCGGAGTTCGATGATTCCAAGTGGGAGCCGATTGAGACCGATGCTCCGTGGGGCGTGCAGGGGCATCCCTCGTATGCGGGATTTGCATGGTATCGGCGGCACATCGATATTCTGCCCAGCGCCGGGGCGACTCACGACTACCGCATCCTGATACCGCATGCTGAGGATGCTTATGAGGTCTATTGGAATGGGAAGCTTGCGGGAAGCTACGGCAAGCTGCCTCCGCATCCCTCGTGGTATTACGGGCAGTTTCCGAAGTCGTTTCCGCTGACTGGATCGGCCTATGGCGTTGTCGCGATTCGCGTTTGGAAAGCGCCGCTCGAGGCCTTTTCGGCGGAAGAGACAGGCGGACTCTACAACCCTCCACTGGTCGGCGGAGTGGAGTCGCTGGCGCTGCACGAAGACGCTGTGTACTGGTCGTACGTGCGCGAAGACCTGTTCGACTATTCGCTGATTTTGCTGCGCGGCTTTGTCACCCTACTTTGCCTGGTGCTATGGAGCCGCAATCGGCGCGAGCACCTGTTTGTCTGGGTCGCTGTGCTCACCATCACGCCCGTCGCGCTCGAGATTCTACAACGCCTGTTCCTTATTCCTTTTACCTATGGCGTCGCGCGATTCCTGAACCAGCCGATCTATGTGCTTTACCACGTTTCGCTGTGGTTTCTGCTGGTGTGGCTATTGCGGTTGAACGAAAAACACCGGCTGGTGCGATGGACGCGGTGGCTCGCTTTTCTTACTCTCGGGGCCGGGCTTGCGGATGGCATCCTGGCCTTCTTTTGGGGCGGGGCTAAACCGTGGATGCAGTGGGCAGACGGATTGCTGACCACATTCATTCTGCTGGTCGAGGTCTTCCCGTTTGTGCTGATCGGCATCGGCCTTCGCCGCAGGCTCGACCCCTCGCGGTGGGTAGTCGCGATCAGTGCTTTCATCCTGCAAATGATCGACACGATCGCGACGAGCAGTGCGCTGGGACAACGGTTTACGCACTGGACGCTCTTCGCCGACGTGATCGATACTCCACTGTTCAAGATTCAGGGAGTGGAGTTCCGCGCGGACAAGGTGATGGCGATCGCGCTGTTTGTGGCCATTCTCTATGCCGTGTACCACTACGCGCTGGAGCAGCAGGCGCGGCAGAATGTACTGGAGCGGGAGATTCAGAGTGCGCGCGAGATTCAGCAGGTGCTGATTCCGGAGACGCTGCCCTCGCTGAAGGGCTACGCCATGACCAGCGCTTACCAGCCCGCGCTTGAGGTCGGTGGAGACTTCTTCCAAATATTGTCAAACCTGGACGGCTCGACGATTGTCGCGCTGGGTGACGTGAGCGGCAAGGGGTTGAAGGCGGCGATGAACGTCTCGATGATTGTGGGCGTGCTGCGGGCGTTGACCGACGCCACATCGAATCCGGCGGAGATCATGGCAGGATTGAACCGTGCCCTGTGCGGACGAATGCAGGGTGGATTTGCCACCGGTATTGTCTTGCGGCTGGACTCGGACGGGCAGGTAATTTTCGCGAACGCCGGGCATCTGCCGCCCTTCATGAACAACGAGGAGGTTGTTGTGGAGGGTTCGCTGCCGCTGGGGCTGGTGAGTTTTGCGCAATACGACGAGGTCGCGTTGCAACTGCATCCGGGCGATCAGCTCAGTCTCTATACGGACGGATTGCTTGAGGCTCGGAATGCCGCCGGCGAGCTCTATGGCTTTGACCGGCTGTACGCATTGCTGGCAGGTAGGCCCTCGGCGCAGCAGGCCACGGAGGCGGCTGTCGCCTTTGGCCAGGATGACGACATCACGGTGCTGACGCTGACGAGGCTGGAAGCGGGCGAGGAATCCACCACATCGATGGTGGTGCCATTCCTCGACCCGATTACTACTGGCAGGTAGCTTTCTACATCAATGATTGGGCGCTACTGTGAAATTCACTGTTTGCGACGTTGCGGCCGCGTAATTGCCCTGTGCGGCATAGGACACGGTCACTGAGTGTGCTCCCACGGGAGGCTTGGAAATTGTGAATGATGCAGCGCCGCCGCTCAGAGGCACCGAGATTGCCGCGCCGTTGTCGTACTTGTAGGTGATGACTCCGGGTGTGCCTGCTGCAACTGGTTTGGTGTACACGTTGCAGGAGAAACTGGCGCCGAAGGGCAATCCGGGATTGACGCATGAAACCTGAAGCGTGACCGGCGCCGGCTGGACAAAGATGGAGACCGGAGCGGAGGTTCCAGGCAGACCGAAGTCGACATTCGGGATGCCTTCGGGATTCACCGCGGTCAGTGTGTGATGGCCCGCAGACAAGCCCGAGATATACACGTAGGTCGAGGAGAAACCGTGTCCCGACGGGGACAGGGTTCCCTGACCAAGGAGGGTCTGTCCATCGAGGATCACTTGCGCTGTTCCAACGGGAGCGCCAGGAGGATTCTGCGAACTTGGGCCAACCTTGACCGTTGCCGTCGCTGCTCCGGGATAGACGAACGTGGACGTGGAGAGCGACAGTTGGACGGAGTTGGTCTGAGGAGGAGTCTGGACGGAGTATTGCACCGGGAACGTTGCCGTGTTGCCGGCGTGATCGGTCGAGGAGAAGGTGATCGTCTTCGTGCCCGGGGAACTGGTGTCCACCTGGAAAACGTCGTTGCCCGGACCGTAGTCCGTGCCATTGACTTCACAATTGGCTATGCCAGACAGAGCGTCGGTGCAGGTGAACGGGACGGAAACCTGGGCCCCGAGCGGAAGCGGGCTCGGGCCAGTCAGCCCGGAGATATCGGCGTGAATGACCGGCGCTGTGTTATCGATGCCAACCGGAACGGTGTAGAAGCTTGACGACCAGCCGCCAATGTTGTCCTGCGTGTAGTGAAGCTCTTCCGTACCGGCGCAATCCTGCGCGTAGTAGTAAAGCAGATAGATGCCCTCGGAGTATCCGGAGATTGTCTGTTTGGCGGGGCTGAAGACAGTTGCCGCCGGGGTGGTTGGGTTCGACGGGGCGGGACACCCCTGAGAATTGTCGACCGTTTTGGTGAATGGATATGCATTCGGATCGCTGGGCGAAGTTGGCGGAAAATCCACGGTTGGAAATCCGTAGTTACCAAGCTCGTAATTGATGCTGGAAACCGGCGAGGCCACGAAATTGGCTGCGCCTGGAATATTGACACCGGCGAGGTTTGGCGGCTGCGTAGAGAAACTCACAATCGGATTGCCCTTGACCCAGTAGATGTCATACGTGCCGCCGGAATCGGGCGAGAATTGGCCGTGATAGGCACCCTGAAGCGTCACGGTGGTCAGCGGCTCGGGAACACCGGCGATGCTGATGAAGGCGGAGTTGGGGTGAGTCGTCCGTCCGCTGCTGGTGTAGGTGTCTGACTTGCTGGTGGTTGCGGCGAGAGCGCGAGGAGCAGAGGACAGCCGCGCACCACTAAGGCCCGGTCCGGTCCTGGCAAACTTCGCGATGGGCTGGGTTGCCTTCACGCTCTCGGAGGTAAGAGCTGAGCTGGAAAAGCTGGTGAGCAGATTCTGAGGACAGTCGAGGTCTGGCAGATTGGCCGCAGGATCGAAGGTGCAGGGACCGCCGGTCCAGCCCTCTTTGGCCATGATCAAGCCGATGCCTTCATGGAAAGTCGGGCCATTGGACGTTGGGATGTCAGGCAGAGTGAAGGCTGGGCCGTCGAAGACATCCTGGAAAATCTCGTTTGGTATCGAGGAGACAGGGCATTGCGCGCCGGTGGCGTCCGCGCCTGTGCCCACTTTGCACTCGAGGGTGTAGATCTTGCAGGCAGGCTGCCCATTTGTCAGGACTTCACCGGAATGAATGAGGCAGGCCGATGTTGCGAACGAGGTGCCTGGAGTGTATTGCGACTGGAAGAGTGCAGGATCGAGAGGCATGTCGCCCACTTGCGGAATGGTCTGATCGGCAATGTTGACGCTTCCGGCAGCGTGCGCAGCGGACAGGTCGTACTCAAAACCGATCTGCTGGCCCGTTGTCGGGTTGAAGGAGAAATCCTGTGAAAGCTGGCTGGGGGTCGGATTATTGGTTGGAATAGGATTGCCCGAGATGAGCGCCGGGCCGGTAACACCAGTCTGGGTACAGTTGGTGTTCAGGTACAGGGTCGAATTCGCGAGGTTGCCGCCTTCGTCCTGGAGATCGATCTTGACCTGCAGATCGCCGGGGAGAAGCTGGTTACTGATGTCGATAGCGGGCACGCCATACAGGGCGAGCAGATTGTCCGGGTCCTGTCCGAGGACGCTGCTTGCGCTTGCATTCTCGAGAGCAAGCGTGAAGCAATTCTCAAAGGGAATGCCGATGGAGGAGTTGTCCGCGCCGCCGACACAGATGTTGGTGGGCCCGGTGTTCGTTTCACCGGAGGTAACAGTAACCGCGATGTCGTTATCGACGAGCAGCTTGCCTGTATTGTCGGGCGTCGAGGAGAGTTTGGCCACAATAGGCGAAGCGGGGCATGTGAGATGCAGGGTCGTGGTGTTGAAATTTACGGTGGCCGCCCCATATCCCGTACCCGCCGCCGAGGGACGCACGTCCACTGGCGCGAACAACTGGATCGAGTTCTGTGCAACGAGTGCCGGTGAGAATCCAGCGAAACCGAATGTAGCGGCCGCGATGCCCGCGATTGACGAAAGATTGAAACGCATTATAACTCCTCGATTCGATGTCGCAAATCGCGACTTAGGTAACGCTCAGGATGTCATTTCAAGAGCGCTGGTAACGGACGCTGACACTAAAGTTTCGCGGGGATTGAAGACTCGGGAATAGCTATGCACATGCAGCGCAGACTGGCCCCAGTTGATTTATATATGTAGTTACAGCGCTGTCAACTGCAAATTCAAGGGACAGCTTTAAAAGCTTGCGGAGCAAGCCTGTAAACTTGATTGCTGGCAATATCTTGCCGGGATGAGGTCCGCGTCAACCAAGGTTCTCTGCGCGAATTGCGGTGGCATTTTGTGCGAGCGGGTTAGTCGATATAGACTTCGTCGATGTAACACCATCGCCAATTCTCACCACGTTCAGCGGACCGAATAATCGGATGATGCGTTTCACCAAAATGAGCGCGCGCATGGCGATTTTTTGACGAGTCGCAACAGCCCATGTGCCCACACTCCAGGCACATGCGCAGGTGCACCCACGTGTCGCCTGTCTTGAGGCAGTCTTCACAGCCCTTGGCGGATGGCTTCACCGGTTTGATGTGATCTTTGATGTGTGTACAGGTCGCATTCGCCACGGCGATTCTCCTTGAGAGATTTTGCAGGCGGGCATGAACCCCACGTCACGCCAGCCGAGTCACCAGCCTATCCTGCCGGGCCAGCAAATGGGAAGCTCCCTTACGCTGAATGATGGGTCGTGCGACGAATGGGTGATTGTCCTCGACGATCAACTGACGTAGTCTGAGGCCTTACTTTGCAATTGAATAAGCGCGTTGTCGCCGAGGTCATTCATGCCGGATGTGGTCCCTTTTAGCCAGCGTCGCCCTGAGGGTGTCGAGAGCAGCCGCTCCGCCTGGTCCCCGCTGACTCGCGTATTTTTTCGCTTCGCCTCAGTCTATCTTCTGCTCAGCGGATGTTATTGGATCTTCGTATTTGCCGATAAATCGACGGCGCTGCTGGGCAAGCCGTATAACGCGCTCTGGCGGCCTTTTGCGCAGTGGATTGCGATGCATGTCATGCATGCAACCGTCGCGGTGGAACCCAACTTTGTAAGAGATACGCGCTATCTCTATGCGCTGCTGATTTGCTTTGTGGTGTTCTCTGCTGTCGCCGCGGCGGTGTGGTCGTGGCTGGACCGCCAGCGCACGGAGTATGTCGCATTGAACGATTGGCTGCGAGTCTTTCTGCGTTACGTGCTTGCGTACCTGATGCTGCATTACGGACTGGATAAGATCTTTCTGATCCAGTTTCCAGCGCCGGGCCTGGCAAGACTTACAGAAAAATTCGGGGATTATTCGCCGAGCTCGCTGATGTGGGCTTTCATCGGATCGTCCGCGCCATACACGGCTTTTGGCGGATTGGCCGAGGTGCTTGGCGGGTTGCTCTTGTTGTCGCGGCGCCCGACAACGCTCGGCGCGTTGATTGCTTTTGCGGTGATGTTCAATGTCACTGTTATGGATTTCAGCTACGACGTCGGCGTGAAGCTGCTCTGCCTGAACATTCTTTTGATGGCAACGTATCTGGTTCTTCCCGACGCCCGTCGCCTGTTGAATTTCTTCATCCTTAATCGAGCGACGTCGCCGGCGCAACTTGAGGCGGTGGTTCTGAATTTCCCTGCAAGCCGCATCGCTCTTCTCGTGAAGATTTGTGTAGTCTTCGTCCTGATCGTGCCGCTTACGGTGCGTGAATGGAAGAGCTATCGGGAGATCGGGGCCGGCGCTCCTCGCCCTCCGCTATATGGGTTGTACGAAGTCGAGGATTTTTCGTTGAACGGGACCGTGCATCCACCACTGCTGACCGATACCGTTCGCTGGAGATACGTCATTCTTGAAACACCCAATGTCATTGCGGTCAAACACATGGATGATTCTTTGAGTCAATACCGTATGGGCTATGACGCAGCGCAGCATACGATCAAACTGGACGCCGCAGGAGATGTGGCCGAGAAGAGCGTTCTTAGCGTGTCGGAGACTGGTGCCGGTGGCATGACATTGGATGGCACATTCGCGGGCAATGCAATTCATACCACGCTCAGAAGAGTAGATAGATCGAGCTTTACGCTGGTCAATCGCGGCTTTCACTGGATTAGCGAGTCTTCGTTTGTACGCTAGACTTTGTTGGAAATTACGTCTTCCTCCGCTGCATGGAAGAGCATAAGCGCAGGCGATGGAAGAGTGGTCTGTTCCGACAGATCGCTGAGGGCGCATGAAATCACTTCCTGCGCTGCTGTTCCGAGACACGATGCAATGACGCATCGCGTGGTTGGCGACCATCCATTCGCTGAGAGCTCTGAGGCGATGGCGGAGTAGTCGCGACCTGGCATGTAGAGGACGAGGGTAACATCGGGTGTAATCCCGGAGAGGCCGCTGGTGTTTCCCGCCGCCAGATGTCGCGTGGCAAACAGAACTCTGGAACTTGTGATGCGGCCGGTGAGCGGCAGACCTGCAAAAGCAGCAGCGGCAAATCCTGTTGATACACCGGGGACAATTTCAAAACGAACTGCTGCTTGCGTGAGCGCGCCAATCTCTTCTGCTGCGCGCCCAAATAACAGCGGATCGCCGCTCTTGAGCCGAACGACGCTGTGCCCTGCCTGGGCGTAGTGAATCATCCACTCATTGATTTCTTCCTGAGTGATGGTCCTGGTTCCGCAGCGCTTGCCGACGTTGTTCACGATTGCGTCGAGCGAGGCGAGCGACAGGATCTCCGGCGACACCAGATCGTCATGCAGCACGCAGCTTGCGGAGGAGATCAGCGCGTGGGCGCGCAGCGTAAGAAGATCGAGCGATCCCGGCCCGGCTCCTACAAGATAGACGGTTCCCTTTTGCGCACAGGACAGTGAGTCGCGGCTAAGGGTGCTCATGGCAGTGCGTTCCGTGATTTATCCGCCAGCAGGCTGTCGAGCGTCTGCTGCACCGGGCATGCAGCGGGGTCGCAGGTCTCACGACGCGCGAGCAGATGGAGGGCTTGCTTGCGCTCATCGCTGATCGGGAAGGCTTCCAGCATGCGGGCGCGGGTTTCTCCGAGTTGATCGAGCCACGCGCCCAGATCTTCGGGGAGCGCTGCGTCCAGTTCTTCACGAATACGCTGCGACAATGCGGGACTCTTACCCGCGGTGGATATGGCGACCTGCAACTCGCCTCGATTGACGACGGAAGGGTAGAAGAAATCGCAGTCGGGCGGGTCGTCCACCGAGTTGCAGAGCACGTTGCGCGCACGCGCGGCCTCGGCGACGCTGTGGTTTACCGGCTTGATATCGGTGGCCGTAACTACCAGAAACATGCCGTCGAGGTCTGAGCTGACGAATTCCCGCTGATGCCAGACAAAGTGCCCGGCGCGCGCATTCTCTTCGAGCTCTGGGAGGGCTCTCGGGGCCACTACCGTTACGGCACCGCCGGCACGCAGCAGGCTTGCGATCTTGGGCGCTGCGATCGTCCCTGCGCCGACCACCAGGCAAGGGCGCTCGCTAAGCTTGAGGAAGATGGGGAACATACTCATCGAGTTTGCTGCGCTCCTGTTCCAACTCGCTGATCGTGAACAAAGACTAGCAGGATCTGAGCCGGAAATCTGCGCGATCAGGCGCGTCCGGCAAACTCGCGGGTTTCGGTGTAAACCTTGATCTTTTCCCCTTCTTTAATGAAGAAAGGCACGCGAATTTCGATGCCGGTTTCCAGTTTTGCCGGCTTGGTAACAGCGCCGCTTGCTGTGTCTCCGCGAACGCCGGGTTCGGTGTATGTGACGGCCAGTTCCACCTGTGACGGCAACTGCAACCCGATCGGGTTGCCGTTGTACTTGTGGATCTGAAGCATGGCGCCCTCAAGGAGAAAGTCGAGAGCGTCGCCGACCATCGCTTCGTTCAGCGTGAGGGTTTCAAAGGTTTCCTGATCGAGAAAGTAGGAGCCATCACCGTCGCTGTAGAGATAGGAAGCCTCGACCATCTGCAGGTCCGGCTCCTTGAACTTGTCTCCGGCTTTGAAAGTCTTGTCGAAGACGGCCCGGGTGATCAAGTTGCGCATTTTGAGGCGAACCAGGGTCTGTCCGCCTCTTGCGGTCGGTGTCGAAATCTCGGACTCGATGCAATAGAACGGGGTGTTTTCAAACTCGAAGTACATCTTGCGCTTGACGTTTATAGCGTCAATCAATGCGGCCATGGATTCCTCATGCGAGCTTTTGTATCAGATGATTGCAGCAGTGTTCGCTGCAGTTTCCATTTTAAGGGATGGGATTCTGATACTCCGCGCGGGAAGCCCCGGATTGGGCGGCGAGCCTGGACTGCTTGTGTTCTTGCGCGTTAAAACGCCGCATGGTAAAGTTTGAGGCCAGTTCCCTCGCACTTTCGCTGCAGTACTAAACCTGTTTCGTGTTCCGCAGTCCTTGTTCCTCGGATGCCCACTTGGCCCAACGGTTTGTTGTACGCGCTCGATATTCGTTCCTGGCGGTAGTAGCACTGGCGCTCACCTCCCTGTCTCCTGCGCAGGTCCAGCCACCCGCGACTAAGCGCACTTTCGCGAACGCGGAAGCCGGGATGCCGGTCCTCGAGAACTTTTCCGCAAAGGACTTCAACAGCGGCAACCAGCAGTTCTGGACGATCCTGCAGGACCACCGTGGGGTGATGTACTTCGGCAGTTCAGGGAGCCACATCCTCGAATATGACGGCGTTAGCTGGCGCAAGATCTTTACGCCGGGTAACGTTATTCGTTCTTTGGCTCAGGACGAGCAGGACAGGATCTGGGCCGGAGGTGCGGAGAACTTCGGCTACCTCGCGCCCGACGCTGCCGGCACGCTGCATTATGTTTCGCTCCTCGATAAAGTCCCTGCCGATCGCCGGACGTTTACCGACGTATGGCAGATATTGATCACGCCACAGGGCGTCTTCTTCCGGTGCTACGAAATGGTGTTCCGGTGGGACGGCAAAGAGATGCACTCATGGTTGCCTTCTGCCCCCAAATCCTTGTTCCAGGGAATCGCGGCAATTCACGGGCATATCTACACAGCGCAGAGCGGAGTTGGTCTGCAGGAGATCGTCGGCGACGAGTTGCGTACTGTGCCCGGTGGCGAAGGGTATCTGGGGGCAGCTAAGCTCTTCATGCATCCCTACGATGAAAATCGCATTCTGATCACATCGCGCTCCCATGGAATCACTTTGTACGACGGCCAGAAGGTCACTCCTTTCCCTACCCAGGCCGACGACTACCTCAAAGAGCACAAAATCTATACGTCGACCCTGCTTAAGGACGGGGCTCTCTGTATAACGACTCTGGATGGCGGCGCCGTCATTCTCGAGCATGATGGCAGGCTCCGCCAGACCATCGACGAAGCCGACGGTCTCACGAGCTCAAATGCTCTTTTCGCCTACGAGGATCGGGAGGGGGCGCTCTGGCTGGGGACGGGCAATGGGATCGCACGGATGGATGTGAATTCACCTGTCTCGATCTTCTCCCACAAAGGCGGCCTGGACGAGATTCGATTCAAAGGCTCCATCTACGTCGCCTCCGGTGCGGGAAGCGCTGCAGTCCGGCGTCTGGTTTCCGATCCGAAAACGGGCCGGCCGTCCTCCGCGCCAATTTCAAACCTTTCACAGGCCTTCGCCCTTACAGTTTTTAAAGACAAATCAGGAAAGACCCCAGACCAGCTGCTGGTGTCAGGCAGCGAAGGCATTGTGAAGGTCGAAGGGGACACGCTTGCAGCTACCGTGCCTGCCCTGCGCCTCGGCAGCGAGCACACCTATAACGCAATTCAATCCCGAAAATTTCCGGATCGAGTCTATGGCGCGCATTCCGACGGTATCAGCGCCATGCGGTGGGACGGCCGAAACTGGATCGACGAGGGCAGGATTCCGAATATCGCTTACGACGCCAGAAATATCGTCGAAGACGACCAGGGAATACTTTGGGTAAGCGGCGCCGATGGCCAGGTGGTTCGCATAGAGGTGCCTGCTTCTGGCGTTAAGGACGCGAAAGCGACGGTCCTCTCCAAGGCTGAGGGGCTGCCCGAAGGCTCCACCGATGTCGAGGTCCTTGCAGGAAGCATCTTCGCTACGGTAGATCGCTCGAAGAATATTTACCGATGGGACGATGCGGCCCACAAATTCTTTGTAGACAACCGTTTCCTGCTTCCTGTCGATGCTCCGGATGCGACAAGTTATCTGACGCCGGGCGTGGCCGGCGACGTCTGGTCCCTTACCGATTCCTCTGACGGCCGCCGATTGGGTCATTGCCTGCGTCATGACGACGCAAGCTGGCATTGCGATGAGTCGCCGTATCGAGAACTCACACGGTTCCGGGTTCTCGGGTTTCGCCCCGAACCTGACGGAGTCTTGTGGCTTGGCGGAGAAAGAATCATCCGCTTCACCCCTCACGCCAATCAAGTGGCGCCGCAGCCGTTCTCTACCCTCGTACGCCAGGTCAATGCCGGATCGCGGATCGTTTTTGGCGGTACGACGCAGGCCGCGACCGAGGGCCTGCGGTTCCCGCCGGAAACCGATGCTCTGCGCTTTCAGTTTGCGGCGCTCACCTTCGACAACCCGGCCGACGTGGCCTATCAGTATCTGCTCGAGGGTGCAGACAAGGATTGGTCGGCGTGGGGCAAGCAGAAAGAGGCAAATTACAGCGGCCTTGGACCGGGCAAGTACCGGTTTCGCGTCCGGTCTCAGTCGGACGACGGGCGGCTTGGCGAAGAAGGGGTCTTCGCGTTCACCATCCTGCCGACATGGTATCGAACTACGCTTGCGTATATCCTCTACGGCGTTCTCTTCCTGCTGCTGGGGTTCATGGCATGGCGGCTCATCACCCGACACGAGCGCGCCCAGGCACGTCGCAGAACTGAGACCCTCGAGGCTCAGGCAAAGGCTCTTGAAGCCACAGTCGACGAACGTACCGAGGAAATTCGATCGCAGGCCGCCGAAATCTCCGCGCAGAAAGACTCGATCGAGTTGCTGAGCGAGATCGGCAAGGAGATCACTGCGTCGCTGGACCTCAATACCATCCTTTTCAAGCTGTACGAACGGGTAAACCAGATCGTGGACGCGAGCATCTTTGGCGTCGGCCTCTACCGGCCTGAGAAGCACCTCATCGAATACAGTCTGGCCATCGAAAACGGCAAGCGCTATGCCCCGTACACCCGCAGCACGGACGACAAGAACCAGTTCGCAGTGTGGTGCATCGACCATCGCCAGCCGATCCTGCTTAACGATGTAGCCGCTGAATCCTCGAAGTTCATCCCCAACTACGAACACACGGGCGGCGCGCTTGAAGACGGCAGCCAGGCCCAGCCGCCGGCCTCGATGATCTATCTGCCGCTCATTGCTCAGGAGCGCGTGCTGGGCGTGTTGAGCATTCAGAGCTTCAAGAAGAACTCATATACCGAGCAGCATCTAAGCCTGCTCGAAAATCTCGCCGCTTACACCACCATCGCGCTCGACAACGCGAATGCTTACCTTGTCATCAACGAACAGGAGCATGCGGTCCGCGAACGCGCCGCTGAGTTGGTCACGATCAATCGGATCACCCAGGCGCTTTCGAGCCAGCTCGATAAAGACGGCCTGATCCAACTCGTCGGAGATCAGGTCCGCGATCTGTTTCGAGCGCCCATCGCCTATGTGTCTCTGCTCGATCGCAGCACGATGATGCTGCAGTTTCCCTACACTTTTGGCGAAGAGGCCCCGCCACGCCCCTTCGGGTCAGGACTTACTTCGCAGATCATCCGAACCGGTCAGCCGCTGCTCATCAATGAGGATATGGAGCGCAACCGGGTCAAGCTGGGTATCGAGCAGATTGGCCGGATGACCGCGTCTTACCTCGGCGTTCCGATTCCATCCGGCGGGCAGGTGATCGGCGTTATCAGCGTCCAGTCGACCGACCAGGAGGGACGCTTCACGGAAGCCGATCAGCGCTTGTTGTCGACGATCGCTTCTGCGGTTGGAGTGGCTTTCCACAACGCGAGACTCTTCGAAGAGGCGAGCCAGGCGAGAGCGGCCGCAGAAGATGCCGACGCAGCCAAGAGCTCGTTCCTCTCGACTGTGAGCCATGAGCTTCGAACGCCTCTCACTTCTGTGCTTGGCTTCGCCAAGATCATTCGCCGCCGCCTCGAGGAGCGTCTCTTCCCGCTCATTCCTGAGGAGGACCGGAAGGTGCAGCAGGCCAAGCGTCAGGTGATCGAGAATCTCGATGTCGTCGTCAGTGAAGGAGAACGTCTCACCAAGCTCATTGACGATGTGCTTGACCTGGCCAAGATCGAGGCGGGCAAGTTCACCTGGAACATGACCAGCGTCTCGGTCACAGATGTGATTGAGCGCGCAACTGCAGCCACCTCTTCGCTGTTCGAAGCCAAGAAACTGAACATGCTGCGAGAGATCGAACCGGACCTGCCCGTCATCACAGGTGACCAGGACCGACTCATTCAGGTCGTCATCAACCTCATCTCAAATGCTGTTAAATTTACCGACGCGGGTTCTATCACCTGCTCGGTTCGCCGGCGTAATGGTGACCTGATCGTCAGCGTTGCGGACTCGGGCATCGGTATCGCGCCGGCGGATCAGCCGAAGGTCTTCGAGAAGTTCAAACAGGTTGGCGACACTCTGACCGACAAGCCCAAAGGCACAGGGCTGGGTCTGCCCATCTGCAAAGAGATCGTCGAATATCATGGCGGGCGGATCTGGGTCGAAAGCGAGCCCGGTCACGGTAGTGTCTTCTCGTTTACACTGCCCATCATTGAGCATTCGACGCAGATGGAGCTGTTGCCTGTCCGGCGCTCCGTCGATCTCGAGTCCCTTGTGCGGCAGTTGCGCGAAAGGGTCGCGACACACTCGCCACGGGATAAGTCTGTTCTGGTCGTCGATGACGATTCGAACATTCGTTCACTGCTGCACCAGGAACTTACTGAGGCCGGTTATGTCGTGCGCCTAGCCGAGGATGGCCGCAAGGCGCTCGCCCTCATTCGTGAAGAAATCCCGGGTCTCGTCATTCTCGACGTCATGATGCCCGAGATGAATGGGTTTGATGTGGCAGCCGTGCTGAAAAACGATCCTGCTACGATGGACATCCCGATCATCATTCTCTCCATCGTGGAGGACAAGGAACGCGGATTCCGGCTCGGTGTGGACCGCTATCTTACCAAGCCCATCGACACAGCATCGCTCTTCCACGAAGTCGATGCGCTGCTTGACCAGGGCAAGTCGCGGAAGAAAGTGATGGTGGTCGACGAAGATGCCTCGACCATTCGCACTCTCACCGATGTTCTCGAAACTCGCGGCTACCAGGTGGTCGAATCCAATGGCTCTGAACTTGTTTCGAAAGCAGTTCTCTCGAAGCCCGATGTCATCATCCTGAATTCGCTTCTCTCCAGTGACGAAGCTGTCCGCGCGTTGCGCTTCGAGAAAGGCATGGAGAACGTTCTTTTTCTCATCTATCAATGAATCCTATGAAGATCCTGATTGTCGACGACGAACCACATTTGCGCACTCTGATCCAGCAGACCCTGGAAGAGCTCGAAGACGAAGGCGTCGAGCTTTACACGGCGAGCAATGGTGAAGAAGCGCTCGAAACAATTCGCAAGGAGGAGCCGAATCTGGTTTTCCTCGACGTCATGATGCCCAGGAAAAACGGCTTCGACGTCTGTAACGCGGTCAAGAACGAATTGGGATTGAGCCATATCCACATCATTCTGCTCACGGCAAAAGGGCAGGAGTTCGATCGCCAGCGCGGCCAGGAGGTTGGCGCCGACCTGTACATGACCAAACCCTTTGACCCGGATGCCCTCGTCGCCAAAGCCCGATCCGTACTTGGTCTGCCGGCCGCCGGAGCGTGAGGCAAATGGCCGGTCCCAGCCTGCGAGCTCTCCTCAATCCCAGGTCCGGGAGTTACCCGGGCCTCAGAGCTATGTGGGAGGCCATGGGCGGCGACACGTGCGTTGTCGACCTTTCCGGCAAGCCTCTCCTGGGCGAACTCTATGCCGAAACTTCGCATGGCAACTCCCGCGTACCGGTCTTCTTCGAAGAAGCGACCCTGGGCTTTGTCTCCGGCCCGGCCACGCCCGCGGCGGCGCTGGCTTCGCTGCTTACGCACCTCGCGGCTCGAGAGTCGGAGGGTCGCGCACTCGCTTCGGAGGTCCTGCATCTTTATCGCGAAGTCCATTTGATTGAGGAGCTGTCAGAACAGCTTGCCGCTCTGCTTAACCTCTCGGCGGTTAGTCAGTCCTCGCTCGCTCAGGCGCAGCGGCTTATCACAGCGACCGACGGGGGCATCCTGGTGATGGAGGCTCCGGATGGTCCGCTGCGCAGCGCTGCTTCATTCGGAGCTTCATCGATCGACTCTGACAATTCCGCTGGCCCGCTCGCGCCCGGCTCTCTCTTCGCAGCGTCGATTTTGGAACGAGGCATCGCTGAAATCGTCAACAACTGCGCCTCCGATCCCCGAACCCTGGACTCTGAGCGCCGGTTGAAGGCTTTGATCTGTGCTCCTCTTCGAGCCGGGCAACGTACGGTTGGCGTCATTGCGCTAGCCAGCACAGCTGATGACGCGGCATACTCAGCCGCCGATCTGAAACTGCTCAACACCATCGCCCTGCAGACTGCCGCCGCAATCGCAAACGCGCTGCTCTGCGAGGAGATGGTTGATGCTGCCCGGGCCCGCGCTGCTTATGCCGCCGAGCTTCAGGCGGCCAGTACTGTTCAGCAGCTGTTGCTGCAGAGCGCGTCGCGGCCCACTCCCGGCTTCGAGGTGGACTCGGTGTACCTGCCGGCCAGCGAAGTCGGCGGCGATTTTTTCTTCGTATCCCCGGCGCCGGATGGCTCGCTTACCGCCATTGTGGGAGATGTCTCAGGAAAGGGCCTGACCGCCGCCATGCGCGTGGCCATGATCCTCGGCGCGCTGCGCCGCGAAACCTCATACGATCCGGGCGACATTCTGTTCGGCCTCAACAACGCCCTGATCGCGCAAGGCCAACTCGGCTTCACTACAGCCTGCTGCGTCCAGATCGCCCTCTCCGGCGAGTACGCTTTTGCCAATGCCGGTCACATCGCGCCCTATCTCTCCGGACGCGAACTCGAAACTCCGCCCGCACTACCGCTCGGCCTTGTTGCGGATCAAGTGTACGAGCTGACGAGCGGCCGACTAGCACCTGGGGAACGCCTGGTCCTGCTTTCGGATGGCGTCCCGGAGGCGCGCTCTGCCCTGGGGGAGCTCTACGGCTTCGACCGCCTTCCCGCCCTTACCTTGATGTCCGCGCAGGAGATAGCCGAAGCTGCGCAATATTTCGGCCAGGAAGACGACATCACGGTCCTGACGCTGGCGTTGAGGGGGGAGTAGTTTGGCCTGAATCGTAACGATCAGGATGCCGGCAAAGGCGATTGCGCCGGTTGCGGTCGCGGCTTTTTCGGCAGAACCGCTGCTGAAATCACCGTGATAAGGAGACCAATCGGAAAGGGCTCGATGAACGTCAGCGCTGCGTTGATGAGGGGGTTTTCGTACAGTTCCTTGTATTTTTTCAGTTGTTGAAGCTGCGCCTGGAGTGCTGCAGGGCTCGCACCTGAGGCCCTGGCCTTTTCAACTACATAGGCGCCATATTTGTCCATGAAATCGTGCATGAAGTTGAAGTAGAGAATCTCCCAGGTCACGACATAGCAAATGCACGAAATCAGCGTAATGGATATCCCAACGGCGAAAGCCTTCGCGAAGGTGATCTGGCCATTGCCAGCATTGTCGCGGTACGAGCGAATGCCGAAGAATACCAGCAAAAACGAGAGCACGATGAGCGTGTAGCCGAGGAACTCGCCCCGGTCAAAGCCTATCTTGTCCTCGAATGGCACGGTCGCCACCATCCTCAGCGAGGCTATGGCGCCGGAAATCAGCCCGAAAGTGAGTATGGTCCTTTTCATAGGTGGCTCCTGAGTGTGCAAATGTAAGACTTGATGCACCATAGCCTGTCCAGCAGGGCCTTTGTCGTCACCTTTTCGGGTGATTTTGGCTGCGGAGAGCAAAATCATTCTTTCGAATGACTTGCTCCGGTGACTTGTTCAGGGGAGCAGGCCGAATTCCTTGCCGAGTAAGACCGCCTGCGTCCGGCGCTGAGCCCCTAGTTTGTCGAAGACGCGGCTGGAATGGGTCTTGACCGTGTTCTCGCTCACATAGAGCTTCCCGGCGATCTCGCGGTTACTCATGCCCTGGGCTATCAGCTCGAGGATCTCAAGCTCGCGGCGCGTGATGCCGAGGTCGTCTCGCTTTTTCTCGTCGGGAATGAAGGGGCGGGGCAACGGTTCCCCGGCCGGGACAACGATTTCCTTCACCACGATCCTGTCTCGCTTTCCTGTCAGCTTGAGGCCGAGCCAGATACCGAGAACGGCGAAGGTCACGGCGATCAGTCCGCCGTATATCTCGACCGAATGTTCGACTACCAGGAATCGATACTCAGTCCACTGCAGCACGGTAATCAGGATTCCCCCAATCAACCCGTAGATGAGCACGTGCCGCTTCATAAATTCCAGCAGGAAAGGATTCAAGCCAAGACTACACCGGTGCCGTCGGTACCTGCCGAGATCAGTGACTTTGTGTTGTAGATAGCTGCAAAGTCAGCAGGGGCGAGATGGTTTTCTTTCTGATCGCCTGCCGAATAGCCATCTCCCAGATACCGGAAGAGCGGCGCATCCCTATTCTCGGTAGTCACTCGTGAAGTATGGTTTGCCAGTACTCCGCCCTCGGCTCGGATACCGCCGTCCCGCCTTACGTCCCGCAGAAGGTTTGAGTCACGCGTTCTTCGGGGCGGGCGGCGGCAGCATACCTTTCCAAGCCTGAACGCTCCTCAAATGGGCGCGAAACTACCTCGAGCAATTCTTCGAAGGGTGTGAAGTCCTGTCGGCCGACCGCGGCATCAATCGCCGCTTCGACCATGTGGTTGCGCGGAATGTAGGCCGGATTTACCATCCGCATGGCTGCTGCCCTTGACTGCTCTGAAACAATCTCTTTTTCCAAACGCAGACGCCATCTGGCGGCCCAGGTATCGTAAGCTTCGGGGCTAGCGAACAAGACTCGTACTCCCTGGTCGCCTTCCCGTCCGGCAGCGGCATCGCAAAGACGTCGGAATGTCAGGGTGAAGTCGGCGCGGTTAGCGGCCATGCGTTCCAGCAGATCGTGCGCCAGCGTCAGATCGCCATCGTGTTCGGAAAACAGGCCGAGCTTCCGGCGAAGGCCAGCAGCCTGAGCAGCCTCAAACTGTGGAGCGAATGCCGCGATTGCCGCGTTCGCGGAGGCGAGCGCCGCCTCCTGGCTGCCCTGCTCCTGCTCCAGCACGGGCAGCAATGCCTCGGCGAGACGCGCCAGGTTCCAGAGTGCGATACGGGGTTGGTTGCCGTAGGAATATCGCCCGTGTTGGTCGATGGAGCTATACACCATCCCCGGATCGAATGCCTCCATGAAGGCGCAGGGACCATAATCGATTGTCTCGCCCGAGATGGAGGTGTTGTCCGTGTTCATCACGCCATGGATGAAGCCGAGCAGCATCCACTGTGCGACCAGGTGCGCCTGCCGCGTGATCACTCCATCCAGCAGGGACCGGTATGGCCGGTCCGCCTTTGCGGCCTCAGTGTAGTGCCGGGCGATCGCATAGTCCGACAGCAGGCGGATCGCATCCGCGTCGTCCTGTGCGGCGAAATACTGAAAGGTGCCTACGCGCAGATGGCTCGCCGCTATCCGCGTCAGAACTGCTCCAGGCAAGACGGTTTCGCGGAAGACGTGTTCGCCTGTGGTCACAGCAGCCAGGGCCCGCGTTGTCGGCACCCCCATGGCCGCCATTGCCTCGCTTACGATGTACTCGCGCAAGACCGGCCCCAGAGCTGCTCTGCCATCGCCGCGCCGGGAGAAGGGAGTCTGTCCGGAGCCTTTGAGCTGGATGTCGTAGCGGACCCCGTCCCGTCCGATCACCTCGCCCAACAAGTTGGCGCGGCCATCGCCCAGTTGCGGCACGAAATGTCCAAACTGATGTCCGGCATAAGCGAGCGCGAGAGGTTCGGCGCCCTCGGCCACGCGATTGCCCGCCAGAATCTCGACACCTCCCTGGCTCGCGAGCGCATCCGGATCCAGTCCTAGATTCCAGGCCAATTCCGTATTGACCTTGATCAGACGCGGAGCTGCTACCGGTGTAGGATTTATCCGGGAATAGAACCGCTCCGGCAAAAGCGTATAAGTATTTTCGAAGTTGAAACGGACGGGGTGGCCGAAGTCGGGGTTTTCGGGCGGTGCGACCGCGGAAGCATCGGATGAACGCATGATCTATTCTACTTGGCCGCATTGTTTCCGCTCGAACTTAGGTCACGAGCCGCCCCGGAGAGCCATGGCACAACCGGTCCCGCGACTCAATACGTGGTTTCTAACTTGCTCCCGCTATGGCCTGGAAGCTCCAGGCTTCGAGTTCCACTCGAAGTCTATCCGACGCAGAATCTAATATGGTTACAAGGACAGTTGCTGACCGCAAGCGAGCACAAGCAAATGACACCAGTCTCTCCAACCCGGGTTCGCGGAATGAAACGTATCGACCTCGCCTATGTAGAACTGGCTTCCAGCGAAGGTGCGCGCGACATCAACCGCGACATTGTCCTCGAGATTATCCGGTCGAAACAGCCTGTGGCACGGGCGGATCTGGCGCGTGTCTCCGGGTTGCAGCCCAGCACGATCTCAGCGATCGTTGAGCAGTTGATCGAGGAGAAGTGGATTTCCGAAGGAGATGTCGTCCGGCGCCCTCGCGGAAGACGTCCTACGCTGCTATCGCTTAATGAAGAACTGGTGATTCTGGTGGCGGATGTCCGCCCCGAACAGGCGATTGTTGCGCTGGTTGATTTGAATGGTAAGTTCCTTGCGCGCACGTGCGTGCCTCTGGGGCCGCAGCCAGAACGCGCCGTGCAGAAAATCATCCAGTGCATGCAGTCGATCCGCGATCAGCACAAGGGACGCTCCTTTGAGGGGATCGGCATCAGCATGCCGGGGCGCGTCGATCCGGAGACGCAACGGTTGCTGCTTGCCCCAAACCTTAAGTGGAGCAACTACGACGTGAAGTCTGCGATCGAAGACGCCATGAAATTGCAGGTGGAACTGGCCAATGCAGCCAATGCATGCCTGCTTTCAGAGCTGTGGTCGGGTCGCATGGATGGCATACGCGACGCGGTATTAGTGACTGTTTCGGAGGGCGTAGGAGCCGCAATTCTTGTCAACGGACAGATAGTTACGAGCCGCTCGGGACTTGCGGGAGAGTTTGGCCATATTCCGATCGACCCGACAGGGCCGGTCTGTGGATGCGGACAACGCGGTTGCTGGGAGGTATTTGCTTCGTCCAGAGCTGCTCTGCGTACTTATGCGGAGTTAGTGCCAGAGCATAAGTTACTCACCATGAGACAACTCTTACAGCTAGTGGAGGAAAACGACCCGAAGGCTATTGCTGCTGTAGAAAGGCAGGCCAGCTACCTCGGTCGAGGGATGCGGCTCATTACAGCTTCGCTCGCTCCTGAACTTATTCTCATCACTGGAGACATCACGACGGCGTGGTCTCGCTTTGGGTCGATCGTGCATAGCGAGATGGGGAGCACGATGCTCGCCGGAAATCCGCCAAAGCTGGAGATTACGAGCGACAGCGAACTTGCCCGATTGCGCGGCGCAGCGGCCGTGGTGCTACAACGTCACTCCGGATACTACCGCTCGGCAAAGGCCCCATCCAAGAGCAAACCAGTCCGCGCCGCTGCAAACTCCGCAAAGAAGACTCGTGGCTGATGCGTGGCGACCATCGCTCGTGCATGGCAGATATAACTTGCTAAAAGCTCAGTTCGATGGGGGACTTACCAGCTCATAACTTACGAACGCGAGGTGGCGGCTATCCGGGGACCAGGATGGAACATTCATGGTTCCGGAACCGCCGAATACGTCGACGAGGGTGCGAGTTTTCCTGTCTGGAAGCGACATCAGTCGCAGCGAAATATCCTTGTTCGCGGGGTGACCCGCAACTGACTTGTCATAGCTTAGATACACGATCCACTTACCGTCGGGCGAGGGGTGCGGCGTCCAGTTATTTCGCTCATCGGATGTGATCTGCTCAGGCTGACTGGCGTCGGCATCGCCACTTGTTTTGATGCGCCAGATCTGCATTGGTCCCCCGCCACGGTCGGAGTTGAAGTAGATATATTGCCCATCGTGAGAATAGTTGGGATCGTCACTGACAGTACTCGTAGTGGTGAGCCGCGTTTCCTTTCCGCCGTCTACGGAGATACTCCAGAAATCACCACCGCCAGGATGCGGTCGAGCGAACGCGATGGTCTTTCCATCCGGAGACCAGCTGTGGAAGTAGGACGATGGATTTTCGGTAACGACACGAGGCTTACCTCCCGAGGAGGGCACGATGTATACACGCGAGTCATGTCCATCGTTAAGACTACAGCTTATAGCGAGCCATCTTCCGTCGGGTGAGAGACCATGGCTGCCGTTGCAGTTTCTGGCTTCGCCAGTGTCGATAGGCTTCGGCGCTCCTCCCTCGGCGGGAACAGTCATGATACGCCCGTCCTGATTGAAGATTAGTGACTTTCCGTCACGGGTCCAATTGGGCGCTTCGACATGGCCTTGAATAACGTAGACGGCAGCAGCCCGGCGGGCATCCGGGTCAATCGAGATCGTTTGCAGCGTGCTGTAGAGCACGGGTTTTACACCGGTATCGCTCACGATCGGCTTGATTTCAACATTCGAGAACTCGGCTGTCTCAATTGTGTCTTTGTCGTGCGAGCAGACGCCGAGCCCGACGTAATAGGCGCCACTCAGCGGAACGCGCATAGAAGTGCCTGCGGGATGAAGAGGCTCGCCGTTGTTGCTCAGTAACATCGTCACATAGTCGCCGCGTTTTTCGAGACGCACCCGCTTCGACGCGTTGCCGTTCAGCTCAATGTCTCCCGTGACGGCACCGGCTTCCGGCCGGTATTGCAGAGTGGTGAGCCCCACTCCGTGAATCGCTGCGTCAGCGTAAACCGCATCCTCATCGAGGGTCTGACGCAGAATCAGAACCGCTTTACGATGCGGGTTGCCGCCAGGCTTTGGAAAACTGATATCCGCTGTAATTGATATATCTCCCGACGATTTCTTCCACAGAAAGTGGAAAGCGTCTTTGGTCAGCCACATGTTCTCACCGGAGCCAGTGAGGGTATAAGTGTTTCGCGATGGATCGTATGCCGCACTTCCCGGATGAAGGACCGTGCCAATGTCGCTCTGGCCTTCAAAGATGCCCAGCGCTGGTTGGCTGGGCTGGCTGGTCTGTGCGGCGACTGAGTGAGGGTCCGCACAGACGAATATGACCAGGGCCAACCAGACAATCAGCGACGCGAGTGGCATCATCCTCATAGGCGCGCTTGCACTGCGATGGCAGCTATAAACGTAGCCACTTCCTGCACGGTTGACTTTCTCCATGGCCCGAACAATATGCCCCGCCCGGTCGACATGTCAACCGCGCTGTAACAAATCGCGATAGCTGAACTGACTAGTCTGAATTTGAGACAATGTGCCTGAGTTGAGCCAGGGACGTTATGATTCAGCCGTGCCGCGATTGTCTTGCGGGAAGCTTTGCTGCCCGCCAACCGCTCGCCGCAATACGGATTCGCTGAGGAGATAAATGCGTGAAGAGGCTTAAAACCGCAGTCATTGGTACGGGATTCATGGGACGCGTGCATCTGGAGGCATTGAGACGGGTGGAAGGTGTAGACGTCGTCGCAGTAGCGGGACGTGAACTTGGCCCCGCAACAAGGCTTGGCAGCGGATTTGGCGTACCCAAAGCGGTGGACGACTATCGCGAGGTTCTGCAGGATGGCACGATCGACGCGGTGCACATCTGTACACCAAACGCCAGCCACTATGAGATGAGCAAACATGCCTTTCAAGCGGGAAAGCATGTGCTCTGCGAAAAGCCGCTGTCGGTTTCGGTGAAGGAAGCTGAGGAGTTGGTGGAACTGGCAAAGGAGCGCAAGCTGCGCAATTGCGTTTGCCACAACCTGCGCTACTATCCGATGGTCCAGCAGATGCGCCAGATGCGCATGAGCGGCGCGCTGGGACAAATCCTCGTGGTACAGGGAACCTATTCGCAGGATTGGCTGCTGTATGACACAGACTGGAATTGGCGTATCGACGCAGCGGCCGGCGGGCCTTCGCGGGCCATGGCAGATATCGGATCACATTGGTTTGATATGGCGGAACATATCAGCGGCCAGCGTGTGCGCTCGCTTTGCGCGGACCTGCAGACATTTTATCCAACTCGCAAACGCCCCAAGACGCGCACGGAGACGTTTGCGGGCAAGCTGCTTACGGCGGACGAAGTAGATGAGATTCCCATTTTTACGGAAGACTTTGGCGCGGTGGTTTTCCGGCTGGGTGAGTTGGCCCGAGGCAGCATGACAGCCAGTCAGGTTTCGGCGGGGCGAAAGAACGGCCTCAGCATTGAGATGTACGGCACGAAGTCATCTGTGGCCTGGAATCAAGAGAGACCGGATGAACTCTGGATCGGACACCGCAACACGCCGAACCAACTGATCGTGAAGGACCCCTCGTTGCTGAATGAAGGAGCACGCGGATACGCCGATTTGCCTGGCGGGCATTCGGAAGGTTACGACGACACGTTCAAGCAGGTCTTCCGCCGATTCTACGCGTCGATTCGTGACCCGGAGGCTTCGGCGGAATACCCACAGATGGCGGATGGACTGCGGCAGATGGTGATTTTAGAGGCTGAGCTTGAAAGCAGCCGCAAGCGCAAATGGGTGGATGTGGCGGAGGTGTAGCGGATCAACCATTGCACAGATGAGAGCGGGAGGCCAGATTGCAGGCCTCCCGCTCTCGCCTTTTTGCATTGAGTATATCCCTAGTTTACGACCTGCGAGAGCGCCGCCGAGGTACTGGCTGCGTCGTTGGGGGTCACGTTGTACACCGCCGTCATTGAGTGAGTACCGACAGCGAGGGTGGTGGTGGAGAAGGTGGCGATTCCGGAGGCATTGAGTGTTCCGCCTCCGAGGACCGTGGTTCCGCTCTTGAAGGTTACGGTGCCTGTCGGCGTTGAACCCGTGGCTGCCGTGACGGTCGCCGTGAAGGTGACCGATGTGCCGTGGGTCGAAGGGTTGTGTGACGAAACGAGGTGGGTGGTTGTCACGGCTGGATGCGTGACCTCAGGGATTGCAGCCGATGTGCTGGTGTAGTAGTCGGCGCTGTTGGGATAGGTCGCGGTGATGAGGTGCGTTCCCGCCGTCAACGCGTTGGTGGTGAATGTGGCGTGGCCGCCGCTGAGGGAGACGGTGGCAACGGTTGTACCATTCTCCGCAAAGGTCACGGGTCCGGTAGGAACTCCATAAGCGGAAGTTACGGTGGCGGTGAAGGTTACCGACTGTCCGAAGTTGGATGGGTTGAGCGAAGAAACCAGCGCGGTGGTCGTGTTCCCCTTCTTCACGGTCTGCGTGAGGATCGCAGATGTGCTGGTCTGATAGGTCATCGCGCCAAGATAGACGGCCTTGATGGAGTCGTTACCTATTGGGAGGATGGAGGTACTGAAAGTAGCCTTGCCGCTGCTCAGTGCCACGGTACCGACTAGCGTAGCTCCGTCGTAGAACCGCACCGATCCTGTAGGAACTCCTGAGACGGCGGGAGTCACAGTGGCAGTGAAGGTGACTGGTTGGCTGATCAAGGATGGATTGAGCGAGGACTTCAGGGCAGTCGTGGTCTTTTGCAGATAAGCCTCGACAACCGCAGCCGACGTGCTGGGCAGAATATTGGCAGCTCCCGAATAGGATGCCGTCAACGTATTGTTGCCGAACGGCAGGCTCGCGACATTGAGGGTAGCGATGCCTCCCGACACAGCGCCCGTGCCCAGAATGGAAGCGCCATTCTTGAAGGTTACGGTACCGGTTGGGGTTGCGCCGAGGCCGGCCGCTACGACTGCCTTTAATGCGACTGCCTGCCCGTTGGTTGCCGGGTTGGGAGAAGCCGTCAGGGTTGTGGTAGTGAGTGCGGAAATGACGAAGGTTACGGTCTTTGTAGCTTCCGTATTGCTTGCGTAGTCCGTGCTGAAGAACTTGACGGTATGGCTGCCCAAGGACGAGACCGTAATGGGACCGGAATACGCCGTCACAGCTCCACCATCCAACTGATAGCTGGTGCTGAAAACGCCGCTGAGGTTGTCGGTTGCAGACAACGTGACATGAACAGCTGTGTCATACACGCTGCCGCTCAGGGTTCCTGAGAGCGTCGCTGTAGTGACAGGAGCTGATTCATCGATGTAGACGTAGGCATAGTTACGCGCGCTGAAGTTGCCTGCAAGATCCTTGGCAAAGTAAGCGATGTAGTGGTATCCCTGCGTTGAGATCGAGATGGGTCCGCCGTAAGACGCGCATGAACCGAGCGTGGTGCTGGAGCATGCGGTCGTATCGATGGAGTAGTAGGTGTTGGTAACACCGGAAGCACCGGCGCCAGGATCGGCAGAGGTGAGTGTAGTCGACTCTGTCTTGTTGTACCAGCCATGAGAATTCGCGGCCGGGGACGTCGATGGGGTCACAGTAGGAGCGATCGTGTCATAGCAGAGCCAGTAGTAGTACTGGTTGCCGGACGTGATGCCGGTATTGTCCCAGGCATCGACCGTCGCGTAGTGGCACCCCTGACCAGCCCATGAAAGCTGCAGATAGCCGGAGGTTGCGTTGGGGAACTGAGGACCGTTATAGAAGGAATTGCCGGTGCCCTGATGCGGCTCGGAGACGGGATCTACGAAATAGTTATCCCAGGCCTGCGAGAAGCCGGAGACGCCGGTCGGGGAAAGACCCGATGCCGCCGTATCGGCCACAGTCCAGCTGACGGTCTGGTCGGTGTTGAACCAGGTGTTAGCGGTATGGCTGACTGCGGGACCACTGAATGTGACTACTGGCGCGCCAAAATCTCCCAAGTGATAGGTGCTGATCGCCCTGGCGAGTTGCAGCGCATTGAACGAACCCCATCCGGTGATGGCGTCATATCCGGTGCCTGCGCAGTAGTAGCCGAGTCCATAGAGCGCGGTGATGTCGTTGTTATTGCAGCCGACGGTGATGTCGTAGTACGGGTAGTGGGCGGCGTAGTTCGGATTCTCGCCGAAGTAGTACAAAGGATAGTTGACCCAGCCCATGGGGGCTCCACCCAGTCCGATGGCCATGAGATAGGCGTTCTCCTGAGCCATGAAGCCGGCCACCTGCGGCGTTGAGATGCTGGTGCCGCCCACCCCGTGAAGGGCTCCGCCAAAATAGTAATTCTGACCGTAGCCGGCATTCAGCGAGATATCCGGAACACTGCGGCTTCCGGCACCGCAATAGGCCGGTGACTGATAGCCGGGCGCTGCGTAGTACGCGCTGCAACCGCCGCCGGAACCGCCTGCGTTGTGGGAGCAGGCGCCGGACCAGGTGCTGCCTTCCCACGCTGTTTCGGAGGCGAATGTGCCATCGCTGTAGAGAGCGAGACTTGTACCTCCGACTGAGACCACGTCAGGGTCCGAACCGGGGTAGGTGACGCGCAGAGCAGCGTCGCACCCACCGGTTGCGCCGTAGTCATGGGAAAGCGCCATGATCGTCCAGCCCTGACCCAGCATGGAATTGAAGATGGCATGGTCGGTATCCATCGTTCCGCTGCCGGAGCATGTGAGTTCCGCGCATCCCCAGCTGGTGGAGAAGATGCGGGCATGTCCGTCACTCAGCATCTGGTTGTATACGTCGGTAAAGGTGGAGAGATAGTTGTTGGCGCCTTCATATACCCATACATGGGCGGTATCCAGGTAGGAACCGAAACTGTTTGCAGTGGCGATGGCCCATTCGGTATCGAGGGTCGTTTCATCGTTGCAGCATGCTGGCGTTCCGTCGATCCAGACGCGGTTGTAGAAGTACGCCAGGTAAGGATACTGAGCCTGGAAGCCAGTAATATCGCTGGACGCGAAGTCCCCGGCCGTTGCGATCGCAATCGAAGTGGTTGGCGTCGAGCCACCGCTGTCGTGCGTCGGATTGCAGCAATGACCCTGCGCCTGCAATGCGGCAAAGTCGTATCCGAACGAACTGTAAATGTCGGTCGGATCGATGTATCCGTTGGTGATGCCGGGCTGTGGGCCCGTGCCCTGTGACAGACTCTTCAGGGCGCTCGAGGTGCCGGACTTTGCTTCCGAGGCCTTCATGGCCTCTTCAAACTTCGCTCTATCGCCATCGGCATGATTGGAATCTTTATTCGCCACCACTGCGCCGGCTGAATATTCGGGGCTCTGCTGACGGATATTGCCCTCAAGCGGCGCATGGACCCGCTGAATGCTGTTCAGGCCGCCGACTGAATGCAGGATGCCCGACAGGTGCGCCGGGATGACTGGATCGCGGTCGTTCGAGAATTCGGTCTCAGCTCCCAGCTTGTAGCTGTTGACCTGCACGGCGAAAGCCTTCTCGATAACCTGCGAAGTGCCTTCCGCATCGACAACGAGGCGGTTGGGGTAGCGCTTGGTTACGGTCATGCCATTGGCCGTAAGCCAGTCGACGACTGCTTGCTCATCCTGTGCGGAAGGAGCGAAGCGGGCGTTCCATTGTGCAGCGGTCAGATACTTATGAAAATTCGGGGAATTCTTGTCCTGCAGGTCGGCCAGGAACTTTTCTTCCTCAGCGAACTTCGGAGGAGTAAGTCCGAGCGTCAGGCGCAGTTTGGACTCGGGGGTGTAACGGCCCACGAGTTTTGCGGTACCGTTGACGACCTCAAGAGGGGTTCGTGCCATGCCGATTGGGGTGTTGCGAAGGTTGGATGGAACTGGCTCCTGTCTGGAAGCTGCAGTGTTAGTCTGAGCCCAAGCCGACGAAGTCAGCGCGCTGGCCAGAAACAACAACATGCCGCAAAAACTGCTGGCACGCAACGCAGAGGGGGAAAGATGAAGCGGAAATTGCCGCATGGTTTTCTCCTGCGGCGTGTTTCAGCGACCTGTTACGACAGCCAGAAATCGTTCGATGCCGGTGACAGACTTTATTCAGGTTCGTCTTACGCTTTAATTCGCCCCGGTATTCGTTGCAGCAGCTATCGGTGGTACGGCTCGTGAAGCACGCACGTGGTTATTCTCCCGATGAGGGAGCGGTTTTGAGGAGGACGACCTCCTCGAGTGAGAGCGGAGCGGTGATCGGTGCGACTGGCGGGTCGCAGCGCATCCGGACGCACGCCAAAAGCCTGGAGTCTGTTTGCCCTGGGATTCCTGTCTGGCGCAGCTTCTCCTTTACACTGCGGGGCAATCCAGTCAAGAGATATTGCACGGGCGGGAGTTCTCGCTCAGTCATTTGCAGGTACGCTCCGATGCTCGGAGCCAATCCAACAAAACGTCAGTCCGTGAGGACAATCGGCCTGAGCGAATACACCGGCGACGTATTGCGGGTCTCGCACAAGCCTTGATTTCTCGATGTTTCCGAAATTCATTCTCGGTAACACGTTCCTATAGTGGATCTTCAGTTATGAGCGTTTCAGAAATTATTTCGAGTATGCACAAATCGCTATGCGACAAATCGCCGTCGCACGGAGGCACAGATGCCTGCAAGCAGAAGAAAGAAAAGGACGGCAAATCCGAAACTGCTCAGTAATGTACGGGTGCCGAAATTTGAGACGCGGCGCATGCTGCTGCTCCTGTGAAGTAAATTGTGTGCTTTCTATCCTTTAGTGGCTGATCAGCGCAGATCGTTACATGCAGGAGTGAGCGATCTTCGGAGACGTCTGGATTCCGTCCCGGCGGGAGCCGGCTTAATGGCGATATTGTTCGAGACTTGCAATATATCGATTTACCGGCTATAAAGAGTGCGCTCATGAACTCCGTTCCCTACCCTTTCTTCGGTATGAAGTCCCAATTCAAAGCGACGCTGGCCGCCGCCGTGATCGTCCTCGCGTTTGCGAGGACGGCTCATGCGCGATTGCCTTCAGTTGATCAGGCACCGGTCGCAACCGATGGCGCCGGCGCCTATGCGACCGGACATTATCGCAACGTTTTTGTGGAGCAGGGACATACGGCACAGGAGGTTTCGGCAAAGATTGAGGCAGCCTACCAGCAGCTGTTTCATGGCGATCCGCAAACACAGGCGGTCTACTTTGCTGCCGGTAAAAATGCCAACGGCTCACTGGCATACCTGACGGACTGGGCCAATCATGACGCGCGCACGGAAAGCATGTCGTACGGAATGATGATCTCTGTGCAGCTCGATCATAAGGCCGAGTTTGATGCGCTGTGGAACTGGGCGATGACTTACATGTACATCAGCGATCCGCATCACCCTTCGTATGGATACTTCTCGTGGTCGTGCAAGACTGATGGCACGCCAAACGAAGAGACTGCGGCTCCGGATGGCGAAGAATATTTTGTGATGGCCCTTTACTTTGCGTCTGCGCGATGGGGGAACGGGCAGGGCATATACGATTACAAGGCTCAGGCAGATGCGCTGTTGACTACCATGAGGCACCGCGCAGTGATGTCAGGACCAACGAGATTCGGCCTGCGAACGGTAGGCAATGAAGTAGATGAAACGCACAAGATGATCCGCTTTGTGCCCGGGGTCGATCGTGGCGATTTCACCGATCCTTCATATCACCTGCCTGCGTTCTACGAGCTCTGGGCGCGTTGGGGACCTGTTGCGGACAGGCAATTCTGGGCTGAGGCTGCTGAGGCAAGCCGTGCGTTCTTTCCAAAGACAACGAACCCTGTAACTGGACTTGCACCGAACTACGCAACCTGGGATGGCTCGCCCAAGGCGACGCGTTCGAGCCAATCGTCAATTTTCAGTTATGATTCATGGCGCACGGCAAGCAACTGGTCGGTGGATTGGTCGTGGTGGCGCAAGGCTCCACAGGAGCAGGTACTGAGTGATCGTATCCAAGCCTTTTTCTATAGAGGAGCTCGACACATACGGCGATCAGTACACGCTGGATGGTAAGGAGATTGCGGCGCGGCACTCGACAGGGCTGGTCGCTACCAATGCAGTTGCGAGTCTGGCAGCTACCAATCCGCGCGCGAGGGATTTTGTTGCGGCGCTGTGGAATACGCCCGTCCCTAGCGGCGAACAGCGCTACTATGATGGCATGCTTTACATCATGAGCATGATGCACTTGAGCGGAGAGTTTCGCATCTGGGCTCCGAAGTAGAGTCATGTCAATGTCCTCCCAGAAGATCCATTTTCTGCACACGGAGATGTCTATGGGTTTGCGGTCACGCCGGCGGCTCTACCTTTTGTCGATTCTCTGCTGTGCGACTGCACTGTCATCGGCCATGGCTCACGCGCTGGGTCAGCCGCGCTATGTCAGCGACACCCCGAGCCGGAGAAGTATCGCTCTCTTCGGAAATGGTAGAGTCGCGGAAATCTATGTAGATGGCAACGACTATCCCGGCGTGCTGCGCGCTGCGCACGATCTGCAGGCAGACATTCAGCGAGTAAGTGGACTTACTGCACGGATTGCGGACGGTTTTGCGGCGCCTCATGGTGAGATCATCCTGATTGGAACAATCTCAAAGAGCCGATGGATAGACCGGCTGATCGCGCAACACAAGCTTGATGTACATGAGATAGCTGGCAAGTGGGAATCAACGCTGATGCAAGTAGTTGAGAGGCCGATGCCTGGCGTGGCCCGCGCGTTGGTGATCGCTGGCAGCGACAAGCGGGGAACTATCTTCGGCATATACGACCTGTCGGAACAGATTGGCGTCTCGCCCTGGTACTGGTGGGCAGATGTTCCGGTAGTTCACAAAGACGCGCTGTACATCAACGCGGGTCGTTTTGTGCAGAGTGAGCCCGCTGTGAAGTATCGCGGAATCTTCCTGAATGATGAAGCTCCAGCATTGACAGGCTGGGTAAATGCTACGTATGGAGGCTACAACCACAAGTTCTACGTGAAGGTATTTGAGCTACTGCTGAGACTCAAGGCCAACTATCTGTGGCCAGCCATGTGGAACAGTGCATTCAATGAAGACGATCCGGAAAATGCCAGGCTCGCCGATGAATACGGCATTGTGATGGGGACTTCGCATCACGAACCGATGCTGCGCGCGCAGCAGGAGTGGAAGCGGCACGGCAACAATATCTGGGACTACTCAACAAATGCAGACGTGCTGAAGAGGTTCTGGATTGAAGGCATTGAGCGCAACAAGAACTTTGAGAGCACCATCACTCTTGGTATGCGAGGCGACGGCGATATGCCGATGACTGAGGGCGCGAATATCGCGCTTCTTGAAAAGATCGTTGCCGATCAGCGTAAGATCCTGGCTGAACGCAGCACACCGACGCTGACTGCCGATCCCAAGGTGTGGGCGCTCTACAAAGAGGTGCAGCAGTATTACGAAAAAGGCATGCGCGTTCCGGACGATGTAACTCTGCTGTGGTGTGATGACAATTGGGGCAACATTCGCAGGTTGCCGACAGCCGAAGAGCGCACACGTACCGGCGGCGCGGGCATCTACTATCACTTCGACTATGTAGGGGACCCGCGCAACTACAAGTGGATCAATACCAATCCGATCCCCAAGGTCTGGGAGCAGATGAATCTTGCTTTAAAGTACGGTGCGAATCGTATTTGGGTTGTGAATGTAGGCGATCTCAAGCCAATGGAGTTTCCCATCGAGTACTTCCTCACATTGGCGCGCAATCCCGAGCGGTGGGGCAAGGACCAGACGCAGGAGTTTACGCGTATATGGGCCCAGCGTGAGTTTGGCTCGGTCCATGCCGACGAAATTGCCGAGTTGATGACGCGATACACGCAATATAACGGACGCCGCAAGCCCGAACTATTGGAGCCTGACACCTTCAGCTTGACTAACTATCGAGAAGCCGATCGCGTAGAGACCGATTGGAAGACACTGACTGCGAAGGCCGAGGAGATCGAGAAGGAATTGCCGGAGGATCAGAGAGATGCCTACTTTGAATTGATTCTCTATCCGCTGAAGGCATCGGCGATTGTTACTGAGATGTACATAGCTGCCGGCCGCAACCGGCTCTATGCGAAGCAAGGTCGCGCGGATGCGAACGAGTTTGCGGAACAGGCACACGCCCTCTTCAAAGAGGATGCAGAGCTTGCCGGCGAATACAACCACGCTTTGGCCAGCGGCAAGTGGAATCACATGATGGACCAGACGCATATCGGTTACACATATTGGCAGGAGCCTCCGTTGAATGCAATGCCCGCGGTGACCGAGGTGCAGCCTGCGCCGGATGCACGCATGGGTGTTGCGGTGGAAGGCTCCACGGATGTCCTTGGACCGAAGCAGTTGTTGTTTGACAACTTTGCGAGGCAGAGCAGATCGATCGAAGTTTTCAATCGCGGCGTGATGCCGTTTCACTTTGACGTTGCAGCGAGTAAGCCGTGGATCATGTTGAGCTCAACGAGTGGCGAAGTTACAGATGAAACACACATCGAAGCAAGTGTCGACTGGACCAGAGCCCCGATTGGCAAAGGCGATGGTGAGATCGCGATCGCGCAGCAAAATGGTTCATCGGTCAAGATACGTGTAGAAACATTCCGTCCCAATATGCCATCGCGAGAATCACTGGACGCATTTGTAGAATCGGACGGCTACGTAGCTATCGAGGCTGAACACTACAGCCGTAAGTCGAGTGCAGGAGATGTGCATTGGGATCGCATTCCTGAATATGGCGCGACACTTTCGGGCATAAGCATCTTCCCTGTGACGGCGGAGCGCGTTGCAGATCCGCAGAATCGGGCGACGCTCGAGTATCGCATGTATCTCCTTCAGAGCGGCCGCTTTAACGTACAGGCGATCCTGGGACCAACGTTGAATTTTGTGCCCGGGCGTGGATTGCGATTTGCCGTGTGGTTCGACGATCAGCCACCGCAGATCGTCGATGCGCTCGAACATAACTCAGATGCAGATTGGGCCAAAGCGGTGAGCGATGGTGTACGCCGGGTAGAAGTAAAGCTGAATATCGAACAGCCGGGATACCACACGCTCAAGATTGGCATGGTTGATCCAGGGGTGGTGTTGGAGAAGCTCGTGGTGAGTTCTGGAGAATTGAAGCCGAGCTATCTGGGGCCGCCGGAGAGCTTCCGCGGCACCGTCGCGCGGACCAACTAAGTGTTGTTGTGCGGCGCCAAGCGAATGCAGCTCACACAGTTAGAAAATTGAGCAGAGCAGCATTGAATTCCCTCGCGGACTCGACGTTGGACAGATGCGCTGCGGGGAGCTCGACGAACTTTGCGCCGGCGATGTTTTGGGCCAGGAACCGACCATCCTCGGGCGTAGTTACAGGATCTTCAGAGCCGGATATCACCAGAGTGGGAGCGGTGACCTCCGCGATATTCGCGCGGAAGTCGGCATCGCGAATTGCTGCGCAGCAGGCTAGATATCCCTGCGCAGTTGTTGCCTCGAGAGAAGTGGCAATATCGGCGACTATCTCCGGAGCTGACCCGCGAAAGTCCGCCGTGAACCAACGCTCCAACGTGCCGGGAATGATTGATTGCAATCCTTGCTGCTCGACAGTGGCGATGCGTGTATTCCAGGTTTCCTGAGTGCCGATCTTAGCGGCGGTGCTTGCGAGAACCAACTTACGAATGCGGGTCGGTGCATTGATAGCAAGCCACTGCCCGATCACGCCGCCCATTGACAATCCGCAGAAATTAGCCTGCTCTATCTTGAGTGCGTCGAGCAGTCCAACTACATCCGTGCCGAGGTCCGTGGCGGAGTACGGACCGGCCGGCGTCGAAGATTTTCCATGACCGAGAGTGTCGTAGCGCAAGACGCAAGAGCTGGAAGCAACAGCGGAAAGCTGTGCGTCCCACATGCTAAAGTTGACGCCCAGGGAATGCGAGAACACCAGCACTGGCAAGGCACTGTCGCCTGTCAGTTCATAGTGAATGCGAACGTTGTTTACTTCAGCGAAAGGCATACGGATTCACGTTGCAGATTTTGTCTCAACCCTGGAAACCGATCTTTGAATAAGAGCCATCACAGTAGGGCTTATTTGCGGACGCGCCACAGCGGCAGGAGGCAGTGTCTGTGGTGGCGGCGATGATGACCTTCGCGGCATTCTGCACGGTGAGAGGACCGGCGGCGAGCAGCGGGCCGGAAGCGGCGTAAAGACAACCGGGCCGGCGGCCGTAAGTTCGAGGATGTTCTCATCGGGAACCGCTTCTCCCGCATCCGCAAAGCCTGAGGTACGATGGCTGCCGTCGCAAAAGGGCTTGTTGGCGGAGGCTCCGCATCGGCATAGAGAGGCGCGCGGCTGGCTCACGGGCTCTGCTGCACCAGTGTGGATCTGCAGATCTCCGGTGGCGATCAGTGGGCCGTTGGGTGCGGTGAATGCGGCATTTGCGGACGGGACGAGCTCGCTCAAGAGTGTTCCTCCATCCCCAGTCTAACCGGTCTGCGGACTGGAACGAGCGGCAGGTAAAGCAACACGATAGCGCCACAAAAAAGATGGGTAGCAGCCTGCGACAGGCCCAGCTACCCATCAAATCAAGAGACGGCTTCAGACTAGACTTCAGTCGTTCGCCAGTCTTGGATCAGAAGGCTGAGATGCAACTCAACCGTTCGATGGAGGCTTGCGCGCGGGGAAAATAATTCCGCAGTTTGTATGCGAAAAGGGGGTTTTTTGTTGCCCGCATAGTTGCATATCCTGCGCAGTCCGTGTTGGATTGCTGGATATGCACTTCTATTTTCGGCACGGGCTTCAAGTTGTCGTCGTCTCTGTTTTGACGGCCATGCCGACGACCGCCTGTGCGCTTGAGCCAACGACACCGTTGGCGCGGCTGGCGCGGCAGTCCTGGAGCATGGAGAACGGCCTGCCGCAGAACACGGTGCCAGTACTTCTGCAGTCGCGCGACGGGTATATGTGGGTCGGCACTGAACTCGGTCTCGCTCGCTTTGATGGCGTAAGCTTTCGCATCTTTGATCACGCGACAAACTCCGCTTTTCCCGACGCCGAGGTCCGGTGCCTGCTTGACGCTGCGGATGGCGGCCTGTGGGTGGGGACGGGCGATGGGCTGGTCTTGTTGAAAAATGGCAGTACGACGCTTTTCACTACCAACAACGGGTTGGCCGCCAACTCGATTCGCGGCATGGCGCAGACGACAGATGGCACGATCTGGGTTTGGACCGAAGCCGGGCTCGCACAATGGGGGGGCCAGCAATTCGAGGCTGTCAGGGCCCAAAATGGCTATCCGGGCGGGGCAATTACTTCGCTCGCCGCTGACGAACGTGGGAATTTGTGGGTGGGATCAACCCGTGGAGCGGCCGTCCTTCAGCAGGGGCATTGGCACCCGGCCCAGCAAACTGAGGGCTCGACGGGCACGAGTTCGACAATTGCTACGCGGATCGCTGACGCACAAGCCGCTCTCGTATCAGCCGTCTCCGGTGGAGATGTGCTGATTGCGACTGCGAGCGGCGTCTTCGAAGATCACGACGGCAAGATAACGGCGGTGCTGACCAAGGCTGAGCTTCCTGAGGGCGGCGTAAGCTTTCTGACGCGGACAGAGGATCGAACGATCGTTGCAGCCAGTAAGAGTGCTGTCGTACTGGCGACCGCTGGAACTGGGAAGAGCCATTTGGTCGGCCCCTTGGGGGTATCGAGGCAGTTGCCGGGTTCGAGAATCGAGGCTGTCTTTGCCGATCGCGAGGGATGCCTCTGGATCGGGACAAACCGGGGGATGGCCCGGGTTTCGCCCGGGAAGACGGGGTTCAGCGCGCAGCTTCTGCCACCTACCGATCCTCTGGCCGTCAGCGCCGTGGTGTCCTTTCTCGAAGATCGTGAGGGCGACATCTGGGTCGGCACAGAGACCACAGGATTGCATATCCTTCGCGATGCGCGCTTTCGCATCGTCGGGAGCAGCGACGGGCTCAGCTCCGACGCCACCACGGCAATCGTGGAAGACTCGCGAGGCACGGTTTGGATCGGGACTCGTGACAGCGGATTGAATCGCATTTCAAATGGAGTCACGACCACCCTGACTACTGCGAATGGGCTGTTAAGCAATGTGATTTTGGCGTTGGCGACGGCTCCGAATGGCGATCTCTGGGTCGGTACTCCAGATGGACTGAACCGTATCGGCCCCTCAACGGGAAAAGGTAGCGTGAGCAGTTTCACATCGGCCGACGGCCTGGCCGATGACTTCATTCGATCGCTGCTCGTGGCCCCTGATGGTTCGGTGTGGGTGGGCACACGACGCGGGCTGACGCACCTGGACCACGGGCGCTTCGAGAGTCTTACGCATGCGGACGGGTTGGGCAGCGACCTCGTAGGCGCACTCACCAGGACGGCCGACGGCGACTTGTGGATTGCCACCCTTAATGGACTCACCCGGCTGCATCAGGGCAAGCTGCGCAACTACACGACAGCCGATGGCCTGTCGAGCAATGTGATTACCGCCCTTGACGTGACATCCGACGGGATGTTGTGGATTGGAACTCAGGGAGCCGGACTGAATTTATGGGATGGGAAAGGTTTCGCGCCAGTGCGCGATGGGCAGAGTGTGCCGACGGCAATTCACGCTATTTTGCATGACGACGTCGGTCATCTTTGGATTGCGTCTGACAACGGACTGACTCGTGCCGATTTGCAAAGCTTGCTGGAGTGCGCTCAGGGTAAAATGTGCCAGTTGAGCGCCACACATTTCACAACGGCAGACGGGTTACGCAGCCGTGAGACGAGCAATAACAGCCACCCTACGGCTCTACGCGCGCATAACGGAGAGCTTTGGTTCACTACGCCACGAGGAGTGGCGGCGATAGATCCATTGCACATCGCGGCCATATCGAGCAAGCCTCCTGTGGTCATCGAACGCTTTGCCATCGACGACGAAGATCAGTTGCCTGGCAGCCGTATCGCAGCGGGACATTTACGCTTTCAGTTCGACTACGCCGGATTGAGCTTTGCTGCTCCGCAAAAACTGCGCTATCAGTACATGCTGGAAGGATTTGATCACGCGTGGACTGACGCAGGAACACGACGCACGGCGTATTACACTAACATTCCACCGGGTGATTATCGATTCCGGGTCCGGGCAATGCTGAATGATTCTTCGGTTGGATTCGCGGAGGGTGGTTCAGAGGCTGCAGTGGCGTTTGAACTGATGCCCCATTTCTACCAGACGGTCTGGTTTCGAGTGCTGGCGGGGCTCGCAATCGCGGCACTCATCTTGCTGATCTTCCGGCGGCGGGTATTACGCGTGGAGCGGGAATTTCGTGCCGTGATGGCGGAGCGCAACCGCATCGCCCGCGAGATTCACGACACGCTTGCACAAGGTTATGTGGGCATCTCGCTGCAGTTGGAAGTGCTGGGCGAATTGCTTAAGCACAACCGAAATGATGCCGCGGCGAAGCATCTTGCTGTTACGCAAGGACTGGTGCGCGAGGGATTGGACGATGCCCGGCAATCGATCTGGGCCTTGCGTTCACAGGACTCCGGCGAGCAAACCCTGCCGATTCGCCTGCGGCGGCTGGTGGAGCAGGCACAGGATCGCAACCTGACAGCCGACCTCGAAGTGCATGGAGCGTATCGAGCACTCGCACCAGACGCGGAGCAGGAGGTGCTGCGCATCGCGCAGGAGGCTATTCAAAATGTGAAGAGACACGCGGATGCGAGCCGCCTGTCTGTACGCGTGGATTATGAGGAACGTGCGTTGGCGTTGTCCGTAACCGACGATGGCAAAGGCTTTATAGTATCCAACGCAAATCGGGCGGGCAAAGTGGTTGGCCCGGCGAGCGAGGGACATTATGGCTTGACGGGCATGCAAGAACGCACCGCATTGATTCATGGTGAAATCGAGATTGTGAGTAAGCCAGGGTCTGGGACTACGGTGAAGCTTCACGTACCCGCGCCCGAAGTAAATGATCGAATCAGTTCTTCAGAACTCTCGGGCATAAAACCGTAATGCAAAGATGAGGAGTAGTTTCAATGTCGAATGCAATTCGAATATTAGTGGTGGAAGATCATCATGTCGTACGTCAGGGTCTTGTTGCCCTGCTCAACGTAGTGGAAGGAATGGAAGTGGTTGGCCAGGCTTCCGATGGCGAGGAGGCGATCAAGCAGTACGAAGCCGTCCATCCCGATGTAACGCTGATAGACCTTCGCCTACCGAAGATGGGCGGAGTCGAGGTGATTCAACGAGTGCGTGCCGAACATGCATATGCGCGCTTTATCGTCTTGACCACTTACGATGGCGACGAGGATATCTACCGCGCACTGCAAGCTGGTGCGCGCGCGTACCTGCTCAAGGGAATGACTGTCGATGTTCTTGTGACGACGATTCGTTCCGTAAATGCGGGCAAGTCGCACATCCCTCCCGCCATCGCGCAAAAGCTGGCCGAGCGCATGGCGACCGAGCAGCTGACTCATCGCGAGCAGGATGTGCTGGAGCAGATCGTGCGCGGCAAGAGCAACAAGGAGATTGGCACCGAACTCGACATTTCAGAGGCTACGGTGAAGACCCATATCAACAACCTGCTGAGCAAGCTCGGCGTAGCCGATCGGACCCAGGCTGCCACAGCGGCCATTCAGCGAGGGCTGGTACAACTTGATACACACGGAGATATTCGGCTATGACAAAGCCTTCGTTGCGACAACGTCTGAATTGTCTTGGAGTGGTGGGCCTGGCCGTTGCCATCTTGATGCTGGTGGCATCTGTTTCGCCCGCACATGCTCAGAAGAGCGTGTGGAGACAGGCTACGGACGCAGAACTCGCAGCTCTCTTACCTGCGCGAGCCCCCGTGGAGAAGGAACACATCGAGACCGAAATGCGCACCGCCAGCGGGATCACTGACGGCAAAGGCCGGTTCATTGCTGGAGTAGTACTCATTACTGCCGGCTATTCCGCCGACGGAAAGTATTCGCACTACCTGGTAGTGCAGACGCCGGTGCGGGTCGGCGGCATCCATGTCGCTCCAGGACAATATGTCTTTGGGCTGCAAAAGGATGGTGAAGCCCTGACCATGCATTTGTATGAAGCTCTGACCGGCAAACCGGCGGGCAATCTGGAGGCGCATCGCATCCCGGGAAACAGCCGCGTGGAGTCTCTTCGGATCTGGCCTCCCAGCGATAAGGCGGTTATTCAGATAGGGCGTTTCGCGGTTCCGTACGAGTTGGGTGAAGAATGAGTGGAGCACCCGGCAACCGCCTGTCTCAGTCCTTCGATGGTTCCCGAACACCTGAGCGAGCCCGTATACTTTCTGGCATGTCCTTGGCCTCTGGTGTACGTGCTTTCTTAGGGATTTCTGCCTGCCTGCTCTTCCCGCTCATCCTCACTGCTCAAACGACTTCTTCGGCAGGCACAACTCCGAATTCTCCACATCCCATTCAATTGGACAGCCAGAAGCGGCCTATCACTGCTGGCGGTTTCGTCTCTTCTGGCCCGATCCTGTTTCAGGACATCTCCGAAAAAGCGGGCGTGACCCATTGGACACATACGATGGGTGACAAGAACAAGCAGTTCATTCTTGAGACGGATGGCTCTGGCGTGGGGTTGATCGACTATGACAACGACGGATGGATGGATATTTATTTCGTCAATGGATCGACCTTTAAAGCGCTCGACGGCAAAGAGCCAGCGCCCCACGCTGCCCTCTTCCATAACAACCATGACGGCACCTTTACCGATGTGACAGCAACGGCCGGAGTGGCGAACGATCGCTGGGGCTTTGGCGTCGCGATCGCCGACTACGACAACGACGGCTGGCCCGATATTTTCGTTGCCAACTATGGTAAGAACCGCCTGTATCACAACAATCACGATGGCACATTTACAGACGTGGCCGAGAAGGCGGGAGTAACTCTCGGCAACTGGTCATCGGGCGCGACATGGGGAGACTATGACGGCGATGGACGATTGGATCTTTTCGTTGCCGGCTATGTGCATTTTGACCGCGACAATCCGCCGGTGAGCGGCGCCAACGGTGTTTCGTTCGCCTTCTGCTCTTTCCGCGGCGAGCCGGTAAATTGCGGCCCGCATGGGCTCAAAGGCGAACCCGATCACCTCTTTCACAACAACGGCGACGGCACGTTCACCGATGTGAGCGTTAAGGCTGGTGTAGCCGATCTTCCGGGTTATTTTGGATTGAGCACGGTCTTCGTGGACATAAACAACGACGGCAAGCCGGACCTTCTGGTGGCCAACGATTCGACGCCCAACTATCTCTATCTGAACAAGGGCGACGGCACCTTTGAGGATGTCAGCTACGCCTCAGGGTATGCGCTGAATGAGGCCGGACGCGAGACAGCTTCGATGGGCATTGCGGTTGGCGATTATGAGAACAACGGGCAGCTCGACATCTACAACACAACGTTTTCCGATGACTACAAGCCTCTCTATCGCAATGAGGGCGACGCCAACTTTACCGACATCAGTTATCAGATGGGAATTGCTGAGGTGTCAGTTCCCTTTCTGGGTTGGGGTGATGCGTTCCTGGATTACGACAACGACGGCTGGAAGGACCTGCTGACGGTGAATGGCCACGTGTATCCGCAGGTCGATCAGCACCCGTGGGGAACGTCATGGGCCCAGCGGCCTCAACTCTTTCACAACCTCGGGGGGAAGAAGTTTGAAGTGGTGCCCGCAGTTGAAGGAACCGGGCTCGCGGTCGTCATTCCGGCGCGCGGTCTTGCCGTGGGCGATCTCTTCAACGACGGTAAGCTCGACGCGGTGATTAACGTTGAGGATCAGCATCCGGTGATCCTGCGCAATGTAAGCCCAGATCACAATCACTGGCTCGAATTGAAGCTTGTCGGAGGACCGAAGAGTCCGCGCGACGCAGTCGGCGCAACCGTCTACGTGACCGCCAACAAGATGCGCCAGCGCGCCGATGTACTGAGCGGCGGAAGTTATATTTCCACTAACGATCCGCGGCCGCATTTTGGCCTGGGCGAAGCTACAACTGTGGATAGCATTGAAGTACATTGGCCGAGCGGCAAGGTGGAGAAATTCCCTGCCCCGGCTGGAGTCGACCGCATCGTCACGCTCACCGAGGGCAGCGGACAGTAATCTGCTTTCGAGAAGCGAGATCCTTCGCAGTTATCATCGAATACAGAATTTCATCCAGTACGAGCCCCCCCCGAAGACATATATCTGACATATATCTTCGGGGCGTTCCGTATTCTGCTCCCGTTTCGTCAGAAGGTGATACGTCCTGCTAGTTGCAGGTTGCGCGGACCCGCGCCTTCTGCCGTCTGAAGTTCGGGAATGGACCCAAATGCTCCTGAGTCCAACTGCATGTTGGGTGGCTCGTAGTTGCGATGGTTAAAGACGTTGGCGGCCTCTACGGAGAGCTCAAGCCTAGTCTGTTCGTGCAGAACGAGACCCTTGCGCAGAGACAGCGAAAAGATCTTCGATCCGGGCCCTACGACGCTGCCTACAGATGCTGTGCCGAAGTAGCCGCGATCGTTCGCAGGAATCGCAAATGCGTTAGGGTTGAGCCATTGGCTAACATCCTGGTGCGCAGCGTAGAGCGGCTGGCCGGGAACAATGTCCGCGTGAGTCTGGCCTACAGTAGTGAGGATGTTAGTGCCGGCCGGATCGGAAGTTGCCTGATAAGGAGTAAGGAACGGGCCGGTCTGCAGCACAGTAAATCCGCCGAGGTGCCAGTCGCCTACCAGGGCGTTAAGCGCTCCGCCTGTGTTCAGCCAGATCTGGCCCTTGCCGAAGGGCAGATCGTATAGATAGGTGGCCAGAAAGCGATGCCTTCGATCATATGAGACATTGCCGTAGTCGAGTCCCGGATGGAAGCGATCGGTAACAAAGTTGCCACCGGCTCCGGCAAATCCACTTGGAGTTGCGCCGGCAGCATCTGAGATATCGCGTGTGAACATGTAGCTGGCGTCGAATGTGAGCCCCTTGCCGCTTCGCTTTGATACCTCGACCGTGCCGCTGTTGTAGTTGCTTTCGGCAAGATTCTCAACGCTCTGTATCACACTCCATGAAGGGTAAGACAGCGTCTGGCTGGCATAGCCCGTGGTGTTGGCGTGGACCTGGTTGAGATCGACGAAAGTCTCCAGATTCTTGCCGTGGCTGCCAATGTAGGAGAGCCGCATGCCAAAGCTGTGACCGAGATCCTGTTCGACAGTCACATTCCATTGCTGGACGGAGGGGTCCTTGTAGTGAATGGGGAAGGCGTAATAGAAGCCCGCAGTACCCTGCGTGTTTCCAAGCGACGGGAAAGGGTCCTGCAACGATTCGATTGGCGTCGTTGTGGGGTTGCCCTCACCGTCAGTTGTGAAGCCTTGCCCGTAAATGCCCACGTAGCTGGCGTGCACCGCCCATCCGGAGACAAGCGAGAAGCCGAGCGGTGTTTCGATAAAGCGGCCCCACCCGCCGCGCACGACAGTCTTATCGTTGCCATAAGGCCGCCATGCGAAGCCGATACGCGGACCCCAGTCGTTCTTGTCCGTGTAGCGCAAGGTCTCGGGCAAATGGGCTTGTGCCGCTGTGAAAGTGGGCGTGGGATAGATGGCAGTCTCGAAATCGGTAGACTCGAAAGACTCGGCTTTGGCATTAGGGACCACCACAGCTCCGTGAACGGTCGAGCCATCGACGCCGGGACCGTTGTAATCCGGCAGGAAGAATGCGGTGTTGTAGTTGATTTCCTTGAGGGGTGGATGCAACTCCCAGCGCACTCCGAGGTTCAAGGTAAGGTTAGGGGTGATCTTCCAGTCGTCCTGTCCGAAAAAGGCATAGGAATACCCGATGCCGTCCATGGTCGGCTTGTTGATCGTGGCGGCTTCCGTATAGTCCGGGTAGCCCTCGAGAAATGCCGTATACGGCTCACCGATGTTTGCGCCGACATCCGACGACCCATCGAAGACATACCAACCGCTACTGTAGTTACCAAAGACGTTGTCATCATGATCCGACAGCCGTTTGAAATCGCCGCCAAACTTGAGCGTGTGCCGCTGCTTGGTCCAGGTGATGTTATCCAATAACTGGACGATCTGGCTGCGCTGGCGTGTAGGATTACCGGCGCCGGTAGCCATGAATCCATTGATGATCAACTGCGGGGCCTCGGCCCAGGCAAGATTAGGTTGCGGCACAGTTAGGCCAGTCTCCTGCAGCAGTTGGGCAGTGCTGTAGTTCTGGTTGGTGGAGGTGTGCTGCGCATTGAATCCGCCACGGAACTCGTTGAGCAGTTTGGAAGTAAAGATATAGTTATGGGCGAAAGTAAGTCCTTCGTCTATCTCCGGAATGTTATAGGAGCCTTGCAGTGGGCTGCCTGCCGACTGACAAAAACTGTAAGTACAGGAGGTATCCGGAGCCGAAGTGACCTGCCGATTCTTATACGAGAACCGAGCGAAGACGGACTGCTTTGGTGAGATCGTCTGGTCAAGCCGGACGTCACCCTGATTAGCCGAAATCGGCGAAGGTGAATTCTCACGGAAGTTATTCACATAGGAATCTGCCGGCCCATAGTTCGGCGCTGGCATCAGGTACTTCAGCATATTGGCGGCAATCGGATTGACGGCGACCTTGGTGGGATCCACCGGTGTGACGCCGTCTGGCTGATAGATGTTGCTGACGCCCTGACCAGCCAGATAGCTGCTCAGGTCGGCAAAGCCGCTGCTGTCGCCGCGCATGGCCATCGTTGGAACACTGGCGACGATTGGTGTTTCGCGAGGGAGGCGCAGTCCTTCGAAACTGATGAAAAAGAACGAACGATCCTTGCCGGAGTAGAGATGCGGAATCACGAACGGGCCACCTAGCGTGCCTCCGAAGTCGTTCATGATAATCTTCGGCTTCGATCCGGTGAAGGGATCCCCGGCGTTGAAGACGGTGTTCTCGTGGTTTTCGAAAACGCCGCCGTGATAAGCGTTGGTGCCGTGCTTCGAGACTGTGGTGATGTCGGCGACACCGGAAAACTCAGCGTTATTGTTGGACTCGCTGACGCGAATCTCTTCGATGGAGTTGAACGAAGGAAACATCTCGTTGATAGGGCCGGAGTATTCGACACCTACGCTGCTGATGCCATCCACCGTCACACTGAGCAGCGCCGGAGTCGCCCCCATGACGGAAAGGTTGCCACCATCGTCGGTCTGTACTCCGGCCTCGGTGGTCAGCGTGGAGATAGGACTTGTCGAGCCCGAGGAGCGTGCATAGATCGCGACGGGTAGATCGACAAGCTCTTCGCCCATCTTGGTCTCGGCAAGGTTTGAGACTTCGGTGGTGATGACATTTTGCGCCTGCGCCTCGACCGTCACCGTTTGACTTTCTGCACCGAGTTGCATCTTCGCCTCGATGCGCCGTGACTCACGAGCGGTGAGCGAGATCTCCGGGAGGCTGTACTTTTCGAATCCCGATGCGGTGACGGTGACGCTGTATTTGCCGACGTCGATATTGCTGAAGGTGAAGTCTCCGCTGGCATCGCTGGTTGTCACGCGCTGGGCGGTGGTGCCGGTGTTCGTCAGCGTTACGGTCGCGCCCGGAATAACTGCGCCGCTGGCGTCCTGCACCGTACCGAGAATAGTTCCAAAAGTCGACTGAGCCTGCAGATGGGGTGCGCAAAGAAGGGCGGAAAGGAGCAGCACGGATAGAAAGGTAAGGGGAATGCGGAATGAAATTGGAGTGCGCGTCACAGGAAGCGAAGACTGCATACTTGGACCTCACTGATTAAAATAAAAACGGTTGGAGTCAGAGTATGGAACTCCCTGACCCCTACGGACTTACAGCAGCGCCGCCGCGATTCTGCGGGCTGTAACTCAGCTATTGAGCTTCTGAACTCCCATGGCCCGATCTGTATTCGGTCGACATACAGATCAGGCCCGGAGCTCTTTATCTCTGTTCCTCTTGCGTCGAAACTGCCGACTTGAGCACTACGGAACCATCGGCAGGTCCATCATGGGGCTCTTGGGCAGGAACTGGAACGGCCGCAAAGAGAAGGTATGCCACATGATCGGCATCTGCGGCCAGTCTTCCGGCCGGGGCACATGGTGGAAGCCCACCGTATACCAGGCCACGATGTCGGTATTCATGATGCTGCGGTTCTTTTTCACCCACTCAGTCAAGCCGTCTTCGCCTTTGCTGCCCATGACATAAACACCGGAGACATAGCGCTCGTTGGGATCGTATGGCGTGACCCATAGATTGTGCTCGGAAAAGCCGGCGCGTTTCTGCGGCCATTCGCTGGAAGGCAAAAGGCTGATGCCAGTTTCGCCGGGCATGATCTCGAAGCTGGTTGTCTGGCCGAGGGAGTTCTTCACGCCCTCATTGGCGAAACGCCACATGGCTGGATGTGCGATTGAGACATCGAGCTTGGCCTCGCCTTCAGTCTTCAACATCTCCGGCTTCATGGCCCAGATCCACTTGCGGCCCATCGCCGTATCGGGCAACTTGTACGGGACGAGCTTGTCGACCATGAAGCTGTTGTTGACGCCGTCCACGTCGAGATCGAGGCGGTAACTGAAGTAGTGATCGTGATCGACGCCGTCTGTGCCCGGCGCGACCAACTGGCCAAACTGCACTTCATTGCCATCGGGATCTTTGCCGACCAGACCCGGCGATTGAGGCGAGTCCGCACGTTGATCCTTTACAGCCTTGACTTCAAGGATTCCGGTAGCACCAACGCCCACGGTAATGGAGGCGTCCTGCTCAAAGCGCCAATCGAAAAGATAGTCGTAGTTGCCCACAGTGGCCACGGTGCGGAAGACGAGTTCGCGCGTCGGCCGGCCGGAGACCGCATAGGTATCTTCATCCCAGTGGCGCCACGCCGGATCTCCCGAGACACGCTCAAAGAGGCATGCGAGCTGAGGCCGGATGTATGGAGTTCCGTTCTCGTGGAAGAATGTGCCGCTGAAGAAGGTGGCGTAAGTTGGGCAATCTACACCTGGCAGCAGGGGCTTGATGATGCCGCCCGATCCGGTATTGACGAAGTATTCGCCTGCATCCAGAAATACGTGAGAGTTCCAGGTTTCTTCGGGATCCTGGTAAGGAACATACATCTCAGAGAGGCCGCCCTCGTAAAGCACGGAACGTTTCTTGTCGCCGTCCTTGTAAGTAACCAGATTGACCACAGGGCCTATGCGCGGATCGAGACGGAAGCGAAAGCTCCAGTTCTGCCAGTTCACCTCTCCATCCTTGATGGTGAAGCTTGGACCATCAGGCTGCGATGTAACGATAGGCTTGGTGCCCGGCAGCGCGGGGCCGCCGTCCGCGTCATAGATGCTGGTTGACGGAGGCATGGGCACGATGCCGTAGTCGGAGAAGCGGGTGATCTTCTTTTCGTTCATATCCACAACGAAGAAAATCCCGGGGATTTCGCGATCCCATCCGTACTTGGCGTTGACCGCATAAGTGCACCCGCCCCAGCCGATGCGGCGGTTCTCAGTCTGTTCCGGCAGCCCCACGTGGCCCGCGGGCGTGACGTAGCAGATGACAAGGCGAAGATCGGTAATCCCACGCTTCTTGAGCGCTTCGATCACACGCGGGTCTTTTCGCAATATGTCGTCGTAGCTATGCATTTCAGTTTCAGTAACCGGAGCCTGATCTTTCTTGAGCTGGGTATAGGACTCCAGCTTCCCCGCCGAGATATCTACGACCGCTTCGTAGGATTTTCCTTCGGTCAGCAGCACGGCGTCGGCCTTGCGGACGATCGGCATTCCCGGAGTCCAGGCGAGCACGACTGATTTAGGGGGCTCGCGCAGCAGGACGCTCGAGAAGATAGTCTTTTCACCAAGCTTGCCGGCGTCGCTGAGCACGGTGTAGACCTTCCAGTACTCTTCTGGCGTCAACGCATCGAGAGGATGGTGCACAGACGGTTGCAGCGCAAACGATGTCGAGAGAGAAAGAAGCAAGAGAACAAATGCAAAAAGCCTACTACGAGATACCACGAAATACCTCCGCGAAACTGGACCTAATCATGGGTCCGCTAAGAATGTAGAGACACCGCCGGGCAGGAACCCCAGCTCAAAAAAGGGAAGCCAACTGCCTGCAACAGAAAAGAAACTAGAAAAAATACGCGCCGAGAATTGAGAGTAACCCTTTGGAGAAAGCCAGGAGGCCGAGTCCGTTGATCCATCCGCTCAAGGAGCGAACGAAGGAATTTCCAAGGGAGGAAATTTCTCCTTTTATCTGATACTTTTCATCTCAAGTCAAGAATTGTTTGTAAATTTGAGTGACGCAATGAGTGCACAACCCTCTCGGATCAGCCGTTTTCCGATACGATACGGTCTGCTTTCCCATCTTGAGAGCGTATTCTCCATGCAGCACAAACACTTTTTATCTTCAGGCGAAAATGACATCCAGATTGCAAAACGACCCGTCAACACAAGCCACAGAGCAGGTTCAAGCATTAAATGCGCCCGCGTCCGAAGCGGCTCCTTTCACGCGATGGCACTTGCTAACCGTAACGTTATTGCTTTTAGGTTATGCGGGGTATTACTTTTGTCGATCTGATTTTTCTGTTGTGCTTCCCCTACTTAAAGCGGATCTAGGCCGGCATGGAATTCCGATCGACGTGGCCACAGTGCGGCTAGGGTCCATCGCTTCGGTAAGCGTCTTCGCGTACGCAATTGGCAAGTTTGTCTTCGGCTCAACGGCGGATCTCTTCGGGGGCAGGAACAACTTTCTCGGTGGTATGGCGGGCTCGATTCTCTTCACGATTCTGTTTGCTCTCGGCGGGGGCTTCCCCATCTTCACCCTCGCCTGGATCGGCAATCGCGCCTTCCAGTCCGCAGGTTGGGTGGGACTGGTAAAGGTTTCGTCCCGATGGTTTTCCTACTCCATCTATGGAACCGTCATGGGCATCCTCAGTCTGAGCTATCTCTTTGGCGACGCCGCTTCCCGTGGAATCATGGCTCTGCTGCTAGGCGCAGGCATGGGCTGGCGCGGGATTTTCTTTACCGGCGCCGGACTGCTTGCGTTGCTGCTGATTGCGAATCTGGTGTTGCTGCGCGAGACGCCGCAGGAGCGTGGGCTGCCTGCCCCGCTGATCAATCCGCTGAATGTTTACGCGGGCAAGCCTACCGGAGCGGATAGAGGTAAGAGTGAAAGCTCTTCCGGCCTCGTCTCCGTTCTTCGCCCTTTGCTGGCAAGCAGATTCTTCTGGATGGTCTGCATGCTCTCGCTGGGGACTACGCTGTTGCGCGAGACATTCAATCTTTGGACACCGACGTATTTTGCAGAATACGTTGGTCTCTCCAATCAGAATGCGGCGGGAAGCAGCGCGCTGTTTCCGCTGTTCGGCGGAGTGTCCGTGCTGCTGGCTGGCTATCTCAGTGACAAGCTTGGACTCAACGGCCGCAGCCTCGTGCTCTTCGGCGGGCTGACTGCAGCGACCGTCTGCTTGTTTCTGCTGGCGCGGGTTCCGAGCCATGTGCAGTGGTGGATCGCGGTCGGTCTGGTGACGCTGATCGGATTCCTGCTGATGGGGCCCTACTCCTATCTGGCCGGTGCCATGTCAATGGACTTTGGCGGAGCAAAGGGCTCGGCGACCGCCGCTGGAATCATCGATGGCGTTGGCTATCTGGCCGCCGTGCTCTCAGGAGACTCCATGGCACGCGTTACCGTGAAATATGGATGGAATAACGCTTTCATGGCGCTCGCGGTGGCGTGCCTGTTGACTGCCGTTGTGTCGCTGGTGCTGGCGATCAGCCAGCGGCGCGAGGCGCAGGCACGGCTGAAGGGCGCTCTTCCGCTATAAGATGAAGTCAATGACTCAGACTGCGACATCTATCGACTCTCCCGAGACTCTGCTCGAACTTATGGTCAGCCACGGCTCCGAATCGTATTTTGGCGAGCCGGTCACAGTGCTGGAGCATTGTTTGCAGGCAGCACACTTTGCCGTAGTGGCCGATAGTTCGAAAGAGCTTATCGTGGCCGCACTTCTGCATGACGTCGGCCACCTGCTGCATCATGAGGGCGAAGACGTGGCCGACCATGGCGTCGACACGCGGCATGAAGAACTAGGGCGGCAATTGCTCGCCGCTCATCTGCCGGCCGCGGTTACGGAGCCGATACGGCTGCATGTCGCCGCCAAGCGCTATCTCTGCTTTGCCGATGCCCAGTACCTGAATGCGCTTTCGCCCTCTTCTGTGTTGAGCCTCCGCTTGCAGGGCGGTCCGATGACCAACGACGAGGCTGGGGATTTTCTCCGGCTTCCGTTTGCAACGGATGCCGTCGCACTTCGCCACTGGGATGACGAGGCCAAGATCGAAGGCCAGGAAGTCCCGGGAGTCGAGGCTTATCTTGGATTTCTTAAAGGACTGTGGCACTAAGCGGGATGCCCCTTCCCCGATTTGTTATATATTCAACTCAATGAAACAGGGGTGCTCCGCAGGAATCTTGCGGGGCTGAGAGAGTCCCTTCGGACCCGAACCGGATAATGCCGGCGTGGGAAGTTTTCGAGACGTAGCCCGTTTCGACCGGCTGCTGCTGCGCGAGCACCTCTTGTTTCCGCAATTTCCAGTTGCAGGATTCAAGGGGAAACCATGCAAGCGTTGCCGTTCACTTATTTCTCTTCATTAAGACTGGTTCGAATATCCTGCCCCGCAGGGTTGCTGCTGCTCGTGCTGTTACAAGCGGGTGTACTGGCACAGACGCCTGCAAGCCCCTCTCAATCAATTCAGTCCGTCACGACTACAGTGGTCGTGCAGGGGCACGTTGCCGATGATTATCTGCCCACAGAGCTGTCAGTCGGCAGCCTGGATAATCTTCCCTTACTGTCTGCGCCGGTGTCGGCTACTGTCGTGACGCGCGACCTGATGACAGACCAGGTTTCGCGTGTGCTTTCGGACGTAGTGAAAAACGACGCTTCGATCGGCGAGGATTACGCGCCGGTAGGCTACTACGGAGACTTTCAAATTCGCGGCTTTACCATCGATCTGGCTACTGGCTTACAGATCAACGGCATGGTGGTTGCGGGTGAGCAGGATGTGCCGCTGGAAAATAAGGAGCGTGTCGAGTTTTTGAAGGGCATTGCCGGCGTGGAGAGCGGTGTAACGACCGCAGGCGGCCTGATCAATTACGTGACCAAGCGACCTGCAACGGTGAAATCCTTGGAGTTTGCGACAGATCATCGCGGCTCTGCATTCGGAGCACTCGATGTTGGACATTTTTGGGGCCGTGCAAAGCAGTTTGGTATACGCACGAACGTTGCCGGAGAAGAGATCAAGACCTATGTCGAAGACGCGAACGGCACCCGTGGTGAGGGAGCGGTTTCAGCGGACTGGAAGTTATCGGATGTAGCTCAATGGAAGGGTGACTTCGAATATCAGCACAAAGTTGAACGCTCGGTTGCCGGCTACCAACTGCTGGGTGGAACGATCGTGCCGAGTCTCAACCAGGTTTTCCCTTCGGTGATGCTTGGAGATCAGCCGTGGTCGAAGCCGAACACCTTCGATGCATTCAATACAAGCTCGCGCCTGGACTTGAGCATACCCGCTGCCTGGCGTGTGTATTTCGCTGGCAGTTACAGTCACTCCCTCATCGATGACAATGTTATCTATCCTTACGGCTGCTATTACGAGGATGCGTGCAATGTTCCGGGTGGTCCGGCGCCGTATTTCTTCGCTCCCGATGGGACCTATGATATCTACGACTACCGCTCGCCCGGCGAGCTACGAACTGATGCGCTCGGTGAAGCAATTGCTTCTGGACGCATCAAGACGGGCGCAGTTACACATAACCTGGTGTTTGGCGGATCGCTCTTTCATCGCGGAGTGGACTTACCCGGAGCGCCGGGACCGGACGCGCCGAGTACAGTACAGAATGGTGCGGTCTTCACCTACATTGGCAGCGAAAACATCTATCAGCCGAATGTCCTGCTTCCCATTGAAAGCCCCCGGCAGCAAGCGGGCCCGTCGCAACTCGCGGACTTTAACCGGCAGGCCTCGGGCATTGTGCAGGACCGCGTCGACCTGCCTGGGCATGTACGCGTGACGGCCGGCGGGCGCTATGCATCGGTCAGCGATTTCAATTATGTGGGCACTAAATCCACATGGCTTCCGCAGTATTCCGCTACTTACTCGCCAGTGTCCGAATTAACTATCTACGGCAACTACAGCGTGATGCTTTCGCTGGGACCGCAGGCCCCCTTCTGGGCGGAGAATGGCAGCAAGTATCTTGCGCCGTTCTTCACGCGCCAGGCAGAGGTAGGAGCGAAGTTCGAACCGGGGCAGCGCATTCTGCTTACGACGGCGTTGTTTCGCATGCGCGCGCCTTTCTTCTACCCCAAGGTCGATCCTGCAGATGAAACCGGTGCCAGCCTGATCTTTCTTGGCGAAGGCCATGAGACGCATGATGGCGCTGAGATAAGCGCGCAGGGAAAAGCTACAAACTGGCTAAGGGTTTCGGCGACGGCAGCAGCCATTCGCGCGACGTCGAACGATACAGGCACGGCGGCATTTGACGACAAACAGGTTATCGATGTGCCTCGGGTCAAAACGGCTGTGTTTGCAGATATTGCCCTGCCGCACATCACCCGGTTGAGGTGGACTGGATTCGACTTCGCAGACCTTCACTTATTGCCAGGCTGGGGTTACACCGGCCGCAAAGAGGCTACGCGTGACGATGCAGTTAGTGTGGCGAGTTACAACTTGTTTAACCTGGGCGCTCGCTATACCCCGGGTGGGGAGCAGGGCCGCGTGACCTTCCATCTCTATGCGGACAACGTGCTGAACAAGCGTTATTGGAAGGATACGGGAGCAAGCTATGGAGACACATTCATCCATCTCGGCGCTCCGGCAACAGTAAGGCTCTCGGCTAGTTACAGGTTTTGACATAAATGTGACGGATAGCTGAAAGAGAAGGCCTCCTGCTGGCGCAATCCGCTATAGTGAGGATTCGGAAACAATATGATGGGGGCCTTTGAATAATGCGAAATCGTGGTTCGAAATGGATAATGGCAGCCGGTCTGATGAGCGGCCTGGTATGCCTTGGAGCTTCACAGGGATATGCTCTGGGTGACGACAAGAAGCCGGAAAAGCCCGCGGAACCGGCATCGATCCCGACCGTTCAGGCGGATTCGACGACTGAAGGTACGGTTACCGTGAATGGCCAGGCGATAGCGTATAAGGCCGTGGCAGGAACGCTCACCGTAGGGGCTACGAACGCGCAGGATGCGTTGCTGGGCCTCGATGGCAAACTGCTGGCCGACTCGGGTGAGAAATCGCCTGACAAAGTGGAGGACGCTGCACCGACCGCGCGCATCTTTTACACGGCCTACTTCAAGAAGTCGGCAGGAGAAATTCGTCCGATCACATTTCTGTACAACGGTGGACCCGGCTCTTCGACGATGTGGTTGCACATGGGTTCGTTTGGCCCACGCCGGGTAGTGACGACGGACACAGTGCACGAGGCGGCCGCACCTTACAAGATTGTCAGCAACGAATACAGCCTGCTGGATGTGAGCGACCTGGTCTTCATCGACGCGCCAGGGACAGGGTTCAGCCGGATCTTTGGGCACGGCAAGGAAGAGGCGTTCTGGGGACTGGATGCGGATGCGCATGCCTTCGAGCGCTTCATTCGGCGATTCCTGACCAAGTACGAGCGTTGGAATTCGCCGAAGTATCTGTTTGGGGAGAGTTACGGAACTCCGCGCAGCGCGGTGCTGAGCGCAGATCTGCAGAATGTCGATCTAAATGGCATCATCTTACTGTCGGCCATTCTGAGCTTTGACAACAGCGTGGATGGACCAACGGCCAATCCTGGCGTGGATCAGGCCTATGCGCTGGCGCTGCCCACATTCGCCGCCAGCGCTTGGTATCACAAGAAAACCTCCAATGCACCTGCGGCTCTGGAGCCATTTCTTACTGAAGTCGAAGCCTACGCACTGGGCGAGTATATGTCTGCCTTGCTGCAAGGCTCTGAGCTGCCGGAGGCACGCAAACAGGCAGTGGCGGCCAAGCTGCATGACTACACCGGGCTTCCTGTGGCCTATCTGCTGAAGAGCAACCTGCGTGTGACCGGCGGCGCGTTCTCAAAGATGCTGCAGGAGTCGGAGGGAATCACCACCGGGCGGCTGGATACGCGCTATCAGGGACCGGATTACGATCCGCTGAGTTCCGACGCAGACTATGATCCGCAGAGCAATGCTATTTCTTCGGCGTATACGACGGCAATCAATCAATACATGCGCGCCGAGCTGAAGTTTGGAGAGAACTGGACCTACAAGCCGAGCGCGTATGGTGAGCCGGGATTTCGCTGGCCGTTTCGCTACGGCGAGGGTGGGCCAAATGTGATGCCCGATCTGGCGCGAACCATGAAGGCCAATCCGAAGACGAAGATTTTGCTGGCGGGTGGTTATTACGATCTGGCTACGCCGTATTTCGAAGGCAAGTACGAGATGCATCACCTGCCGATTCCGCAGGCGTTACAGGCAAACATCAGCTACCACTACTACCAGGCCGGACACATGATCTACGTGAATGATGGAATTCTGAAACAGTTCCATGACGATGTAGCGGCGTTTATCAAGGGGACGGAAGCAGCTAAATAGTGGATCGAGCTAGGAAAGACAAAGGGACGGGCTCCGGCTCGTCCCTTTTGCAATTAGCGAGGAACCCACATTTCTTCTAGACGATGGTCTGTTGGACTACGTTGATCAGCGGCTCGCCGTTGAGGATGCGCTGGACCTGGTCGGCGACGATACGCATAGCTCGTGGACTGAACTGCGGTGTCGACCCGGCGACGTGTGGGGTGATGAGCAGGTTGGGGCATTTCCAAAGTGGATGGCCGGAGGGAAGAGGTTCAGGATCGGTCACATCGAGAGCGGCTCGGATATGCCCTGAGTTCAGTGCTTCGACCAGCGCATCCGTCTGAACAATGGGACCCCGCGCAGCGTTGACCAGCAGAGCTCCCTGCTGCATTAGGGCGAGTTGTCGGGCGCCGATGAGTCCATGCGATTCCGGCGTGTGCGGCAGGATAAGAACGACAATTTCGGCATTGGGCAGCAGTTGGTCGAGAGCCGCGACGGGTTGCACCTCGGGCGAGGTGCGGGCGCTGCGGGCGACGCGCGTGATATCGACGCCGAAGGGCGCGAGGTATCTTTCGATGGTCTTGCCAATGTCTCCATAGCCTACGATCAACACCTTCTTGCCGCTTAGCTCTTCCTGCAGTATTGGCGGGAATTGCGGTCGCGGATCGTTGTGGATTGCGGCGTAGTCCTTGCTCACCTGGGAGCGTTTGCTCCAGTCGCCCGTGTGCTGCATGTCTCGGTAAAAAGGCAGATATTTGAGCGTGGAGAGGATTGCGGCGAGAGTCCACTCGGCGGTCGAGATACTGTGCGCGCCCTGCGCATTGGTGACGGTGACTGAAGGGCCCACCAGGTCCGTGAGCCATTCCGTGCCTGCCATCATGGAGAGCGCGACGGTGACGCCCTTGAGATGAGGCCAGACCTGCTGCCCAAGAGGCGGCGATGGCGGCGCGATCCAGACATCGATCGCGATAGGCTGCTCGGGCGACTTGGGAATAGGAATCAACTCGATCCCAGAAGGAAAGAGCTGAAGCAGCTCAGTGGGTAGTTTTGCTGGGTAGCCGACTCGTAGCATGTGTAATTCTCAGATCCTCAAGCTCATGCTACAGGGGTCTGCTCAAATCTTGTTGTGGAAGAGTTTGGCGTTGATGTCTGGCCAGAATTCTTTAGCCAGGTTAGAGAGACCATCCACGCCGACCTGTAGAGCCCATCGCTGGCCGGTCTTGGTCCACGTACGGTCGGCGCCTGGGTAATAAAAATTAGAGATACCTGAGGCTGCGCCATTGCCCACAATTTCAGCGAAATTGGGCGTCGGACGGCCCGAGTCGCTGCGAGTAATGACCAGACGAGAAACGGAATAGACGGTACGCTTGACAAAGCCGCCGTGCCCAAGCGTGTAGTACCGGGGGTCTTCGCGAGCGGCGACCGGCAGCAGAAACTCGGTCATGAAATTACCGTCGATGGTGTCGGCCAAGCCGTGCCAATAGTAGCGTCCATAGCCGACAGCGCCATGTCCAAATTCTGGTTCGGATTTGTGCCAGTCTGATACTCCGGCAATTATCCCCACCTCGATGAAGCCCGAGTAATCGAATGTGTCGTCGAGGACAAGTTTGAACTTCTCTTTCGGCGACATAGCCGGGAGCTTGACGTCCGCAGAAACCGAACGGAAGTTGGGAACGATGTAGAGAATACGCTTGGTCTGCTGGGGAGAGCTGGCCTGCGGATCTTGAGACGCCGGAGTAGCCGTAGTTTGCGGTTGCGGAGCTTCAGGCAAGGCCGACTCGCTGGAGTCTGGCTTGGCTGGGGAAAAACTCGCGTTCAGAGTGGAGGACATTACTGGATCAGTGGGCGGATTTGCATCCGGGACTGAGGTCGTCGCGGCGACTGCGAACGAACTGGAGAGCAGAAGGGCGGGCAGGATGAATCCGGGGCCGAATCGCGTGGACAAGAAGACGCTCCTTTACGAAGAAATAAACGAAGTAGCCATTTGACGCTTTTGAACGGCAATAGGTGGCGAAAACTTGCAATTGCTGTTCCAGCCAGAGAGACGCCATCTGATCTAATCGGAAACGAGAGCCGCTCACGGATATGCAACTATCACAACGCAAGACATGGTCGCAGGAAGCGCTGGCGGCGAAGCTGCACCTAACCGGCGCGAATGAAGGCCGCTTCTTCACCTTTGAGAAGCGCGCGATGCTCCTGCTGGCATTGAAGACCGCGATGGCTGCCGGCATCTGCTACTGGCTGGCCCGGCTCGCCGGCCTGCAGGACGGGTATTGGGGGTCGATCAGCGCGATTATTGTCCTGCAGTCGAACGTCGGCTCGACGGTAACTGCTTCGCGTGACCGGCTGATCGGTACGTTGATCGGGGCAGGCTTTGGGGCTGCGTTTTCACTACTTGGCGAGGGGTTATGGGCTTATCTGCTGGCGGTAATCACAGCCATGGTCACTTGCAGTCTGCTGGGGCTAAAGAATAGTTCCCGGCTGGCGGCGGTAACCGTCACGATTCTCATGCTGGTGCACAGGACTGGGTCGAACTGGACTCTGCCGCTCCATCGCGTGCTTGAGGTGCTGTTGGGAATTGTGGTAGCACTGGCCATTTCGGCTCTCGTTCTGCCAAGCCGGGCGCGTCTGCGTCTGCGCGACGGTCTCGCACAGGAATATTTACGGCTTGGTGCGCTTTTTGAAGCTGTAATGGCAGGGTTTCGCGGAAAGCCATCCGATCAGCTGGAGCAGTTCTGGAAGGACGTAGAGGCCGCCATTGAAGCCAACGGACAATTGCTGGATGCTGCGCGGAATGAGCCCGCGAGTGGGCCGGCATCGCTGGAGGGTCTGTCGCTGCTGCATCAGACGGGGCGTGAGTTGGCAGACTCGCTACGGGCACTGGAACTGGCAGTAGACGGCAGCGACAGCGACGGTTACGCAACCCATCTGGAGCCGGAGTTGGGCAAGCTGGTCAACGATATTCATCGCGGATTTCAGTATCTGGCCGGGTGCATTCATCACTGGAAGTTCGACGTGGCTCCCGTAGATCTTTCACTGGAAGCAGACGTGGCCGCGCTGGAGGCGAAGATGGCGGCGATCCGGCCAACAGGGCTCGAGTTTCCCCAGGAAGAGATTCTGCGCGCCTATGCCGTGCAGTTGCATTTGAAGCAACTGGCCCGACTGCTGAAGTCATCGCGGATAGAGACGAGCGAAGCTGCGAGCGAGGCTAGCTGAGAGAATCGGGCGGACTCTGGCGAATGGACAGGCGATTTACCCGGAAGGTCGCCCGTACACTTCGCTAGTAAAATTCTTCTTGACTATAACAACTTGGTTATATAACGTTTTGATTATGCATAGGAGATCTTCGCACTATGCCTGACCTTGACACTGCCTTCAATGCTCTAGCCGACCCGACGCGCCGGGCGATCCTTGCCCGTCTCGCGTTGGGCGAGGCAACGGTGATGGAGCTGGTGGAGCCTTTCGAAGTGACACAGCCGGCGATCTCGCGGCACCTCAAGGTGCTGGAGGTAGCGGGGCTGATTGTCCGTAGAGCGGAGGGGACGAAGCGTCCCTGTCGGCTGTCGAAGGCCGGGCTGGAGGCGATCGATCAATGGCTGGGAATGTTGCGGGAAGCTTTGGCGAGAAACTACGACCGGCTGGACGCGGTTCTCGCCCAAATAAATCAAGAACAGATGAATCCAGAAAAAGGAGAGACCCGATGAGCAAGATGACGCTGAAAACGGAAGGAGATCTATATGTGGTGGTGACCAGGCGCTTTGCCGCTCCACCGGAGGCGGTGTACCGGGCCCACACGGAGCCGAAACTGATCGAGAGATGGATGCTGGGGCCAGAGGGTTGGACGATGCCGGTTTGCATCAATGAGGCGCGGCCTGGGGGAAGAATTCGGTACGAGTGGTCGAACGGCAAAGGTGGAGGGTTTTACCTTACAGGCGAGTTCCTCGAGTTGGAGCCATACAGCAGGATCGTTCATGTGGAACGGATGCACCTGCCCGACCCGACGCCCGACAACCATGTCGAGACACGGTTCGAAGCCGATGGAACCGGAACTCTCATGACGATGCGCATGACTTTGCCCGATGTCGAAACCCGGTCCCAGATGTTGGCGACAGGCATGGAGCATGGCATGGAAGCCAGCTACGTCCGGTTGGAGAGCGTGGTTGAGCCTGAACTGGCCGGATCGCAACGGCGCTCACAATAGCCCACGCTGGTGGTGGAACCTAGGCGATGCTGAAGAGCCCCATATCTCTATGCAGAGACACGGAGAGATATGGGGCTTTCCTCGCTAAACACGGCCGATCGGGTTATCCCAGGAAGGTTTTCAAAGCGTCGACGCAGGCTTCTATCTCTTCGACCGAGATAGCGTAGCCGAAGCGCAGATGACCTTCGCCCTGGGCTCCGAAGACCGAACCAGGGATGGTAGCGATGTGGGCCTTCTCCAGGAGAATCTCGGCTGCGGTGCGGCTGTTCTTGTGGATCTTCTCCACGTTGGGAAAAGCGTAGAAGGCGCCAGCGGGCAGTTCGCAGTCGAGACCCACAGAGTTGAGGCCAGCAACGAGCAGGTCGCGACGCTTGCGGTACTCTTCCAGTCGATCGGCGATTTCTGAATCAGGCGTGTGAAGAGCCTGAAGCATAGCGTGTTGAACGAAGGTCGGAACGCCATTCGTGGAGTAGAGAACGATCTTGCGCAGCGCAGTCATGAAGGGCTCCGGCGCCACAGCGTATCCACCGCGCCAACCAGTCATGCCGTAGCTCTTGGAAAAGGTGAAGCAGGTGATGGTGCGCTCAGCCATGCCGGGCAGCGAGGCGATGGAGAAATGCTTACCGTCATAGACCAGATCTTCGTAGGCTTCGTCGGCAACGACGATGAGGTCGCGCTCAATCGCGAAAGCCGCGACTTCCTCTGCTTCAGCGCGGGTAAATACTACGCCGCTGGGGTTTTGCGGAGTGTTGTAGTAGATGCAGCGAGTATTAGGGGTTGAGAACTGCGCGAGCGTGTTGGCAATACCATTTCGGCGAGCCGTGCTCGTAGGCACAAGCAGAGGCCTGGCCTGCGCGCCGCGGATCAGGTCGCCGATCGGCGTCCAGTAGGGCGAGAAGAGGAGCGCGTCGTCGCCGGGATCAAGAACGCTCTGGAACGCTCCGTAAAGAGCCTGCGAACCACCGACGGTGACGATGACATTGTTTGGCGTGGCCAGGATATTGTTCTTTACGATGAGCTTTGCCGCGAGGGCCAGGCGGAGCGTGGCGATACCGGAGGAGGCCGCGTAGTGGGTGTGGTTTTCAATCAGGGCCCGCATCGCCGCGTACTTGATGGGCTCGGGGGTTTCGAAGTACGGCTCGCCCCCATGAAGCAGATGGACCGTTTGCCCGGCGGAGCGAAGGGCCATGACCTTGTTGCGAATCTGCACGATATCGGAGAAGCCTACTTCATCGAGGCGCTTGGCGACGCGCAGGCCGCTTGTTTTGGTGGTCATATGAGTTCTTCCCTTCGAAAAATGAATGATAGGTAATTTTCAGGATAGCTGATGTTGTCGCCGAACTGAGTCAGGGCAATCACATGAATGCGCAGGAATCGGGAACAAGGTCCACCCGGGCCCATTCATTCCCAGCCTCTTGCCGCCCTTGCGCGGAATTACCCCTGACCTGCCTATAGTGGAGAGGAACTGGGAGCCCGGCACACCCGCAGCATTCTCCCGTTCCGCCGCGGATTGGCATGAATTCGCAGCAAAAAAGTGCGCAAAGGTGTCAAAAAACGGCCCTAATGTGCACTTTTGAGCACCGAAAGAATGCCGTATGTCGTTCATTCATTTGGAGATAAATCAAGAAAAATAGCCCCCCCGGGCGTTCTGCCCCTTTTGTTCGCCTTTTGGCAGTCGAGGCCGCATTTTCAGCTCCTGCGATTGCCTTGGAACTGAGTCGCGATTTTGTGGGACTTCGCATTCGCTCCTTCAACCCGGTTCGTCCTTACACCGCCAGCAGGTTGGTGTAGACGGCCATGCCGGCTACGGCGTCGACCTTCATTGCAGCCAACGCGTCGATTTCCTCCTGTGCACGAATGCCGCCGGCTACGATGAGTTGGCGATGAGTGAGGCCGCGAAGACGCGCAGCTATTTCGATGGGAAAGCCCTGCATCAGTCCTTCGCCGTCAATGTGGGTATAGAGGAAGGCCGCGGCATAGGGTTCGAGGACGGGGATGGCGTTTTCGGGGGTGAGTGCGACCTGTGCTTTCCAGCCTTTGATCGCGATTTTGCCGCTGCGTGAGTCGACGCCGGCCACGATGCGCTCCGCACCTATCGATCTTTCAAGTTCCTCGGCAAACGCAACATTGACGCTGCCGATTCCCTCTTCTTCCGTGAAGAGAGAGCTGCCAACGATGACACGCCGGGCTCCGGCGTCAAGGACGGTCTGGGCGCGATAAATGGTGCTGATGCCGCCGCCGACCTGGCAGGGGAGACGCTTGCAGATCTGCTCGACGAGGGTGGCGTTATCGCCTTGGCGCATGGCGGCGTCTAGGTCGATGAGCTGGATTAACGGATAGCGAGAAAAGCGCTCGATCCAGTAGTTGAAGTCGTCGAAGGCAAGATGGAGCTTTTCACCCTGCACCAGCTGGACAATGCGGCCGCCCATCAAATCAATCGAAGGAATCAGCATGGAAGCCTCACTGGAATACCTTGTTGCGCGAGCGATTCTTTGAGTGAACGGGCGCTGGAAACGCCGAAATGGAAGATGCTGGCGGCAAGGGCGGCGTCGGCCTTCCCTGCTCCGAAGACTTCGGCAAAGTGAGTTACGGTGCCGGCTCCTCCCGATGCGATCACCGGGATGCGGACGGCAGCACTGACGGCTGCGGTGAGTTCGCAGTCAAATCCGTTTCTCGTCCCATCAGAGTCCATGGAGGTAAGGAGTATTTCCCCCGCGCCTCGGGACTCGGCCTCCTGCGCCCATTCGACGGCGGTGCGGCCTGTGTCCTTGCGGCCCCCGTGGACGAAGACTTTCGCATCGCGGACGGGATCGGCGGAATTTGGATCGCGCCTGGCGTCGATAGCTACGATGACCGCCTGGGCACCGAAGCTCATGCCGATCTGGCCGATGAGTTCCGGGTCAGCAAGGGCGGCGGAGTTGATGCTGACCTTGTCGGCCCCGGCTTCGAAAACGGCTTCCGCCTCGGCTGCGGTCCGGATGCCCCCGCCGACTGTAAAGGGGACGAATAGCGACTGCGCGGTACGGCGGACCGTATCCAGCAGCGTTGCGCGACCCTCGTGGGTAGCGGTGATGTCGAGGAGGACAATCTCGTCGGCGCCCTCTTGCGCGTGGCGATGAGCGAGCGCGGCGGGGTCGCCCGCATCGATGAGGTCAACGAACTGGACTCCCTTGACAACGCGGCCGTCGCGTACGTCAAGGCAGGCTATGATGCGGCGAGTCAGCATTATGCGAGCTCCAGAAAATTGCGGAGGATTTTCAGGCCGATTTCGCCCGATTTTTCCGGGTGGAACTGTACGCCGAAGACGTTTCCGCGCTCGACAGCTGCGGCAAAGGGTTCGATGTAGCGCGCGACTGCTACTGTTCCGCTGGAGAGCGGAGCTTTGTAGGCATGGGTGAAGTAGACATAGGAACCTTTTTCGACTCCTGCGAGAAGGCTCGAAGAGGGATTGACGGAGAGGGAGTTCCAGCCTACGTGGGGGACTTTTTCATAGCCGTCAGGGAAACGGTCGCACTGCCACGGGAGATAACCAAGGCCCGGCTGATTAGGGGCTTCGGTGCTGCCCTTGTAGAGCCACTGCATACCGACGCAGATGCCGAGGAATGGCGTGCCTCGATCGATAGCGGCTTTGATCGCAGGGGTCAGGCTGGTTTCGTCGAGACGGCGTGTGGCGGCGAAATGGCCTACGCCGGGGAGGATGATGCGCTCGGCTTGCTCCAGCGGCTCCGGGCCATCGGTGACTGTGACCTCCGCGCCGAGGTGACGTAGGGCTTTCACTACCGAGGTAAGGTTGCCGGCTTTGTAGTCGATCACTGTGACGTTCATGTGAGTTGTACCATGAGGGCTGCGTAGCCGATCCAGAGAAAGAGTTCGACCAGCGCACAAACAGCGAGCGCCACGCGCTTCCATCGCGAGCCGAACATGAGAAGAAACAATGACAACAGCGCTAAGATCACTCCGCCGAATATCCAAAAGGACAGCTCGTCGTAGCCACGCGTGGCACGAAGGTGCGGCGAGCGCGCGCCTGCCAACGGAAGGGCGACAGCATCCGCAATTAGCAGACACCAGCCTGCTTTGAAGAGATTTTGGCGCCAACGGGCAATACCATTCATAGCAGCCCCTTGGTGCTGGGCAGCATTTCGGCCAGCTGTGTGTCGCGCGAGCAAGCTACGCGCAGGGCCCGGGCGAAAGCTTTGAAGATGGCTTCAATCTTGTGGTGGCTGCTGCGGCCATACATCGTTTTGACATGAACGTTGGCGAGGGCCCCGCGGGCGAAGCCTTCGAAGAAGTCTGTGACTAGTTCGGACTGCAGGTCGCCTACGAGCCTTGTGCGGACTTTGGTGTCGACGGCGTAGGCGGTGCGCCCACTGAGATCGATGGCGGCGATGGCGAGGGTCTCATCCATGGGCATGATGAAGTAGCCTGCGCGGTTGATGCCGCGCTTGTCACCAATGGCGCGGGCGACAGCTTCTCCGAGGGCAATGCCTACGTCTTCGACGGTGTGATGCTGATCGACGCCGAGATCGCCACGGCAGGTCAGATCGAGGTCGAAGCCTCCGTGACGTGTGAAGAGCTCAAGCATGTGATCGAAGAAGCGAATGCCGGTGGAGACTTTGTATTGGCCCTTCCCTTCTATGGTCAGATGCAGTTCAATATTGGTCTCAGTGGTGTGACGGATGATTTCGGCGCTGCGAAGAATAGTCATTGGCTGACTCCGGCGGGCTGGCGTTGCTTTGTTGCCATGAATGCCTCGATGGCTGCGAGCGCTTGCTGCATCTGGTCGCGCGTGCCGATGGTGATGCGGACACAGCCGTCGCAGCCCGGGTCGGCAGAGCGATCGCGAACGAGGATTCCCTGCTCGCGCATGGCCTGCACGAATTGCTTGTGTGACGAACCGATGTTCACGAGAACGAAGTTGGCTTCGGTGGGCCAGTATTGCAGGCCTGTCTGAGCCAGTCCGGCGAGAAATTCGGCGCGGGCTTGCTTGACCTGACTAACGTACCAATCAAGATAGCTTTGATCGTTCAAGGCGGCTGTAAGTGCCGCGAGAGCGACGGAATTGACGCTGTACGGAGACAGGACGCGGCGAACCCAGCGCAGCAGCGGTTCGGGGCCGGCGAGGAGGCCGATACGCAGGCTGGCGAGACCGTAGGCCTTTGAAAAAGTGCGCGCGACGATGAGGTTTGGAACCTTGCCGATCAGATCAATCACTGTCTGTCCGTAGAAGTGGAAATAGGCTTCGTCTACGAGGATCATTGCGCCAGGAGCGGCTTTGGCGATGGCGAGAATCTGCTCGCGTGTGGCAACGCCCCCGGTGGGGCTATTGGGGTTGGCGATGGCGATGAGTTTGGTTCGCGCACCGATCGCGGCGAGAAGGGATTCGAAGGGAAATTGGAAGTCGCTGCCGGCCTGGATTTTACGCAGGGTGGCGTCGGTGGCCGAGGCGTAGATCTCGTACATGGTGTAGGTGGGGACCGGAAGGAGCAACTCGTCGCCTGTATCGAGGAACGCCTGGCAGAGGACATGGATAGCCTCATCGACTCCGTTGGTGAGGATTACCTCCTCTGGCGGCAGGCCCAGTTTAGTGGCCACGAGTGCCTCGACGGGCTCTCGCTCGGGATAGCGGGTGAGATCGGCGGCAGTGATGCTCTCGATCGCTGATTTGACTGCAAGAGAACAGGCGAGAGTGTTCTCGTTGAAGTCGAGGCGGAGGCGGTCGCGGTGCCCGAGGGGTGGGTGATACTCCGGCATAGCGGCTACGCGGGCGCGGGGTTTGATTTCGCGATTTGTGAGGGGCATTGGGTTCCTCAAAGATCTGCCTCGTACTGGTCTGGCATTTGTGGATTCCGGTCCAGTCTTCTTACTGGTTGCTGATTCTTGTTCTTATGGCTTCCGCGTGGCCGGTCAGGCCTTCGGCTTCGGCCAAGTGGATAGCGTATGGACCCAACTTCGCGAGGCCCTCGGCGCTGTACTGCTGCACGGTGATGAGCTTGACGAAGTCGTTAACGCTTAGACCGCCACGCACGGCGGCCATGCCGCCAGTGGGCAAGGTGTGGTTGGGGCCGGAGATGTAGTCACCCATCGGTTGCGGCGAATGCTGGCCGATGAAGACACTGCCCGCGTTCTGAACCCAGTCGAGATCGACTTCCGAATCGACGGTCAGATGCTCGGGGGCAAGGCGGTTGGTGATTGCGCGGGCCTCTTCCGGAGTAGCGGTGAGGAAGACGTAACCGTTGTTGGCGAGGGCTTGTTTTGCGACTGGGTTTTGGCGGCTGCGCTGTTTGGTTTCGGCAATGACTTCGCCAGCCAGAGACTCTTTAGTTGTGACGAAGATGGCGAGCGCTTCGGGATCGTGTTCAGCCTGGGCGACGAGGTCTGAGGCGATAGATGCAGCGTCGCCGAGATCACTGATGACAACGATTTCTGTCGGTCCGGCAAGCATGTCGATAGCACATTCAAAGGCCACTTCACGCTTGGCTGCGGTGACATAGAGATTGCCAGGGCCGACGATCTTGGCGACTCGCGCGATGGATTCAGTGCCATAGGCGAGAGCAGCAATAGCGTGTGCTCCGCCGAGGCGGTAAAATTCGCTGACGCCCAGCAGGTGGGCAGTAGCCAGCGTCTCCGGTGCAGGGCGGGGCGAGGTTACGACGATGCGGCGAACACCGGCGACCTGCGCAGGAATGACCGTCATCAGCATGGTGGAGGGGAGCGGGTGACGACCCCCTGGGACGTAACATCCAGCCGATTCGAGAGGACGGACGATCTGGCCTGTGGTGAGACCTCCGCCTTTGGGAAACTTCGGCTTGAAGTTCCAGGATTGAGGAAGCTGCCGCTTGGCGAAGGCACGGATGTTGGCTGCGGCGGTTTCGAGGGCTTCTTTGAGGCTGGGTTCGAGACTCTGCCAGGCAGCAGCCGTTTCTTCATCGGTTACGCGAAGGCTCTGGCCTTTTTCGAGGCTGTCGAATTTGCCCGCGTAACTTTGAAGAGCAGCATCGCCTCGCTGCCGTACTTCGCGGAGTATCCTGCGAACCATGGGCAGAACTGTGTCGAAGGAAGAGCCGCCCCTTCGCTCCAGTTGCGACAGGAGGGCTTCGGCTTTTTTGTTGCTACGGCCTGTGACTCTTATAAGTCGCATTCGGGCGATCCTGGTGGTGAGTAAGTTTGATTTGTCCGTCCCGTCGTTGTCACAGAGTATGACAACGACGGGCACCCAGACGTTCTCAATCGAAGAAAGAACTACAGCACTACTTTGTTCAGCGGGTATTCGACTATTCCGGTAGCTCCAGCTGCTTTGAGCCGCGGGATTACTTCGCGGACACTGGTTTCTTCCAGGATCGTGTTGACGGCGACGTAAGCAGGATTGCTCAATTCGGATATTGTTGGCGAGTTAAGCGCGGGCAGCACTTCGAGGATTTTTTGCAGATGTTGACGCTGGACGTTGAGCATGAGACCCACCTGGGCCTGGGCGTCGATGGCAGCGCGCAACATGAGTGCAATGGACTCGATTTTATGGCGCTTCCACGGGTCATTGGCTGCGGCCTGGCTGGCAATGAGGTGCGTTTCGCTTTCCATGACGGTGTCGATGATTGTGAGACGGTTAGCCTTGAGTGAGCTGCCTGTCTCGGTCACTTCGACAATGGCGTCGGCTAGCATAGGCGGCTTCACTTCCGTCGCTCCCCAGCTGAACTCGACTTTGACATTGACGCCTTTGTTGGCGAAGTAGCTCTTGGTAACTCCGACCAGTTCGGTGGCGATGGTCTTGCCTTCGAGATCTTCAGCCTTTTCGAAGCCGCTGCCCTCGGGAACAGCCAGCACCCAGCGGACTTTGCGGCGGCTCTGCTTGGCGTAGGTGAGCGAGGTGATGCTGGTGACGTTAAGGCCGCTTTCAACGACCCAGTCGATGCCCGTCAGACCTGCATCGAGGACGCCGTGATCGACGTAGCGGGCCATCTCCTGCGCGCGGATCAACATGCACTCGATCTCTTTGTCGTCGATGGACGGGAAGTAGGAGCGGCCGTCGGCGTAGATGTTCCAGCCGGCGCGCTTGAAAAGAGCGAGAGTTGCTTCCTGCAGGCTGCCTTTGGGAAGACCGAGACGAATCTTATTTGCCACTTTGGGCCTCTTCTTTAACTGTTTTTTGAATTGGGATTTGCTTGGTGAAGCAGGAGACTGTGCCTTCGTGGCAGACAAGGCCATCGCCTTCAACCACTACTTTGAAGACCAGAGTATCGTTGTCGCAGTCGGTAGCCGCGGAGACAACGCGGAGGCGGTTGCCGCTGGTTTCGCCCTTCATCCAGAGCTTCTGCCGAGTGCGGCTCCAGAAGGTGACGAAGCCTGATTCCAGAGTCTTGGCATAGCTGATGGGGTTGAGGAAGCCGAGCATGAGGATTTCGCCGGTGGCGTTGTCCTGGACTACTCCGGGGACCAGGCCGTCCATTTTGTCAAAGTCAATTTCGGGGTTACTAGCAAGGAATTCGGTCGTCATTTTGGGTGCTCTCAATTGAAGTTTGATTTGGCCGGTTTGACTCGTCAGCAGAAGCAAAAAACCCGCTGGCGTCTGTCGCCGGCGGGCTGTTGTCAATCCTGCTGTTGAATCTCGCCTGTTAGCTCAGGCCACAGCAGTCCGCCGACATGTTCGTCACATGATGATGGTGATGACGATGATGAAGGTGGAGCTGCATCTCACAAATAACCCTAAGCAAGACGTGTCGATTTGTCAAACACCGTGCTGTGAATTTTGTTGCGGATGAAGGCTGGCCTTTCATCGAGTGCCTGGCAGAGAATGGCGTTATGCGATTGCGAATTCGGGCTCACATGTGGATGGCGACGCTGATATTGGTGTCAGCATCGGTCCTTATCTCGAACGCGGATACCAGACCCTGCTGATCGTGTGGACATCAATCGCGCCAGCGTTGCGGAGTTGATGCGGGTGCCTGGGATGACCTACAGTTGGGCGGCTCGGATTGTCCGCTTCCGCCCGTACCGGACAAAGCTCGACCTGTTGCAGGAAAATGTGGTCCCGCCTGAGGTCTATCGCCGCATTCGCGATGGGATTATTGCGCACCATATCGAAAAGTAAGAAACGCTCTCACGCAGTATCCCGACTCTCAACATCGAGACCGGGATACTGCGTCAGAACTATTTTTCAGCGATTACGGATTAGGTTATAACTTCTTCCTCTGGCGGACAGCCCTCAGGCCTTGACCTGGGCTTGATGCGGGCCAGAAGGCTGCTGAGAATGACATACAGGACCGGAATGAAGACCAAATTCAGTATGGTGGAGAACAACATACCGCCGACGATCGTTGTGCCGACTGAGCGCCGCCCCAGCGCGCCGGCACCGGTGGCAAACGCAAGGGGCAGTACGCCGAGGATGAATGCGATTGAGGTCATCAGAATCGGCCGCAGCCGCAACTCAGCCGCTTCGATCGCGGCATCGACAATAGAACGGCCTTTTTTCCTGAGTTGCTCGGCGAATTCGACGATCAGAATAGCGTTCTTCGCAGAGAGTCCGATCAGCAAGACCAGACCGATCTGCACGTAGACATCGTCCGTCAAGCCTCGGGAAGCGATAGCAGCGAGAGCGCCCAGTATCGCCATCGGAACGGCCAGGAGAATGATGAAGGGCAGAGCAAAGCTTTCGTACTGCGCCGAGAGCGTGAGGTAGACCACCAGGATTCCCAGTCCGAATATGATGATCGCCTTGCCGCCCGACTCAATCTCTTCGAGAGACAGGCCCGTCCATTCGAACGACATACCCTGAATCATGGTCTTCTTCGCCAGCTCTTCCATTGCGGACAGGGACTCTCCGGAGCCTACGCCCGGCTGAGGCTGTCCGTCGATTTCGGCCGATCGGAATAGATTGTAGTGGTTAATGACCTGCGGTCCCGACGACTCCTCAACTTTCACCAGATTGTCGAGAGAAATCATCTGTCCCGTGCCAGTGCGTACGTAGAATTTCTTTAGATCCGACGCCTGCATTCGGTCGTTCTGATCCGCCTGGACGTAGACGCGATATGAGCGATTGTTGAAGTCAAAATCGTTCACATACGACGAACCCATATATACACCCAGGGTGGAACTGATCTGATCGAGCGAGACATTCATCGCCTTAGCTTTCTCGCGGTCGATAGACACCAGCATCTGCGGGTCATTGGAGGTGTAGCTGGTGTAGAGATTGGTGATCTTATTTGAACGCGTGCCGGCACCCACGATCTGGTGGGCAACACGGTCGAGGTCGCCAAGAGTGTTGCGTCCGAGATCCTGTAACTCGAAAGTGAACCCGCCATAGGAACCGAGACCCTGAATTGCGGGAGGTTCGCGCAGGACGACGAGTCCACCCGGCACCGTAAAGAGCTTAGGCCCGAGCTTGGCCTGGATCTCCGCGGCCGTGTGGCCCGGTCCTTCTTTCTTACGCAGATCCTGCGACTTTAGCGGCACAAAGATAAGTCCGAAGTTGGAAGCACTGCCGCCGGTAAGGCTGAAACCCATTACGGCGAATGTACCGAAGACATCGTCATCCTGCCGTATCAGCGACGTGGCCCTCGCAGCCACTTCGCTTGTGTATCCGAGGGAAGCGCCCTGTGGAGTCTGCACGATACAGAGCAGGTAATTCTGGTCTTCCGAGGGAACAAAGGATGTGGGCACATTTCGATAGAGATACACTGCTCCGCCAAGCCCCACAAAAAACACCACCAGCAACGCCCAGCGGAAACGAAGGATATGATGCGTAGCCCGCCCGTAGAACTGCGTTGTCGCATTAATCCCGCGATCGAGCCACTTGAATAAGCCACGCTTCTCCTGTTCTCCTCGAAGAATCAATGCGGCGAGCGCGGGGGACAATGTCAAGGCGTTAAACGCAGAGATGGCGATGGCAAAGGCGATGGTGAGAGCAAACTGCCGGTAGAGAATGCCCGATGTTCCGGGAAAGAACGATACGGGAACAAAGACTGCAATGAGCACAAGCGAGGTGGCGATGACGGCACTGGTTACTTCGCGCATCGCGTCTGAAGCAGCCTTGTGAGGGTCGCAGTGTTCGGCAGCGATGTGACGCTGCACATTTTCGATGACGACGATGGCATCGTCGACTACAAGCCCGGTCGCCAGCGTAATTCCGAACATGGTGAGTGAGTTGATGGAGAAACCGAATAACTTGATGAATGCAAAGGTACCGATCAGCGAGACCGGAATGGTGACGGCTGGAATGATCGTCGCCCGCCAATCCATCAGGAAGAGGAAGATAACGATGACGACGATAATGACAGCTTCCCCGAGCGTCTGGACGACCTCGCCGATCGAGTCGCCGACCACCGTCGTAGTGTCGAAGGGAATAACGTACTGCAATCCTGGTGGAAAGGATTTTGAAAGCTGGTCGAGAGCCGCCTTGGCATCGCGATCGACCTGCAGCGCGTTGGCGTTGGTCAGCTGCTGTACGCCGACGCCGATAGCCGGCTTTCCGTTGAATCGCAAGTCCGTCGAGTAAGTTTCGGCCCCCAGTTCGGCCCGGCCCACATCTTTCACTTGCACAATGCCGGTGGGAGTATTTTTTACGATGATATTTTCAAACTCTGACGGATCGGTAAGCCTGCCAACAACACGCACAGCAACCTGGTACGCCTGTTTCGAGTCGGCGGGAGGCTGCCCGATCTGACCTGCAGGAATCTCGACATTCTGCTCGGCCAAGGCAGTCGTTACATCAGAAGCAGTCAAGCCGCGAGCAGCCAGACGAGTCGGATCAAGCCAGATACGCATGGCGTACTTGCGCTCGCCGAAGATCACCACGTCTCCGACGCCTGGAATTCTCTTTAGGGCATCCTTGACGTAGACGTCGACGTAATTGCTGATAAAGAGATTGGAATAGCGATTGTCGGGAGAAATAAATGCCGCAGCGAATACGAAGTTGGAGTTTGCCTTGGTAATCGTAACGCCGGTATTTTTCACTTCCTGGGGTAGACGTCCCTGAGCCGATGCGACGCGATTCTGAACATCCACAGCGGCGATATTCAGATCGTAGCCGGTGCGAAATGTCGTTGTGATCGAACTGGTTCCGTCGTTAGAGCTGCTCGACGAAATATAGCGCATACCCTCGACACCATTGATCTGCTCCTCGAGCGGAATGGTGACTGCGGACTCGACAACCTGCGCGTTGGCGCCGACATAGTTGCTGGTCACAGTCACCTGTGGTGGCGCCAACTGCGGATACAGTGAAATGGGCAGCGTAGGAATACACACCGCGCCGGCGAGAATAATCAGCAGAGCGCAAACCGTTGCGAAAACCGGCCGATGAATGAAGAAATCAACCACAAAACCCTCTCAATTCCGTTGTCCTGCGCACAGATATGCTCAACCGGCTTGACCTGGACGGCTCATCGTTTGTTCATTGTCCAGATTGAGGCACGGCAGGGCTCTTGGCCGGGCCTGCGGGGATCGGCATCACCGGCGCTCCATCCATCAGAAACTGAGTACCAGAGACGATTAGCTGATCGCCGGCTTTCAAGCCATCCAGCACGACATAGTTGTTGCCGGAGGTTCCACCGAGTGTCACCGCACGCTGCCTTGCCTGGAATTTTCCGTTCTGACCTTCGGCGACATAGACGAAGGTCTGGCCGCCCAGCCGCGTGATTGAAAGAACGGGTATAACGGGCTTCGGCACCGACGCCCAGACCACACGCGCCTTTACGAGTTGCGCTGTACGGAGCGTAAGCGCGGTGCTGTGAACTGGCGCCTTCAGCAATATTCCTTGCAGTTGAGTGTCCACCTGAGGGGAAAGGAAGTCGACTTTGGTTGACTCCTGTACCTTGCCATCCCCATCGAGAATTTGAACTGGCATACCGAGATGGACATCTCCGCTGCGCTCAGTCGGCACATAGATGTATGCCTCCAGATCTTTGTTTTCGTCGTCGGTCGTCAGGATGGTCGCAGCGGTGACGTAGTCACCCACGTGGACTGGAACGTCTCCAATGATGCCTTCAAACGGGGCTCGAATGCGATAGTAGCCGAGTTGCTCCTCCGACGACTTGCGCGCAGCCACGGCGGACTCATAATCGGCGCGTGTGTTGTTGAACGACTGCTCAGCCTGATCGAGCGTGTCGCGGCTCGTCACGCCCGCTTCAAATAGCTTGTGCTGGCGATCAATCTCAACCTTGTTGAAATCGAAGAGCGCCTTCTTCTGATTTTCAGTAGCCCGCAGCGAGTCGACTGTTGCCTGTTGCCGTAACGGATCGATCACCATCAGGAGTTGACCGGCCTTCACGTGGTCGCCGGACTTCACCAGAATCTGCGTGAGGTTTCCGTCCACCTGGGGCATGATGGAGACCGATCGCCGCGACTTGATCGTCGAGACGTAGTCGGAGCTTTGTTCCACGGTGGTGAGCGCCACCGTTTGCGTCTGGACCGGCATGGCCTGCACGCCACCGGCCTGAGCCTTAGCCGTCTCTTGCTGCTTGCAGCCTGTTGCCATGATCATGGCGCCTGAAGCGAGAACACTAAAAAGAACTGAACGTGTCAACGATCAACCTCATTTGCAAATTGGGCGCCGTGGGGCGTGTTGGGGACTGAAAAACCTATTCAAACTTGATTTTGAGACCAGCTTGTCTTGCGGCGATCTCAAACAGCAATGCGGAAGAAGCAGCTACTGTGACGTTCTGTAGATGAGGCAAGTGTTCCAACTGTTGCAAGAAATCGTGCTTTGGCCGCTCAAACTGCTGGAAATCGATCAGGGCGAGTTCACCACGATTGCACTAGAACGCAAACGGGCTGAAATTGGTTCCCCTATCGAAGGCGTCGACTCCTTCAACACGTTTGAGCCACCGGACAACAATGTAGGTGATCGGGGTGGCGAGTGTTTCGTACGCAACCTTGAAGCCATAGGAAGACGCGATCATCACCAGCATCTGAGACGGCGTTTGGACGCCCCAGAAAGCGATGAGTATGAGTACGACAGTGTCGACCAGCTGGCCGCTGACCGTTGAGCCGATGGTTCGCGTCCAGAGGAAGCGACCTCCCGTAACCAGTTTTAGCCTGGCCAGCGTGTAACTGTTCACAAATTCGCCCGCCCAATAGGCGATAAGACTGGCAACGGCGAAGCGGGGAACAAGTCCGAAGACAATCGCGAATGCCTGTTGATTGGGCCATCCCGGAGACGGCGGGAGCGCAACAGCGATCTCACCCATGACAGCCAGCAGTCCCATGCCGAAAAAGCCCATCCAGATGGCCCGCCGCGAGGCTGCGTAGCCATAGACCTCAGTGAAAATATCCCCGCAAATATACGTTACGGGGAACAGAAGCTGCGCACCGCTGGCGCGCAAGGGCCCTATCTGGCAGATCTTGGGACCAACCAGGTTGGAAACAAGGAGCACGACGACGAATCCGATCGTGAGCATATCCAGATAGCGAAAACGCGACGTCACCTGATGAGGATAGCTCACCGACAGGCGATCAGAATGACCGTGAGCCTGCCTGAGAAACCTTCTCATCGCCCCTTACGGCTTTCTGGCCAGCGAATCGAATTCGGCGTGTAACGACTTAACCTATTGCAATTGAGAGACTTAGGAGCACGATAGCCTCTCTGGTTAGTCTTTTCCAATTGAAGGATGAGCCTGAAGTGAGCGAAGTTCAGGCGAAGTGGTGAAGGTCCTTTCGGGTTTGATTTTGAGTCAGGTTAGCAGTCGCGACCGTGGCGGAGGGAATGTGGGA
>Ga0182024_10000145_pt1 | contig 159994 bp, 140 predicted proteins | sample P32metaG_FD_120480 | JGI IMG/M metagenome (GOLD analysis project Ga0182024, IMG submission 120480) | Permafrost microbial communities from Stordalen Mire, Sweden - P3-2 metaG (Illumina Assembly) | ecosystem: Environmental > Terrestrial > Soil > Wetlands > Permafrost | place: Sweden: Stordalen...
AGGCCGTGCAGCTGTCGCCGGCTCCGTATCATGCTCTGGTGGGCGGGTCCAACAACCCGAAATACCACCCACAGGGGTCGGTGGAGTCAATAGGATAGCCCTGTAGGTTTGATTGAGTGCGATAGGCCGCGCCCGGACGCGCCGCGAACGACGACCAACGACGGATACACCACACCGGCGGCTGTTCGGGAGAATTTCGCGATCTTTTGATGTAGGCGGATCGGCTGGAATGAAGGCCGGTCCTTCCCACGCAAAAAAAGAAGCGGAACTATCCAGAATTATCATGGAAATCAATGACTTACGTGAGTTTCGCCTTCGGCCCCAATCGACCGAAAACAGGACCGCCGGCGATTTTCAATTTCTCACCGCTTGCCACTGACCCTTATCCCTAAATTTCAAAGAACGAGAGCCGGAGCGCCTTACATGCGGATACAATACCACATATAACTGGGAATGCAACTACATTTTAATGGATCGTGAAATTCGGTTGAGACCTAAAGTCTTTTCCTCGAAATCGAGGCGCAAAAATCACAGGATATGTTTGATGGAAAGGTTGCCCCAATGGCCTTGCAGGTATTCGACGACCAAACGCCGATGGCAGTGGTGGGGCTTGTCCTCGCTGCATAGGAGGCACCCTCCCGCCAAAAGGGAGGGGTCGATCCTCTTTTCAATATGGCGTTCCTGCATCAGGCGCAAAAAGTCACGCTCGTAATCTTCCCAGCGGCCCTTGCTTTTCCTGTAGGCGTCCAGAAGGTCCTGGGTGGGGCAGAGCAGGGGAGCCTGCACGTAGTCAATATGAAGAATCTCCTTGAGAAAATACTGAAGATCGTCGCGTTTGCTGAAGCCCGCCAGTTGAGAAACATTATTAAGCCGGACATCCACAACTCGCTTAACGCCGGCGTCACGAAGCTTTTCAAAAAACTCCGCCGCAGATTTCTTGGTAAAACCGACGGTGAAAACAGGTATACTCTCGGCCATAGCGGCTAGCTGTGCGAAACGGGTTCCGTAGTTTCGTGGTAGGCTATTTTGCAGGCGCGTTGGACGTAAGCCCGGGCAAGCAATTGCTCAGAAGGAACGAACAAGTCCTCGGCAGGGACTCCCTCTTCAGCCATCAGGCGAATTTCGACATCGGCGTGGGATTCTAGGGATCCATCCGCATGGATATGATGAATTTTGGAGGCATCGCGAAGATATCGGCAAACCAGTATGGTCCGATGGCACTCAAGCGGGTCTTTCTCCGCACACATCAGAACCGACCGAAATTTCTGAATGCCCTGCGAGAGACGTGTCAAGCCGGATTGGAATGCAGGCGTATTCGCGATCCGGTCATAGAGAGCAACGCCATCAACGTAACAATCTTGTTCGGATCGGCGAGCACCCAGTTCGTCGCCGAGGAAAAGATAACGAATTCCAACGGTGAGAAGTCCCGCTTGAAGTGATTCGCGGTTGAACTGCGGTAACCTACTGCTGTAAGGGCTGCTGCGGACGTCCACTAAAACTTGAATGCGGTGCGAGCGAAGCAAATCTAGGAAACTCTCCCAGGAGTGATTTGAGTGGCCGATGGTGAACAATTCAGGCTTCATGTCTCGAAGATGGTGGCACAAATCTTATAATGGGCGCGACTAAAATTCGGCGAAAGTTTGGTCAAGCTCAAACAAAAGAAGGTATTTTCAGGATTAGGAATTTGCAACGTCTGCCGGTGATACATTTCTATATTGTCAAATAACATGTGCCGGCGGATGAAAGCGGTGTCCGTAATAGAAAAATCGTGACGTGCGTCAGCATAAGAGAATTGAAGCCTTCGCCGTGTCTTTGGCCAAGGGGCATATTGACTGTCCTCTTTCCAATAGGTGACGGACCAGCCGTGTGGGGCTTTAATGAGGTATAGGCTGGCTGCCGACGAGCCCATACGAGGAATGAAACCAGCCGCTACCGACCGGTCGTCACCGCCGTCATGCCAGATCTTAGCCGGTGTATCCGTAAATGTCGGAAGATACCTGGGTTCTATGCTAGTAATGTACTGCCAAGGTCGGGTTGGGTCGTAATTCCAGTCTTCCGGGTGGTCCAAGTCATTACAGGGTGATTGAAGCGCCACGGCGATTACGTCGAGCGGGCGAAGGGGAGCGCGTCCAGGGCGGCAACAGGTGTCCCCATAGGGAACGCCGCCTTCGTCGGTATCACGAGGGTCATTAAGCCGTATCCATCGCTCTGCTTGATATGATCCATCTTCCATCTGCTTCACGAATTTGCCAGCGACGCAGTGTCGGCCAGCTCTTGAAGAGTTCGCCAAGACAAGTATCTGGTTTGTTTCGCTCACGAGAAGCCAAGCCTATTTGGGCCGCACCATTTCAAAACGATCGCGGGTGCGGCAGTACCAATTCGGAGAAGCCATGCGACCGATGACATGAAGCTTCTCGATTCTTACGCGTTTGTTTTCGGCATCAAAAAGTTCGTCCCGCAAATGGAGGCGCTTTATCAAGCCGATGATCAAACGGTTATCGCCAATTTGGAGTGTGCCCCATTCCTTGCATTCCAAACTCGCCGGAGACTCCGCGATGCGCGGCGGCTTGACCGACGAGGAGGCGCAAGCGTGGAGTCCGGCGTGAACCAATTCATTTTCACCGTAGGGCAATGACGCTGCACATTTATTCATGGCCTCGGCGATGGCTTCATCCACCAGGTTGACTACGAACTCATGGGTCAGGCGAATGTTACGCGCCGTGTCTTTTGGCGTGCCGTCCTCGCGATCTCCCGGACAAATCCCCAAAATCGGAGGCTCTGCGCCCAACAGGTTGAAAAAGCTGAATGGCGCGGCGTTGACCTTTCCGTCCGGGCTGATGGTCGTCACAAAGGCGATGGGGCGTGGCGTAACGAGGCTGGCCAAGAGCGGATAGGCGCGTTCGGCAAATTGATTTTCTAGATCCAATTCCATGGACGCTTAGAATGCCCAACGTGCCGGTGGAGTCAACGACTGCTGAAAATCAACAATATGCGGTCCCATTGGGGAACTTAGTCCAAGTCCGTGATGGGTTGCGTCGGACACCCTCCAACATCGTTGTAAGCCAAACACCTACAAGTGGATGTCCAGCGGTCTGACAAAACAATTCGTCCTGCGCTGATTTCGAGATTGTTCCACGTTTGCCAAATTAGCAACGCTATGGAGAAATCTCTGCTTATCACTTTAGGCCTATTGGCTTTTGGCGGGATCGTGCCTGCAACGTACGCGGCCGTAACCGGGAGCAATGTGGTTGTGTGGGTCGATGACGCGCTTCCGGGCGGCGCGCAACCGGGCGCTGACGGAGGGGACTCGTGGACTTGGGTATCCAGCGATCCGACGCCCTACTCGGGCACCTTATGTCAGCAGTCCAGCGTTGCTGTTGGATTGCACGAACATTATTTCTCTGGCGCTGCACAGACAATCACCGTGAACCCGGGGGATACATTATTTGCCGCCGTTTACATTGACCCCAACAACATCCCAAGCGAAATCATGCTGCAATGGGACAATGGCTCCTGGGACCATCGGGCGTATTGGGGCGCGCCCCTCATTACCTACGGCGCCAACGGAACTGCCAGCAGTTATGATATGGGATCAATGCCCGCGCCGGGACAGTGGACTTTGTTGACCATCCCGGCGAGCGTTGTGGGTTTGGAGGGATCGACGGTCAATGGAATGGGGTTCACTTTATACAACGGGAGCGCGGATTGGGACTATGCCGGTGATGCCAGCTCAATTAGCACCAATTCGACCGCTGGCGATCCCGGTTCAACCAACAGCTCTCCTCCGTCATCAACCGGTTCGACCAACTCCTCCCCGCCGTCCAGCACTGGCACTACGAATGATACGACAGGTTCGACCAACAGTTCCAGCACGACTAATGCGTTCGCGCAGGATTACTCGACCAATGCCGTGCCTGGTCTTACGTCGGTGGACGACATGATGCTTCAATTGCCTCAAGTAGGGGACAATGCCTTGCACATTCTGACACCCACATTGCTGGAATTGAATCTCATCACTTCCAAAGCGGCTGATCCAGCGCCCGTAACAAACTGGAACTTGGTCAATGCCTCTTCGCAATTCGTTGCACCGACACGGAGCGCATTGGCCGTCACCGTTAATGGCCAAGCGGCATCGATCTTGAGCATCGGATTCAAGCGCCGCCCAGTCTATGCGCCCATGTCGAACTACGATTTGCGAGTAGGGGACTCGCTCTACGTGGAATTGGCAGCGCCCATTGCCGATAACCAAACCGTTCAGGTCGTCAACACCGACGGCACACTATGGTCATCCAACGTGCAATTCGTCGCCACAGCCAACCCGCTGCGTTACAATCCAGCCATCCACGTGAACCAGGAGGGGTACCTTCCGAACTATGCCAAACAAGCGATGGTCGGCTATTATGCCGGCAGTTTGGGTGAAGCTCCCATTCCGACCTCGGAGGGATTTATCCTGGTGGACGCCAATACAGGAGCCCAGGTCTTTCAGGGCACACTGAGTGCGCGGCCGGACCAGGGTTGGGAATATAGCCCGGCGCCTTATCAGCAGGTTTATCAAGCAGATTTTTCCAGTTTCTCGGCGCCCGGCCAATACCGACTGGTAGTTCCCGGCATGGGCGCTTCGATGCCCTTCCGCATCGACGAGGGCATTGGCATGTGCTTCGCGCGTGCTTATGCCCTGGGGCTTTACCATCAGCGTTGCGGCGCGAACTTAGGGTTGCCCTATACGCGCTTCGCTCACGCACCTTGCCACGTTGCTCCTGTGAGTGTGCCGATGCCGGCTTCGTCGTTTGGCTTCAGTTGGACTACAATCGCTAATTATGGATTGACCATCAACGCGAACAATCCCCCGCAAATTGCTCCTTTTCTCACAAGCCCGGAAAACGATCTTTTCCCATATATAAACCAAAGCGCCATGGATGTCTCCGGCGGACATCATGATGCGGGCGATTACAGCAAATACACCATTAACAGCGCCAGCCTGGTTCACTATTTAATGTTCGAGGTCGATTCGATGGCAGGCATCGCATCGTTGGACAATTTGGGTATTGCCGAAAGCGGCGACGGCATCAGCGATGTTATGCAAGAGGCAAAATGGGAGTCCGATTATCTGGCGAAATTACAGGATGCCGACGGCGGATTCTATTTTCTGACTTATCCCGTGGATCGTGAATATGAAAGCAATGTGACGCCGGAAGATGGAGACCCGCAGGTTGTCTGGCCCAAAACCATGTCTGTCACGGCGGCGGCGACGGCGGCGCTGGCCCAATGCGCTTCTTCGCCTCTGTTCAAAAAGACTTATCCCGCAACCGCTGCTCTTTATCTTCAAAAGGCACAGCTAGGCTGGAAGTTCCTGACCAACGCCCTTGCCAAATATGGCTATAACAAAAACAGCACCTACCAGGCCATGCAAGACGGCGCTTACCAAAAAATCACCGCTTATGGCGATAACTTTGCCGATAACGATGAACTTGCCTGGGCAGCTTGCGAAATGTTTTTGGCCACGGGCGATCAGAACGCGCACAAAATGTTGCTTTCGTGGTTTAATCCATCCGATCCCGCGACTTGGCGGTGGGGATGGTGGCACATGTCCGAATCTTACGGCAGTTGCATCCGCAGTTATGCGTTCGCAGTCCAAAGCGGGCGTGTCGCCTCCGCCAGCCAGTTGAATGCGACATTTCTGGCTGCATGCACAAATGAAATCGCCACCGCTGGCAACAACGTGCTGGAGTGGTCTCAACAAAGCGCCTACGGCACGGCCTTTCCTTCCGCAACCAAGGCTGTGCAGAGCGCCGGTTGGTATTTCTCAGCGGACCAGGCATTTGACATGATGGTCGCATATCAACTCAATCCCAACACCAACTACATCACTGCGCTAGTGGAAAACATGAATTACGAGGGTGGCTGCAACCCCGTCAATGTCAGTTACATCGCCGGCCTTGGCTGGAAACGGCAGCACGGTATCGTGAGCCAGTGGGAATTAAATGACATCCGAGGTTTGCCGCCTTCCGGTATTCCGATTGGCAATATTCAGAGCGACTTCGGCTATTTATGGGATTATGCGGGCGAATTGGAGGACCTCTCGTTCCCGTCCGATGGAGCAACGACCGCCCCTTATCCATTTTATGATCGCTGGGGCGACAGTTGGAACGTGGATACAGAAATGGTTGTGCTAAACCAAGCTCGCGGTTTGGGCGCGCTGGCTTTTCTCGCCGCGCAAACTTCGCTGGCGGCGCAACCCTGGCAGGCTGTTCAAGCTCAGATAAACGTTCCTTCAGGCGTAACTCCCGTTGGATCGAATGTGACTGTTTCATTGCAGGCCCCAGGTTCCGGTTTGGACCTGACCACTGCACGAATCACCTGGGAGGCGAATGGCCAGCAGCCAGCCTTCGGCCAGACCTTCACTTTTGCTCCTCGGGACAATGGCCCGCAATGGGTTGAAGCGGAGGCGCAGTTTCCTGACGGACGCCGCGTCTTTGCCAGCAACAACTTTACTGCGAATTCGCCCAACATTGTCTGGGTTGAGGATTCCATTCCGACGGGCGGCACCCCAGGTTCAGATGGCGGCGATTCATGGATTTGGGTGAGCAGCAATCCAACTCCGCATTCCGGCTTGCTGGCCCAACGATCCGCCGTTGCTTCCGGCGAACACGAAGTCTTTTTCACCGGCGCCACTGCGACCATGTCTGTGCAGAGCAACTCGGTGGTTTACGCCTGGATTTATTTGGACCCAGCCAATCCTCCCACGGAAGCGATGCTTCAATGGAATGACGGCAGCAGTTGGGAACATCGAGCTTACTGGGGCGCTGACAGCGTTACCTACGGTCTGGAGGGCACGCCAAGCCGGACCAACATGGGAGCGTTGCCGCCAGCAGGGCAGTGGGCTCGACTGGCCGTGCCCGCCAGCGTGGTGAATTTGAATGGCAGCACCGTGAGTGGCCTGGCCTTCACGCTCTATGGCGGTCGTGCAACTTGGGATTACGCGGGCGTGTCGAATTCAATGGTTGCGACAACCAATTCCATCATCACTGTCAACGCATCGCAAGGAGTGGCGTCTTCTAACGGTCCGGGGATATTTACCCTGACCAGAACTGGCAACGCCTCGGCAGCACTAAATGTCGCTTATACGCTTGCGGGCACTGCCACAACCGGGGTGAACTATCAAATTAGCCAGGGAGGAAAATCGACAACTACGGCCGCCTTCCCGGTGGGGGCAAACTCGACGACGCTGACGGTGACGACGTTGAATTCTACTAATCTGCCGGGACTGCAAAACGTCGTGATTACGTTGGCTGCGGGGAGCGGTTATTCGGTGGGTGCTCCGGGCACCGCCACGATTTCCCTGGGCGGGAATACCATACCAATCACATCGATTCAGATGACCGGCGGATCGCCAAGCTTTACCTGGCCCAGTGCGATTAACGCTGTTTACAACGTCTATTACAAAAGCGCGTTGACAGATCCTACCTGGCTTCCAGCAGGCACAAACATCGTCGCCAGCAGTGCAACCACCTCGTGGACCGATACGAACAATGCCAGTGCGACGCAGAGGTTTTATATCCTAATGCAAGTTCAGTAGCAGCCTTGCTCCGGTTCGGAACGGCTGAGAACTGGAATTTGCAAGTCGTAACGCTGGTCATCGAATTCGTAATGAATGACAAGATGGCTGGGGTTTATACTAAGCGCAGTAACGGTGGCCCACCAGCCGCTACCAAAATCCCTCGCTTGCTTGGAATCAGGGGTCCAGTGTTTGTCTGTTCCAAAAAACTTCAAAGTTTTGGTATTTTGCAGCAGGACCCGCATAGCAGATCTGGGTGAATCACCCGAATGCGTGGGCGTGATCGAATCCATTTGGAAGCGCGGCTCCGATTTTTTGTCCTCGTTCTCCCGAATAAAGCGGGAGCGTTGCTTGGTGTAACGGCTTCGGCTCCGGCAGCGCTTGCGTTCTCGGCCGGGGCGGTCTTCGACGGCCACAATTTCAATCGCTATATTCATGATTTCCAGGATTTGTTGAATTCTACGGCTTTCCGGCAGGTTGGTTTGTTCCGCCCGAGTCACTGCCGCTCACTGTTCCTCCAGGGGGAGAGGACCCTCCAGTTACGATTACCGAATTCGGTGCCGTAATAATGACGTTATTTGCAACGGTTCCTCCCGGTGGCATTGTCGTTGTCGCGCCGCCCGTCACGATTACTCTGCTCGTTCCGCTCGCAGGAATCGCGCCTACAATCCCACCGGGGGGAGCCAAACCATTTCCTCCCGTGACAATCACTGCATTAGGGGACGTCGCCACATTCGAGGCGACTGGCCGATTACCGGTTCCGCCCAAACCTATTAAAGGAATTGTCGGCGCTCCCTCAGGAAATGCGACAGGACCCATTGGTCCTCCAAGCGTGCCGGTATAAAGCTGCCCCCCGCTGATCGAACCCGGAAGATTTTGGCCGCCCACCGCCCCCGGAAACATAGAACCTCCTAAAGGCGGCATGAAACTGTTCGCTGACGTGGTAAACGCCGTTGGCTGTCCAACAAACAAAGTTGTCGCTGGCCCAGGAAAGGCGGTATTCGCAGGAGAAATGACTGTGGTCGCGGCGGAAATCGCGGGCGCGGGCGGAACTACCGGGACCGTCGAAGGTGCAGCGGTCGCCTGCAATGCTCCTCCTGCGGCGAGCGCGACTAGAAAGCTGATATAATTGTTCATTAGTTTTTCACTCCTTTTGACATAAGATAATCTTCAACGCTTGGCTTCGCTATGGAGCGCCTCCCTTATAAATCGCATCGAGATTTGCCGACTCCATGCTGGGCCTTTTAACCCGGCGTGCCGAACAACATGTCCTTAATCTAAGGGCGGCAAACCGTCCCACCAATGGGCAGTTCGCCTTATTTCGTCAAATTAGGGGCCTATGGCATATTCCTATACATAAATGAAGTTAACGATGAGATTGGGTCGCGGGTTTTTCCCGGTCGTCGCAGTCATGTGCCTTGGATGCAGTCTGCTGGCTGACGACTCCCTGCGTTTAACGGATGACCAACCCTCCCGCTTGCCGCCGGTCGGTTCCTATCAACTCCGAATACTTTCCCCTAATTTGCTGGAACTGACGCTGGTTACTACAAAGGCGTCGGACCCGGCGCCCGTTTCTCAATGGAATTTTGTCGATGCTCAAGGCCAGGCCAGATTGCCAGATATTGGAGAATTTACTGCAGCGGCGGACGGTCATGCTGTCCGCATCAAACGGATTGGCTTTAAGCGTCGGGTTTTGTATGCGCCGCTTCGGCAGCGGGATTTGCGGATCGGGAATTATCTCTATTTGGAATTGTTAGAAGGCGTCGGCGATAACCAGACTGTCATCGTTCAGAATCCAAGCCATGACCTTTGGCCGGCCGGGGTAAAGTTCATCACAAAGAATGATCCGATGCGCTGGAGTCCTGTAATTCATGTCAACCAGACGGGTTATCTGCCCGATTTCCCCAAGGAAGCCATGATCGGTTATTACCTCGGCAGCCTGGGAGAGATGATTCCAGTGGTGGAGGGCGCCATGCAATTTCAAATTCTTGACGCACGTTCCGGCCAGGAGGTTTTCCTTGGCCCATTGCGATTGCGACCCGATCAGGGATTTCCTAATCCTTGTTACCAAAAGGTGTTGGAGGCTGATTTCAGCGATTTCAAAACGCCCGGCGACTATCGGCTTTGCGTCAAAGGTCTGGGCGTCTCGTTTCCATTCCGCATCGACGACGCGGTCGCGGGCGCTTTTGCGCGTGCCTACGCCCTGGGCATTTACCATCAGCGTTGCGGAACATCCAATGACTTTCCGTTTACCCGATTTACGCACGGTCCGTGCCATATTGCGCCTGCCGCGGTGCCGGATATGTCCGGCAAGTTCGAAGAGGTCAACGCCGTGCTGGCAAAGGAAACGGCGGATTATAAGGATAATCCTCGCCATACCGCTCCGCCCTTGAGCAGCGTGGCGGCCTCGCTCTACCCATTCGTCAATCCCGGCCCGGTGGACGTCCATGGCGGCCATCACGACGCCGGCGATTACAGCAAGTACACAATAAATAGTGCCTCATTCGTTCATCATCTTATTTTTGCGGCCGATGTTTTTCCGGGCGTGACCAATCTGGACAATCTCGGTTTGCCTGAAAGCGGCGACGGTAAGAGTGACATCTTGCAGGAGGCGAAATGGGAAGCCGACTTTTTGGCTCGAATGCAGGACGCCGACGGCGGCTTTTATTTTCTGGTTTATCCGCGCGACCGCGAATACGAAAACAATGTCACGCCAGACAAGGGCGATCCGCAGGTCGTTTTTCCCAAAACAACATCCGTCACCGCCGCTGCGACGGCTGCGCTGGCGCAATGCGCGTCGTCACCGGCTTTCAAGAGAGAATTTCCGGAGGCGGCCGCCTTGTATTTGGACAAGGCAAAAAAGGGATGGGCCTTTTTAGATCGTGCCATCGCGAAGCACGGCAAGGATGGGGCCTATCAGAAAATTACCCATTACGGCAACGAATTCATGCACGATGATGAACTGGCCTGGGCCGCGTGCGAACTTTACCTGGCCACCGGGGACGCGGTTTACCAGCAAAAACTTTTGCAATGGCTATACCCGGACAATCCTGACGAACGCAGGTGGGGTTGGTGGCGGCTCTATGACGCTTATGGTTGCGCCATTCGCAGTTACGCCTTCGCCGTAAAAGCCGGCAAAGCGCGTCCTGATCAATTGAACCGATTGTTGCTGGAGCAATGTCAGGCGGAAATCGCCGCGGACGGGGAAGAGCAATTGAAACGGGCGCGCCAAAGCGCCTACGGCACAAGTTTTCCGGAAGAGACCAAGCATGCCGGATCTGCGGGCTGGTATTTTTCGAGCGATGCGGCCTTCGACCTGGCCGTCGCGTTGCAATTGGATTATCCGGTGATGAACGATCCGCGGCCGGCCATGCGAGCCGCGTTGATGAGCAATCTCAATTACGAGGAAGGCTGCAATCCTGTCAATATTACTTACTTGGCCGGGATGGGGTGGAAACGCCAGCATGAAATGGTTGATCAATACTTCCAAAACAGCCGCCATCTGCTCCCGCCGAGCGGTCTTCCTTTCGGTAACATTCAGCAGGGGATCGGATGGTTGGATCTTTATCAAAAGGAACCCGGCGAACTCTCTTTTCCTTCCGACGGCGATCCGTCGCAACCGTATCCCTTTTACGACCGATGGAGCGACGCTTTTAATTTGAGCCAGGAATTTGTCATTGTAAATCAGGCCCGCGGACTGGCGTATACGGCCTGGTTAATGGCGCAGACACCCCTGAAGAATCAACTGTGGAACTCTGCGGCCGCAAGCATTGCTGGCCTTCCTGATACCGTTACGGCTAAGAACGCCTATACGGTCACAGTGTCGGCCCCCGGCGTCAACCTTGACCTTGGACAGGCGCGCGTCCTCTGGGAGACCGGTGGCGGAGATCCCGTGTTTGGTGCGTCCTTTTCCTTTGCACCCACGAGTGCCGGAAAATATTGGATCGAGGCAGAAGCGCAATGGCCTGATGGACGCAGGGTGTTTGCCATGACCAATCTGACCGTGAAGTAATTGACTTGCTGCTAGGGGATTTCTCTTGGGGTTGTTCCGCAGTGTCTTTTCTCTCTACACCCACCTAACAACTGAAAGCGGTTCAGCTATGATTTGTGACGAAATGGAGGACAACGGAACACAAATGAAACATTTCGTTCATAGAACGATTCCTCAAGCCACCTGATGAAAATACTATTTGTTCATCAGTACTGCGGAGCCATGGGTGGAGCGGAGACCGACATTCTGCTCGGAGCCGGCTCCCTGAAAAACCGAGGCCACGAAATCGCTCTTCTTTATTCCTCCCGGACTGGCCGCGGCGAAAGCGCCTGGGACAGCACTTTCTTTGAATGTTTTCCTTTGACTGGCCCGGACGCGGTGGAAACGGTTCGCAGCGTCCTGGAAAAATTCCAGCCCGACGCCATCTATTTCCACAGCCTGCCCGACCTTGGAGTGCTGGGGGCGTTGCTGAATTCCGCGGTGCCCGTCATCCGGCGCGTTCACGATCACAGGATGTACTGCATGAGGGGAGGAAAATATAATTACTTTACTCGCGCCATCTGTAACCGCCCTGCTTCGTGGCGATGCGTTTTTCCTTGCCTGGCCTCCATCGGGCGGAATTCGGGCGGCCTTAGTCCTTTTAAGTGGGTCAGCTATCAGGCCAAGAAAAGGGAAATCGAACTTAATAAGAAATGCGATTGTTTCCTGGTCTATTCTGAATATCAAAAGGAGGAACTGGCCCGCAACGGATTTGATCCCGCCAAGATTGAAGTGTGCGGCCCCGTTCATGACACCGATGCCGCCGGAAGTGTCAGTTCATTCGACGAGCGGAATCTGGTTCTTTTCGTCGGACAGGTGATTCGTGGAAAAGGAGTGGACCTCTTGCTGCAAGCGTTGTCCAAGGTCCGCGTTCCCTTCGAGGCTGCTATCGTTGGAGAAGGTAATCACCGGCTTCATTGTGAACGCCTTAGCGCCCGCCTCGGGTTGGAGGACCGGGTCAAATTCCACGGTTTTATTGCCCGCAACGAGCTGAAGGAATTTTATCAAAAAGCCAGCCTTTTGGCGGTGAGCTCGGTCTGGCCTGAGCCGTTTGGTTTGGTGGGACGAGAAGCGATGTATCACGCCTTGCCGGTAGTCGCTTTTGACGCCGGGGGCATTCGCGAATGGCTTTTTGACGGGGAGAACGGATTTTTGGTGCCCTGGAAGGACACAGACCGCTTTGCGGAGCGAATTGAACAATTGCTTCGCGATAAAGAACTCGCCCGGCACCTGGGCCGGCGCGGGCAGGAACTGGTAAGTCAACAACAAGAAACCTCGAGCGAAATCTGCCCGGTTGAGCAAGTGCTAGTCCGGGCGGCCCAGCGGCGAGGCCGCGAAACCCGCTACGCCTTATGAAACATAATGACCTTCCTCTATTGCTGTTGCGTCGTTGCGCCATGGCGCGAAACCCTTTTCTCCGTCTCTGGCTTGAATTGCATGTGCAGCAACGGCGACTGCATGCCCGATGGCTGGAGCATGGCGCCACTTTTACCAAGCGAATGTTGGATATCGCCGTGGCGCTTTTTTTGATTATGCTGGCCTGCCCGCTCCTCCTGTTGATTGCGGTGCTGATCAAGCTGGAGGACGGCGGCTCGATGTTTTTCGCGCAAACGCGTGTCGGCCAGGACGGACGTGAATTCAAGATGTTCAAGATCCGCTCCATGTGCCTTAACGCCGAACAACGTTTGGAAGACCTGCTCGGAAAGAACAAGCATCGCGACGGAGTGACGTTCAAAATCCAGGACGACCCGCGCATCACCCGGGTGGGCAAATGGCTGCGCAAATTTTCCTTCGATGAACTGCCGCAGCTCTACAATGTGCTTATTGGTGATATGTCTTTGGTCGGACCGCGTCCGCCTTTGCCGCGGGAAGTTGCGAAATACACTCCATCCGATCGGCGACGCCTGGCGGTCAAGCCGGGCATTACATGCATCTGGCAAATCAGCGGCCGCGCGAACATCGATTTCTCCGGGCAGGTGCAATTGGACGTGGATTACATCGAACAGCAGAGTTTGTGGACCGATTTATTCATTTTGACCCGAACCGTTCCGGCGGTTCTCTCTGGGAGAGGCGCGTGCTGAAAAAATCCATTCTAATCTGTCCTTCGGGGCGTGCGGACGTGCCGCTTCTGTCAGCGGCGACTCCGTTGGCTGCCGCTCCAGCGATGGGACATGGATTGGTGGAATACTGGATGAGCCATTTGGCATGTGCCGGCATCAAACAGGTGACTCTGCTGGCCAATGACAGGCCGGAGGCGGTCGAGAATCTTGTTGGCAACGGTTCCCGATGGGGCGTAACGGTCGAGGTGATTGCCGAACCACATGAACTCAACGAGAAAGAGGTCATTGAAAAATACGGCGCCGACGCTTCCATCACAGTGATGGACTATTTTCCGGGACTGCCGGAGCATCGGCCCTTTGAAAGTTACGAACAATGGTTTAAAGCCTTGCAGGCGTGGATACCCCGCGCCAAGACACCGCATCGTGTTAGCGGGCGCGAGTTGCGGCCAGGGATATGGGTAGGTCTGCATGGACACATTTCGCGGGACGCGCAACTTCACCCACCTTGCTGGCTGGGCGACCATGTATATGTCGGCGCCGGTGCCGTCGTAGGGCCGGGGGCTGTTTTGGAAAACGGCGCATTTGTCGAACCCAAGGCAGAAATCAGAAACAGTGTCGTTGGTCCATCTACTTTTGTGGGTCAATACTTGCAGATAAGTAATTCCCTGGCTTTGGGAAATACTCTGGTTGATTGGCAAACGGGCCTGGAAAACAAGGTTTCGGACGCTTTCCTTCTTTGCTCGCTGAATCAGCGGAGTCCCCGCGTTAAGCTTATTCCTTTGCTTGATCGGGTGGTGGAATGGCTTGTTCGCTGGAAGGATGAACCGACCATGGAGCCTCAACCGATTTTAATCAAAAAAGGCTGAGCCGGCCAGGACGTTACCAGGACGGAAGCGCGCTCTTGGTTATATCGTCGAAAGCAATCACCTTGACGTCGCGCTGGCCGCTTAAGTAGGAAGCCGTTTCGTGGAGCACTTGGATCAATGGTTCGTCCGGCTGGCCATCACGAAAGTATTCCCACCAGTGTGTCACCAACACTGTCAGGGAATGGGTATTCACCCAGTTCGTGATGGAATTAAGGATTTCGTGGCGGGGTCGGTGGCACGAAAGAAAACAGCCCGGGTGCGAGAGAAGCCAGGTTCGTCCGACCCGCCAATGGTCCGATTTGCGCCATTTTTTGACGGCGAATTCAGGCCACCATCCAACCGGCAGCCGGCGAAGTTCAAACCAACCAGTCGAGAGAACAGGAAAGCGCGCGGCTACTTCGCGCAGGCTGGCGCATGAAAGCTTGTCGTAGGGCGCCACGAAGGTTTGAGGCCTGGGAAAACCGGCCTCCAGCAGAAGCTTCGTTCCACGCTCCAGTCGAGAGGCCACTTCGGCGCGGTCAGTCCGATCGAACTCCAGTTGGTCATGATGGCATCCATGTTGGACGATGTGATAGCCGGGATTCTCGCGCAAGTAATGAATCAGCTTCGGATTGGAGCCAATGGCAATTTTATCCGACTTCGTTCCGTTGCGATGGAACAGGTATCCTTCCGGGGTTCCGTTCGACATCCTTGTATTGACATCGACTTCCGGGATTGTGGCCAGATTGACCGGGAGTCCACGGTCCAAAAAAGGACGATAAAGCCGCTCCAGGCAATCTGGCGGAGTCAATGCACTGGTATCGTCGTCACGAAGAATTACGTAGCGCATTGTTTTTCCCGGATAAGTTCCTCGTAGAGGTTCTTTAATCGGGCCGCGAGAACATTGAGGCCGTATTGCCGGCTTATCGCTGCTCCGTTGTCCGCCATGTGCCGGGCCAGGGCAGGGTCTGAAAGCGCGCGATCAACCGCTTCATGGAAGGCGGCCGTTTGATCAAGACAAAACAACCAGCCGTTTTCCTTGTCGCGCACCAGGGCCGACGGGCCAGATGTGCGGCTGGATACCACGACGGTGCCTGCTGCCCATGCTTCCAGGATGACGAGTCCAAACGTTTCCGAGAGTGACGGCAGCAGAAGAGCTTTGGCCTCCTGCATCAATCCGATTAAACGCGGATCATTGGACGGCAGGCCACCTGTGAGAAGAACGCGGTCCTGGAGACCGAAGTCCTTTATCTTGCGCTGCATTAGCTCGCCGTAAGGTTCGTCGGTGCAAGGGCCAGCCAACACAAGAAGAGCATTGGGATGCTTTTGAAAAATCGCCGGCGCCTGGTCAAGCAGCCAGCCTTGATTCTTGATCGGATCGATTCGTCCCACGCAAAGGAGCACTTGCCGCCCGACGATTTGCGGGAACGCGGCCTGCGCGGCCGTCCGGTGATTTTGTTGATAATGGGAAAGAGGCACCCCGTGTGGTTGGACGATGATGCGTTTGCCGGGAAGGCTCTTCCTCAGCAGGGCGGCTTCCGTTTCATTGCAAGTGACGATGCAGTCGGCGTCACGGAACAGGAGCCTCGAACCAAGAAGCCACCCAAACATTTTTCCCCATTCCCATCCACCGCGGATGGGGGTATTGAATTCCTGCTGTACTTTCTTGGGCAAATCCAACACTCCGCCGTGAATGGAAACAACAAATGGAATTCGGCGAAGTTTGGCGACAATCCGCGCAATGCCTCCAATTCGGCCTAAAGTGTGCGTGTGGATGATGGCCGCGTCCCGCTCCTTCCATAATAAGGAGGCCAGATCGAATGACATCAGATTGCCGCCCACAGAAATCAGTTGCCGCCTCCGTCGCCGCGAAAGGCCCAAGATCGGAACAAAAGCGTGAAAGCGGCGTATTTCAGGCGGCTCTTTTTCGGCTGGATGTTCTGGTTTGGGGCCGTAAACGACGGCTTCGACGTCATTTTCGCGCAAGCCTTCCAGCAACCGTTCCAGGGCCGTTTCTGTGCCGCCCCACTCGGCGCGGTCTAGTTTTCTGAGGACATGGAGTGTTCGCAATTTCATGCAACTTCAACCGGTATTTCGGCTTCGACCATCTCGACGACAGGGGGCGCCTTTATGGCTTGACGTTTCATGTAATAGAGACTGGCGAGGGTTCCCAACAAGACGTTAAAGACATAATAAATCGGCGATTGGCGAAAAACCCATTCGGTCAGGCTTTGCAGAAAAATTCCCCCGAACCCGAAGAAAATGCCGACGCCAAGACGGCGCAAAGGATCAGGTGTGCGCTTCCACAAAAAACTGCCGGCCATTTGAAACCAGCGGAGCGATAAGAGCGCAAAAAGAAACAGGCCGGGATATCCCAATTCGCCGGCCGTCAACGCAGCCAGGCAATGAGCAGGAGCAGCTTGCGCCTCATCGATATTGCTGTTGGGTGGAATGACATCGCTCGGTTCCTTGTCCGTGCCGCGATAGTGGACAAAACGATAACCCAATCTCGGGCCATATTCGTTGCTGACGCGGTAGGACCAATTGTTAAGACCAATGCCGAAAAAGTTGTCGTCCACGATGGCCGCCGCTACGCGGATATAGTATCCGCGTCCGAGGTTGTGATGGTTTCCGTACTCCTGGGCGAGTGTCGATTGTTGGAATCGTTCACTTAACGTATGCCAGGACTTGGCTGCGATGCCGGCCGCTCCCAGTAAAACGACAAGACAGATGGCAATTCGACGAGGCGTCATGGCATAAGAAGCTGTGCATAAAGCCGCGCCCGCGGTCATCGAAGCCAGGATGATGACTCCAGCTCGTGAAATGGTTAGAATCTCCGCCACACACGCCAGGGCAATTCCTGCGCCGCACAGTGCCTTGAGCGCCTTTGGAATACGCGAATTCAGTGCAGCCACCAGAACAGGCGCTGTCAGACAAACGAACACCGAAAGGCTGTTCGAGTCGTCGATGGTCCCTGGAACCCGGTTGATTCCATCGAAATACCGTTGCTTCAGCGCGAGCAGACCTTCGAAACAAACCAGGGCGGCCAAAGCAAAAATGAGGAGCCGCAATTCCCGTTCGCTACGGATATAGAAGGCAACGGCCAGGACCAAAATGATTCCCCGGGCCATTTTAAAAAGCTCGAACATGCCAAAGAGCTTGGGATCGCAAGCCGCGACATTGCCGCAGGCGTAAAGAAAATAGAAAATCATCAACCCAAAGCTGGCCGGCCAATACCACCGTGATTCACCCCGGCGCGGAAACAGAACTCCACTGACCAGCAGGCTGATCGAAAGGATATCCAGGACGGAAAATTCAAATCCACGGGAGGTCCCGCGGTACCACTCGCGGCTAAAGAAATTCAGGTCCATGTTCTCGATCATGGGCGAGCAGAACACCAGCATGAGAAAGAACAGATCCCGAACCCGGCGGGACATGCAAGCCATCAAACTGCCGCCGATAATGGCAGCGGGAATGACTGTCAAACCGAATAACGCTTTGAATCCCATAGCTGCGCGAAGCGACGGCCTGGGGCCTTGCCTCAATAAAAGTAAACGTCCGTGCTGGTGACGCCGGGCCTTCCGGGCCCGACACTGCGGAAGATTTGGAAGCGTTTGGCGCGGTTCTTTTCCCGAATTTCCTGATAACGCCAGGAATCATCGACGACAATGATGCCGTTTTTCTTGACGTGACGTTCCGCCTTTTCAAAACAGATGGGCCGGATGCGCTTCCATTCCTCGCTGCCATCAACGACGATGACGTCGAATTCTTCATCTGGCATGGCATGAAGATATTCGGACTTTTCAAAACCGACCGGGTTTTTGAAATCGAACGGACATAGTTTCAAAGTGACGTTGCCGATGGACTTGGCCAGAAGTTGCCTGGAAATGATGTTGAACCACTCCGGATTGTCTTCGATCGAAAAGACGGATTTCACGCGACGGGCGAAGAACAAAGTCGAACCGCCCGAACCGTATTCGCACACGGTCATGTTCGGTTGCAAAAAGTCCTCGAGGAAATCGATGGCAGCGTAGGCAAACCAGGGTAACTCGAGGTCCGCCGGCGTTTTGCGGGTGATGACATTGTGCACCAGGCACCGCGGCACATATTGTGGATGAAGGCACAGGTCTGCTACGACTCGGCCAATTTTTTGTGGAATTGTTCCTTGCATAATTAAGGCGTTGATTGGGTTGGAGTGAATCCCTGTCTTTGGGCCTGCGGCCAGTAATCAGTACACCCGGCCTTTAAGGCTTCAAAAGCAAGCAGGCCGGAAAGCAGTGCCAGCGACGAACTGGCCACGGCGGCAGGAAGGCAGGCCAGCCGCTCGGCCATTTTGAGCCGCATGAGCTTCTTAAAACTAAGGCCGCTCATGCCCGGATAAAGGCGCCACCAAAATCGCGTTTGCTGAAGATGTTCATGGATCAGGCGTTTCAGCCAGGCGGGATCGGTGCGATCATTCTTTTGCAATGTAACGGCCATGCGCAGGCGTTTGGTCAGCGGGAGGGACTTCAAATATCCGTCCACCAGAATATGCACAATGGTCTGGCCCATGATCTGCCGCTTTTGATTTTTAAGAATAACTGCCGGAGATGAATAAGCCTCGAACGTATGTTCCGCTCCTTCCGCCAAGCGGATGCGTTGCGGCTGCACTGGACGGGTGAGAAAATCAGTGCAGACGAGCGTCTTGATAAATCCGTCCTCGCAAGCTGCCAGGTCTTTAGGAAGATAAATATTGCGGGCGATTTCGGCGCGAATGCAGTAGAGCTGGCCGCATAGCTGGGCTTCGGCCGACGTCGTCATTCTCGACGCGGCCAGCGAAATGCGATCCCACAGAGTTTTACGGGATTTGAAAAGAACATGCTTGCATGGACGATCCACCGCAATATTGGCTTGAGTGTCCTCTTCCAACGCGCGGAGCATGTTCCAAAGCGTTTCCCGGCGATGAATGAGGATGTCGGAATCCATCAAAAAGAGGTATCGCGCATCTTTGGGTGAAAGCGAATGTACGAATTGGTTCCAGGCGTTAATCTTGCCGCGCTCCGGCAATTCCACCGCGCGAGCGCGAAAAGCGTCCTGATGAAGATGTTCCTGCATTTGCCTCTCGAAAATCTCCGTCGCTATTTCAACCGTTCGATCCGTGCATCCGTTCGCCAGGCAAAAAATTTTACATTTCCAACCCCGCTGGTGCAGTTCTTTGAATATGGATTGCTCAAATAAGGAATGAAGAGTTGTGCCGATGCCAGCTTCCTCGTTCCGCGCAACGATGCCAATGGCAACCTGAAATGATTCGAATGGTTCTTTTTCGTCTGTGGCGCTCTGCATCGTAGTGGCAAGCGTAAGACGGGCGGGCGCGCGGCGGTAGTGGGCTTTTAACCCCAATTGGCCGCCTTGGAATGCGTGGGGTCGCCCCAGACTTGGACTAAGGTATTTACCTACTAAACGTTTAGGCGCGGCAACGATTAAGCTGATTGCATTGTTTTTGACAGATGCAACCGTCTCCTAACGAAAGTCGGGCCAAAATGGCCATGAACGGCGGCCCCGCGCCTAAGATCGATCCCTGGATGATTCTGGATTTATTGGCGAATCGTTGGTGGTGGTTTTTGATAGGGGCGGTCTTAGGCTGTGCCGCCTTCTATGTACTCGCCTCCAAGTTAATCCGGCCAAAGTTTACGGCGACGGCGCAGTTGCTTCGCTATGAGACGCCCGGGATCATCGAATTCTTCAAGCAAGACGTTCCCATGTCATCGGACACCTTTGCCGGACTTATCCGGGCGCCGGAACTTTTGCGCAAGGTCGGCGAAAAGGCTGTCCCGCCGATTCCGCCGGAAGCCTTCGCCAAGCAAATCAAAGTTGACGCAGAATCGGAGTCTGATTTGGTCAGTGTTTCACTGGCCGCCAACACTCCGCTTCAGGCAGTTGAATTGCTCAACACTTATCTGAACGACTCGGTCCAATACCTTCGAGAGCTTCAAGCACAGCAAATTCGCGTCGTCGCCGCCGCCTATCTAAGTAAACAGGTGGAAAAGCTGAACCAGGACATTGCCGGCTTGGAAGATAAATTCCGCACTCTTTCAATGCCGCCACAAATTACGAACAAAGTGGCGCAAATTGGCGGCCAAATGAATCAACTGGGCCATGCATTGAACGGTCCGCCGCGCGATTCTCCAATATTTGCCTTGGAGAGGGAGCAACTCAATCAGGCACTCCGCGACCTGAATATCTTGTTGCTCAAAGATACTGACATTCATCCGGTCGTGATTCAGAAAAGAGCGGAAATTCAAGCCCTCAAAGCGCAAATCGCAGCGGATGCAACCAACACCATCGTCTCTTCCCAGGGAGAACTCGAACCTGCGGCAACACAGCAAGTCGCGCCGGTGGCCAATCCCGAGGCGGACATTGTCCGGACCAAACTTCTTTCATGGGAAGAAAACAGCGTCCAATTGCTTAACAAGCAGCGTGAGGCGGAATTGTACGTGGCGAATCCACCCGGAGTAGCCCAAGTTTTTGCTCCCGCGACGCTCCAAAGCACACGCAGTAACCACCGCCGGTTCAAGATAGCCATGGCCACGTTTGTGGGCGCGCTGTTGGGCGTGGCTGGCAGCCTTGTGTTGGTTCTCTTTACGGAATTCATCGATACGCGGCTGAAGACGGCGGACGATGTTCGGCGGGTGACGAAACTGCCGGTGCTCACGAGCTTGGGTGATTATGACAACATGGACGAAGCGGCGAGATCGCAATGGGCCTTTCGGACATGGACCATGTTGCAAGGTTATCTCAGCCCAACGGCACATCACGGCCTCGTCTGCGGCTTTACGTCTTCATCTCAAGGCGAAGGGCGTTCGACCTGGATTCGGCTCTTGGCCGAGGCGGCGAGCCTGACGGGTTTTCGCGTCTTGACTGTGGCGACTCGCTCCCCTGGTGAAGAAGGAAAAACCAACGGGAAGCACATCGTTGATCTTTTGCCGGAAGCATTCAAAGCGAAAGATCCCGGGGACAGTCTGGCGCTGCGGGCGGACGATGCGCTCAGTTCTCCGACGGAAATCACGGACCGCCTGACCGACCCCAAATCGCGGCCCATCGTTCACATTCCTCTTCCTGGATGGGTATGGAATAGGGAACGCCGGCAGCAATGGCAGGAAGCTTTGGAACATTGGCGGAAGATTGAGAACATTGTCATTCTGGTGGAATTGCCACCCGCGGATCGGCCTGAGACGGTTCTCCTGGGATCGAATTTGCCCAATCTTATCTGGCTGGCTGAAAGCGGCGCCGACGCCGCAAGCACCCGGGACCAGCTCGAAACGCTTCGCCATGCGCGTTGCAACGTTGTCGGAGCGGTGCTTAACCGCGAAAACGTCCAAACCATAAAGAAACGATTCCCGCGCTGGATTATACCAGCCATTATGTTGGCATTGCTGGGCAGCCAAGTGGCGCAAGCACAGGCTTCCAACAATCTGGCGGTTGTTTCGCCACAGACGAACCTCAATTTTTCAATCGTTCATCCCTGGCAGCGCGCAGCCTGGCAGGAGCATCTGACTCTCGGGCCAGGCGATGTCTTGAACTTCGGGCTTTTTGGCCAGCCGGAACTGTCAGCGATGGAAGTTGTAATCGGGCCCGACGGTCGGGTCAGTTATTTGGAAGCGGAAGACGTCGTGGCGACTGGCCTGAGCATTGACGAATTACGCGCGCGCATGGACGACGAGTTGGGCAAGTATCATCGGGCGCCTCACACCCTTATCACACCGGTCGCGTTCCGAAGCAAAAAATATTATATGCTGGGCAAAGTCACGGTCAAAGGCATGTACGTCCTGGACCGCCCCATCACGGTGCTTGAAGCCATTGCGCGCGCCAAAGGATTTGAGAACGGGATGGTAGATCGAAGCGTCGTGGATCTGGCCGATTTTTCCCACAGCTTCATTGCGCGCAACGGCAAGCGCTTGCCGCTGAACCTTGAAAAATTATTCGCGTCCGGAGACCTTTCCCAAAATGTGCCCATTGAGCCTAACGATTACATTTACATCGCGGGAGCCAATCTCCAGGAAGTCTATGTCGTTGGTGAAGTCCGGTTGCCCGGGTCGGTGACCTACAGTCCGAGCCAAACCGTGATTTCCGCCATCGCGTCTCGCGGAGGCTTCACCGACAGGGCCTATCGTTCACGCGTGCTGCTTGTGCGGGGCCCGCTGGACCATCCAGAGACATTTGCCGTCGATACCGCAGCCATTGTCACCGGTGGGATGCTGGATTTTAGACTACAACCCCGGGACATCATTTACGTGGCACACCGGCCCTTCGTGCGAGTGGAGGAATTGACAGACCTGGCTGCCACAGCATTTATACAAGGCCTGATTACCGCCTGGGTGAATACGAAGGTCATCCAGCCATTTCCGGGTCAATGAGTAACTCATGGTTCATGGTTTACGGGTGGGGGTCTGTGCTGGCGTTGGCCCTGACAGGTTGCGAGCAGCGTCCCTTGCCAATGCCTCCTGTTCTGCAACCGGTCAATAATGGCATTGTCGCTTCTTACGTCGGCACGAATCGAATTAATCCGGCTTGGTTGCAGCCGCCCTCGGAACCGTTCACCCTTGGCCCCGGTGATCGGCTGGAAATTCAAATCATGGGAGAGGCGGCGACCAAAATGACCACCATCGTTGCTCCGGATGGCAAGTTGTACTTTGACTTGCTCCCGGGATTGGATGTGTGGGGTCTGACTTTAGCGCAAACAAAAGCCCTGGTCCAAAAGCAGTACTCCCAATATGTCAGGGAGCCTCCCGCTGTGTCCATTGTCCTGCGCGAAGTGGCCAGCCGACGCGTTTGGATATTGGGCCGCGTCCAAGCGCCAGGCATTTATCCAATGACCGGACCGATGACATTACTGGAAGCGGTTTCGTTAGCGGGCGGCACGATGAGCTTAACCTCTTACCGCGACCAGGAGGCGGCTGGGGTGGGCGAAGAATTGGCTGACTTGAAGCGCAGCTTTGTTATTCGGCAGGGAAAATTCCTCCCGGTGGATTTCGGGCGATTGTTATTACAGGGGGACTTATCGCAGAATATTTATTTGCAACCGGACGATTTCATTTATTTCCCATCGGCGACGGCACGGGATGTGTATGTGTTAGGCGCTGTGACAGAGCCGCGCACGGTTCCTTATCACGAAGGGATGACAGTGGCGGGCGCAATTGCCGGGGGCTACGGGACGCTCAAGGGCGCCTATCTGAGCCATGTGGCGGTAGTGCATGGCGCACTGGCCTGGCCACACCTGACCGTGGTGGATTTTAATCGCGTGCTCCGCGGCGAAGCGCTTGATGTAAGATTGGAGCCGGGTGACATCGTGTATGTGCCCGTATCGCCTTACCGTTACATAGACCATTACTTGGAAGTGATCCTCAACACCTTTGTCAGCTCCGCTGCCATCAATGCCGGCACCAGTCTGATCGGCGTGCCAACTACCGGGACGGCGGGAATCTTCATACCGGTTGGAAGTGGAGTGTCAATCATACCGCCCGCTGCGCCTCCGCCCATTCATTAGTCCGGCGGGGATGTGAGACAAACCGAAGGAAGGCCCTTCGTCAGACACTATTCGATGGCTTGCAGTGGAATCCGATGATCTGGTCTGTTTCCGTCGAAGCGCAGAATCAGTTCGACGTCCTTTAGTCCGCGCCCAATGCAAGTGTTAATGGCGTTCAAGAGATTGGGGAAATTAGACGCCGCCTCGGCCCTCTTGACCCAACGGCCCGCGGGACTCAAAAACTTATTAAAGGAAAGGTGCCGCACTAAGAGTTTACTGGGCATGGAAGTATCGTTTTGCATGGACAGACTATCACATCTCCGTCGAACACATACAATCGGGGAAAATCTGTTTTATTCCTAAGGAAGAGCTTGAACTCACCCGTTGTGCAGCGATTCTAAGAACCTGGGGCGATAGTTTCTGGAAGGAAATGACCTGGCCAATTCTTCAAGTTAGGCCAGGAGCAGGTCAAGCCCACTAGTGGATTTGCAGGTAACGGATTCAGGGTTGCCCTGATTGATTGTAAGGGGCAATCGGTGAACAATAACCTTGTGCATTTAGTCGTTGCTCTGAATCGATGGCCCCTGCTCGTGCCGTTGGAAAAAGACCATTCGCGCGAGACTCTTCTGGTCCGTTGCGATTCTGCGTGACCATGGGCTCGTCCGATCGTCACTTTCAAGAGTTGGGGCCTGATCCGTTCTGGTACAAGAGCGGAGTCATCTATGAAGTTCATGTCCGCGCTTTTTACGACAGCGACGGGAACGGGACGGGCGACTTTCGCGGGCTGACGGAAAAACTCGATTACATCAAGGACCTCGGTGTGACGGCAATCTGGCTGCTGCCCTTTTATCCGTCGCCGCTCAAGGACGACGGTTACGATATCGCCGACTATTGCGCGGTGCATCCGAGTTACGGCACGTTGGCGGATTTCAAAATGTTCTTGCGCGAGGCCCACCGGCGCGGATTGCGGGTCATCACGGAATTGGTCCTCAATCACACGTCCGATCAACATCCTTGGTTTCAGCGTGCCCGGCGGGCCAAGCCCGGCAGCCGCTGGCGCGATTTTTATGTCTGGAGCACTACCGCCACGGAATACCGCGACGCGCGCATCATTTTTAAGGATGTGGAGCAGTCCAATTGGACGTGGGACCATGTGGCGAACGCTTATTTTTGGCATCGCTTTTTCTCCCATCAGCCGGACTTGAACTTTGATTCGCCGGCAGTGCACGACGCCCTTCTCAAAGTGGTGGATTTCTGGCTCGATTTGGGTGTGGACGGCCTGAGGTTGGACGCAGTGCCATATCTGTATGAACGGGAAGGCACTAGCTGTGAGAATTTGCCGGAGACGCACGCCTTTTTGAAAGCGCTTCGGCAGCATGTCGATCAAAATTATCGCGATAGGATGCTGTTAGGAGAAGCCAATCAGTGGCCGGAGGATGCCGTTGCTTATTTTGGTGAAGGCCGCGGCGACGAATGCCACATGGCCTTTCATTTTCCGCTTATGCCGCGCCTCTTCATGGCCGTGCGGATGGAAGACCGCCAGCCCATCGTGGACATTCTCGAGCAAACGCCGCCCATTCCGGAAACAAGCCAGTGGGCGCTGTTTTTGCGCAACCATGACGAGTTAACTCTGGAAATGGTCACGGACGAAGAGCGCGACTACATGTACCGCGTCTACGCGCATGTGGACCAGGCCAGGCTCAATCTCGGCATCCGCCGACGCCTTGCGCCGCTGATGAATAATGATCGCAAGAGCATCGAATTGCTAAACGCCTTGCTCTTCTCGCTGCCTGGGACGCCCGTGCTCTATTACGGGGATGAAATCGGCCTTGGCGAAAATATTTTTCTGGGCGACCGCAACGGTGTCCGAACGCCGATGCAGTGGAGTTCAGATAAGAACGCCGGTTTTTCCCGCGCCAATCCGCAAAGCCTTTATCTGCCGATCATCCTCGATCCCGGCTACCATTACGAAGCTGTGAATGTGGAGGTGCAGTTGGCCAATCTGCATTCATTGTTGTGGTGGATGCGGCGCATGCTCGCTCTGCGCAAACGCTGGCGCGCGCTGGGGGAGGGGAAATGTGAGTTTCTGCAAACGGAAAACCGAAAAATCCTCAGCTACATTTTGCGTTTTCAAAATGAGACGCTTCTGGTTGTAGCCAATCTCTCCCGCTTTCCGCAGCCGGTTGAGTTGGACTTGTCGGCCTTTCAGCATGCTGTTCCGATCGAGCTCTTTGGCCGCACGGAATTTCCAATCATAAATGATAAACCTTACTTTCTGTCGCTCGGTCCGCATTCCTTCTATTGGTTTTCACTGGAACCGAAATTTGCGCGTATTCCGGCTCAATCTTCCTCCAACGGCCAAGCCCGCCTGCCGTCAGTTGCGCTGACGGGTCACTGGCACGAAATCCTCTCCGCCAAGAGCAAAATTGATTTGCGGGAAATACTGTCCGATTACTTGCAGGCGCAATCGTGGTTTAAAGGCAAAACGAAAACCACCAAGCTGCTCGCCATTAAAGAATCTCTTCCAGTGAAATTGGCGGCCGGCGAAGATGCCAGATGGGTCTTTCTGCAAGTGGATTACGTGGACAGTGACACGGAAATATACTCCCTGCCTCTTGCTTTTGCGGACGGAGCGGAAGCAGAACGCCTTCGCCATCAATTTCCGGAACGAGTGATCGCCGAAATCAAATTGTCCACGCCCGAACAAAACGGAATTCTTTACGATGCGTTTGGCAGCCAGGATTTTTGCGCCGCACTTCTCGAACTGATCTGGCGAGCGCGGCGCATCAAAGGCGCACAGGGAGAAATTGAAGCGTTGCGGCTGCCAGAGTTGCGCAAGTTCATGGGAGCTTCTTCCCCGCCCAAGCCGTTGGCAGGGCGCAATGAGCAGAACAACTCTTCGGTCATCTTTGAGGACAAACTGCTCCTGAAACTTTTTCGCCGCGTCGAACCGGGCGTCAATCCCGAGTTGGAAATGGGCCGTTTCCTCAACAGTCATGGTTTTTCCAACTGCCAGACTGTCGCTGGCAGTTTGGAATATGCCGGTCAGGCCGGTTCTCGCTTTACCCTTGCGGTTGTCCACGCTCTAATTCCTTCGGCCACCAATGCCTGGGATTTCGCCCTGGATGCTCTCGGGCGCTACTACGACCGCGTCATCACATGGGTCGCCCAAGGCCAATCGGCGCCGCCTCTTTCAGAACCGGTTCATCTCCTTCAACCCGACTTCCAGCCACAGGTCGCTGAAACCGTTGGCACCTTTCTGGAATCAGCGCGCCTCCTGGGTGTGCGCAGCGCAGAATTGCACCGCGTTTTGGCCTCGGACTTCGCCAATAAGAACTTCACTCCGGAAACTTCCACGCCGCACCATCGCCGCGCCGTTTTTCAATCGATGCGAAATCTCGCCGTCCAAAACCTGCGCTTGTTGCGGCGCCAGGCCGGTGTGCTGTCAGCGGAAACCCAGCCGCTGGCGCAACGAGTGGCTGAATTGGAGCCGAACATCATTCAAAGTTATCGTGCCCTGAGCGACCTTCGCGTGTCCGCGCTGCGACTTCGCCTCCATGGAGATTTTCGTCTCAGCCAGGCTCTTTGGACGGGCAAGGATTTTGTCTTTATAGACTTCGAGGGAGAATCTTCGATGCCAATCAGCGAAAGGCGTCTCAAACATTCGCCCATGCGGGACGTGGCCATGATGCTGCGATCTTTCCATTATGCCGCGGCCGTTGGCCTTGAACAACACGTCCAGCGGGGAAGCATTCCGCCGGAGAATATGCTGCGATACCAATCCTGGCTGCGCTATTGGAACTTGTGGGTTGGCGTGGCTTATTTAAAGGCGTACTTTCAGGCCATCAGCGGCGCGAAAATTCTACCGGACGAAGAGGAAGCCATGCGCACCATGCTGCGAGCTTATCTTTTGGATAGGATGATGAACGAAGTGGGCCGGCAGTTACGGGAAGGCGGCGATCATTTGGAAATTCCGCTGGCCGGCACTCTTTTTGTCTTGCACGAGGCGATTCCGACGCCGCCAGCGGCCAAGGCATCGGCGCCCCAACCGGAGATGGCGCACTGATTTTGGGACCGACCGCCTTCTTGATATTCCAACGCGGGAACGTAAAGTCAGACAAAATGAACCTATGGCCCCTCCATGACGCGGAAGATGCTCACGCATGAAGCTGATCATTCAATTGCGCTATCGCACGCGCCTTGGTCAGATGCTGTTTCTTTGCGGCGATCATATTCTATTTGGCGGTGGTGAACCGGAGAAGGCGCTGCCGTTACATTATCTCAATGAGGAAATGTGGGAGGCGGTGCTTGATGTGCCAGACGCCTCTCGTACCGAAACGCCGGTCAGCTATTATTTTTTGCTGCGCAATGCCGATGGTTCCACGATGGTGGATTTCGGCGGTGATCGGAAATTGGATTTTTCCCGTCTTGGAAACGGTCAGACCGTTGTCATTGATTCATGGAACGACATGGGAACGGTCGAAAATGTTTTTTTCACCGAACCGTTCAGAAAGGTTTTGCTTCAGGCCGAAGAAAGGAAAGTCAGTGGCAATTCTTCAACCGACGCGACCCACTTATTCAGCGTCAAAGCGCCGTTGTTGCCGGACGGACATAATGTCTGCTTGCTGGGCAGCGTGGGTGCCATGGGCGTTTGGAACGAGGCCGCGCCTATCTTGCTTTCGCGCGATGTTGAGAACGGATGTTTCACCGTTGAAATCGATCTCAACGCTCAACCATTTCCCGTCGAATACAAATACGGTGTCTTTGATGTCGAAAGAAATGCATTCGTGGAATACGAGGAAGGCGCCAACCGCAGGCTGTGGGAAGGGCCTCGTCCCGATGGGCATGTCATGGTTCGCGATGGGTTCTTGCGCCGGCCATGGCTGCCGTGGCGGGGCGCGGGTGTGTCCATTCCGGTTTTTAGTCTGAGGAGCACGCGAAGTTTTGGTGTGGGCGAGTTTTCGGACTTGCCCTTGTTGGCCGATTGGGCTTCTCGCGCCGGGCTAAAACTTATTCAAATTCTGCCTGTCAACGATACCAGTGCTACGCAGACGTGGGAGGATTCTTATCCCTACGCCGCAATTTCCGCCTTCGCACTTCACCCGCTTTATCTGAACCTCGACCGAGTCGCATCCGTGGAACAAAAGCCTTTGCTGGAAAGTCTCGCCGGCCAGCGCGAAAAGCTCAACGCGCTTGCCGACTTGGATTATGAAGCGGTGATGAAAGCGAAGCTGGCGTTCCTTCGGAAGATTTTTCCAGCGCAAAGCAAAAAAACATTGGCGAGCGACGCCTACCGAACATTTTTCGCCCAAAACAAACATTGGCTTGAACCTTACGCGGCCTTTTGCTTTCTGCGGGACAAGTTCGGTACGGCGGATTTCAATCAATGGCCCCAACATAAGGACTACGACGGCAAAAGGATCGCCGCACTTTCGGAAGAGGACCCTAAAGCGCGCGATGAGATGGATTTCCATTGCTTCATACAGTTTCATTTGCATCTTCAGTTGCGCGAGGCGACGGACTATCTACATGACAAGGGAGTCATTCTGAAAGGGGACATTGCCATCGGCGTCTCACCGCGCAGCGTGGATGTCTGGCAGCAACCGGATTTGTTTCATACCGATATGCAGGCGGGCGCGCCGCCGGACCCTTTCGCCGCCAAGGGACAGAATTGGGGTTTTCCCACTTATAATTGGCCGCGCATGCAGCAGGACGGCTTCGACTGGTGGAAGCGCCGTTTTGAGCAGATGAGCTTTTATTTCGATGCCTTTCGCGTCGACCACATTCTCGGCTTTTTTCGCATCTGGAGCATTCCACGCCATGCGGTCGAAGGCATTCTCGGATATTTTGTGCCCGCCATTCCAGTGCGGGCTGAAGAATTCGCTGGCCGTGGAATCGCATTTGAGCATCGGCGATTTGCCAAGCCGTTCATCAATGATGCGGTGTTGGAGGAACTGTTTGGGGCCCGTGCCGAAAGCGTGAAGCGTGAGTTCCTGGACAAAGCTGACTTGCCAGGAAGATATTCCCTCAAGCCGGAATTCGATACGCAACGGAAGGTGGAGGAATATTTTGCGAACTCAAAAAATGACGACAGCAAGACGAAACTTAAGGAAGGGCTTTTTGATTTAATCAGCAACGTCCTGCTGATCGAGCCTCAGAATGGTTCCCCCGGAGAATTCCATTTTCGTTTTGGCATTGAGCAAACGTCCTCGTTTCGGCAGTTGGGCAAAGAGACACAAGCTCGGTTGAAGGACTTGTACGTCGATTATTTTTTCCGGCGGCAGGACGATTTTTGGAGAAACGAAGCGCAAACAAAATTGAGGGCGCTCAAACGAGTCACGAACATGCTTATCTGCGGGGAAGACCTCGGCATGGTGCCGGCCTGCGTGCCGGATGTGATGAGGCAATTGGGCCTCTTAAGCCTCGAAATTCAGCGGATGCCAAAAGCGTTGAATCAAGTTTTCTCCCGCCCGGCGAACGCTCCCTATCTCAGCGTGGTGACGCCCTCGACTCATGACATGAGCACCATCCGCGGTTGGTGGCGCGAGGACAAGAAACTTACGCAGACATTTTTCAATGAAGAATTGGGCCAACCTGGACCCGCGCCTTCTGAATGCGAGCCTGGGATCAGCCGGGAAATCATCCGGCAGCATTTGGATTCGCCCGCGATCTGGAGCATTTTTCAATTGCAGGACCTGCTTGGAATGGATGCCACATTGCGTCGCGCCGACATCGATGCCGAGCGGATCAATATTCCGGCCATACCGAAGCATTATTGGCGTTATCGCATGCACCTATCGTTGGAAGCGTTGGGCCAGGCGAATGATTTCTCTCAATTATTGGAGAATATGATTCAGGAATTCGGCCGTTGAATTCGGGAGGTTGGGTCGATTCCGGCCTTTGGAGCGTCGATGCCTACCTATACCCACCCTCGTACCTGAAAAAGCCGTCACACCGTCCGGATTGAAATCGCAACGGCCAAAGGCTACACGCAGGAGGATTTTAACAGAAGTTTTCCGCCGTTACATCCCACAATCGGAGATTGACGAAGTGCGATCCGAGATGCGGGAGACGCGCCAAACTTCAGACGAAAGCGATATTGCTCGGTGAAACATCGACCATGTAAATGCCCATTTCCTCCAAGGCAGCGAGAACGGCTTGGGCTTTCGGCCAATGAAGATCGAACTGGTCCCGCTTATCGACTTCCCATTCCGTCCAGATTTCATCCGAAAAGGCCGGCGGCGCGTCCAAGTATGCCCCGGCAAAATCGAGCACGAAAGGACGCGCGACAATGCTCATTTCAATCACCCGCAGGGCATCGTCCGCACCGATGAGTTGGGGAAGATTAAGACCCAGGATCTCGGTCATGCCGGTTTGTTGTAAGCGCGTGTACACGGAAAGCTCGCGAAGATAGGGTTCTTGCTCCCGATGGGCTTTGATGGCAGTTTTTCCGCCGCCACGCTTGTCTTCCCCGACAAAGATGATACCGTGGATACCGAAGCCGAGACGCTCCGCGAGATGGAAATCCTTCTGCGATGCGTAAGCAACGGCGTTTTGAATGAGAACTTCTTCCATAGCCGGGTTAAGCGCTCAGGGCGGACATTCCGCCCAAGTGACGATGCGCTTGCTGGTGAACGGATTTTCCATACCGGTGGCGCAAATGGCAAGGGACTTTGTTCTTGTGGATTCTCCCGTCAGTCATCCTCCTGCTATCGCTTGTTTGATTTTGCGAGTGGACCAAACAGAACGGCGGTGGAATGTGCGCCTTCCAGACGGCATTTCCTCTGACACGAGAAAGGTTGCAATTGCCGTTGCATAAAATGTTGCTGCCGCTCCGCAACTCAATTGGACTTGGGACCGACGGCGAATTATCGAGGTTTGCAACGGCGCCAGAGCAGGCCTAACAAACGCCCCAAGCGTCCCCAAAAGCCAAGCACCTCAGCATGCAAGGAGGATGCCCATAATCGAAAATTCTTGTGCAAACGCTTTTTTGCCAGTCGGATAACAAAGAAATCGTTAAGCAACGCAATCGTTAGCCAACCAATCCATACCCAACGTGGGCTTGGGGTCGATACCATGCCAAACCATCGCGCGTTAATCCATGCCGCAATCGCATAGACCATCCCCACCAGCGCCCAAGGAATTAAAGTAATCCAAGCGAATGCGCTTGAGGCGGCACTCCGCGGTCTTGGGTTCGACATGGCTGTCCACATCGCCATCCATGCGATGGCGCGCAAGTCTGGAATTAAAAGGATCGTGGAGACGCCAATGAAAAGGAGCAAATCGATGTTAGGATAGACAGTGATGAACGCTGTGATGAACGTTTGCACATTGCCAGAAAGCATCCACGGTATGTTATGGAATCCGGTAATCAACGCGGCGATGAACATTCCAATTTCCGTAACTACTAGAACTAACACTGGATAACGATAGTAGCGTCGCACCACCAGCCGCACTCCATTGAGGATTTCGTCCACGGACATCGGACTGCAGTATAGCATGGTCTCCAATGAGCCACTTCGGCGCTGCTCTTCCAAAAGACCGGCGCGCGATGCGACTCCGACCCTCACCATCAATTGCAATGTAATAATCAGGCATATAAAACATCCTGCGTAAACTTCCCGCCATGAGTTCATGGTGATCGCCCAGATTGAAAGAGCCACAATGGACAGCGCCACTGTTCCCATCACACTCCAGGCGAAAGCCGGGCTAAAACGCCCTCGGCAGACCAGCCACAACATCGGATTGACTGTCACCAGTTTCTTTCGAAATGCAGTGCGCGTTGCCAAACTTCCAAAACGCCACCGATCCCATCTTGCGCGCCAAATCCCTTCCTTTTTGGGCTGATCACGCCACCGCCGCGGAAGCACCCAAGTCGCGAGGGCCAGAAAAATCCAGCCGTGCAAATTCACGATTAGGAGAGGAATCCAATATCCAGGCTGCGCTACACGTGGAATTGTCCAGAGGGGTATTATTGTACCGCGCATTGCCATGGAAAATGGGTGCGCCGGATTATTATACTCAAAGAGAAAGGCGGGCCACATCCAACCTTTCAAGCTGGCTACCATCGAAGCAAGATTCGAGGCTGCCACGTAGAGCAGAAGGACCAAAAACGGCAGACCAGAGACATTTTCACGCTTGCGACAAAGAGCGGAAGAAAAGATGCCAACGGCTTGACCGAGGAAAAACACGTCCAGTATGGCCAAGCCGGCCTTCGCGTATTGCCAGACAGTTACGCCGCCCATCATCAAACAAATCGCCAGGAGCGGTAGTATCGCCACAGCGCCGTAAAAGGAGGGCAGGGCGGCCGCGACCATTTTGCCCAGCACGATGTCGTGGCTCTTGAGGTCAGTCAAAAATAAGAAGCCGATGGTGCCTTCCCGTTTTTCTACGCTAATGCTGTCGGCCCCGACCCAAGTGCAAATCACGGCCCAGATAAACAATGCGCCGCTGACAGTGCGAAAGAGCGTCATGCCGTCACTTCTTCTGAAGCCGGCGATAGACATCACAACAAGGAAATACGCAGCCAGGGCCGCCCATACCGCCGCAGCGGCCATCCGGCCATAATAGGTTCTAGGCCGCCGCGCCGCTACGCGCAATTCGCGGTTCACGATTGGCAGAAATACCATATCGGCCGCGCGCTAATTTCTTTGGTTAATCACATTAAGGTGCCAGCTAAGATACGATAGCTTTTGCGCCATAGGCAATCATAGCGGAGGTAATTCATCGGTCACGGTCCTGCGCCGGAGCGGTAATCGACTACGACCCAATTCTTGAAATGATGTCATTGAACCCAGTTTTCCATTTGTTGTGCTTGCGCTGTCAGCTTGCTTTTTGCACACTACCCCCTTTGTAAAATGAATCGCCGAACAACCTTCATTCCTCGTCTTGTCGATTTCTCGACAATTCTTCCAATTATCGTGTGCCTCTTTTGGGCCAACAAACTAAACGCCTCCGACCCGAAGACCAATTCGCCGGTCAAAGAGACCCCGGCCGCAGAGGTCCCACCGCCGTTGGAAGTGGCCGACGGCATGTTGCTTGCCATCCCCAAGGCGGGATTGAAGAAGGATTACCAGTTTGCCGCCTCGATTATTCCTCAGGAGCTGGCTCCGACCAGCACGGGATTGGCGGGAAAAATCGTCCGTTTCGAATTGTTTCCCGACGGCGTGGACATGTATGAATCGACCAAAGGGTTGGTGGTGACGGAAGATTTGCCGGCGCGCCGTTTGCTGGCCACCTTTCCAATCGTGCGCCAGGATGATCAAAGGGTCATCGTGGATTTCAACAAAGGCATGCGGCGGGTTTTCGTTGAGATGTGGACGAGCGGAGGCGGCTTGAATTTCGGCGAACGCGATTCAGTGCTGGAAGTGCCTGACAGCCGCGTGTTTGAAATGCGTTTGGACAACGACCGATTGATCGTCCGCCAGAGCGTGCAAGCGCGCAATCGCCAATATGCGGAAAATGTCGAAGCGCGCTATGAAGTCCGCTATTTCCTGTCTCCCTATAAGCCCTCGAATTTCGAAGGGAAGGAACCGGATCGGGCCGATGATCGCTATCTCCGCTTTTTTGAAACTGATGGCCACATTGAAGAGGGGACTGGCCGCGTTTCCTCCCGAATCGCCCGGTTTGATACCCAGCAGCCGGTGGTTTTCTATTATTCGGCCAACACCCCCAGCAATTATGTTGATGCGGTGAAGGATGGCATTCTCTATTGGAACTCCGCTTTCGGCAAAGAACTGGTGCAGGCAAAAAAAGCGCCCGATGGCGTGACGGCGCCGGATGCCCAGCTCAACATCATCCAATGGGTCCCTTGGGACAACGCGGGCTTTGCTTACGCGGATGATTTGATGGATCCGCTGACCGGCCAATCTGAGCACGGCCAGGCCTACATTACGAGCGCCTTCGCGTTCGCGGGCCGATCCAGTGCGCGCATCCTGTTGCGCACCATGGAGGAAATAGCTGAAACCAAGAAAGACGAAAAGAAGGGTGATCTGCTCTTGCGGCAAGCCTTTCCATTCTTAAGTTCCGGCCCGCATTGCGACATGGATCCGATTGTCTTCGCGCAGCAAATGGCCACTGGCCTAAAAGAGCTGCTCGCCAGTGACGAATTGACCGATGCCGCTGTCCTGCGCATTTCCCAGGATTTCGTCCGCGATGCCGTGGCACATGAGGTCGGCCACATTCTCGGCCTCCGCCATAATTTCGCCGGCAGCCTGGCGGCGACAATGTCTCAAACCGAGCTTGACGACTGGTTCAAGGCTTACGTTCTCGGCAAGCCTTTGGACGCTTACACCAACAAGATCACCGGCGGCTCGGTCATGGATTACGACGTTTTCAAGTCACGCGTTTTCATTGGCTGGCACATGCGCATCGTCAAGGAGGCCTTGCCGCACGACCACGCTGCCATAGGATGGGGTTATTTTGACAGCAACGAAGCCCGCACGAATAAAATCCTCTTCGGCACTGATGACGACATGTTCCACTACAGCGACGTTCGAGCATTCGACTATGGCGACGACCCAGTCGTCAGCGCGTATTCGCGGCTCGCACAAATAATGGACTTGCTCCCGAATGACATAATTGAAACGTTTATTCGCGCCCGCGCCCCGCGCAATCCCCATGACCGCATTCCACTGGAACAGGTCAATCTGAGTTACCAGTACTTTGGGATGCAGCTCGCAGGACAGTTCGGCGACATTCTTGAATGGTTCAAGTCCGAAACCCAGTCTGTCCGTGTCGATAACAAGTTCGATTTCATTGGAGATTTGAATCGCAAGGAACGCCTTCAGGCCCATTGGAGTTATTTGACCAACCAGTTGAATCAATTGGGCGGCTTGGATCGAGCGGCATTTTCTTTCATGCCAGTGGATTTGAAATTGGAGTTGAAAGACAAACCTACTAACGCGCCCGTGGTCGAACGCCTTAACGCGACTAATCTCACCGCTAAACTGGAGAAGCTGTTGACTAATGTTAATTACTCAACGTTCGTGGGCCTGGACGACAAGAAATACAGCTTCACCAAGGAAGAGCGTGAACTCATCGTCAAGCGCGGGCGGAAGTGTTTTGAGGAGCTGGAGAAAGAGGTGATTCGCCGTATCTGCGAGGACCTCATTAAGACTTCGCGCGACCTTGACATCGAGGCCAACGGCTATGAGAGCGATGACGACGCCCTGGCCAAGTTGGACCAGCGCATCATTGACCTGGCCAAACTGGTCATTACAACTCAAGAGGACACCAACAAAATCGAAGGCAAAGAGGACAAACAGACCGTTTCCGTGCCTAAGTTTAAATATGATCAAGAAACGAGGTTGGATGCCGCCAAAATGCTCGGCCCGACGGCTGGCTCATACAAAACGTGGGCGGACGAAGCTAAATCCGATATTCATGAGGCGCTGAAAAAAGAAATCGATTCGGCTTTGGGACTGGATCATTACAAAGACTTCAAGCCGTCGGTATTGTCTCGGCCGTTGCAGGAATGGTATCAGGAGCAGCAGGAAATTTTAAATTTGCTGCCGTCTTTGCCAAAGGGATAATGGCGGACTGCGCCGGAATTACCATGCAAGGGCAACGCCTTGAACGCGCGGATCGGCCGCTCCGAGAAAGCCCTGGCCGTCCGGCGCCAAACCGACCGCCTGGGCCGCGCCCAAATACTTTACTTGACGTATAGCATGGCCGCGTTTGGCCATCTCGGCCACCAGCGCCGGCTCCATGTTCTGTTCCACTCTAAGTTCGTCCGGCTTCCATTGATGATGGAATTTCGGCTGCGCAATGGCTTTCTCCGCGTCCATTCCCAAATCCACGACGTTGACGATGTTCAAAAGCGTCTGGCTGATAATAGTCGGCCCTCCGGCTGCGCCAACGGCGAGAATGGGTCGATTGTCCTTGAGCACGATGGCTGGACTCATGCTCGACAACGGGCGTTTGCCGGGCGCAATGGCATTGGCGCTGGCGCCAACGAGGCCGAAATGATTGGCCACGCCGGGCTGGGCGGAAAAGTCGTCCATCTGATTATTCATGACGACGCCGGTGCCGGGAATGACAACCTTGGAACCGAATTGGGTGTTGATCGTCGCCGTCATGGCCACCCAATTGCCCTCGGCATCGGCGGCGGAAATGTGGGTCGTGTGCTTTGAGAAAACATCGCCGGTCGCGTCAGGCGGCTGGCCTGCGCCGGTCACGACCGATGCGTGAGTCAAATCGATTTTCGCAGCCAGCGAACGGGCATAATCCTTTCGAATCAGCCCGCGCGGAACTTTGGCAAAATCCGAATCCCCGAGCCAGTAAGCGCGATCGGCGAAAGCCAGTTTCATCGCTTCGACCGTGAAATGGACCCTGTCCGCCTCGGTGAAACGCGGATTGGAAAAGTCACGCGTTTCGAGCATGTTCAGGATCTCCAGAAGATGCACGCCGCCGGAACTGGGCGGTGGAAACGAAACGATGGTGTAACCGCGATAGGTGGTCGAGATAGGTTTCCGGACAACTGCGCGGTAGGCTGAAAAATCGGCGGCTGTCAGGATGCCTCCGATGGCTTTCATCCATTGCTCGGTGCTGCGCGCGAACGGCCCGTCATAGAACCATTCAGGCCCGTTTTCGGCGATGGCGCGGTAGGTCTTCGCCAGGTCGGGCTGGCGGAGGATTTGGCCCTCCGTCAGTATTGTGCCATTGGAATTTAAAAAGATCGCGCACGCGGCGGCAGACGTGAACAGATTGGACCACTGCATGGACATCTGATCGCGCAGGGCTGCGGCATAACGGGCGTCAATAGGAAATCCTTGCTCGGCGATTTGCGCCGCGGCCAGCAGATGCTCCTTGAGGGTGAGCCTGCCAAAAGTCCTGACCGCCAGATCGCACGCCGCCAGTTCTCCGGGCGTTCCGCTGGCCAAGGCCCCGGTCTCGCTCAAACCGGAAACGACCGCGCCATTGCGAACGTACATGTCGGCGGTGGCCGCAGCGGGCGCAGTTTCACGGCCATCGATGCATGTAAAATCTCCCTTGGCACTGCGGATGAGAATGAAACAGCCGCCGCCAATGCCGGAATTGTAGGTGTTAACGACACCGAGCGTGAGCGCGGCAGCAATAGCAGCATCAACCGCGTTGCCACCCTTTTTCATGGCGTCGATGCCAGCTTGGCTTGCGATGCGATCCACGGTTGCAATGGCCCCATGCCGGCCCACGGCGGATTGTGCCAGCGCCGAAGAATGGAAAAGGACGATAACAGCCGCCAGAACCAGGACCTTGCGAATGACTATTGGTTTATCCCGTGGCCTCCAATCCGTCGAGAACAATGCGGGTGAAGGCAACGCTGAATTTACAGGGGCGATTTTCATGGCGAGGAGGGGTTTGACAATCATTGGCCTTGGTTTACAGTCAGTTCTTAATTACGTCGAATTGCATAAAGGACTCGCTAAGAATGCCAGGATCAACATTCAATTATCTTTCTCGAACCGTCAAAGCCATTAAACAGTTTCCCCCGATGAATTCCAAACTACGCTCTCATTTTCCGCTTGTAACTCAGAGCAATTGGCTCGTCCGGCGCGCACTTTTGGCCGCCGTCGTCTTTTTTGTTATGGCCATGCCTTTGCGCGCCTTCGTCATCATTCCGGTTTGGGACAGCAGCATCACCACCGATACCAATGCCGCCGAGATTGAGAACACCATCAACATGGCGATTCAGTATTATGAAACGCGCTTTGCCGATCCGATCACCGTCTCCATTCAATTTGAAGAAATGAGTAGTGGCCTGGGCGAGAGTCAATATGTTTACTATCAGATTTCTTACAGCCAATTTCTCAACGCTCTCCAAACCGATGCCACCACCACCAACGACGCCCTCGCCCTGGCCAATCTTCCCTCCGGCCCAAACGAGCCTGTCACCGGCGGAACAATTATTAACGTTCATACTGCCAATCTCGAAGCGCTTGGATTTACCGGTTATGACTCCGGCTTGCCGGGTGGAATTGAAGGCTACGTCAAACTTAACACCTCCATTATGAACCTTTCGCGGACCAACATCAGTCGATCCAAATACGACCTCCTGGCCACAGCAGAACATGAGATGGACGAAGTTTTGGCCTTTGAATCAAAGCTGCCTGACACCACCGACGGGCCCTGTCCGCAGGACCTTTTCCGTTATGACTCGACCGGCGCCCGAACATTCACGACCGATGGTGATGACGCCTATTTCTCGCTTGATAGCACGAATCTGCTGGTGCAATTCAACCAGGAGTCGGACGGCGACTACGGCGATTGGTGGAGCAAGGGAGGGCCGCACACACCGCGAGTGCAGGACGCCTTTGCCACGGCAGGGGCCACTCCCAATCCGAACGTCGAGCTTATCGGCTTGGACGTAATCGGATTTGACCTGCTTCCTCCACCTCAGCCGGGGATCGTCAATATTACTTTGTCGGGCAAAAACCTGGTTGTCGATGGAACCAACGGTTTGGTTACAGGAGTTTATCATTTGTTGACAAGTACAAATTTGACCTTGCCTGCAAGCCAATGGGCGTCCGTTGCAACCAATGCGCTGATGAGCAATGGCAACTTCACCTTCACCGCCACCAATGCCGTCAAGGCCGGAAACGCCAGCGCATTCTACGTCCTGCAATTGCAATAAGTCCGTGCGCGGGCATTGTCAAGTCGAAACACTAGAATTCCCAAACGATATGCGCGCTCACGTCGAACCGGTCAGAGTCCTTGGTCAAGCCGGCGGATAGGCCGAGGCCAAATTCCATTTCGCGCCTCACCTTCCACAAGAAACCCGGTGTCAGGAACATTTGATTCTCCACGCCATGATGGTTCCACGTATTGTTATTGACATTAAACTCCAAAGTCGGCGCCCAGCGCGGAAACAGGACAAAAAATCCCGTGCCCAGGATTAGCTCGTGCGCGGCAGGCTCCGCCTCGTCCGAATCTTTGGGAGTGTTGATTCGTTGCACCAGGCCGGCGCCGATTTCAGTGAAAAACTGAGTGCGATGAAGTTCCGGGAAATCTCTGGCCAGAATGACGGCTGGTTCATATTCCAGAAAACCTTCGCTCAACCCCTTGTTCACGCTCCCGACCGGCGCCTGAATTGAAAATCGCGGCGCAATATGGAACCACGACCCGCCCACGTTCATGAAACTATATTGAGTGCTGACTTCAAGATCGCCGACGCCGCTTATCGTGGAGTGGCCCTGCGGATAACGTTGGACGAAGGAATCCCATTCGGCTTCCGCCTGCCAGTTGTTATTGATTCCATATTCGACTGAAAGAGGAAGGGTCCATGTGTCGCCGCCTGCATGATTTTGATAGACGGAAGCCACTTCTATTTCCAATTCCCCTTTGTATTGCGGGTAAACTACATCGGTCTTGAAGAGTTCCTCGATCGGCCGTCTCTCGGAATTGGTGGACTCCATATCATCGTTATCGGCGCGCGCCCAAGTGGAAGAGAGCAAAATAACCATAGCCGTGACCGTACCAATGGTTAAGCGATTTAGCGCAAACCGTCCGGCAAAGTCATTGGACGGGATAACAATTATTCCATTCCTTCTCAGGCCGTCTTCCAGAATTGACATATTTTGCTTCAAAAACGATGCGGACTTATCTGAAATGATCGTGGAAATCAACAACTTACGCAAAACCGTTGCTCCATCGCAGCCAGTTGCGAATGAAATGGATGCGGGGGCGGCTTATGCCCCGAAAGGCAGCGTCGCAGTTCGCAAACGCTGATTCGCCATTGCACTTGGCTTGCCGCGCAACGTCCACGTTTCTTACCGTAATTCCAAAGAAGGTGGTCGAACCAGAAACATTGCTGCTCTGTCCCGCGACCCAAAAATCCTTCAAGCCAATAACGGTGAATATCGGTGAATATAAGTAAAAAAAGTTTTTTCGCCCGCCAAAATCTGCAAGGGCGACGGGGCCTGTTTTCTCGGCTTGCTGGCCCTGCGGAGGAGCGAGCCCGCCAAGTTTGAACTTGGAACTTTGAACCTTGAACTCATCATACTGCGGCTATGGCAAATGAAATCCAATTACCCGTCAAGGAAGGGGACGTTGCGCCTTTGTTTACCGCCCAGGCCGGCGGTGGACCGGCCGTTTCGCTGGCGGACTTGCGCGGCCAAAACGTCGTCCTTTACTTTTATCCGCGTGATAACACTCCCGGCTGCACTATCGAGGCCTGCCATTTTCGCGACGAGTTCGAAGAGTTCAGGAAACACGGCATCGTCGTGCTCGGCGTCAGCGCCGATTCGGCCGCATCGCACGAGAAGTTCGCTCAACGGTTCCGGCTGCCCTTCGTCCTGCTGGCGGACGAAGACAAGGCCGTCGCGCGCGCTTACGGAGCGTGGGGCGAAAAGAGTTTCCTCGGGAAAAAATTCATGGGCATGCGGCGCATTACTTTTCTCATCGGCCCCGACGGACGAATTCGCAAAATCTGGCGCAAAGTCAAACCGCCCAGGCACGCCGCCGAAGTGCTGGCCGCCGCGCTGGATGGGGCGGGGCAGGGGACATGATTTAGTTTTGACTTTCCTTTTTGGCGTCGCAGGATTTCCGCAAAATTATGTACGGAGCAGTTAAAGAACAACTCACGCGCCAGTTGAATGATCTTCGGGCGCAGCGTCTTTTCAAATCCGAACGGGTCATCACCACGCCGCAATCGGCCCACATTCGCGTGGCTGACGGCGCGCCGGTGCTCAATTTTTGCGCCAATAATTACCTGGGGCTTGCGTCCCATCCGGCCATCCTGAACGCCGCCCGCGAAAGCCTCGATAAATGGGGTTATGGCATGGCTTCGGTTCGTTTCATCTGCGGCACCCAGGCGCCCCATCGCGAGCTGGAGCTAAAGCTCAGTGAATTTTTAGGCACGGAGGACACTATACTTTACAGTTCGTGCTTTGACGCCAACGGCGGCTTGTTCGAAACGTTGCTGGGCGAGGAAGATGCCGTCATTTCCGACGAGTTGAACCACGCCAGTATTATTGACGGCGTGCGACTGTGCAAAGCGCAACGCTACCGTTACAAGAACAGCGACATGACCGATCTTGAGGCCCAGTTGCGGGCGGCCAAGCCGGCCCGCTTTCGCATGATCGCCACTGATGGAGTTTTTTCGATGGACGGATACATCGCGAATTTGCCGGCCATTTGCGACCTGGCCGAAAAATACGATGCCCTGGTCATGGTGGATGATTCGCACGCCGCCGGGTTCATGGGCAAGACTGGCCGTGGCACGCCGGAATTTCATAATGTCATGGGGCGCGTGGACATCATCACCGGGACTCTGGGCAAGGCGCTCGGCGGCGCCAGCGGCGGTTACACCAGCGGACGCGCGGAGATCGTGCAATACTTGCGGCAACGGTCGCGGCCGTATCTGTTTTCCAACACGCTTGCACCTTCCGTCGTGGCGGGGTCATTGAAGGCGCTGGAAATGATCACCAGTTCCACGCAATTGCGGGACAAACTGGAGGAGAATACGAAGTATTTTCGGGCTGAAATGAGCCAAGTCGGTTTCAAAATTTTGCCGGGGGAACACCCCATCGTGCCGATCATCCTGGGCGAAGCCGCGCTGGCCGGGCGCGTCGCGGAGGCGATGCTGACCAAAGGTGTTTATGTGATTGGCTTTTCCTTTCCGGTCGTGCCGCAAGGCAAGGCGCGCATCCGCACGCAAATCTCGGCAGGTCATTCGCGGGAGGATTTGGATTTGGCCATTCGCAGTTTTCGGGAAGTGAAAGAGGAACTTCAGTTGTGATTTCCTCTTCCTCCTCCGGTTAAGCTAGATCAAGGAAGATTAGGAGTAAGAGCAGGATTAAGATTAAGACGGAAAAGGTCAGTCGGTCTTATGATCGACAAATAACGCGTAGCGGGTTTGAAGTTCCCGCGCCAAATCGGTGTCGTTCAATTGGGTCGCACGGTGGACGGCTTTGTCCTCCCAAGTGATGGCTTGGAAGAAATCGCCATCGGCGGCGTAACATCGGGCCAGCGTGTCCATGTAGCGGGCATTTTGGTTGGTGGTGGCATCGCAAGCGCGCGCGGCTAATTGCGCGGCCATTTTTGGACTGCGCAAATCGGTATTGGTCGCTGTGGCATACAGCAGAGCCAAATTGTTGAGCGTGGCCGGATCGTCCGGGGTCAGGGAGAGCACCTTTTCGTAATGCTCGATGGCGCCAGGGTATTTGCCTAAATGATCTTCCGCCAGGGCCAACTGAAAATGGGCCGATGCCATGTTGGCGTCCGCAGACGTGGCCCGAAGCAGGCACGTTTCGGCTTCCGCATATTTGCCCTGCTGATTGAGCAACTGGCCGTATTGGCGCCAAAAGGCCGGAGAATTGATTCCGTTGCGACTGGCCTTGGTAAAATGGGAAAGGGCTTGGGCAGCCAGCGATTTGACTTCACCGGCCGCGGCATCGGCTTCCTGTGTTTTGTCCGCGGCGGCAGCCAGGCGGCGTCTGCCTTCGGCGTCGGTTTGCAACTGGAGCAGGGTCGTGGCCAGATTGTAATGGAGAACACCCGCCTCGGGATGGCGCTTGATACCATCCTGGAGAATCTTAAGAGCCTCGTCCGGCTTGCCTTCGGCATCGAGAGCCAAGGCACAAGCACTGGAGGCGGTGACCAATCCCGGATCAAGCCGAAGAGCCTCATGAAATTGGGCGAAAGCCGGATCGTGATTGCCTTGCTTAAGCAACGCCTGGGCGAGAAGCTCGTGCCCAACAGCGTTGTTTTGGCCTTGCAACGCCAGCCGATACTCTGACACCGCTTGATCGTAGTGCTTTTGGGTGAACGCCTTGTCCCCGCCCTGGGTGTGTGACAAAAACTCGCTTTGATTCTGGACCAGGCGTCGAATTTTGGTCTCGCGATGCTTTTGCACGTCGCTGGAAGTTAGTTCCGTCCACTCGTTGACCACATAAGCCGCGCCGGAAATAACGAAAGCGCCCAGCAAAAACCATTGCAACGCCTTGCTCGGAGGCAGTTCCCCCGGCATTTCCAGCGCAGCACCACTCATGGAGCCCATCGCAGGGCGCAAACCACCCGGCGCAGGCTCAGGTTGATTGTTTGGAGCATCTCCCATAAGAGCATGATCATTATAATTCAACGCCTATAAAGTACCAAGTTAAATGTTCCACCGCTTTCGCGCAGAGAGCGTGCCAAGAGTCGAATTTAAGGGAGAAATGCAATGGTTTGAATGACTTGGACTGGGTCGGGACTGGAAGGTCGATCCGGCCCATAAATCGGTCCGGAATGGTCTGGAATAATCGCGGAAATTAACAACCTGCGTGAGCATTTTTTTATCCACGACCGCTTGCCTAAAACGGGACATATTGACCGCTCAATGACTCAACATTGACCACTTTTAGATGGGATTTCAATGCCGGTTTTCGGAAAAATGGAGCACCGGCTTGGCCGCCGGGAACTTGGGCATTGAATATGCTTAACTTAGAGCGAGTGATGTGGTGAGCGATTCAAGCGAGAACCTTATGACTGAAACCCAAATCGAATGGCACATGGATGAGCTCGCTGATTTCTGCCGGCGGTGGAAAATTTCCCGGCTTGAGCTTTTTGGCTCCGCGCTTCGGGAGGATTTCCGGCCCGAAAGCGACGTGGACTTCATGTTTACTCCCGGGCCCGGATTCCAGCGCGAGAAAGCATACGGCCCATGGGGACGGGACTGCATGGCTGAAGAATTGACGGTGATAATCGGACGCGAAGTGGACCTCATCGAGCGCAACCAAATTGAGCACATGGACAACTGGATCAAGCGCCGGCACATTCTTCAGACTGCCGCGGCCCTATATGTGGACTGACGAAGGCATTGCGTTGGATGCCCTTAACGCTGCTCGTTTGGTCCGCGACTTTAGCGCTGGCCTGACGGCTGCCCAATTCAAGGCCGACATCACGACTCAATCGCCGATTCTGCATCAAATGACCGTACTCGGCGAATCTGTCAAAAGGCTTTCGACGGACTTCCGTCAAGCCCACCCCTCGATTCCGTGGGCAGAAATTGCGGAAATGCGGGACCGTTGCATCCGGGCGCACGATAACGTAAACTTGGACGTTGTTTGGAATGTGGCTTCTCGTCATGTGCCTGAGGTCATCGCGTATTTAGAGCAAATCGTGCCTAAGCCGCCACCCGAAGCGTAACGGTAATGCCGTCCAAAATCAAAAAGTCCATATCGCGCCGCATCATCAAGCTGTTCAATGCCCTGCTTCTTGCAGCAGCTTGGTCGATGCCGTTTGCGCGGGCTGCACAACCGACGCTGTTTGTCCCGGCCGGCCCAGGCGGAGGAGGAGCGTTGTTCGCACCGAGCTTCAGTCCATTTCTCGAAGGCGAGTTGTATATCGCTTGCGACATGACTGAGGTGTTTCATTCAACCAACTACGGAACGACTTGGAGTGTGGTTGATTTCCGGCAGATCCAAGGCGGACGGCAGGCCATTGTTCAATTCACCAGCGACCCGAATGTTCGATACGCCATTGATTTAAGCAATGACGCCATGACCCCAACCAAGAGCACGGACGGCGGGACGACGTGGCAACAGTTGACGAACGAGCCAACCGGCGGCGGCGCTTATGCGTTAGTGGCGGATCCCGGCTCAACAAACCGGTTGATCGTTTCTGATTACGGAGACGTTTATTTTTCCAGCGATGGCGGCAACACGTTTGCCACTGAATTTACCTACGCTCCAAATGGCAACGGTTGTTTTGTCGCAGGGGCGTTCTTTGACGGCCCGAACATTTACGTCGGCACATCGGCGGGTTTGCTGGTGTCCACCAACAGCGGCGACACCTTTGCCTTATCGTCCGTGAGCGGCATCGACACCGACAACGAGGTGATGTTTTCCTTCGCCGGGGCAAAACAAACGGGCACGACGCGGTTTTTTTGCACGACGATGAATCCTGGCGACGTTTATCCGGGAATGTTCATCGAGGACGTCTATCCCAGTTACATGAATGTCTATACGCTTGACTGGGGTCAGCCGAATTGGACCCCCGCCACCACCGGCATCAGTCCGGTGGACGACACAGTTTTTGTGGCCATGGCCCAAAATGATATATCCACAGCTTACGTGGCGGGGCAGCAAAACGATGATTATGAATATCCGGCGCTGTACAAAACCACCAACGGCGGCGCGAGCTGGCAGCTCTCGTGGCTGGTCACCAATAATCAGAACGTCTTCACTGGCTGGGAGGGCAACCATGGCGACCACGATTGGGGCTACGGCGGGGGAGCGCTGGGTTTAGCAGTGGCGCCGAACGATTCCAGCAAAGTTGCCGAAACGGACCTGGGGTTCATCCATTTGAGCACGAACGGAGGCGCATTCTGGCAGCAAGCTTACGTCAACCCTGCCGATCAGAATCCGACCAACAGGCTTACGCCGAAAGGACGGAACTACCACAGTGCCGGCTTGGAAAATACCTCCTGCTGGTGGATTGCTTGGGCCGACAGCAACAACATCGTGGCGGGATACACGGACATCCAGGGCGCGATCAGCGCGGACGACGGCAGTTCGTGGTCGTTCGGCTTCACGGGCGACAGTTACAATACCATTTATTGCTGCATCAAGAATCCGGCCACAGGAACACTCTACGCCGGCACGTCATCGGTCCATGATATGTACCAAAGCACGCATTTGACCGATGCAAGCATCGGCAACAACACTGGCGCCGTTCTTTTTTCGACCAACATGGGCGTCACCTGGACAACGATGCACAATTTTTCGTGCCCGGTCATCTGGGTGGAGTTGGACCCAGTCAATACGAATCGCCTTTTTGCCAGCGTCATTGCCACCAATATGGGCGTGGCGGGAATTTATGTTTCCACGAATATTGAGAAGGGAGCGTCAGCGACTTGGCAGCGTTTGCCGCCACCGGCAAGAACGCAAGGGCATCCGTTCAATATCCATCCATTGAAGGACGGCACACTGGTTTGCACGTATTCGGGCAGAAGGGCAGGGAGCCCTCAAGAGTTCACCGATTCGTCCGGTGTATTTTACAGCACGAACAACGGGGTTTCATGGATCGATCGCTCTGATCCAAACATGGACTATTGGACGATGGATTTGGTCGTGGACCCGAATGACCCGGCGCAAAACACCTGGTATGCGGGCGTGTATAGCGGGTGGGGCGGCCCGCCCAATGGTCTTGGCGGCCTTTACAAGACCACAGATCGCGGCGTCTCCTGGACGCGACTGAGTAACGATGGAGGCGGCGGCACCAGTTCCTGCACGTTCAATCCGCTGAATCCAAATGAACTTTACGTGACAACCGAAACTGAGGGGCTTCTGTTTTCAAGTAACATCAACTCCGTCAGTCCGGCATTGACGCCGGTGGCAAGTTATCCTTTTGACCAGCCGGAGCGGGTTTTCTTCAATCCTTACAAACCCTCTGAAATGTGGGTGACAAGTTTTGGCAATGGAATTCGAATCGCCAGCACGCTGTCGTTGCCCGGAACGTTATTGGTAACGGCGCCGCAAAGTGGAACAGCGCGGATCAGCCTGCAACAAGCTTCGCCTGGCGCTTTGTATTCCATTCTGGCTTCCAGCAATCTCATTAACTGGATCTCGTTGGGAACGAATGCGGCGGGAACAAACGGCGTCCTTCAGTTCAACGATACTACTGCGACCAACTCCTGCCGTTTCTACAAGACCCAGGCGCTTTGAATCATCCCCATTCCTTCGGTAGAAGTGGAACTACTTAACGGAGAAAATTAGGCGGCGTTCTGCTGGAGGCCAGGCGGATTGTTGGTCACCAAAGACAATCTGTGAAGCAGGGCATTAAGTTCTTGAATGCGCGGGGGCTTGCCGAGCACCGCGTCCACTTCGGGAGCGGACTCTCCTTCGGCCTTCATCATCGTCCCCCAGCCTGTCAACATTATGACAGGTGTGGGCGGCGCTTCTGCTTTGATGGTGCGGGCCACATGATGGCCATCCATCTCAGGCATCCCTAAATCAGTAATGACAATCTCATAACGGTCCGGGCCGCCCAGATGAGAACGGAACAGTTCAAGTCCTTCTTTGCCATTCGAAGCCACAGTTACTTTGTGGCCGTGAACTTCCAGGACGTCATGCATGAGTTGCCTCAATTCCGGCTCGTCGTCGATGCAGAGAATGCGCAACGAACGGCAGGGTTCGTGTTGGGGGGCTTGAGGACGGTGCGTGTTTGTGGTCCGGTCTTGGATAGGGAAGATGAGACGCACGCAGGTGCCTCGATCCGGGCCACTCTCGATATCAATGGTGCCGTCATGGCGTTTGACCATGCCATAAACCATGGCCAATCCCAGGCCGGTGCCCCCGGTCATATGTTTGGTGGTAAAGAATGGCTCCAGGCAGTGCTGGCGCACCTTTTCCTCCATGCCGAGGCCGTTGTCGCGGACTTCGATTTGAAGTTCCTGCTCCGTCTCGGCTCCTTCGTGCAGAGTGGATTTGCTGATGGAGCGAGTGACCAAAGTAATGACGCCTCCGTGCGGCAGCGCATCCACGGCGTTGAATACGACGTTCGTCAGCGCCTCGCGCAGTTCGCTGGCATTGCAAATAAGATCGGGCGGATTGGGCACCAGTTCAGTTTTGACTTGAATGGAAACTCCTTGCCGCTGCGCAACATCGCGCCAGCGTGGCCGCGTCAGATCAATGACCTCTTCAATGGCTTGGTTGACGTTGACTTTTTCCAATTGATCCGGGTCCAGGTCGCGCCGGTAAAATTCTCTCATGCGCGAAACGATTTGAGCGACGTCCTCCCCGGCTTGGTTGATCCGTTGCAGACGCTGGCGCTGGGAGGCGGGCAAATCCGGCAGAGTACTAAGCAATAGTTCCGAATAGGTGGTAATGGGGGACAAAGCGTTGTTGATATCGTGGGCCATTCCACTGGCCATTTGGCCCAAGGCGCGAAGACGTTCCTGCTGGACGACAGCTTGCTGGGCGCGGCGCAGTTCCTCGTAGGCTTTTTGAGTTCCTTCGGTCAGGCGGACACGATTGTAGAGGTTCTGGCATTCCTCTTCGGTCGAAATGACTTTGACTTGCAAGGCTTCCTTTTCCTGGCGGACGGCCTGGATTTCCGCGCGAACTTGATCTGCATTGTAGCGAACTTCTTCCAGCACGAGCACGATCATACTGACGGCAATAAACAATTGCAGCACGGCCGCGATAAAGAAACCGGCGCTGTAAAGGCTTACGTCCTGTCGGGAAAATGGATAAGTGCTCAGATATAGTCCCCAAAGTAAGAATCCCATGGAAAGCATGCCTGCGCCCACAAACGCCCTTTGCTTCCGCAGACGGAAGAAACAGACCCCGGCGAAAAGGCTGCTTAATCCAAGCAATATGAATACAGGCAATTCGACTTGAAGTATTTGCCCTGCACTAAAGTGCATCGCTTGCGCCCCATGATGTCTAGCCTCCACGCTTGATATCGCTTGCGGACTGACACATGTCCATACCACAAGGAACAGCATGAACCCGCCGAGCAACTGCTGCCTGACCGGCAGCCCTAAGAAACGAAGGCTACCCCAAAGTAAAAAGACCGCTGAGATGGATACGCAACACTGTTTAAGGGCGAATATCATCGTTCCCGGCACCGCATCCCCAATCGCATTTCCCGCAACAGGATGCCCCACGTGCAACGATAATGTCAGCCACAGCGCATAAAAGAGCCACGCTGCTGTCCAGATCGTGAAATATTCGCGCCGAGTGTAGCGGTTGAGATAAAAGAATAGCCCCACCAATACCCACACGCTCAGCAGGGAAACCATCAATGCCGCGCGGACGTAATCTTCGGAAAACACCAACCCCAGATTCTCAAGTCTTATCATGACTTTTACTACATCGGCAGATATTCCTGGTACTTAAGCCGATTGTTGGCTTGATCTGCCTGAATTCCAAAGTCTTTCGCCGTCAAAGGACTGGTTCATGCCTTAAAGAACCAATAATCGGAAAAAATGCCCCCTTTTTGGAATCAAATACCGTCGTTTAGAGCCGAGAGAGCGTCGCGAAGCGATTCCAGATGAATGGGTTTCAACCAATAGGCGCGAGCCAGCAGCCTATAGGCCCGCCTCAGATGCGGCAAATCTTCAAAAATGCTGGTCACAATGACGGGGATTTTGCCGAAGTGAGGATGCCCTGCCCAGGAATTGTCCATAATCCCAAACCGCACAAGGTTGTGACTCTTAGGCATTCATAACAGTTTTTTAAAATGTCCTCTATTTCTTGCTTGTCAAGAGCATTCGATTCCAACGAAACCCTCTCCAAGGCAATCTTTGGGCGAAAAAAGCAGGGAAAGCTGAACCTCAGATATTCTTTTTTGCCACTACTGCCTCCTCCCAAAACTTAGGTTGTTTCACTGTCATTCCTCGTCCTACAATCACGCGAATGTGGCTCTCAGCAAATCGCGGATGAAGAAAATTCGCATCGCATCCTTTTTGTTCCCGCCTTTGGGATTGGTTTTGCTGTGGCGCGCGCCGCAAATCCCGTTCTTGCGCAAAATCTTTGGCACCGTCGGTATCGCGCTTTATTCGGTAATTTACGCGGGCGGTATTATTGCTTTGCTTGTGTTCACGACGGGGCTGCAATTCGAATGGATAGGTCCATATTTGCCGGTGCTGACCTGGCACAAAACAATGCCCAATTACGACGCCGTCGAAGCCAGCCGCCGGACGCAATCCAAGATGGCCGCCGAACCGCCGCCCGCCATTGTGAAGGTGCAGTGGCCTGGTTTCAGAGGGCTTCATCGCGACGGTCATTACGACGATTACCTCATTGCCACCCAGTGGCCGGCGGAAGGTTTGCGGCCGCTTTGGAAGGAACCGATCGGCGGCGGATATTCTTCCTTTGCCATCGCCGACGGCCGGGCTTTTACCATTGAACAAAGGCGTGATGCCGAAGCTGTCACGGCGTACGATGTCCAAGATGGCCGCGAACTCTGGGCCACTACGTATCCGACCAAGTTTGATGAAATGATCAGCGGAGAAGGCCCTCGCGCCACGCCCAGTTTTGATGACGGCAGAGTCTATTCCATCGGCGGGATGGGCGATCTGCTTTGTCTCGACGCCAAGACCGGAAAAGAAATTTGGAAGCTAAACATTCTGACGGACAATCGCGCCGATGTGCCCTATTACGGCATGGCCTCTTCTCCGCTGATAGTGCAGGGCAAAGTAATTGTGCAAGCGGGCGGACCCAACGGCAGATCGGTTGCCGCCTACAACAAATTGACGGGCAAACCGCTGTGGCGCGCGCTGGACGACCCAGGCGCCTATTCTTCTCCCATGCTCGTCGAATTGGCCGGAAAGGAGCAACTACTGGTTGTGACCGATCACCGCGCCGTCGGTTTGGAAATTCAGGACGGGGCGTTATTGTGGTCAACGCCGTGGGTCGTGAAGCAACGCAACCGGAATATCTCCCAACCTGTGCTGCTGGCGACGAACCGGTTTATGTTGTCGGCGGGTTACGGCACAGGGAGCGAGGCGGTGGAAATTTCGAGAACAGGCACCGGCTTCGAGGCGAAACCGCTTTGGCATACGACCGCGTTGAAGAATAAATTCACCAGCTCGGTTTTTTTGCGTGGTTACGTTTATGGCTTGGATGAAGACATCCTTGTTTGCCTTGACGCCCAGACTGGCGAGCGAAAGTGGAAGGATGGCCGATACGGATACGGTCAGGTCTTGTTGGCGGACGATTATTTGGCTGGAAATGATTTAATTGTATTGACTGGCGACGGCCAACTGGCTTTGGTCAAGGCCAATCCCGACCACTACGAAGAGTTGGCGCATTTCCAGGCCATCGAAGGCAAGACCTGGAACCATCCGGCCATGTTTGACGGAAAGATTCTCGTCCGCAACGCCGTGCAAATGGCCTGCTATGACCTTCGACCGGGAAATTAGAGGCAACGCAAAGCGAACCTCCAGAAAGACGTCAATGGCAGATTAAAATCCCATGAGGGATCTCACGATTACTCACGGCATTAGCGCTTTCTGTTTCTCTCTTTTCCACCCAAGATATGTTCCCCACATACACAAGAGCCATATTGCCGCAACGAAAATAGGATGACTCATAACGCGGTCAACTACGTCACTTCTGGCGTGCCAATGCCATGAGGGAATCGTTAGTGCCAAAATGGCCGGGCCAAGAAGCACCGCCACGACAACCCCGGCGATAGCAATGGTCTGCCGCCGCTCCTCCTGTGGAATCGGTTTCTTAAGATCAGGACCTTCTATAAGTACGAAACACAGTATCCCAAAAAGCGAGACACCCGGCACGCGTTGAAGCACTCCTACACAAGCAAGTGTGGCGGACATTGCAACCAGAGCAAATCGAATGTTTGTGGAAACCTTCACAGCGCGACCTTATCCTACAACCGTTTCTTCTCCGGTTCAATCCAAATCGAGAACCTGAAGCTGCACAATTTTGCGCGCTCTTGCCACCGGCATTAAAGTTTGGCATCATTTCCGGCGTCAAAAACGTCATGCCGCAAACAGAAAGTTTCGCCAAATGCTCCTGCCAACATTGCGGTGGCCATATTGAATTCCCAGTTGAGGGGGCCGGACAAAAAATCACCTGCCCGCACTGCAATTGGCCCACGGTGCTGTCGCTGCCCCACGTTGCGCCAGTGGAAATTGGCGGCGGTCGCGCTACGCGCAAGCGAGTCTATCTGACTTTTGCCATCGCTGCGGTTGTCCTGGCAGGCGCGGCCGTGGGTGTATATTTTTATTTGCAATCGCTAAACTCCCAGCAGGAATCGGCGACGGCCAACGAACCGAATCCACCCATATCTTCCAACGCTGTCGCATCCGCGCCTGCACCCGCTCCCACGACCAATCCAGCGCCGAAGCATAAGCCGCCGGCTGATCCCTGGCATGGATTACAGGCCAGCAAAGTGACGTTGGAGAAATCGGAGAATAGCAGCTTGGTTTATGCCATCGGCACGCTCACGAACGACAGCCCGCGCCAGAGATTCGGCGTCAAAGTTGAAATCGAAGTCTTTGACTCGCACCGCAACAAACTCGGCTCCGCTACGGATTACACGGAAGTGATCGAGCCAAGCAACCAATGGAAATTCCGCGCTCTCGTTACGGCCAAGTCCGCCACGGGGGTCAAGCTCACCAGTGTCAAGGAGCAGGAGTAGGGCAGGGGAGCCACACTTTGTAATGGCTGCCGGTGCCGCCGGCATCGGCAAATGGCACCAAACGGATGGTCGTAGCGTCTCCAACCTTGATGTTGGCGGTGGTCTTGAGAGCGCGGGCATTGACTCGAAATACTCGCGCGCCCGGCCAGGTTTTGAACACTTCCGGCGCCTCTTCCGGTGTTACCTGCAATGCCGCCGCATCGGTGCCGGACAGACAGATCGAATCAACGGTCAGACCGGATTCCGCCAGCAGCGCATCATCGGCGGCCAATACCAGCGGCCCATAAACCACAGCGGCCTTGCCTCGGTTGAGATGATCACCGACGATGACCCGCGGTCTCATCGGAAATGAAAGCTCTAACTGATCGCCTCCGGTCCAAGCGCGTTTGATGAAGGCGTAACCGTCCGGACCGATTTCACACCGCCTTTTTTCTCCGGCGACGGTGCATGACTGGGCGCGGCACCACGCGGGAATTCTGAATTTGAAAGTGAATTCCTTCTTGACGGCAGGATTCAGGGTGATGCGGACTCTATCGCTCGCGGGATACTCGGTTTCAGTCACCAGCGAAACGGCGGTTCCATCGCGCAATCGCAGATTCGCTCGCCCGGATTCGTAAAGGTTCATGACCACGCCTTCGGCATCGGCCGATATCGCAAAGGTGGGGATGAGCGCAATGCCGCGCGGGCCGCTGGAAAGGCAGCAATTTCCATCCAGGGACGTCCGATACGGTTTTTGCCCCTCCATCTGCACGTAATATCCCCACGCCGAGCAGTCAGGCTGTTGCGCGCCGAAGAGTTGGTTGAGAGCCGTGTGCTCGAGTTGTTCGGCAAACCGCGCCTGGCCCGTGAGGCGCAATAGTTGGGCGTTGAACTGCATCCATGTGACTGTGACGCAGGTCTCGCCGACGTCATTGGTGTTGGGCAGATCAAAGTCGTCGTGAAAAACTTCGTAATAGCTGGCCGTTCCAGTCAAGTATAGGCGATGGTTGACGATGTCCTGCCAGGCATTGAGGCAAGCTTCCAGAATTTCCGGATGATCGCCGGTCGCCCGATAATATTCCAGCGCGCCGTTAAGGCAGGAGAGCATTTCGTAGGCCTTGGCGTCGCCCACTTTGTCCACCCGTTTAAGCTTCAGCAATCGCGAAATGATGTGCGGGCCGTTGGGCTGCTCCCAGGAGCGCAGAATGTATTTGCAAAAATCCAGGTAGCGCGGTTCGCCGGTCATTCGATAGAGCAACACCATCGGCTCCAAGACACTGGTCGGGGCCATTCCAACATGTTCGCCGGCTTGAATGATGTCCCGCTTGCCGGGGGTATCGCCGAATGTGTTGCAAAGCAAATCGGCCATGCGCCGGCACACCTGAATCGGTTCCTGCTCGCCGGTATATTGCGCGTAGGTGAGAAGCCCGATGAGGTTGTATTTGTGCGCCCAGACATCCCATTCCGTCCAGCGATCCTTGTCCAGATAAGTGCCAAGATAGCCGTCGGCGAGTTGGCACTTGGAGAGTTCGGACGCTGTGTGATCCAATTTGGTCCGCAACGCCGGATCGCCGGTATTCACCCAGGCCAGGGTCGCGGCGTGAAGCCATTTGCCAACGTGTTCGCCATCCCAGGACTGCCGGCCCGGCCGCTTTCGATAACCCTCCAATAGTCGGTCCACATCCACCTTCGCCAGCCGATTGGACTCATTGCCGGCCACGCGCGTGCCGATCCATCCGTGAATTTGCACCCGATCAGGATATTGAAAGTCCTGCGCGTCCGCCACAGCCGCAGGAACGACGTAGGGTAGGGGTTCAACAGCGGAACAAACAAGCGTTGGCCCGAGAAGGCTCGCGGCGACACTCAGGGTGAGTTTCCATTTCATCATATTAGATGGGAGATGGTAGCGGCAACGCCTCAGCCTTTCCAGAGAACAAAAGCAGCCGATTCGCTGAATTTTTTTCATGCGCAATTTAGCGCAATTTACTGCAAGTTACCTCGGAAACTTCGTAGCACCCTTTGGTGCATTTATCTGGAATTTGGGCTCCGCAACCCGAATTCCCGATCAAGCGCTCTGACGACCCTTCTGCCTGTCACCGCCCCTCCCGGCTTTTTCCGGATGGATGACGCGGGGCGTAGATTTTCCATTTTCCAAGGCTTGATAAGCCGCAATTAGCCTAAATTGCCCTGAACCGGTTAAGCCTCGGCCAGAATTAGGCTTCTATTCGAGGCTGCCCGCATTGTCACTTGGCGATGGATACACCACACCGGCAGCTTTTCAGAAGGCCGTTTCGCGTTTTGGGCCTTGGCGGGGCGGTTGCAATTAGGGCCGCTCCGTTCAAGCCAAAACAAATCGAAACTTCCCGAAATTATCATGGAAATCAACGACTTGCGTAAGTTGCCTTCGGTCCGATCGACCAAAGCGGAACCACCGGCGATTTTGTAAATCCTCATCGCTTGCCGCTGACCACGAATCCCAAATTTCAAAGAACAAAGCGCCGAGGCGCATTAATAAGAGCATCATACCATATATTAGTGGGAGTGCAATGTATATCTTGAGAGAGAACTTGAAAGTCCGTCGAGGCCTTCGTGAAGGGATAGAACCACTGGAACGAGGGCATCGCCTCACCACCCAAGTTCACACTATTTTTTCGCGAGAATGACGGCTGATGACCGCGTCAAAACACGCTTTGGGATCCACAACACTGCCTACTTTTCCCTTTTCCCCGGAACGGTTCGCCTCTATGTTGTATTCGGAGCGATTCGCACAAATGGACGCCGCACATATAAGAAATTTTAGCATTATTGCCCATATCGATCATGGGAAGACAACGCTTTCGGACCGTCTTCTTCACCGCACCGGCACTGTGGCCACGCGGGAAATGGGGGAGCAAATGCTCGATTCCATGGACCTGGAAAAAGAACGCGGCATCACCATTAAGGCGCACCCGGTCACCATGCTTTACACCGCCAAGAACGGCGAAGTCTATGAATTGAACCTGATCGATACGCCCGGCCACGTGGATTTCTCTTACGAAGTTTCGCGCAGCCTGGCCGCCTGCGAGGGGGCATTGCTCATCATTGATGCCGCCCAGGGGGTCGAGGCGCAGACCGTCGCCAATGTTCATCTGGCGACGAAGCAGAATCTGACCATCATTCCTGTCATTAATAAAATTGATCTGCCGCACGCCGATGTCGCCGCGACCAAAATGCAGATGGAGGACATCCTTGCCATTCCGAGCGAGAACGCCATCCTCGCCAGCGCCAAGGAGGGTATTGGCATAGAGGACATCCTCGAGGCCATCGTGGCGCGGATTCCGGCGCCCAAGCCGACCGGAGCCGTCAGCGTGCAGGCGCTCGGCTTTGATTCTTATTTTGACATGTACAAAGGGGTCGTCACCCATGTGCGCGTCTTCAATGGCGAGTTGCGCGCCGGCATGCATTTGCAATTGCTTCACTCGGGGAAGACAGTGGAAATCAAGGAAGTTGGAAGCTTCAATCCCAAGCCTTACGCCCGCGAGAAATTGGAAGTGGGGGAAACGGGCTACATGATGGCCAATATCAAAAGTCCCAAAGACGTCAAAATGGGCGACACGATTACGGATGCACGTAATCCCTCACCGGCCCTGGCGGGATTCAAAGAGATTCATCCCATGGTTTTCAGCGGGTTGTATCCCATCAACACGACCGACTACGAGCATCTCAAAGCCAGCCTCGGCAAATTGCAATTGAACGACTCGGCTTTTGTCTATCAGGCGGAGAGTTCCGTGGCGCTGGGCTTTGGCTTTCGTTGCGGCTTTCTGGGATTGTTGCATCTGGAAATTGTTCAGGAACGGCTCCGGCGCGAGTACGACATGGACATCATCGCCACTTATCCGAGCGTGGTTTATCGGGTGATCATGTCTGACAACACCGTCAAGGAAATCGACAATCCGGCTTTTCTGCCGGAGCCCAATTATATCGAACGGATCGAGGAGCCGATGGTCTTCGCCTTTGTCATCTGTCCCAATGAATACATTGGCGACATGATGGCTTTGCTGGCGGAGAAACGCGGCGAAGTCGATCACACCGAAACCCTGGATGCGCGCCGGGTGATGTTGACCAGCACGCTGCCGCTGGCGGAAATTCTCATTGACTTTCACGACCGTATCAAGAGCATCACGCGCGGTTTCGGTTCGATGGATTATGAACATGCAGGTTACCAAACTTCGGACATGGTCAAGCTCGACATGCTGGTCAACGGCGAGTCGGTCGATGCCTTTTCCTGCATTGTGCATCGCGACAAGGCCGAGGGCAGGGGACGCACGTTGGCGGCCAAGCTCAAGGAGGTCATCCCGCGCCAGCAATACCAGGTGGCCATTCAGGCAGCCGTCGGAGGCAAAGTCATCGCGCGCGAAAGCGTCAGCGCATTGCGCAAGGACGTCACCGCCAAATGTTACGGCGGCGACATCACGCGCAAACGCAAATTGCTGGAAAAACAAAAAGAGGGAAAAAAGCGGATGAAATCCTTCGGCTCTGTCAACATCCCGCAGGAAGCTTTCATTGAAGTGCTCAAGGCGTAGCAGCCCGTTAAAAACTATGGATATTGCTGTTTCTCCAAAAAATTATCCAATATGAAGTTACGATGGTTCGTTTCCAGCACGGTCCGGCAGGCGTCGGACATGCGCAAACACGTCCAAAAGCTGCTCAATTCCCAGCGGGACATCCTTTCCCCCCAGGCGGTTTCCGCCGTGGAAGGCGCACTGGCGGAGACCAACGCCGCGCTGGAGAGCAACGCCGATGACGCGGCCTTGCAAAAGCAAATCGAGAACCTGGAAAAAATCGCCACGAAATGGATCAAGCCCTATCCTAACGCCGAATGGCGGGACAACGTGGAGGTTTTTTTGGTCGCAATCGTCGTGGCGATGGGCATCCGGACTTTTTTTCTGCAACCGTTCAAGATTCCGACCGGCTCGATGCAACCAACTCTTTTCGGAGTCGTCACGAAAGATTTGCGGTCTGATCCGAATTTTCAAATGCCGGGTTTTTTCGGGCGATTGGCCGACGTGCTGGTTCACGGGACGATTTACCATCAGATCATCGCGCCGCAAGATGGCGAAGTTGTCCGGCTTGGACCGATACAGCATGTATTGCATTTCATAAACCGCCAGACGCTTTGGGTGCAATACGGCGGCTCGGGCCCCGAGGTTCCCTTGACTATCTGGTGCGGTCCCGATGACCGCAAGAACCTGGATGACGCAGGGTTGACCCACAATGCGTTTCTATTTCACAAAGGCGAACCGATTGTCTGTTTCAAGGAAACCACCGGAGACCATCTCTTTGTGGATCGATTCACCTATAATTTCCGGCACCCGACCCGCGGCGAAATTATCGTATTCTTGACTACGGGAATTGAAGGCATCCAGCAGGACCAATTCTACATCAAGCGCCTCATTGGATTGCCGGGGGACGCGGTCAGCATCGGCGAAGACCGCCACGTGCGCATCGATGGCCGGCGGCTGGACGCTGCCACGCCTCACTTTGAGAATGTCTATGGCTTCGATCCCCAATCTGATCCACACGAAAGCCAGTACAGCGGACATCTCTTGGCGCCCCAGGACCTGCCGATGCTCGGCAGCAGGTTGAAGACGCCGAGTGATGCGATCCATGTCGATCCGGGTCATTTTATTGTCTTCGGTGACAACACCATGAATAGTTTGGATTCGCGTTACTGGGGAGAATTGCCGGAAGGAAACGTGATTGGGAAATCGTTCTTTGTTTACTGGCCAATTTCAAGCCGATTCGGCTGGGGCCAGGAATAAAAACAAATCATTATGGCCCGCGCTGTCAATAAGAACGTAATAGGGAAGGGCGCGTTCTACTTTCTCTCCGCGGCCATTGTGGGTGCCGTGTTTACCAGCGCCTGCGCCCAGACGGTCGATTGGTACCCTTTGGAGACGGAAGGCGCCTTCGGACCTCCGCCGGCTTCTTTCGTGATCTCTCCCGCAAATCCAACGAGTGCCGACACCATCAGCTTTGTCGCTCCAGCCTGGGGCGGCGCCGTCTTTCTCAACTCCATTGCGGCTGATGATAACGACGGTGTTCCTGGCATTTCTGTCGATTCAACCAACCAGACCATTAGCGTGACCTTTTCTGCCCCGACGGACTACCCAATACCGGACATAGCTTTTCCGGTCAGCGGAGTGGCCGGACAATTCGGGCCTGTCACCGGTGGGACGTGGACTTTCAACGTCGTCACCAACATTGTCATAGATAATATTACCAATCTCGTGACGAACGCCTACAACTTTACCGTAACAGGGCCGCCATTAGGAATCGCCGCCACCAGCAGTAATCTCGTCATCACCTGGAAGAATCTGGCCGGATCTTACGGTTTGCAATCCACGACCGATCTGGCGTCCGGCAGTTGGAGCCATGTCACCAACGGGATTACTACGGACGGCACCAACTACGTCTTCAACGGCGCCATAACCAATCACGCCGCTTACTACCGCCTGCAGCAGCAGTGATTTGCTCATGACAAAACTAAACTGCCTTCTGTGGTACGACTTAGATCGTAAGACCCCGTTGCCCATGCCAAATTTGAGTCGTCAAATGTTAAATGTCGCATTTGGGAACTTGCAAATGCGCCATGACCGCGCCATAGTAGTGCCATGAAAACGACAGTTGCACTCGACGCTTCCAACCGGATCGTGCTTTCGCGGGAACTGCGGCGGGCGGCCGGGATTCCCCGGAGGCAAAAACTTATGGTCTCGGCGACGCCGGGGCGCATCGTTTTGGAAATGGAGGCCAACGCTTCCGGGCGCGTCATCAAACGCGGTAAACTCAAGGTCTGGACCGGTGCCGTTCCGGCCACGCCCATTGAGGAGGCCGTTGAACAATCACGCCACTACACCCGATGACCTTCCTTGATACAGGAATAATGGTCGGGGCGGTCTTGACGTCGCACCCTGAACACGCGGCTTGTCTCGAGGCGCTGGAAGACTCCGTGCGGCCGTTCACGAACGCTCACGCGATTGTAGAAACATTCGCCACGCTCACTGGCTTTTACAAAGTGCCAACGGACGCTGCGGCCGAGATGACTTTGAGTCTGCGCGATTCGGTCAAGGTGGATGCGTTGGCATTAGCGGACTACGAAACGGCGATTCGGGAGGCGCGCAGCCGCGGGGTCATGGGCGGGGGAATTTACGATTCCCTGCATGCGACATTTGCCCGCCGCAAGAAAGCGGTCCAGATTGTGACGCGCAACCCATCACACTTTCAGCACGTGGCGCCGGACATTGAAATTTTGACGCCTTAGCAGATCGGCGCTTATTGTGCATTTACTCTCAATGTCATGGTTGGGCGAATTCCGAAACATTTCGCACAATGTATGCTGTTTGACGGTTCGGAAGCAAGTCAATTTTTTGATGCCCCCTGACCCGTGGATGGTTTTTTTGGGGGACTGCAAGGGTTGATCCTGTTTGTTTGTGTTGGGGTTGACGGGTGCAAGATTGTCAAGCGAACACTGTCACAACGCGGACGTTGTCAAGAGGAATTCGCCCGGGTTGCCGCGCACCCGACCCCCGCCAAGGGATCGAGCACACGGCAAATGAGCAGAGGAAAGCACCGTCGAAGTTGACCGAATTTGAGCATAAGGTATCATTCAAGCGAGCCACCAGATGTCCGCGCTGGCGCGCGGCCACAGGTGGCACCGTCTGAGGCAATTTCCCGGCTACGAACTCGCGTAGGTCGCACGCATCTGGCAGCTACTCGACCGTTTGTCAAGTATAATCATACTGGGATGCGATTCACCATCTTTGGACCGGGTAACGTGAGGCGGTCTTGCTTTCGTTCATAGGATTCCTCTGCCACCATTCTGTGGCGAGACTCCCCGCAAGCGTCCGCACTGCGGTCTGGCTCTCGTTCATAGGGCACGGCCTTGCGCGTGTCCGCATTGCAAGGAGGAACCCGCCAGAGGCCGCATGTTCCTCGAAGCTTCCAGGCATCACGTTAAAACGCCTGGGCACACGCCACCCACAATGATTCCGGGATGGCTGAGAAACCTTGTCAATAAGACAACGGGCGACCAAGTCGGAATGACATGGCCGCCCATTGCAGATGTCCATCAGGTTCGTCCGGGAATGTGGGGTGATGGAACCCACAAAATTCAACCGAATTGCCGAGTGGCGCATTCTACGTTTTTCAACCGCGCCATGCCCTGCATTATCGAGACAAACCCTTACGTTCCCAGTGAACATCTTGGGACCAGTAGTCGCACAGGTCTGTGGACTGCGCAAGAATTATTTTTGGCACGGGCACCAATCACCAGGGAAAGGCCCGCCCACGAGCAGGGCAGGGGGTAGGAGCGATCTTAGGACGCCGCCGCTGACTTGACCACGCGCAATTTCGGCTTTCGCACCCGCGCCGGCTTCATGGACTCGATATAAGCCAGCCGGCCCGCGATCAAATCCAGCTTGTGATCGATGGCCTCCAAATCTGACTTTGTGGCGCCAGCGGCCGTGCCCTCAGCATCCCGGGTCCGACCGCGCCAATACTCGCAGCAATCCATCTCCAAAGCCCGCGCCTCTTCCCACAATTTTTTGCCATCGTAGGGGAACAATTCACGAAGCCTCTGGGTGTGACGCGGATTTTCGCCTTCGGGGGGTTGTTGCTCCATCAGCGTGCAAATGCCGGACAACTGAATGAACCGCGCAAAAGTTTGGCAGTCCTCGACAAGCACACCCTCACGCACGCGCCTGCGGAAAATTTCCACTTGGCGCATGGCCTGCTTGTAAACGCGATGCCAAACGTCACACGACATAACCAGCTTGCACGCAGCTTGCAAACTGGGGAAGTTGTTGCCAACTTTTCGCACTCCCATCCTTCGCACGGATGTGAGCAAGGACGCTTCACCGCAACTCTGCGCCATCCACCCGAGGCCGTCAACCGGCAAACTTATTCACCACTATTCACAAGCACGTTTCGCACAATGTATGTTATGTTCAGTTAGTGCCTGCGTGGTTGGCCAAGCATGGATGCAATGGTGACAGTGGAATGGTCACCTAAAACAGCAGTCATTGCACAAACCCGAAGCGTTGCGCGGGATTTGGATTATCCGGTTCGTAGCGCAGATTGCAGATCGGACGTCGTTCTCGCTGACCGGAGTAACTGATCGTTGATCGAAAATAATTGGTTTTGCCTTGCACGACTGTGCGCACCAGAAACGGAGTCGCGTCCGTTTCGCAGTGCGGCGCATAGTAAACGACGGAGATTCGATACAGCCCGGCTGGCGCGCCGCCGAAGGGCCAAAAAATATTTTCCACAGGCGTATTGTTGTAGGGCAAATGCGCATTCTGATCGACGTCCAGTTCGCCGCCGGTGCGCGAAGATGCGCGATTGCCAAAAAAAATTTCCACGCCCGCCGGATCGATGCAGTGCAGATCAAGGTCGTTGTAATTGTGCCACGAGAGCGAAATTTGAATATCGCCGCCTTTGGCGTTGACCTCGCCCAATCGCCGTTCAATGGCGGCGGCCTCCGGCACATTACTGGCGGCGGCGACGCCCGGAGGGGTTTGCACCAGGTCCGAAGGCGCAACCGCAATGACTGTTACCGGGCCGTTGGTGTTGATAAGATTCGTTGACACAAAGTTCGTTGACAGCGAGCTGTTCGAAGACGGCGAACGACCGTCGGCAACGGCTGCGGGAGGCGGATTAGTTCCAGTTGCAGGCAAGTTGGCCTGATTTGAAAAGCCGTTCTCAGCCGTGGGAGCCTCCAAAGGCGGTTCGGCTGTCCCCCCGCCCTGCCCTGGCCTGGGAATCAAACCCAAAGTTGCCGCGCCAAAGATATTGGTCGCCGCCCAATCGCCAAGGCCGCCCAGCCATTTCGGGCGCGAGTGCAAACGCCACAGCGCCAGGATCACGACCAGGATTGCCATGCTGATAACGGCGTCCTGCATGTATCGGCGTCGTCGCATTACGGAGCATTCACATCAGGCGGCGGAATGAAGTGATAAACGCCGCGGTTTTCATCGGCCATACGGCGCAAGCCCGGTTCGCCGTCCCTGCTGCAAAAGGCAATTGTATTGATGTGGGCGTTGACCCCTGCGTTGGCCTCGCGAATCTTGTCAACAACTGTATCGGGAATTTCACTGTCCGACAAAAGCCACACGGTATCCGGCGCTTGTGCCAAGCCGAGCGCGCGTTGCATGGCTTTGGTTGGATCGGCCCCGGTGCGATATCCGACGTTAAAGAGCCAGTTGGTCATCGCGCGTGCATTTTGTGGCGTGGCCGGCAACGGACGGAGCGACGGCATGCCTTCGTAGCCGCCAGTGTGAAAGAGCAAAACGTAAAAACTTTGGTTGGTGTTCATCAATTCGAGCGTTCGCGCCATGGCCTGTCGCGCCAAGATTGATTTGCCGTTGGCCATCATGCTCATCGAATTGTCGATGACGAACACGACATTGGAGCCAGCGTCAGGATCGAACATCCGCTCAGGCACGCCGTTATTGCCGAGCAAGTCTGCTGTGCGAGCCGGGTTTGGATTGTCGGGTCCCCTGCCCGCCTCTTTCGATGCAGCCAATAACGCCGTCGTGCTCGGTTTGTTGGTTGGCTCGGGCGGCGCAGGATAGGTGTCCTCAAAATACGCCGGTCTCTTGCGCGCGCTTCCCGCAGAAGCCTGCGCTGCAGGTGGATTTGCAGCCGCAGTTGGTGAAGAATTGGACGAAGACACGGTTTGATTTGATGAAGAAGACGAAGGCGTATTGCTGTTTGCCGAGGTTCTATTGCTTGACATAGCGGAAGTGGAATCGCCAGCCTGGCCGGGTTGAGTGTCTGCCGGAGGCGGCACCGACAGTCCACGGCTTTGGTCATTTTGGACATCAGCCGATTCGTTTCCCAGAGGCGCGTTTGTCGTAGATTGCTCGTTGCTAGCTGCCATGCTTTGTGGCAGAAGAGGCATTCTGGTTTGCGCATTCGTGACAGCGTTGCTTGCGGCTTGCCGACGGCCCAAATCGCCAAAAACGACGTCTCGTGCCGGTTCGGCCGGCTTTCGAAAGAGCCAAAGCAAAAGTGCCAGTAGCGCCATCACGAACAATGCGATGACCGTCTCCTTCCATCTGATGCGCGGGCGAACTGTTTCCATTGTTGACTCCAGCTAATTCTGGGGCAAGACGTGTTCTCCTTGTGATCCCAGTTGCAGGCGCGCGTTTTGTGGCAACGGTTCCCAACCGTATTGGAAGCCGAGACGGGCGGCAGTCTCACGGGCACGGATGAATGCCGCGAATGAATCGTCATAGACCCAAAACGCGAAATAAAAGTTCGTATGGCCAATTTCTGTGAACGCTTGCGCCATATCAGTCACGCCCTGCTCTGGCTCGTCGCCCAGATTGGGCCGCGGCTCGACAATATGTCCCTGATGGCTCAACGTGCGGTCATTGCGCACCGGCGCGCTTTGCTCATTTGTCGAAAGGAAGTCCAACGGGAAAAGTTTTCCATGCTGGACGATGACCGTCCACGGCTGCTTGCTAGTGTTAGAAATGTTGGGCAAACGCATGATGTTAGTCACTGGATGCAGGTGCGGATCTTGCAGGCGAAGGAGAGTTTTTTGCAATTCAGCCTCAGCCACCGCGTTCGAAGCTGTGACGGAGGCAAGCTGATTGGAAAGCTCGAGCGCCTGTGCCTGATAATAACTGGGCGGCGGCGCAGGCGTGTCCTGCACCATCAACGCCACCATGAGCGCAATGAAGACGATGCCTCCGAGCATGTTGCACATTGTGTCCAGCAACATTTCCAAACTGCTCGTATAAAATCCGCCGGCGTTTTTCATGGCGCAGCCAAAACGTATTGCAGGTCTTCCTCGGCCGCGTCGTATCCGATTTCAAACGAACGGCTCGCCGCCAACGGCTCGACTGCCCGGAACTGGGCCACCGCAGACGGTCGAATATAAAAGACCAGGCGTTCCTTGTGCGGATCCCAACTGTCCAACATCCGTTCGAAATCCGCGTTGTCCGGACGGGCCACGAATTCGACGGCGTTTGATTGACCGAGCCGAGCGCACAGCCCATTGGTGGCCGAGAGCACGATCAACACTGGTTCTTTCCCGGAATGATTGGCGTCCGGCACAACAAAGACACGGTTGGTCAGGTTCACCGCCTGCAATTGGCGCTCGCGCAGTTCCTCAAGTTTTGCCTCCAATTGGGCGCGGGCCTTTTCCAATTGTTCTCGCATCGTGTCGCGGTTTTGCTCCTCCGCGCTCGCCGGTGGATTGTTGAGATACAATGTCAACAACAACGTGATCAATAACAACACGCCTGTTACCGTCGTAATCATGTCCAGAAAGGCGATGAATGAAATCCGCCCCGTGGTGCTGCGCAATCGATTGGGCATGACTTTACCCCTGGTTATTTTCCTTTGGACGAGTGCGCAACTTGGAGACGACATGCGCGTGGCAGTAATCATTGCATTCGTCGAGGAAGTCGGTTTCCTTCTGCTGCACCAGATCGGAAAGCAAATGCAACAGCAAGGCAAAAGCCAGTCCGACCAAAGTTGTTTCAAACGCCGTGGACAGCCCCGCCGTCACCTGTTTGAGATGGTCCTTGATTTGCGCCATGTCCGTGGTCGGCGCGAGCGCGTCGGTGAATTTTCTAATCGCGATGCTCAAGCCCAGCACAGTGCCGACGAAGCCCAGCACGGGAATGGCCCAAATCATGGCATGAATAATGGCGTAACTGGACGCGACCTGGTTTTCGTCGTTTTCGCTCTGCGCCTTGAGGATGGTGGAGACGTCGCTCACACCGCCGATGTTGTGCAAGTTTGACAGCGCGCGATCGATGCGGTTAAGGAGCATGAAATAGCGTGTGTCATCCACCAGACTGCGGACGCGATCCAGCACGGTCTTGGCCGTCGTCTCGTTAAGCACGAATTCGCGGTGCGTCGGCACGGCAGCCAATTCCAACGCGCGCCGCTGCAGGCGCAATTTTGAAATTTTTACCAGAGAAACCACCACGCCCCAAAAGAAAAACAACGTGGCCGGACCGGTGGCGTACAAATTGCCGGGGCGGACAAACATCTCGCCAATGTGGCGCAGACTCGACGTGCCGCGATCCAGCACGAACATCAGCCAGATAAAAGCGGCCGCAATGCCCGCCGCCAGAATGAAAGTGAAAGTCTTATTGACGCTCGTAAAACGGCCCCCTTTGAACAGGCCCCAACGATTTTCAAAGTCCTCGCGCTCCCAACTTATCGTCACGACGGCAGGTCGCGTCGCCGCCGCCGGTGGCGTCACTCCCGGTGGCGTTTGGGCCGGCGAAGGTCGTCGGGACAAAAGGCGTCCGCCACCCGAACTAGGATTGGGTGTGGGAGGAACTGGAGCAGCTTCCATAAATTCAAAAAGTTTTCGCGCTTAGACCATTTCGACACCATTGCCATCTCTGCGAACCACGAGCGCCTCCACCATCGCCCACAACCACGAGGCGATAATGCCGAAACCCATCAAGAACGTGGCTATGCTCAAGAGCAACTGGAGCAAACCGGTCAACCACTGCCGCGAGTAAAAGTTGTGCGCGCCCACGTATCCGGCAATGAGAGCGAGAAATGCGAAAAGCAAACGGTACCGGGGATACCCCTCGCCGGCGACGGCCGGCACGACCGAGACTTTGATCGGAAACGCGGATTCTTTGTCGCGAGACTTCTGGGTTCTTAAGGGCGCCACCGTCGCTATTGGGATAGTTTTCGGTTGTTGCGCTGCCGCGGCCGCAATTTTCTGAGAGGCAGTGAAAAATTCCTCCAGCGTGATCCACTTCTCCTGGTACAGAATCTCATGACCCATTCCGATTTCGTGGTCATCAAGCATGCGGTTAATTTCGGAGATGGGGTACGGGCCGGATTGGCGTCCGCGCCAGCGCAATTCGTATTCCTGGGCATCGCTCATAATGTTCCCTCGAAGAACGGAGGAAGAATGGGGCTTGCCAAATCGGAGGGATAGCCGGTGGCGGCAAGAGTTTGAAGCAACAACTCGCGGCGGTCGCCGTTAAAAACAAACAATGGCGAGTAAGGCAAAGGGTCCGCCAATGAAACATAATCCCCTGCCCCGGCCGCCTTGCGAAACAATACAGTCGCCGAGCCGGACTTGCTCCAACCGCAAAGTTCGCCCGGGAGCATAGCTTGCGGCTGCAAGACAGGATGTCCTGAAGCGTCGATAAATCCGGCGAAAGTGAAACCTTTAAGGCAGGCGTCGCGCGTCAGTTGTTCCAAAAAGCGCGCTTGCTTTTCCAAAGGAATGACGCGGGCCTGCGCGAAGTATTTCTGGAAGGGGCCGTCAAATTTGTCACTTCGTTCCGGCACCATCCAGTCACCGCTTTGGATGTCCTTGGCGCCAAGTTGCGTGAGAGCCTGAATTTCGGCGGCGCTGCTTGGACACCAGGTGAAGCCCCACTCGTCAGGCCGCAGCTGCGCCACTGCGAGCAGCCTGAAGATCACGTAGGCGCGAAATACGGCGCTGGATTTGTTGTCCCGGTTCAATTGGTCGAAGATTTGCAGGATCGGTTTTTGGTAATTGCCCGTGTTGGCATCGATCAAATCGCCCAATCCGAGCTTCTCATACGTGTCGCATTCCTGCGTGCGATACATGCGCTGGATTTTAATGTAATTCCAATCGCTGTAGGACGTTTGAACAAAATGCAATGAATCCTGGTAAAGCGCGGGATCGTGAACCATGCCCGCTTCATCCCCGGCATTGTTGGGCGCTATCGAACCTTGCACAAAAATTGGATGCGAATGGTAAGGATTTCCAGCACGCGAATTGGTGATCAATTCGTAGGCGTTCACGTCGCGGACGTTTTTGTCATCGCGCAGTTTGAAATAAAGGTCTTTCTCCTGGCTGGTTGGCTGTTCGGGCATGAGACTGGTGCTCCAGCCGGTAACATTGGTAAGACTCGGCCACGCGGAAGGATTATTGGGCAAAAGCAATTGGCCCAGCAACACTTGCTGGTTGATTTTCAGCCGGTCGATTGCCGCCACAGCGTCTCTTTGCGCGAGAGTGGCAAACGGCGAAGCGACCATTTGATCCAGCGCGGCCAAATGCTGTTCCGGGGATTGCGTATTCTTCATGGCCTCTCGGGTCTTTTCCCAGTTGTCTGTTGCAGCGGTCCAAACTTCGACCTTATTGCTCAAACTGGAAATTCGGTCCACCAACGCCGGTTCCAGTACCGGCGGCTGAGTCTTGAACGGTCCAAGGTCCGACAGTCTCGCTTGAATTTGTTCCATGGCCGTTCGAACGACATTCGCGCCGTTGGTCGAATTCAGCCTCTCGGCGGCCGCGTCGGCTTGATTCAACAGGCCGTCTATTTGCGCATTGCGGAACGTCTGCCATTTGCTGTCCCATTCCTTCAATGCATTTCTGCGGCCCGATTGAAATTCGGGAGCGATTTGGTCCAGCGCTTGTTCGCAGCCAGCGCGGGCGGTGCCGGTTTCAGCCAGGTTGTTTTGAAAACCAGCCCTCGCCGTGGCATCCAACCCGGCCAATCTCTGGTCAAAGGCCTTCTTCAAATCTTCTTCCTGCGCTACGAAATCCTTCGCTTTTCTTAGTGGCTCCTCCATCTGGTAATTGTTCTTCCATGAATCCGGCATTGTTTGCAGAGCGGCTTCGACCCGACTAACACTGCGGGCCGACTCAAGCCGTTGGAGTTCTCGCGAAAATTCGCGCTGTCGTTCCAACCCCAGCAAGTAAGGGACGACCGCGGCGATCGCGCCAAGAACAATCGAACCTATTAGGGCTGCGATAAGACGTCGCCGTCGGTTGGCTGCTTCGATTCGCTCCTGCAGCCAATCATCGCATTCCTCGTATTGACTAATAAGCTCTTCGGACAGCGGCCGACCGAAGCGTTGCGCCTCCTGCCACTTCCCCTCCAGCGTGCTGTACGCAATCGTGGCAGCGGCCTTGTCCAGTGTAAGGTTGCTCGCCCGTTGCGACGAAACGGAACGAACTTCGTACTCGAGCGCGGACACTGCCCGCTTGAAATCTTGTTCCGCGACGAAAGCTCCGCGTTGTTGGCCGCTCCATTCTTCCAAAGCCGTCCAGGCTTCTGCGTCTGCGTCCGGCAGGCGGAGATTGTAGCGCATCGCCAGGCTCTGAATTTCTTCGACTATCGTTTCTACTTCCTGCCAGGAACCCTGCTCGCGCAATTGTTCCGCGCGACGCAGCATTTGCTGGCAACGCGCGATTTGCGCCTGCTGCCAGGTCGGATGAGAAGCAGGCACAGGCAACCCCGTCGCTTCCAATTGCTCCAGAGTCGCCTCGATGGCGGCGGCATCGCCGGTGGCCACAACCTGGCGGAGACTTTCCAATTTGACCCGCAAAATTTTATCCTCCAGCCGTTTCAATTCCTCCCTGGTATTCTCGTCGGAAGGGTTCAAGCGCGAGATGACGCGCAAAATAGACAGCGCGCGCGCATCATCATTCTCCATGATGGCCCGGCGATAATCGCGATAAAACGGATGATCGCTGGCGATGCCTTTTCCGTAGGCATTGTTGAGGAGGCGAATGTATTTATCGTAGAACGGATCGGGCGACGGCAATTGGTGGGAGTGGCAATAGTTGCGCCATTCGGCTGCCTGGCGAAATGTCAAAAGAGTAATCAAATCCAGCAGTGGCGGCGGGGTTTCCGCCAGTTGCAGGGCCTGGAGAAATTGGCCCGCTTCAATCATGATGGCGCATTGTTCCAGCCGGCGGTTGGCGGCGCGGCAAACCTCCGCGTAATCCTGGGCCAGCTTGGCCGTCTGCGTGTCCGATCCAGGCTGGCTGATCGCTTCCGCAATCTTGCGCACCAATCGTTCGGCTTGGTTCAGAGTCATCATTGTCAATAAATTCTTCTACCGCCCTCAAAACGGATCATTTCCAGCCCTCGTCCGGTCTGATTTGGATCAACAATAAACAAGCCAATATACGCGACATCGTCCAATTCAACGAGCCGGTTCTGCACGTTGTCTAACCGGCTCTTCGTTGATTCCCGGTCCTTGAGGTTTTCGTTGAGCTGACGCCAGACGGCAAAGAAATAGTTGGTGGTTCCGCTTCCGTTGGTCACCGTCAACAACGACTGGTCCTGGGGCTGTTTCTGGACCCAAAGATCATAGAGTTCCCGGAGATTATCCGACACTTCCTCTGGTTGATCGGAGTCGGGCTTATTGCGCCACTGTTTGATCCATGACTTTTCCGGCGCGGACTTTCTCAACTCGTCCAAATACTTGAGAAATGCTCCTGCCGTTGGGCGGTTGGGAGCAAAAACCAGAAAGGTCTTCAGATTATCGTTGGTCTCTCCCAGCAACTTGCCCAATGGACGCGACAAGGGATGGCCCAATTTGTCCAAACGTTCCTGCAAAGATTGCCGTTGCGTCTGCAAGCTCTGGCCGACACGCGCAAAGTCCATTTCACAACCGAAACTAGGCCGATCCTCGGACGGCCAATCCTTATAGAGATATTGAGCGGAATGCTGCGGGAGTTTGGTGTAGGGCTGGAGCTGCCATTGCCGGCCAGCCAGCAAATGGTAATTACCCAAAAGACAGCGCCCGAGTGAACCGTCCAGCGAATCCTGAAAACCATGTCGATCTTTTTGCACGAATAGCCTAGAGAAAGACAGCGGCGGTGGCGGCTTGCGTTCGTTGACCACCAGCAAACGAAATGGGTCGCCGTCGTTGGTCGAAGCAAAACCAAAGTGCAGGGAAAATGCGCCCGGTACCGGCACGGTATCAATATTAGCTTGCACCGCCAGCGAGTTGTTTTTTCCTGTCAACCAATCGGCATAATCGATGACGCACTCAAAACCGGAACCGGTCGCGGAAAATTGCGAATCCTTTCTCCCGCCAACTTGAAGATGCGCCCCCGGCGGAAAGTCCCACCGGTCTATTCCTACTGTCACTTGAATATCGTTAGGCAGCGCTCCTTGTTCCAATTTATCATAACGCCGAAGCAAGTTGCCAAGTGGCAAAATGGAACCAGCCGGCAAGCTGAAGTTAGTCAGATTCGGAACGGCTAGAATATAAGTGGGACCCTCCCCTATCAGGCAATTCAACTGATTTGCGTCCTGCGGTGAAATACGAGCTGATGATGTTTTCGGCGCGGATTCAGTGGTTGTCGGTGTGACGATGGATAAAGCTTTCGGGCTTGATTCGAGCGCGGCGTTCCCCTGCTCCACTGGCCTACCGGTCCTATGCTTGATCACGAGCAAAACCACCAATACTGCTGCGAAAATTCCAAGGCTCGCCAGCGTGGCCGACTGGACTGACAAATTAACCACCCGCCACCCCGGCTTTTGCGGGGGAATCGGTGGTTTCGCTCTGTTCACCTCCCGTGACCGTGGAGGATCCGATCTCTTCTGGATGGACAGCTTGCTCTTGGCGGCCTCTGTTGTTGGGGGCGTCGAACCGGGCGCGGGCGGCGTCGCCGGTGGCGGCTTGGGTTCCTCGCGAGCCAATTTGACCAGCGAATTCGCCGGCACCCGCACGGAGCGCAGTGGTATCAACGGCAGCGAACGAGAGACGGCCTGCTGATAAGCCGGCGTGTTTTCCTGGCACGCGCGCCAGTGAAAATCATTCGGATTATCTTCCGCCTGGAGGAACGAAGTGAAAGTATGCCTCCAAGGACGCAAGGGAAATTGCCCGTTGAAATTGAGTAGTTGCAGGCTCTCACAATACATCTCCAGCACCTGCTCTTCGCTGCCGGGCGGACAGACAAGGTAGCATCCGCGCACGCATTCGCCTTCCAGCAAACCGGCGGCCCTTCCACCGTCGCCCGTGAGCCGCGACCAGGTCTGTGCCGGCAAAAAGTGTTTTGAGAGGGAGGCGAATGACGCTGCCGCCGGAGCATCGAGCAATCGGGGTTCGCCCTGCCAGGACGAGAGCCAGCCAGGCCATAGTCGAAGAATTGCCGCCGGTGACGGCAACGTTGCCAATTCATCAGCTTGGAAAATCAAATGATGCGCCAAATGATTGGTGCGCGCAGTGAAGTCCAATCCGCACGGCTGAATGCGTGTCAACACGTAATACTTCATGCCGCGCAGGTCGAGCAATCGGTATGCTGAGATAGTGGGATTGGCTTTGGCCGTGGCCGCTTCGGACACGCGCAGATAATGGTAGGAACTAAGTTGTTCCAGACGTTGAACGAGGGCTTCGCGCAAATCGGCGCTGCGCGCCACCGTGCAAAAACCCGACTGACCGGACAATAATCCTCGCGGGGCGCTGGTATAGATCAATTGCCAGGGCATGTGGGCCTCATTGGCTTGGAACCAACGCCGGTTCGATGCGTGAGAGAAGCCACAACACCGGAATTTCCACTTGAAATGGCTTCAGTTGCCGCGGGTCCGGGACAAAATCTCCCGGGCCTAGCTTTACCGGGGCGTGGCCGAACGAACTGACAGGGAAAAACAAGACGTTCCGGCTGATGGATTCTGCATTGGCAACGATCTGCGGACAAATTCGTTTCACTAATTCCCGGACCTGGCTGGAATTGTGCGTGATGGCCTCCAGATCCAAATGCCCGTTCACCACAGGCGTCCGCAACCGCTCCGGCCCAAGAAGATGAATCCAGGCGTCGCATTTTCCGATGACAACGGCCATAGGCGTGTCGATGGGCTGCATCAATTCCAGGTGGAGCAACTTGGCGATGCGCACTTTCATTTCCGAGAGAATGACGCCTTGCTGATCGAACGCGGGCTTTTCCAATTGCGGATCGGGCCGATCCGAGATTTCCCTTCGGAAATCAGGACTGTTAAAAGGATCAAATAGAAAGACAATTCCCGCCGAGCTGGCCACGTGCTGCGCGCCCGGAGAGTCCGCTGAATCGCGGCCAGGTTGGAAATGCTCGCCGGCATTGTCATAGAAAATCAACGCGCAACGGTTGGAAAGACCGCCGGAAGAAGCCACCGAAAACACAAAGGGCTTGGGCAAGGCCACGATTCTGCCGTAACGCGGAAGCCGCACATACATGCCGCCTTCCAATTGCGTCTTGGCCAGCCGCGCTCCCTCGGGCGCTTGCGCCGCGAAAAGAGTTTGTTTCATTTCGTTCAGCAATGCATTGCCGGCCGGGTCCGCGTCCTGAAACACGGCCGAAAAATTATCGTACAGGCTGATGGGAAGCATTTTCATCAGCACACTCAAATAATACGATTTGCCCGCGCTTTGATCGCCGACAATGGAAATGATGTGGTGCGGCATTTCCGTAAATCCCGGCGGCAGCGTGCGTCGGCAATGGGGACAGGCGATTTCAGTGCAAGGAAGGCCCAAGGCGTCCAACGCCTGGCCACGATCGTTAAAGCGAGTGGCCAGGAATCGCTGTGAGGCATCTTCACCGAGCACAGGGTCGCCACGCAACGAATCATGAGTCGCAAGGTGCATGATATCGCCGAGATCAAATTGAAGCCAGCAAACCGGGCAAGTCAACAGTCGCGGCTCCTGTTCCGTAATGTTTGACAGCGCTTCGGGCCCCGCGTCCGCACGTGATGTTGCCTCAAGTGAAGCGACCACCTCAAATGCGTCCTGTAGAAAGAACCCTTTGCTCAAACCATTCGGCTGCACCAAAGTTTGCGGATGCCGTTGTTGCTCCTTGGCGAATTTGCACAATTCCACCAATCCCATCGGGCCGTCCACCTGATGATTGGCCGGATCATGCAGGGTCCACTGCGTGCAATCCAAATTCTTGACCCATTGCTCCAATTTGCGACCCCCGCGCAAAGCCAAAAAATGTGCTCCTACTTTAATCGCGTAGTCAGTGTCCGGCGCCAGCGGACAAAACTCGATGGGCTGGCCATCCACCAACAACGACAGGGCCGGGTCCTGTTTAATGAGGCAAAGACCGTGATCCTTGACTTGATTAATGGCACAGTGTCGCTCAGCGACGCCTTGGGAATTCAATTTCAAATCAACGCCCTCCCCTGAGCCGATCTCAAAAGGCAACTGCTCCACCAGGCGCGACTCGCCTGTCAGGCAATCAACCGCCATCCATTCCGCCTTGCGCCATGAATCAAACATGCGATCTGCCTTTCCGACTCATCATAAAACCTTCCTTCTCTTGGATTTGAAGAAAATATAATGGACTCCTTCAAGTCCAGCAAAGGAAAAATCGGATCGTGGCGCAGAAAGAATCCTCAATTGAATGGCCGCCTAATTTATTTTACAGAGAATGGGCCGTTGATTGTGTCGGGGTGCGGGTAAAATTTTACACTGTACGAGCAAAGTTTCACTTCTTATACATGACTGGTCGTTGGGCACCCCCCTTGGGCTTCACTTGGTGGGAAGGAAAGGCAAAGAGGGCGGGGCGCGCGGCGTCCAAAGAACGCAAAAATTCCGCATGCGCAATTTAGCGCAAGTTTACCTCGGAGAATTTCAGAGCCACGATGCGTGCTTTTAAGTGGAATTTGGGGGGCCAAACCCAAATCCACCGCGTTTTCAGCGAAGAGCGACAGCAAGAGTCGAAACGTTGACCGCCGGTGATTGAACGTGCGAACGGGTTCGTGCACTTCGGATGACGGCGGCGCGGCCGGAGGAGGGCTGGCCAACGCGTATCAAAAAGGCGACTGAAACTTGCCGGAATTATCATGGAAATCAACGACTTACGTCAGTTTGCCTTCGGCGTCGATCGGCCAAGACAGGACTGCCGGCGGTCTCAATTTCTCACCGCTTGCCACCGACCCTTACACTTAAATTTCAAAGAGCCGAGCGCCAGAGCGCTTTGACCGCTGATACACTACCACACATAATTGGGAATGCAACTACATTTTAATGGATGGCAAAATTCGGTCGAGCCCTAAAGTCTTGTCCTCTACGTTTGGCTGGGCCGTAACATAGACGGCTGTACTATCGGGGCTTTTTTCTTTTCGAGGGCCGGCTTGGTTGCCGCCTGCTTGCGTTTTGTCGGAGACCCGTTGCCAGCTTGGCGGCATCGTCCAGATCATGCAAGCGGCCGACCGCGCGTTTGTTGATCAGCAATTCGTCTAATCCGATAAAGGGGAGTTCCAAGCCTCCTAATTTAAGAATCTTCCTGCGGGCATGGGCCGCGGCAAAATCAACACCGTGGACGGAGGTGAGGATATCAATGCGATAGGGAGGGCGGCCCAGTTGAATCGCGTAACCAGGCCTGGAAAAATCATTGACTTCAAACAAGTTTCCAAAGCCAAAGTCATTGAGCGTTTGTTTGACGCGCACGGCGTTTTGCTGGTCCGTTGCCACCCAGAGGTCCAGGTCAGCGGTGAAACGCGGGTAGCCGTGAAAAGTGACCGCATGCCCTCCTACAATCAGAAACTTAACGCCGTTTGAGTTTAACAATCCGATAAACTCGCGAAAATTTGCGTTTTCCAGGAGCAACATAGGCGTTGATATACATCCGGCGCATTCCGTCTAACGCCCGCAGCCGTGCCAACGGTGAGCGCGAGAGCCAATAGGCCACATCATTGCCCTCTGCTTCCAGGCGGATTTTGCGGGCGACTTTGACCACGCCGCAGTCTTTCAAAGCGAAGCCAGTGAAGCAACTATTTTCAGCAGGACAAGCGCGGTTTTGGAGAGTTAATAAACAACCGTGAAGCGGCCAATTGCTTTAGTTGGACAAAACTTACGACAGGGCCGCGTTGATGCGTTGAATCGATTCGTCGATTTCCGCGCGGTTTTTGAAGCCAATCACGACGGCGTCGATTTCAGGACGCGACATGGCAAATCGTATCGCCTTCTCGCGATCCTCCGCATTCAAAAATGTGCCGTTGCCGACCATCTTCATGCCGATCACTCCCCTGCCCTTGGCTCGTATTGCTTTTAATTCTTCCAGCACCGGCGAGACTTCCGTTTTGCCCATGTTATAGTCTTCCTTCTCGCTATCCATCGCCACGCCTTGCGGATTGACACGCATCAAATGCACCTCTGTCCAATCAGATTCCTTCGCCGTCCGCAGGGCCGGCAAGCTGTGGCATGACACGCCCTTGGCCCGTATCCATTTCTTTTCTTTGGCCTCATCAAAGCCGTCCATGATTCGTTTCCAACTGTCGGTCCAATGATTATGCACCATGCAGTGGACGAGGAGGCTATCGACGTAATCGGTATCGAATACCTTCCGGTGATGGTCAATGGTGGCCATGATATCTTCGGGCTGCCCGTCGATTTTGGATTGAATGAAAAGCTTTTCACGCGGCAGTCCTTTAATTGCGGCGCCCATCCACGAGAAGGTGCGGTAAGCCTGCGCGCAATCAAAATAAGTAATCCCCTGGTCGTAGGCGTAGTGAATCAAATTGTTGAATGCTTCCTGGCCAAGATCACGTTGCACTTGGCCGCTATTGCTGCCAGTGCCGAAGCCGAGGCGGCTCAACTTGATGCCAGTATTGCCTAAGGTCACCTGGTCGGCGGCGGTTCGTTTTGAGGGAGTGGCTTGTGCGATCAACGGGCCTGGGGCCAGCAGCAAAGTTGCGGCAGCGGCCGAGCGTTTCAAAAACTGGCGGCGAGTATAGCGATATTTCATAATAGTGGCTCCGAATTTAGAGTTCACATTCAAGTCTGCCGCAGCAGGCGTTGTTGAAACCTAACACTATCCTGCATGTCGATGCAAGACTTTGCAGCTTGCTGACCGAGCGTGAATCGGTTAGTTTCAGGTTATGGTCATCATTCACTTTGAGGACTCCGAGACGGAAAAGAAGGCGCTGGCTTTTCTCGTGGGCCGTTATTCTTTCAAAACATGGGACAATGGAGACCTGATGTTACCGGAACCGGCGCTTGGAGAGTTGGCTGCCCAAGACATCACTTTTCGCGGCAAAGGCCCCGCAACTTATGAGCATTTCCTTCCGTCGATACGAAGATCGGTTTGTACTTAGTCCAGAGCTTTGTTGTCCTTCTTCGTCCCGTTCAATTTGACTTCATTTGTACTTAAGCCGGCTTGCCTGCTCGCTCCAGATCCGAACCGTTTCAAGCTGTAGAAATTTACACCACTAGGGTTGACGTGAAGGCAGCAAATTGTTCATCATTCCGAACTATGACAAATTCGCACGCACCCGTAAAAAAGGGTAAATCCTTTCCTTTGACCCAAATCTCCCGCCGTCAATTCGTCCGAGCCGGCGCCCTCGGCGCGGCCGCGCTGTCCTTTCCTTTTGTAGGCAATGTTCTCGGGGCCAATGACAGAATCAACGTCGGCTGCATCGGCGTTGCAGGCAAAGGCGACAGCGACACTGACGATACCGCGAATTGTGGCGGCAACCTCGTGGCGTTGTGCGACGTGGACCAACGCCATCTGGCGGCCAAGGCCAAGAAATTTCCGAAGGCCAAACTTTATAACGATTTTCGCAAAATGCTCGAGGAAATGGAGCATTCGATTGACGCCGTCACCGTTTCCATTCCCGACCATTGCCACGGCCTGGCGAGCGCCATTGCGATGGGAATGGGAAAACATGTCTATTGCCAAAAACCGCTGACCCAAACAATTTTCGAGGCGCGGCAATTGCGCGATTTGGCTGCGAATAAAAAACTGGCGACGCAAATGGGCAACCAGGGCAGCGCCCAGGATGGCTTGCGCCGCGCGGTGGAGATCGTGCAGGGCGGTATCATTGGCCAGGTCAGCGAACTCCACGTCTGGTCCAATCGTCCGATTTGGCCGCAAGGCTTCGACCGCCCGCCCGGCGAAGACAAGGTGCCGGACTATTTAAACTGGGACGCCTGGATTGGCCCCGCGCAGATGCGCCCCTTCAAGGAAGGCATTTACCATGATTTCGTTTGGCGCGGCTGGTACGACTTCGGCACCGGCGCCTTGGGCGACATGGCTTGTCACATGGTCAACATGCCCTTCCGCGCATTGAAGATGGGCTATCCGACCTTGGTGCAATGCGAGGAAACATCGGCCATGCACGCCGAAACGTTCCCGAAGACTTCCCGCATCCGCTTTGAATTTCCCGAGCGCGAAGGCTTGGCGCCTTTGAAATTCTGGTGGTACGACGGCGATCCCAAGGAGACATCCCCTGCCCCACTGCGTCCGCCGCCGGGAGTCACGAAGGACTTGGTTGAGGTTTACGAGAAGCTGCCGGACAGCGGGTTCCTGCTGGTCGGCGAGAAAGGAAAACTTTTTTCGCCGAACGACTACGGTGGCGAATCCATGCTGATGTTGGCGGGAGAAAAAACCTATTCGGCCACTGAGAAACATGAAGCCGCCCAGGCTGTTCCGCAGAGCATTCCGCGTTCGCCCGGCCACAACCAGGAATGGTTCCGGATGATGCGCGACGGCACGCCGGCTTATTCCAATTTTGCCATTGCCTCCAAACTGACCGAAATCATTCTACTTGGCTGCGTGGCGATGCGTGTCGGTGTCGGCAAGGAAGTGAAATGGGATGGTGAGCAAATGGCATCGCCCAACTGTCCCGAAGCTGCGCAATACTTGAAGCGCAACAATCGGGAAGGTTGGACGGTTTGACATAACATGCTTTGCGAAGGGCACGAGTTGGCTAGTCCGCGTTTTGCTGACGCCTCGATTACAAACAGCACGGTCATTTTATAGCTGCCTTGGCTGGCGCTCCGTGGTAAAAGACACTCGTTGCCAGCCAATTGCCGGTAACAAATGCAGGAACACGACTATGGAACAGTATGTATATTTCGGCTGTTTTCTTTTCGGCCTCCTCTTTACCATTGGCAGCGTCCTTTTTGGGCATCACTTCGGAGGCCACGACGCCCACTTTGATCTTGGCACCGGGGGCCATGCTGAGGCGGGATACGAACATTCCGGCATGCCGGGCATCTCGCCCTTTAGTCCGACCACGATTTGCGCGTTCCTGACCGCGTTCGGCGGTTTTGGTCTCATTTTTTCCAGTATCAAAGCGACCCGAAATGTCTGGATTAGCACACCCTTGTCTGTTTTGGGCGGATTGCTGATTGCGGCGGCCGTGCTCTGGCTTTTTAGCATGATGTTTCACAAGACCCAAAGCTCCAGTGAGGGGCACGTCGGCGCCCTGATCGGATGCACGGCCACCGTCATCACGCCGATTCCGGCATCGGGAGTTGGAGAGATCGCTTACGTGCAGGGAGGCAGCCGGTACACGGCTCCGGCGCGAGAGCAAAACGGTGTGGCGGTGGGCAATGGCCAGACTGTTAAAATCACGCGCGTGGCCGAATCGCAGTTTTTTGTTTCGACCCTCTGAAAGCCCGCGGCGTCATCACTCAACCAAAGGAATAAAATGCATCACTTCATGTTTGCTCTTCTTGACAACATCGGCGGTCTGGAAAAAGTCGTTCTCGCCGTGGTCGGACTGGTCCTTGTCCTCTTCTTTCTTGGCGCCATCTGGGCCAGCCGCTATACTAAGGTCGGCCCCAACCAAGTCCTGGTTGTCTCTGGAAATAAACATTCTTTTGTGGGCCCGGATGGCACCGTTCAATCTCGGGGCTTCCGCATCGTCAAGGGCGGCGGCACCTTCGTCTGGCCTGTCTTTGAAAAGGTCGATGTCCTTTCGCTGGAATTGTTGACGATCGACGTTCAAACGCCCGAAGTCTATACGAGCAAGGGTGTCCCGGTGAAAGTGGATGGCGTCGCCCAGATCAAAATCAAAGGCGACGACGTTTCCATCGCCACGGCGGCGGAACAGGTGTTGAGCAAGACCATTGATGAAATCAAGAGCGTAGCTACTCAAACATTGGAAGGCCATTTACGCGCCATTCTCGGCACCATGACCGTGGAGGATATTTACCAGAACCGCGACGCCTTTGCTTCCAAAGTGCAGGAAGTGGCCGCGGGCGACATGGCCAATATGGGGTTGGGCATCGTCAGTTTTACCATTCGCGATATCCGCGATACCCAGGGTTATCTGGATGCCTTGGGCAAACCGCGCATTGCCCAGGTCAAGCGCGATGCCACCATCGCTCAAGCCGAGGCAGATCGGGATGCCATGATTCGGTCAGCGCAGGCGACGCAAGCCGGTCAGGAAGCCAAATACGTGGCCGATACCCGCATCGCCGAAGCGCAACGCGATTATCAAACCAACGTGGCCAGCTACCAGGCCGCCGTCAATCAAAAGAAAGCGGAGGCTGACCTGGCCTACGATCTGCAAAAATTTAAAACCGGCCAATTGGTCAAGGCCGAGGAAATCCAGGTCAACATCATTGAGAAGCAGAAACAGATTGAATTGCAACAGCAGGAAATCATGCGCAAACAGCGCGAGTTGGAGGCCAACGTCCAAAAACCGGCCGATGCGGAACGTTATCGCGTCGAGACGCTGGCCAACGCGACCAAGTTCCAACTCGAAACCGAGGCTGCCGGCAACGCAGCCGCCACTAAAGCCAAGGGATTCGCCGCTGCGGACGTGGTCAAGGCAACCGGTTTAGCAGAAGCCGATGCCAACAAGGCGCGCGGTTTGGCCGAGGCCGCCATCATCGAGGCCCAAGGCACTGCCACCGCGGAAGCAATGAAGTTAAAGGCGGAATCCTTCAAGCAATACAACGAAGCGGCCGTCATCGAAATGATTGTGCGCATTCTGCCGGAAATGGCGGGCAAAATCAGCGAGCCATTGTCCAAGACCGAAAAGATTGTCATTATCAACAGCGGCAATGGTGTGGGCGGCGGCGCCAGCAAAGTGACGGGAGACGTCACACAAATCATGAGCCAGCTACCCCCTGTCATCGAAAGCCTGACCGGGATCAAGTTTGAGAAACTCATCGAACAAGTCCCTGCATTAAGAAAGGCGATGGGCGGGAGCGACACTAAGGACGCCAAAACACCGCCGGCGTAGGTTGCTGAAAAATTGTCAAAATTGACCGCGATGGCCGCGGACGCAGTTATAAGATATGCGATTATTTGATGCCATTCTTGACGCCAACCATCGCGCGTTGGCCGGAGACCCGTCGGCGGGTTTGCACGTGGCCGATTATGCCGAGGAACTGCCGGTCATTGCCCTGACCTGCATCGATCCCCGTCTGAACAAATTATTCCCCGGCGTTCTGGCGTTGCCGGACGAGCAATTCATTTGGCTGCGCAACGCCGGCAATATCATTACTGGCACGCTCAGCAGCACCATGCGCTCCCTCGCTTTGGCATGTGCTGTCAAGAATGGGCGCGAAATCGCCGTCATCGGACATACTGACTGCAAGATTCGCCATGTCAGTATTAATGAATTGACGGAACGCTTCAGGGCGCTGGGCGTTGATCGCCGGCATTTGCCGGAAAATTTGACCGAGTTTTTCGGCGTCTTTGCCAGCGAGCGCCAAAATGTGATTCGTGCGGTCGAGTTCATTCGGCAAAGTCCGTTGATTGGGCCGAACATTCCTGTGCAAGGGTTGATGGTCAACATTCAAAACGGCGAGCTGGAATGGATTGTCAACGGGTACGATGTGCTTAGCCAACGCCCTCCTGCGCCTGCCGGATTGAACATGCCAAGTTTGGGCGAAGTGGTGGGAAATTTGAGCCAGGGCATTGGTTTCAACATCGGCGAGATGAAATTTCCCGAAACAAAGATCGGCGAGAGTGCAAGTACCGTGATGCAAAGCCTTTCTACTCCTAAACCAACTGCCGTTCCCCCACCCCTTTCTGCTCCTCCTCCAACGACTCCCGCGACACCGCCGCTTCCGTCCCCGCCGCCACGTCGCGTAGTCCCAGTTCCTCCGCCAATTCAGATTCATCGTGGCAGCCGCGACCGAAGATAATAATCAAGGGTCGGACTCTTTATCGGGGATGAGCGATCTGAACCCGCCGCCATTTAGGGCGCGTACATCCGCCATTGCCGCAGCAAATAGTACTCGTTGAAGGGCCGATCATCGGTGATGCGGTAGTCGAAAGCAGGATTAATGGCGTCGGTGATCTGTGTTTCCTCTGACAGGACCTTGTCAAGATAAGTTGGAATGTCCTTGTTGGATGTCCATTCCGTCAAATCCTTTTGCGCGTTGGCCGGCATGCGCGCGGCTAAATCCTTGGCACTGGCCGGCTCAATTGGGTCCATCGAGGCCAGAAAATGCGTGCCCCAGCCGTTGACGCCCTCAAAGCAGCGCACATTGGGAAAGGATTCATGGAGCGAGCGCACTACCGCGAACACCGTGGAAGCCGGCGCCACGGGAAGCCAGATTTGGAGAATCCCGCCGGGGTTGAGGTGCTCCTTGACCACGTTGTAGAAGTCTTTCGTATACAATAGGCTTGAGCCGGCTGCTTCGACTGGTGGCGGCGGATCGATGACCATGATGTCGTATTTTTCCCGCGTCCGCTTTAGGAAGCGCCGGCCGTCATCGATAATAACCTGGCCCTTGGGATTATTGCGGTAAAGGTCCGCGTCCTTGAAGTAATATCCGAATGCGTCCCGCACGCCCGGCACCAATTCGACCGCTGTTGTTGGGACGTCCCAACTCAGCGCGGCGCGAAAGCTGGTGCCCATGCCGAAACAAATCAGCAAAGCCGATTTGGGAGGAGTCTTGTGAAAGGCCATCGGCAAATGCACCATGAATTTGGTTTCCGACGTCAATGCGGTCATGCCGACGCCATTCACCAGCAGGCGCTTATTGAAATCGTGTCCGTAAGAAATGACCGAGGCGGCATAATCGCGACGCACTTCCGTGCCCTGTGAAGTTTTGGCGAGCAATCCGGCAAAATCGCCCGCGCCAAAGAGGCACCAGGCCAAGGCTCCGGCTCCGGCTACCGCGGAAATGGCGCCTTGCCGCGGAGTGAGAGTCCGGCCGCAGAAGAAACATAACGCCAGCAAAGGCAGCGCCAGGAGAATCATTGAAATGCGCTCGCTCAGGTGCGGCAGCAAAACGTAGGACGCAAACAGCGGCCCTAAAATGCAACCGATTACGTTGACGCTGTAAGCCTTGCCCGCAGCCGCTGGATGGCCGCCGGAGTATTGGTCGATCAAACTGGGTGTGAGGTAACCGAGCACTCCGCACAACGGACAAATGCTGGCCAGGACCGCCAGCACGGCCACGCTCCGTTCTTGATACATGCCGACGAAAGCCATCAATTGTGTCGGCAGAACTCTTGGATCAACTACGATAATTGGCAGAAACGCCGCCACTGCCAGCACGACAATGACCACAGGCAGGGAGCGTTGAGATTTCCTCTTTAAATCGCGCCGATACACCCAAGATCCGAGGAAGGTCGCCCCCAGGTAGGTGAAGACGACCAGAGCGAAGGAATAGACCTGGGTTTTCAAGACCGGCGTGAACGCGCGCGTCCAAACCATTTCCATCGCCATGGCGCTAAAGCCGGTTGAAAACAATATCCATAGCAGGAGGCGATTTCCGGAAGTCCGCGCCGCCGTTGCGGGAGGCGCAGTTTCCTCAATCGCGGATGTAATCGAAAACGCAGGCAATCGAAAGCCCAAATCCACGCTCAGTGCGGCGATGATTAAATTAGCCGCCGCTGCGAACATCAGTGTTTGGCGAAAGCCCAATACTTCGATCAGCACAATCGCCGTGAGAATTGTTCCGAACATTGCGCCCAGCACATTGGCCAGATAAAGATAGCTGAAGCTTTCGGTGTTTTCCTGGTCTTGCTCCCGCACAAAAGCCATCATCAGCGGGAAAGTTGCTCCCATGAATATGCACCACGGCAGGATCGCTGCTGCCAAGACCGCCGCTGAAAGAAACAGGTACGAAAAAGAATCGGTCTGTCCCGCCGTCAATAGTATTTGTTCGCCAACGCTGAATAATTTCGGCACCGCAAAGGCTCCCAGCCCGATAATGAATTCCGCTCCGGCATAGAAAAAGATGGCTGATACACCGGTCCGGCGGACCAGCTTGGGAATGATTCGTCCGCCCACCCAGGCTCCCAGCGAAAGTCCGAGCATGAAGACGGAGATGACAACAGAAAGGACCGGCGTGATGATTCCAAACGAGGCAAAGGCCAGCCGCGTCCAGACCATTTGATAGACCAGGCCGCAAAAGCCCGATAGGAAAAACAGGACAAATAATCGGCGGCGCAGGCTGAAGGATGAGGCCAGGCAACGTTGATAATATGCCTTGGCCAGATCATACGTGTCCGATGTACCCCAGAATCTCCCGGGGGCAGCGGCGAGCCCGGCTTTCAGCGCCAAAGGACTATTGACAGAGCTTTGTTCTTGCATTGAATACCTTTCTCTGGCGTCAAGCAGAAACGATACCAATGAAACCCACACGACTTGCCATGGTTTGCGAGTGGACAATACCTGGACACACTTGCTGGCGGTATGTCCACAATTGGTAATGTGTCCGTTGCGGTCTCAGTGATGTTTGCCACGCCCGATCAATCACATTTACTACAACGGCAGAAAAAGGCATGGAGTGAAGGGATGATCTGAGACAACAGCGTCAGGCGGCGCTCCCGCGGCGTACGCTTGTTTATACTCGATACTCTAATAACTGTCCCGAAAAGCCTTGCTTCCGGTACAATTGGTGTTAAACTAGGGGGCTTGCAAGGAAAAGTATACTTCTCTTATGAATAGAATTTATCTTACTCTGGCGTTCTCGTTGTTGCTTGCTGTGCCGGTTGGCGTGCAGGCGCAATTCTTCTATACCTTCGGCGAAGGCTCTACCAGCTATATCATCACTGGTTACTACGGTCCTGACGGCAGTGTCAGCATACCGGCAAAGATCGACAATCTCTATGTTACCGCCATCGGTGACAATGCCTTCCTGGAGGAGACCGGCGTAACCAACGTCACCATTCCGAGCAGCGTGAACACCATCGGGGCAAATGCGTTTGCTCAATCCGGGCTGACCAGCGTCGCGATTCCTGGCACCGTCACTAGCATTGGAGCCGGCGCATTCGCTAATTGCAATGACCTGACCAACGCCACTATTGAAAATGGCGTCCCCAGCATTGGAGCGAGTGCGTTTAATGACTGCCCTGCATTGGCCACGGTCACGCTTCCGAGTAGCGTCATTGGCATCGAGCCGTATGCTTTTGGTTCTTGCAGGAGCCTGACAAATCTGACGTTCAGCAACGGGTTAATCAGCGTCGGAGACGGCGCGTTTGAGGCGACCGGAATGACGAGCATAACCCTTCCGGGCAGTATCACCGTCATCGGAGAAGGGGCTTTCTACGATTGTTCTGCGCTCACAAACGCAAGCATCCCAAGCAGCGTTACTAGCATCGGAATAAACGCGTTCTCTTCCACGGGATTGAAGGCGATAACGGTGGATGTTGAAAATTCGAATTATAGCAGCGTTGACGGTGTGCTGTTTGACAAAAGCCAAACCACACTGATTCAATATCCGGGCGGATTGGTGGGAACTTACACGATTCCCATCGGCGTCGCCAGCATCGGAGAATCCGCGTTCGCTGACTGCCGAGATCTGACCGGCGTCGCTATTCCCGACAGCGTAAGCGACATCTCCAGCAACGCGTTTCAGAGCTGCGACTCTCTAACCAGCATCACGATTCCTAACGGCGTGACCAGCATCGGGAATTCTACCTTCGCCAATTGCTTTTACCTTCGCAGCGTGACGATTCCTGGGAGCGTCGGCAGCATCGGAGAAAATGCGTTTGCGAGTTGCATGTCCCTTAGCAAGGTCACCATGGCCAATGGGGTTGGCTCCATTGCAGACAATGCGTTCATTGGTTGCGGCCGCCTGGAATCCATCACCATTCCCGCCAGCGTCACCAACATAGGACCGGATGCACTTAGTTCGTCCGCTCAACAACCCAAGTTTTATTTTTTGGGTAATGCCCCTAGCACGGATCCTCTGGCATTTAATGATGATTCGGGCACCGTCTATTACTTACCGGGGACCACCGGCTGGAGCAACACTTTGGCCGGTCTTCCCACGGCATTATGGACGTTGCCCTACCCAGTGATCCTAAACAGCAGCTCCGGTTTTGGCATACAATCCAATGGTTTCGGATTCAGCATTTCGTGGGCAACTAATCGACCTGTGGTCGTGCAAGCAACCACGGACCTGGCCAATCCCATATGGACAACCCTGCAAACTAATGCCCTGACCAAAGGAGTGTTCAATTTCAGTGATCCGCAGTGGACAAATTATCCCGGACGATTCTATCGCGTCATGTCACAATGAAACGTGTTCGGAAAACTTGGCAGTGTTCATAGGGCGGCAACAATCTGACGACCCATGACCAATTTTTGCCCTTCTCCAATGGCGAGGTATTCGACCTCTCCCCGCCTCTGGAATTGCCGCCACCATCGGTTTGATGTGCGGAGCAACCACCCGAAGCAATGGGCGGCGTCAGTTATGAGACGCGCGGTAGAAGCCGCTGGTGACACCGTGGGGCAACGTGTTTGTGAACGTGATCGCCGTCGAGGCGGCGTTGGTGATGAGCAATGAACTCCAGCCGGCCGAGTCGCTGAGGTTTTGGTTAAATTGAATCGTGTAGGTGACGCCAGGCGTAGTCTGAAAACTAAATTGCACGGTTCCACCGGCCGACGCCACCACGTTGGTCAAAGCGAAAGGGCCGCCCGACGACGAACCCGCAGTGGTGACAACCGTGGTTGTCGTTTCGGTCTCGGTTCCCGCCAGGAGATAGTCGAAATCACTGGTATTTGTATCGGCGACCAGGACAGTGACGAATAAAATCTCGAGCGAATAAGTGGTGTTGGTTTCCAGGGAATTGGCAGGGATAAGAACCGAGGTGGCGGTGCCGTCCAGATGGCCTGGGCAGCCAAAGTTTTCCGATTGAAGCGAAGGGCCAAACCCCTCCAGAGGAGTGAGGTTGACGATGATGTAATCAGCCGCAGTGCCGTTGGTGAAAGGAAGCCAAGCCAGCGTAAAGTCCTTGGTTGGATCAATCGCCTGATCGGCGTCGTAACTGGTCAGAACGGGAGCATTGGGCACACCCGAGATGGGCGGGACACTGATGAAAATGGTACTCTCGTTGGTCAGGGCGAGCCCGTACGAGCCGGATGGATAGACCGCAGCGAGGTTGGAAAAACTATTGGTCACAAACGAGAATGCAAAACGAGCTGTCCCCGCTTTATTCATGGTCTCCTCCGGATGGCCGGGAGCATAGAGAGTGGCGCTAGCAGCGTCCAGGTTAGTCGCTTCGCTAATGCTGGCTGCGAACCCGTAAAAATTTGTAGATTCGGGAACGGGACCAGCCGCGTTGGTTTGTCGGTAAAGAGACGCATACGCAATGGTGTATTTCGAGTAGGCACCGCTGTTAAAGCCGTTCGTGCATGAATTGCTACTGACAATTTGCGCGCGAGCAAACGGCAGGTTGGCAATGAACAAAATCAGGAAAATGACAACAGCCTTTGGGAAAACTCCTTTTTTCATAGTATCGTTAGTTTTCCGTTTTTATTAGCAAGCCACTCTGCATTTGGCAATGGGGCTTTCACCCCTTGCGCACCAGCTACATGACGCGGCTGCAGCGGACACGTGTCCATCATTGTCCGCTACTGTCGCCAACAAAGGAATTGAATAAGCGGAGAAGGATCTTGAAAACAAAGAAGATAATCGCAGTCAATCGGACAAAATGGCGGAGAGAGAGGGATTCGAACCCCCGGTGCTTATTAGGCACTCACGCTTTCCAGGCGTGCGCGTTAAACCACTCTGCCATCTCTCCACCTGCCTGCCCTCTTAATCGCACGGATGCCCTGCTTGGGCAAGTCGATTTCCCGGGCCGTAATTTTTTTTAAGGCAATAGTTGGGACTGAATGTAATAGAATTCCCGGGCTTTGCGTGTGATGGTCGGCGGAAGCGCGTTGGCAGAAATCCGGGCCGACGGAAGCGGACAACATTGATGCGGCGCGTGCGCTGGCGGAGCGCTCGCGTAATGGCATGCCGCCCTCGCGCAGGACTCCATGGCGGGACAGGCAACACGGGAACGCGCCACCAGAAAATGAAATCGTTATAGACTGCCTTTTGGCAGGTGACTGGCCTGGCGGCTGCCTCGTTAAAGGGCGATTGTTATAGACGACGGATGGTTTCCATGCGAGGGTGTCTATGTCGGTACCGTTACAGGTATCGATAACTATGAAAGTCAAACCCAACCCGCACACGGAATACCGTCGGCAGGAAAATTTGCGAATCAACGCCTCGCCCAGTCTGGCGGAACGGTTTCCCGACTTGAAATCTCTGGCGGCAGTCCTGACCTACTACGACTCCGAGGGGCTGCTCAAGACGGGCGAAATCAAGTACACCGCGAATCTGGCCCATGCCAACTCGGTGTTTTCGTTCGCCTGCGCGAGTAATGAGTGCATTGGCGGAGATTTCGATTTAAGCCATAGACTGGCCGACGCTATTGCCGCGCGGACCGCGACTGTTGCCGGCGAAATGTCCTGCCAAGGCTGGCAAAGCAACATGACCGTTGATTCGCAGCGTTGCCACAGAATACTGCGTTACCAGTTGCAACTGGGATATTGATTTGGGAAACGCGCGGCGCGCTTGACAGTTGTGGAGGGTTTGGCGGCTTTCTCGAGCTGCCAGCATAGCATCCTGAATCTTGACATATTTATGAACCGATTGATTGCCGTCGGCCTCGTTGTTCCAGTTGTGTTGTTATCCGGTTGCTGCCGGCGCGCGGATCGGCTGAACGGTGATTTGCCGCCCACCGCTCCGACCCGCGCCGTCGATCCTTTACTTGACGCCATGACGGGCAAATGGGTGGCCCGAGGAACCATCCTGGGAGCCCAGCGCGTGGACGATATTGAGGTGAAATGGGTGCTCGATGGCCGCTACTTGCAAATGCACGAACTCTCCGAAAACAAAGACGCGGTTGGCAAGTCAGTTTACGAAGCCATCGTGTTAATGGAGTTGGATCCAAAAACCCGCGAATACAACTGCCTCTGGCTCGATACCACTGCCAATGGCGGACTTGGGCCGAACCACATTGTTGGACAAGGAAAAAACGAAGGCGACTCCATAGCCCTCATTTTCAAATCGAGCAACGGCGACAATTTCCACACCTCGTTTGTTTGCAATCGCAGCGAGAACACCTGGAGCTGGATCCTCGACGGCGAGTCCAACGGCAAGCTGGATCCGTTCGCGCGAATGACATTGACGAAAGCCCCATCGCGCCAGGTTTTAATCAAGTAACTACAGGTTCCTTTTGACACATTCCTTATCGATTTAGAGCGCGAAACAAAACGCAGCCCTCCCGGTCCTGCTCAATCATCAGTCTATAATTAGGCTTTCGCTACTTCGGCGATGTGGGCGTCATCTCCGGCTCAGCGGGCACTGGCTCAGGTTCGGTCGTTGAATCGGGTTTGGTTTCGGATTTTCCAGCGTTTTCTTTTTTCTCAGCCGGTTTTTCCTTTTCCACCATCAACTGGCCACGCTCGCGGATGAGCGGATCCACCAGCCAGGAGTTGACCAGATAAGTCGAATTAGCCAGCGATTTTTCCTTATTCAGCCTGTCTTGAATTGTCTTCGCTTTTTCCTGAAATTCCTTGTCTAACTTCGTTTTTTCTTCGGGTTTTTCATCCTTGCCCGGGACGCGCGCGGTGGGAACATCGGCGGCGACGGTGACCGTCAAGTCATAATCGTTCTCAGGCGTCTTGTGGCCAATCTTAATGTTGTAAGTGAAATGATCAAAGGTCTCAATCGTGACGGTGAGCGGATTATCCAGCCCGGTCTTGTCCGGCGCAGCGTCGGCCGCCACATCCACAAAGCTGGGATAACTCAACGTGCTGGCCAAAGAAGACACTTTGTTTGAATCGAGCACTTCGCCGGGTTTCATGTCCGCCAGCACCCACGGCGCCGACTCGGTTTCGCGTGATAGCTTCCAGGAATTGGTCGAATTCGTAGAGACCAATGAAATGGCGCGCGGCTTCTCCACCTTGAAGAAATCCTTGCTGAGCCAGTCAGCCGGCTTGGGATCAACCGTGTTCAAGGCGTCCGAAATCGTCAAAACGGTTTCCGGAGCGCTCTTGAGCATGACATAGCGGCCATCGGCGAATCCTTCATCGCCATAAGGCATGGGCGAAGGCCGGTCGGATTGATGCGTGTGTTTCTTGCCGAGCAGCAACGAGTCCAGCGTTTTGCCTTGCGCGTCCTTAAACTCGAGCAGGATGGCCGAATCTGCGCCTTTGCCCGGCTCGGCCAGGTGCATCCGCGCCAATTGTGAAGCGCCGATCGGATCGGATTGGACGACCTTCAGGTCACCCACCTTGATGAGCAATTCCTTAATCTGCGATAGATTTGCGGGATATTGATTTCGCTCCTGCACGTGCCAGCCGTCGTCTTTCCGGTCCAGCGTCAAATCGGAATCGCCTTGGATGTGAATGGCCGCGACATCGTTGACCTGAAACTTGGGCAGCAGTTTCTGCCCGATCTGAGTTTCAGATTCAGTCCAGGATTTCTGGTTGTGCTGGAGCAAAACCAGCCCCGCCCCGCCGATGATGGCCAGGGCCGCTAAAAGTAATATCAATTGTTTGCGATTCATTTTGCCGCGGTGCGTTTGCGTTTGTAAATAGCCAGGACGATGCCCGTCACGGCCACCAAAACAGGCATGGCGCCGATATTGATGACTTTAGTCCACAGCTCCAGGGAATTCGTTTCCTTGGCCAGTTCTTTGCGCGTCGATTTGAGGTTCTTGTTCACGTCAGCGACGGTCTTTTGATAATTGCCCAGTTCCTGCTGCTGTTCGGGTGATAGGATGAATTTCTGGTCGCCGCCGGCCTTGGAAGATTGCAATTCGCTGATTTTGCGCTCGGTCTCATTTTTCTTTTCCTCAAGCTGCTTGAGCTGGCTTTCAAATTCCCGTCCCGCCTTGGCCTCCATCTCTTTCAAACGGATGAACGGCCGGTTCAAACTGGCCCGGCTGCGCAAGGTGATCAGGTCGCTGTCGCCGGAAAGTTGTTCGACGAAACTTTGCACCAGGTTGAGATTGCCATTCATCGGCTGGACCATGCGGTAGCCCATAAAATTCTGCACTCGCACGCAAACCTGATCAGCCAGCAGGTCAGTATCGCCTACGAGGATGACTATGCCATCGGTCTTGGACTCCTTCAATTGAGGCTCCTTGGCTTGATCTTTGGCTTCTTCTTTATCGTCCTTGGACGGTTTGGGAGCGCCCTCGGGGAAGGCCGTTTTGAACTTCCCTGTCAAGCGAACGGCCATCGCATAATTCACCCCGCTGGCCTTGAATTCCTTGACGATTTGTTCCGCGGCCATGCTGGCAGTCACGCCTTCGACCAATTGAGATTCCGGCGAGGAATGGACCAGAACGGTTTCCTTCAAGCCTTCGGCCGGTTTGCCCGTGAAAGCGCCTGCGAACGGCAAAACCAGGTTATCAATCTGGCTCGTAACGACATCGTCGCCGTTGACGCCGTCTTTGGTAATTAACAGGACTGTGGGCATGACCGCTCCACTCTGCGGATTGTGACCCGCAAAAGTCATGTCGGCGACGACTTTGTTCATATCCATATCGAGGCCCCAAGCTTTGAGCAAAGTGGGCAAGGAAGATTGGCCGGAGCTTTCCCCCAAGACTTGCGCCATTTGATCATGGCGTTGATCGAAATAAGCATGAGGGTCCAGGAAGGCCAGCAGTTTGCCGCCGCGCAGGACAAATTGGTCAATGGCATATTGCGTCTCCTCGGTGATTTCGCGCGGATGGACTACCAGCAGAACGCCAATATCATCATCAACCTTGGAGGCCGTCATCGGAATCTCGCGGACGGTAAAACTTTTTTTCAATTCGCCCACGAAGGTCCAGGGTTCCGTGGCCGATTGCCCCATCCGCTGCGCCATGGGATTCGGCTCCGAGCCAAAAACCGGCAGGGCGCTCATGAGCCCAATGGTCGGCGGCGTGGGGTTCATGACGCGGGCCACGGCGCGTGAGATGTCGTACTCCAGCAACCGCTCCTGTTCTGGTGGAAGCCAAGGAATGGCCACCTTCTGGTCCAGCATACTGACGCATACGCCAAGATAAACTTTGTCCCCGCCAAAAGGCGAAGTAGGCTGCCCATCGATTCCGTCCAGGCGGGCTGAATCTTCGGCATCCGAATCAGGCTCGGGGTCAAATTTTTGGATGACGATTTTGCCCTTTCCGGCCTGCTGATATTCGGCCAGCAAATCCTCAATGTGCTGCGCGTAAGTGCGCAAGGCGGGAGGCATGGCCGTGCCGCCTTGTGAGCAGTAAAAACGAATGGTCACACGGGAATCGAGCCTGCTGAGGATTTTTTTTGTGCCCGGCGATAGGGTGAAGGCCTTCTCGGAGGTCAAATCGACGCGTTCCTTGGCTGCGCTCGTGACCACATAGAAAGCCAGCAAAAGCACCAGCATGATGATCACACCGGCCGTTGAATAGAGATACGTTTCGATATTTTTATGCTTCATGCTTGATCTCCAGAAAGGCTAACCGGCGCGATGGCTGCGAATGATCACACCGGTGGTAAACAGGGAAAAGCCAATGATGCATAGGAAGAATATCACATCACGCGAATCGACCACACCCTTGGTAAAGTATTCGAAATGGGTGATGAAACTAAACGCCGCCAGCGTATGGACCAACCAGGGAGTGTCGCTCAATTGGGTCAGAAAATTCGTCGCGGGCGGAAAGCCGCACAGCACCAGCACCAGGCAAATAATGACGGAAAGAATCAAACTGACCACCTGGTTGCGCGTCATGGCCGAAGTCATGCAACTAATCGCCAGATAAGCCCCCGCCATGAGAAAACTGCCGAAATAGGACGCCAAAATCACGCCGTTGTCCGGTGAGCCTAGATAATTTACCGTGATGACCACCGGAAACGTCAATACTAACGCCAGGAGCAGGAAAAGCCACGAGGCCAGAAATTTTCCCACGATGGCCTGCCAGGCTGTCAGGGGCAGGGTCAGCAGCAATTCAAGCGTGCCCACGCGCCGTTCTTCGGCCCAAAGGCGCATGCCGACAGCCGGCACCAAAAAAAGGTAGAGCCATGGAAACCACGTAAAAAACGGCCGTTCCAGGTTGGCCTGTCCATATTCAAAAAAGCCGCCTAGAAGGAACGTAAACGCCCCGGTGAGCAAAAGAAAAATAACAATGAAAACATAAGCGACCGGCGATGAAAAATAACCGGCCAGCTCACGTTTGGTAATGGCTTTGATATTGCTGAATGAGTTCATTTCTTGGATGCGTCGGCTGTTTCAGGCAACGTGATGCTGCGGAAGACTTCGTCCAACCGCCCTTCCTCGGTGTGCAATTCTTCGATTTGCCAGGCGCTGGCCGCGGCCATGACGCTGCGGGCCAGGTCGCCATTGCGGTTTTCGCTCTTGGGATAAATCCGCGCCCAGACCTTCCCCTGCTCTTCCTTGACGATGGAGGCTCGGCGCGCGTTCGGCACCCCGCCCAGGCGCTCCACGACCTGGGCCCCGTTCACACCCCGCACAACCAGCAAGACCGCGCCGGCCAATTCGGACTTTTGCTTCAAATCGTGCGGCGTGCCGTTGGCCACAATCTGGCCTCTGTCAATGATAATGGCGCGGGAGCAAACCGCCTCGACTTCCTCAAGGATGTGGGTCGAAAAAATGATGGCTTTGCGTTCACCCATGCGGCGAATCAAACTCCGGACCTCATGTTTTTGATTGGGGTCCAATCCGTCAGTCGGTTCGTCCAGGACCAAAACATCCGGATCGTGCAGGATGGACTGGGCGAAACAAGTGCGGTGCCGGAAACCTTTGGAAAGAGTATCGATGCTTTGGTAACGGACGGATTCCAAAAAGCACATTTCGATGACGCGCTGGATGGCCTTTTTCTTGGCGTCGCCGTGCAGTCCGCGCAATTCGGCTACAAAGCCCAGGAACCCTTCCACGGTCATGTCCGTGTAAGCCGGGGCATTTTCCGGCAGATAGCCGATCAGCCGTTTGGCCGGAATGGGGTCGTTGATCATGTCGAATCCGCCCACGGTCACGCGGCCTTCGGACGGAGGAATAAAGCCGGTGATCATGCGCATGGTGGTGGATTTTCCAGCGCCGTTGGGGCCCAGGAAGCCAAGCACCTCTCCGCGTTCCACGGTGAAGGAAACGCGATTGACGGCCACCTTGGGGCCGAACGCCTTGCTTAAGTTTTCAACTTTAATCATTCGTAAAAAATCCGCTTCCTTCCGCGGCTGGGGCCCGGTTGCGGTTGCATTAATCTGACTAATCCAAAGCCAGATTGTTCAAAACCGATCTTACGGCCTGACGGCATTTTGGACAACAACCAAAAAAATGTTCAAAAAAGGGCAACGCCTGGCATCACCGGTGGGCCGTTCTTGCTCGAAGCTCGATTGCCCCTGGGGTCGTACGTTTGACCACTACCTTTTTCAACGTGACATTTCACCATAATGCGCTAGTGTACCTCATGTCCATAACAGTAGAGTAAACGCCATGAGAACCCAAGTCTCCAAGCATCATACCAAGCCGTCCGAGGGATTCACCTTGATTGAGCTGCTCGTCGTCATCGCCATTATTGCCATTTTGGCGGCCATGCTGCTGCCGGCTTTGTCCAAAGCCAAAATCCAGGCCCAACTGGTGCAGTGCATCAACAATGGCAACCAAATGGGAAAGTGCTGGGTCATGTATGCCGGCGACAACAACGACAAATGCGTCAACAATTACGGCATTGCCCAGACGGACTATGATGTTTCGCGAGGCACTTACAATACCTGGTGCGTGGATAACATGGATTGGAACGGGGGCGCGGCCGGAGAGCAAAATACCAATGTTGCGCTCCTTCAAAAGGGGCTTTTGGGACCCTACATGGCAGGTTCGGTTCACTCGTACAAGTGTCCAGCCGACACCTTTCTGAGCGCCGCGCAAATTGCGTCCGGATATCAATTCCGCGTCCGCAGCTATGCGATGAACGATTTTGTCGGGCAATTCTCTGATTGCCCCACCTGTGGCGATGGCGGTCCTGCTACCGGGACCGATAATACCTTTGGAGCAAAAAACCAATTTAACACCGATTGGCCGCAATATCTGAAGACCGGCAGCATTCCCCAGCCATCCCTGATTTATACCTTTCTGGAGGAGCACCCCGATAGCATTAACGATGGCTATTTCGACGACGGAACGCAGGACGCACCTGGTTCCTTATCCTGGAGCGGCTCAGATTTGCCAGCCTCTTTTCATAACGGAGCCGCCGGCTTTACGTTCTCGGATGGTCATTCAGAAATTCACAAGTGGATGAACAAACACACTGTCGTTCCGGTTGTGCCCGGCGGTTCGCTGGTGGAACCATCAACTGGGAGTCCACCCAATCCCGTTGATCGCCTTTGGCTGACTGGGCACGCCGTCGCCCCAAAGATTCCTTAATCCGAGATTTGCCCTCGATCACGCTGGCTTGGCCGCCGCTGTGCCGTTGCCTGCGGGAACAATTTCCTTAAACGCAACCATGAAGCGATCCATTTCATTGGCATTGCCGACGGAGACTCTCAGGTAATCGTTCATCGGCGGAAATGGCCGGCCTACCAAAACCCCTCGTTGGCGGAACGGGCCCATCACCGAGCGAACTGGACGACGAATATTGACCATGAAGAAATTGGCTTCCGAAGGCAGGACTTCGTAGCCCATGCCAGCGAGTTCCGAAGTGGTCTTTTTCCGTAATTCAACCGTCACCGACTTGACCCTGGCCTGCGCCTCGGTGTCCTTCAACCCTGCCGCTCCGCCCCATTTGACGAGGGCATTGATGCTGGCCATGGAACGCGGCTTCATCCGCCCAATCAATGTTTCCGGCGCGATGGCGTAACCCAGCCGCATCCCGGCCAATCCGATGATTTTTGAAAATGTCCGTGTCACGATGACCGGGCGTCCTTCAATCACATAAGGGACCGAAGTGGCGTATTCGGAACTCTCGACAAAATGATGGTAGGCCTCGTCAATTAAAACCGGAATGCCTTCGGGAATCCCGTCAAGCAACTGTTTGACTTCTGTCTTGGTCACGATCACACCGGTGGGATTGTTTGGATTGCACAAATAAACGAACCCGATGTCCTGCCGGTTTTCCTGCGTGGCCTTGATCATGGCCGGAATGTCCTGGCGGTGGTCAGGCAACAGGTCGATTTCGATGGAATCGGATTTGACGCCCCGCGCAAATTCATAGACGGACGCGAAAGTAGGTTTGACGCCAATCACTTTCCTGCCGCCTTCCAAAAACGTTTCGTCGGCCAGGTCCAGGATTTCCGTGGAGCCGGCGCCGAGCAGCACATTTTCCCTCGCGACGCCGTGATGCGCGGCGATGGCTCCGACCAGGCCGCCGTCGGGATTGGCGTATCGATTGGCGTATTTCAACGCCCCGACCATCGCGTTGCGCACTGACTCCGGCGGGCCGTAAGGATTTTCGTTGAAGCTCAACTTGGCCAGCTTGTCGTAATCGTCAGGCGACAAAGCGTGCCCATTTGGGCCAGCTTCAGGCGGAGGCATTTGCGCCAGCAATTCGGATTCGGGTCGAAGACTTAGACAACCGGCGGCCAAAGCGAGGCCGCCCATAAATTTGCGCCGTGAAACAACGGTTTTACGATTCATAGATTGATTGAGTTGACTCTGAACCGCCCCGCACCATACCCATTTGCAAGACAGCCAACAAGCACAAAACAAAATGCGTCACTTATAGTCTGCAAAAGGAATTGCGCCCCGCCGGCAAATTAAATAGTGTCCTTCCATGACAGCCAATCGCAATGACGGTGCCTGAACCAACGACCGTAGGCGACCTGAGATCAGTTTTTTGCGAGAAATTTAAATGTTCGGAGGCCGAGTTTGAAAAACGGGCTTTTCGGAAATGTCTTTATTTTCCCGCCAAACTGACGGCTCCCCTGCTCCGCTTGTTCGAACCCAACTGGTTCGAACGCGATCTTCTGTTGATTCGCCATTTGGGCAACGCCAAAACCTGGCAGCAAGTCATGGCCGAACTCGACGCATATCACTTCCGTGAGCATCTCAAGCGCAGCTATGCTCGCACCGTATTGCATCTTCGCGTCTCAGCGCGAAAGGCAAACAAGCTTGCTTCCGAGCTTTTTCCGCCTTGAGTCCGGTTCAAAATCATTCGCATTCTCTCAAAGTTCGGTTCATAGTCCCGGCTGTGAAGCATCTCTTGTGTACGGTGCCGATCTTCGCCGGCTTGGACGACAATGCCCTGGGAATTTTTTTGGAGCACGCCCAAAGAATATCAGTCCCGGAGGGCAGTGTCATTGCTCGTGAAGGCGAGATGAATCATAGCATGTATCTGGTCGAGATCGGCGAAGTTTCGATCGTTAAGAACGTTGATACGCCACAGGAGGTGACGTTAGCGGCGCTTGGACCAGGACAGTTCTTTGGCGAAATGTGCATTCTCGAAGCGCAACCTCGTGCTGCCACGGGAAAAGCGGCCACGAAGACTACCGTGGTCAGCGTTGCGTCCATCGCCTTTTACCATCTTTACGAAAAGATGCCCAAACAACACAGCGTCTTGATTCTGAACATCGCCCGCGATCTTTCCCGGCGATTGCGGCATCTGGATGAGATTTTCGCCGCAAGGCATTGAAGAAATCATCCTCAGCCGACCCGTGTTAAAAGGCTAATCCGGAGGCGTGCGCGGCGGGTGGTGCAGAAATGCTTTGGCAATGGCGTCCTGATCATCGTCCCTGCCCTTATACCATGGCGTCTGCCAGTATGGGGTCCTGCAAACCGCGATGATTCCACCCACAAGTCCACAGAGGCCGAGCCAAATGCCAGGCACCTTCATGTGATCGCGGGACAAAGCCTTCAATATACCGCGATAACCGCCAATCAGACCCACTCCAGCGCCGAGGATGACCCCCGCGATAAAACGCATGATGACTGTGACAATGAAGTCCGGCCATTTACTCTTTTTCATAGTGCTTGACAAAAGATTATGCGTGATACCTGCCGAAAATGCAAGCCGACCCAAAGCAAACAGGATTTTACTGCTCCGCACTTCGAGCCGGCAAAGTGATTCATTTCGGAAAGATTTTGGCAGAGGAATGATTGGCAAGGGAATGGGAAAAAGCATTTCATAGATTAATTCCCCTGACCAACATTCCTTTGCCCATCATTGCCTTGCCTCCCCTTCTGGCCTGTTCCTTCGGGCTTGAAGATAGTTTTGCCAACTACGGAGTTTTGCTCTTATGCTGTCCGCGCAAGACATTCGGCGAATTATGTATCGAGACAAAAAAGTTGTTGTCGTCATGCCGGCCTATAATGCGGCCAAAACTTTGGTCCAAACCTTTAACGAGGTCATGGAACAAGGCGTCGTGGACCGAGTCATCGTTGTCGATGACGCCAGCCGTGACGATACCGCTGCCATCGCCAAGGCGCTTCCAAACGTGATCGTCTTTACCCATGAAAAAAATCTTGGTTACGGTGGGAACCAAAAAAGCTGTTACCGTTTGGCCATCCAGGAAGGCGCGGACATCATCATCATGGTGCATCCCGATTCCCAGTACACGCCGAAATTAATTCCGGCCATGGTCTCCATGATCGCTTGCGGACTCTACCCATGCGTGCTCGGCAGCCGCATTTTAGGCGGCTACGCACTCCAAGGTGGAATGCCCTCCTGGAAATACGTCGCCAACCGAATCCTGACCGCTTTGGAAAACATGCTGTTGGGAGCCAAGCTCTCCGAATATCATACGGGATACCGGGCCTTCTCGCGCGAGCTTATTGAACACCTTCCGCTGACGGCCAATTCCAATGATTTTGTATTTGACAACCAGATGCTGGCGCAAATTTGGTGGTTCAAATACACCATCGCCGAGGTCAGTTGTCCGACGCGCTATTTCGACGAGGCTTCGTCCATCAATTTCCGGCGAAGCGTCAAGTATGGTTTCGGGTGCCTGGGCACTGCGCTGTCGTTTCGGCTGGCGAAGATGGGCCTTCGGTCCAGCAAGCTTTTTCCGGCGCTGAAGTGAATTCGGCCGTGAAAGGCAAATGGCCGGCCGCGCTGGCTTGCGCGGCGTTGATGATCATCACACTGGCGGTTTTTTGGGGAGCGCGGCAATGCCAGTTCGTCAATTACGACGACCCCGCCTACATCACGTCGAACGAAGCCATTCAGCACGGATTGACCGCGCCAAGTGTGCGCTGGGCATTTGAAACCGGAGCGGCCAGCAATTGGCATCCGCTGACCTGGCTCTCTCACCTCCTGGATGTGCAGCTTTATGGCATGGATCCGGCGGGACATCATTTCACCAGCGTCGTTCTTCATGCGATCAACGGTGTGTTGCTGTTCCTGATTCTGCGAAGCATGAGCGGCGCATTTTGGCGGAGCCTGATCGTGGCCGCGTTGTTTGCGGTGCATCCCTTGCGGGTGGAATCCGTCGCCTGGGTTTCAGAACGCAAAGACGTTCTGAGCACTTTTTTTTGGATGCTTACGGTGTGGACGTATATCCGCTATGCGGCGGAGTTCAAAGTTCCAGGTTTAAAGATCAAAGTTTTTTATGGTTTGAGTATCGTGTTCTTTGCGCTCGGGCTGATGTCCAAACCGATGTTGGTCACGCTGCCGCTCATCCTCTTGCTGTTGGATTACTGGCCATTGCAGCGATTGCAACTCGGCACATCCAGATTGATTATCGAAAAAATCCCCTTTCTCCTCCTGGCGGCTGCGTCAAGTATTGTGACCTTCTTTGTCCAACGTCACGGCGGAGCGGTGTCTTCGTTAGAGGGTGTGCCGATGACCGCGCGAGTGGGCAACGCCTTCGTTTCCTATGTGCGCTATTTGGGCAAGCTCTTTTGGCCAACGCGCCTCTCGCCCTTGTATCCGCATCCCGGCTATTGGCCGTGGTGGAAAGTTACCGGGTCGGTGTTGCTGCTGGCGGCGATAACCGCCTGGGTGATCCGGCGCGCGCGTCTGCAACCCTACTTGGTCACGGGATGGTTTTGGTTTCTGGTCATGCTTGCGCCAGTCATCGGATTGTTGCAAGTGGGCATTCAATCGATGGCTGATCGCTACAGTTACGTGGCCAGTGTTGGCGTACTAATCATGCTGGCATGGGGAATGCCCGAGTGGTTGGCGACGAGGCGATGGTTATGGGGAACGGCGGCGACGCTGGCCATTGCAACCTGCGCCATGTTGACGTTCCGGCAAATCACATTCTGGCGCAACAGCGAAACTCTTTTCGAGCATGCGGTCGCGGTCACCGACAACAATTACCTGGCCTACAATAATCTGGGCTTTGATCTCTCCAACCGCGGCGAGACCGAACGCGCCATGGGCTATTTCCAGAAGTCGCTCGAAATCAACTCCAATTATGACGAAGCGCACAATAATCTCGGTTTTGCGCTGGCGGCGCTGGGCCGTTACAAGGAGGCTACCAACGAATACATCAAAGCCCTGAGCATTAACCCGCATTTGACTGAGGCCCACAACAATTTGGGCATTGCCCTGGGCGATCTTGGTTTTCCCGATGCAGCCATACACGAATATCAGGTCGCGCTGGAAGAAAACCCGAACCATGCCGGCGCCCACAATAATTACGGCGTGGCCCTGGCCATGAAAGGCAAGTTGGATGAGGCCATCGCTCAATTTCGCCTGGCTGTGGCGTGCCAGGAAAACTATCTCAGCGCCCATAGTGATCTGGGCAATGCCCTCGCGATGAAAGGCGACCTCGAAGGAGCGATCCGCGAATATGAGTTTTGCCTCAGGAGTGATCCCAAGGATGCGCGTGTCCACAACAATTTGGGCAATGCCCTGGTCCAGCAGGGCAAGCTGGAAGAGGCCGCCGCCCAGTACCGTTTGGCATTGAACCTCAAGCCGGACAATCCCGAAGCGCACTTCAACCTGGGTTATTGCCTGGCCAAACAAGGCCGGCGAAAGGAGGCAGATGAGCAGTACGTCCTTGCATTGCAGCAACGGCCCAATTATCCGGAGGCCCAGCGGCAATTAGAGGCGCTGAGAAAAATACGCTAAGGCGTAAAAATTCAGATGGAACCGGGAGCGCGATTCGAGGGTCCACCTTATCCGTATTCATGCAGTTACAACCTGATTTTTGACGGGAACTTAGAGGTCCAAAATACCTGAGCATTTAAGATCACCGAACATCGCCCAAGAACATGTGCGACGCTTGCATTACCGGAGAATCTAAATTCCCAATTCTAATTCATTTTAATTCTTGTCAAGGACATTTAGAAATCAAGGATTGAAACCCGAATCCTTAGCGGGATGTTTTCGGCCAAAGGCCAAAAACTGCGAGCGGGATGTTCGTGCTCCCAGAAATCAACTGCATCGATCCGGCTAAACCGGATTAAATCGCCCAGTTCTTGCGGTACTCGCGCTTTACAATGGCGGCGGCTTCCGGCGCATTGGTTGCTCTCATGCCAGGGCCGTCCCACTCCAATTTCTTTCCCACGCGCAGGCCCACGCATCCCAGCAGAATGATTTCCGTCAGATAAGCCGCGATGTCGAAATTGGAATACGGCACGTCATGTTTGCCATCCTTGCAGGCCTGCAACCATTCCTTGTGCTGTTTTTCGTCGGGCGCCCCGGTGTGGGCGTTGCGCGGTATGGACTGCGGAATGGTCTTGGCGGCTGGGTGTTTATCAAGACCCATAACTTCCTGGTCGCCTTTCAGTTTAAGATAAACCTTTAAATCCTGGTCGCCGTCGCTCGGAGAGAAAATGGTTCCATTCTCGCCGATCATGATACATCCGCTTGTGGCAATTCCATATACGGCTTCGAAGTCGGACGTGACCTCCATCGGCGGCTTATTCCCGCCGTCTGACCAATGCAACGTCACCGGCGGCATTCCTTCGCGGGCGGGGAACTCAAAACGAATGTTGGAATTGGCCGGGTACATTTCCTCCCCAGCGCTGGAAGGGCTGGCATCAATTTCAGTGGGATAACCCAACTTGAGTGAACGAAACGGCCAATTGACGGTGTGGCAGGCCATGTCGCCGAGAGCGCCGGTGCCGAAATCGTGCCAGCCGCGCCACGATCTGGGCTGATAAACGTTTCGGCCAAAGTTGGTTTGGACCTCCTTGGCCCACAAATTGAGGAAGGGCCGCTCCGGCGCCGTCCCCAGCCACAGGTCCCAATCCAAGGTTTCCGGAACTGGATCGCTGCCCGGAGGGCGCTTCTGGCCTTGCGGCCAAATGGGCCGGTTTGTCCAGACGTAAGCTTGATGAACAGGGCCAATGATCCCGGCGTGCATGACTTCGACCGCGCGGCGCAATGAATCTGAGGCGCTGCCTTGGTTGCCCATTTGCGTCGCAACATTGTGTTCCCGGGCCAGGTTTCGTATCGCGCGCGCTTCAAAAACGTCGTGCGTCAGCGGTTTCTGACAATAAACATGCTTGCCCATCTTGATGGCTGTGGCGGCGATGACGGCGTGCATGTGGTCAGGCACCGCAACGTCCACCGCGTCCAGGTTCTTCTCCTTGTCGAGCATTTCGCGATAATCCTTGTAAACGGTGCATTCGAGGCCAGCGCGATCATGAAAGACCTTCTTCATATCGGCGGCTGCGGTCGAATGGGTGTCACACAAAGCCATGATATTCTCACCAGCGCTGGCGCAAATATAGCCATCACTTTGGCCTTTGCCACCGCAACCGATCTGGCCCAGATTCAACTTGCTGTTAAGGTTTTGGCCGCGAACAGGATAAGGGCCGGTCAAAACAACAGCGCCTGCTGCCATCGTGCTGTACTTGATAAATTGACGCCGGGTTGACCGTGAAATGGTGATTTGCTTATTCATTTTTTTGAAATTGACCAAGCCGCTGGAAAATAGCAAGCGACAATGTCTTACGAAATTGCCATCAGACTTTATCGGACAGCCGGCACAGGCAGCGTCTCGCCGGAATCGGGGGGAAATTGATAAAGACCATCACCCAACCCGGCGGTCGGGTCCTGGTTCCGAGTATGCTTCAATAAGAGGCAACAGCCAGCGACAATGAGAACGACCGTTCCGATGCCCACCACCGGCAAGACCATGCGCCGGCTGAACTTGGAGAGTTGAAACATGGCCACATCCAGGAAACTCTTTGGAGCCGGAGTCAACGTAGGATCGATCTGCCCGGAATCGGCCAATTCCTGCCCCAATTGCTCCAGAATTTTTTCCGTGTCCAACTTCAACAATGTGGCGTAGCTGCGCACGAACCCGCGGATATAGACCGGAGCGGAGAAGACTTCGTAATTGCCTTCTTCCAATGCCCGCAAATGGTCGCCGCGAATTTTGGTGATATCAACGACCTCGTGCATCTCCAAATTCTGGGCTTCACGCGCCTGGCGCAATTGTTCTCCGACAGTCGGCATATCGCATGGATAACTGTTTTGCCCTGGCATGGCAATACCAGAAGCGACCTGGTGCGCACTTTCCTCTTTGAAACTTTGCGCTACAGGCCATAAGTTCTCCCGGAGTGCGGATTCTGGCCGTTGCCAGGATCTGCCTGACCAAGATGCGTTCCCGGATTTTCTTTCTGGCCATCGTTTGCTTCTGGCTGGCGATGAACTTTCTGCTTTGGCGCTCGCAATCGGGCGCCCACAGCCGGATCGGCAACGCCGTCCCGGTGGAAGTTGTTTGGGAAAAAATCCTGTCCGCCCCTGACACTTCGTCTCTGGACATTTATGATCACGAAACGAAAGTGGGCATTTGCCATTGGGTAGCCAACATCGTCAATTCCCGTCTTTCCTCGAACAAATTCATCTCCGACGACTACGCTCCCGACGATCTGAACGAACAGGTCACCGGTTACACCTTGACGCTCGAAGGCAACGCCACGCTGGCCAACAGCAACCGCATCCGCTTCGAGGCCAGCCTGGACTTGTCCACCAATCGCACCTGGAGGAATTTTCATTTGCACCTCATCATGCGGCCGGTGGTGTGGGATGTGCGCGCGTCCGCGGTGACAGAAAAAGTCGCATTGGAGATGCAAGACCACGGTGTCAAATGGCAAAAAGAATTTACTTTTTCCGAAATGCGCGATCCCCAATCGCTCTGGGGCGAGCTGGGCGAGACCACCGCCTTGGGTTTGCTTGGCGGCATGGGGCTGACGCCGTCCATGGAATCGTTGACTGGACTGGCCAAATCCATGGACTTGCAGGCCCACGAAGATTGGGTGCAATTCGGCCATTCCAACGCTCGGGCTTATCGAGTTGAAACAATATTCTTGGGACGGCCTCTCAAACTAATCACCAGCCGCGTCGGAGAAATCCTTTGGGTGGATTTGCCCGATGGCGTGACGCTGCGCAACGAAGCCTTCGAGCATTTCTAACAACCGCCATGATCGAAATCACTCATCTGACCAAGAAGTTTGGCGATCTGGTGGCGGTGGACGATTTGAGCCTCACGGTTGCGCGCGGCGAGTTTTTTGCCGTCCTCGGCCCCAACGCGGCCGGCAAGACAACCCTTATTCGTGTCCTGGCTGGATTGCTCAAGCCCAGCGCCGGCACCGCCAAGGTGGCAGGATTCGACGTGCAGGCTGACCCTTTGGAAGCGCGCCGGAGGCTGGCCTACGTGCCGGATTTTCCATTCCTCTATGACAAGCTGACGCCGTGGGAATTTTTGCGTTTCACCGGGCATATTTTTCAAATGAGCGAGACGCGGATTCAAGAAGCCAGCCGCGCGTTGGTGCCGCGTTTTCATCTTGACGCATTCATCAACCGTCCCATTGAAGGTCTTTCGCACGGCACCCGTCAGCGCGTCGCCATCGTTTCCGCATTGATGCACGACCCGGAGGTCCTTGTCATTGACGAACCCATGGTCGGGCTTGATCCTCAGCACGCCCGAATACTCAAGGATGTCCTCAAGGAACGCACACGCCGCGGCGTCACCATTTTTCTTTCCACGCACCAACTTGATGTGGCCGAGGAACTGGCCGATCGCATCGGCATCATGCTTCGCGGCCGTCTGGCCGCCGTCGGCACGGGGGAACAATTGCGTCAACAAGCCGGCGCGCGCGGCCCACTCGAGGACGTTTTCCTTGCGCTCACGGCCGGTCCAAATGGCGATCCGACAGTGGATAAACCGAAATGACGCCTTCTGAATCATTCGCCGCCCTTTTGCGCGGTCCAGAACCTTTCCTGGCCCTGGCGCCGATGCAGGACGTGACCGATCTTGCTTTTTGGCGGGTGATTTCCCCTTTCGGCGGGGCGGATGTTTATTGGACGGAATACTTTCGCGTCTATAAGGATTCGCGGCTCGACCATTGGATTCTCGATTCCATTCTCCAAAACCCGACGAATCGTCCGGTCGTTGCGCAGATGATCGGCAATGATATTCCCTCCCTTGTGCGCACCGCGCAAGAGTTGCAACAGCATCCCATCGCCGCCGTCGATCTCAATCTCGGCTGTCCGGCTCCCGTGGTTTACCGCAAATGTGCCGGCGGCGGACTGTTGCGCGACCTGAATCGAATTGACGCCATTCTGGGCGCTTTGCGCGAGGCCGTCACTGTTTCCTTCACGGTCAAGACTCGCCTTGGCTTTGAGTCGCCGGCGGAATTCGATGAACTGCTGGCGCTCTTTGCACGACACGACATCGATCTGCTGACCGTTCATGGACGAACCGTGGCGCAAATGTACCGTCCCGGCGTGCGTTACGATTTAATCGCGCAGGCGGCGCGTTCGCTTCGATGCCCCGTGTTGGCCAATGGCAACGTCTATTCGGCAACGCACGCTGCCACCGTCCTGGCTCAAACCGGCGCGCGCGGCTTGATGATTGGCCGGGGCGCGATTCGCAATCCGTGGTTGTTCCGGCAAATCCACCAGCATCAGCTCGGCGAGACGATTACTTTTCCGACTGGGCGCGATGTGTTGGATTACATCCGGCAACTTTGGGAATCGCAAGTCACACCCAGCGCCCAGGAATCGGCCCAGGTGCAGCGCATGAAAAAATTCATGAATTTCATCGGCGAGGGCGTCCCACCAGCCGACCAGTTTCTGCATGAAATTCGCCGCGTCATGACCCGTCACGATTTCTTTCGCATCTGCGAAACTCATCTTGACCATGATCGGCCCATGTCATTGGAGCCGCGCGCGGAAGCCAGTGGGAGCACAGAAGAGACGCCAACCGCTACGGCGCTTGCCAGGGAGTGCCAGGGTTGACCAGGCTGAAGGTCATTTCGGAGGGAGTAAACTTCTTGTAACGCGTCACATGCCAGTCGCCAAACAAGACGTTGACCCGATTGTTGTGTGTGGGCGACGGCAGCCCATACACCACGTTGACGTCATTGTCATTGAGGTCCGCGTTGTTCGGATCGGCGGGATAATTGCAGTCCCCGGAAATCACGTACATGGACGGTTGCATGATGCCGTGGAAATTCACACTGGTCGGGTTCCATCCCGGCGCGGGCGCACTGATGTCGGGGTTAAACGCAAATGCGGAAGAACCCATGAAATAATTGTAACCGGAACGTTTGTAAAAACTGCTGAAGCCCGGACATCTCAAAAGGTTCGTATTATTTGCAAAATAAGGAGACATGGCCCTTGTCCAGGGCGTCGGATTGTTGGTCCAATAGCCCTCGCCCGGCTTGAGGATGGAAGCCGACGAAACCGGAAGCCGGTCTTCGCTCTCGTCTCCGTACTGAAACATGGCCAGGCCAATCTGGTGAAGGTTATTGACGCAGTAGATCGACTGCGCCTGCTCCTTGGCCTTCCCCAACGCCGGGAGAAGCAGGCTGGCCAGGATCGAAATGATGGAGATAACCACCAGCAATTCGATCAAGGTAAATCCTTTGGGTCTATTCAAAACTTTGCCTCTTTGTCTCAGTTAATGTAGTCGCGATCGTTGAAATAAGCCACCAAATACGGGCATCCCCTTCACTATTGTTTCGCGGCCTTGGCTTCGGCCTTGGAGATCGTGTCCTCCAGAATATCTCTCTGATCTTTGTCTAGTTTCACTTTGTAGGCGAGAACTTTCAAGGGCCGCACCGCCGCGGCATAATTATTTTCGTCAATGGCTTTCAATCCCTGATCCAGGTATTGCCGGCCGTCGCCTGAGAGCGATTGAAACGCCGCCCGAACTTTGGCCGTGTCGATGTTCTTGTTGGAACAGCCCGAAACCGCCAGCCACGCCAGGCCAGCCACAGTGACAAGAAGAATCAGCCGTTTCTTCATAGTATTGGCAATATAACGGGTTCCGTCGGCTGTGTCTGTCTTTTTTGTTTGGCTGAATCTCCTTGCCTTTACGGCCTCGCGCGAGTCATAATGCAGCCCGGCCAAGCCGAAAAACGTCATGAGCTTCAAAAAACCGTTCACGCTCAGGAAGCGCTCACCCAGTCCCCTGCCCTGCGGAATGGCCGTGCCGCCATCGAGCAATGAGCAACCACCGTCTCCGCCCACGTTGCGAAAGTGGAATTTCGCCCTGCGCCGCAAACGTTGACGCCGTAAATCCCACCTTTCGATCCTTGCCGTGAGCCATACATCACCCATAACGAGAGCATGGCGCTTCCTTTGGATTCTATTTTTCTTCAGTGCGCCGGCAGCGTTGCAAGCGCAATTTAATTACACGACAAACGCCGATGGCGTCACCGCCACGATAACCGGTTATTCCGGCGCGGGCGGCGAAGTGGACATTCCAGGCGTCATCAATGGCCTCACGGTCACTGACATTGGAACGAACGCCTTTCAAGGGTTCACAACTCTGGCCAGCGTCATCATTTCCAACGGTGTGCAAAACATCGAAGCCGAAGCATTCTACAACTGCGACAATCTAACCAATGCCACCCTCCCCGGCACCTTGACCAATATCGGCCAGGCCGCATTTTATGGATGCGACAGCCTCGGAGAAATCACCATTCCGGGAAGCGTGACCACCATCGGAGCGGAGGCCTTTTACGGCTGCAACGTGATGACAAATGCGACCATTTCCGAAGGCGTTACCGCCATCGGGGACGAGGCGTTCTTTAGCTGCGAGGATTTGAGCGGCATTTCGATTCCCGCCAGCGTGACCAACATCGGCGAAGCCGTGTTCGCCTTGTGCCTCGACCTGACGGGGATTCAAGTGGCCGCGGCCAATTCCGCCTATAGCAGTTCGCATGGCATCTTGTTCAACAAGAAGCAAACCGTTCTGGTGGCGTATCCCGCCGGGATCAGCGGTAGTTACGCGATTCCCGCCGCCGTCACCAACATCGTCGATGCCGCCTTCGAAGGCTGCACCGGCCTGGGCTCCGTTTCGATTCCCTCAAAGGTCACCAATCTCGGAGAATATCTGTTCGCCTACTGCTACAATATGATCAAGGTCACGATTCCCGAAAGCGTGACGAACATCGCCGACCACGCATTTTACGGTTGCAACGACCTCGACGACATTCCTCTTCCCACCAATGTCGTCAGCATAGGAAACCAGGCCTTCTATGGCTGCTACCAGGTTGACAACGTCACGATTCCCGCCAGCACTACCAATGTCGGCCAGGGCGCTTTTGAATGGTGTACCAGCCTGCAAGGGATCGCGGTGGACCCGGAAAATGCCTCTTACACCAGTGTGAATGGGGTGTTGTTCAACAAGAGCCAATCCACCCTGGTCGAATATCCGGGCGGCGTCGGTGGAAGCTACGCCATCCCCCGCGGCGCCACCAGCATCGGGCCGTCGGCCTTCGAAGGCTGTGAAACCCTAAGCGCCGTTACGATTCCCGATACCATTACCAGCATCGGCAACGACGCATTCGCTTACTGTTACGATCTGGCCAGCGCCATCATCCCCAACAGCGTTTCAAACATGGGAATTTATACGTTTTTCGGCTGCGACGGCATGACCAACGCCGTCATTTCCGAGAATGTCACCAACCTCGGGGATTATGCATTTTACGGCTGCTATGGCCTGACCAGCATTGCCATTCCCGCCAGCTTCCTCGGCATTGGCGAAGGCACATTTGCGTGGTGCATTCATTTGACAAACATTTGTTTCAAGGGTGACCCGCCCATCGCCGATTCCTCGGCTTTTGTTCATGACAACAGCTTTCCGACCGCTTTTTATCTCCGTGGCGGCACGGGCTGGAGTTCCACATACGACGGTCTGCCGGCTGTGCTGTGGAACCCAGTCGTCCAAACGGCCGCGCCCAGCTTTGGCGTGCACGGTAATCAATTTGGCTTCAACATCGTTGGCACGACCAACATTCCCATCGTGGTGGCAGCTTGCGCCAATCTGGCCAGCCCCGTTTGGATTCCCCTCGGAAACTTCGCTCTGACCAACGGTTCCGTCTATTTCGCCGATCCCGACTGGACCAATTTCTCCACCCGCTATTATCGCGTCAGTCTTCCGTGAGATTCTAATACTTTCGCGCTCTTTTGCAGTCGCAATGCTTGTAATGGGACGCCAAGGTTTCCGGCTCGGACCCTTGAGTAGAAAAAAAATATTCTCGCTCACTCGAGCGAGAATATTTCCGCAAATAGCGAGGCGGCGTGAATTCTAAAGCGCCGCCCTCTTTTGGCGCAAGGCGCTTAAGCGCGCTTGGCGATCAACCGCCTGCCGTAACCCAGGCCCGCGACGGCCAAGCCGAGCAAAGCGCAGGTGCTGCCGCCATCCGGAGCGCCCGTGCCGCCGCCGCCCAGAATCGGGCTGGTGGTTGTCACCGGCGTGCCATTGATGATGTAGTTGAAACTAATTGTCTCTGTTTCGCCTGCAGTCATGTCGCCCAACTCCCAGGCCATTCCGATAGAGTAATCTTCGAAATCAGTGAAGCCGACAGTCTGGGACGTCACGCCGCCAGTGCCGTTCACGAGATCATACGGATTATCATCCGGCCACCCGCCAACCACGCTGGGGATGGAACCTGCAGTCAAGCCTTGGATAAGAATCGTAAGCCCCGTCGAAGGACCGTTGGCCTGCACAACACTCGAACTAAGAATATTATTGCGTGTGGTGTACGAGCCATATTGATAAACGTCCGGATCAGGATCGAATTCCGTCGAAAACGCAACGTTGGGCAAGGTACCGCCGGTGGTGTTTTGGAAGGTGTCCACGAAATGAATGATGCCGCTATTCAGGCCAAAGGAGAGAGATTGGCTGAACCCTACTCCTCCGTAGCCGCCTCCTGTGGTCATCGTGGAGAGGCCGCTCTGGGTAGTCGTGCCCCCCAGCGTGTGGCCAGAATAGAAGCTGGCGACTCCGTAGTTTCCGTTGACACCGATTGAGTAACCCTGGTATGGGGTCCCGGGCGTGATCACGTCATTATTAACGGGATAAGTTCCGTTTTGGGCTGTGGACCACTCGATTCCCAAGTAGGTAGTATAACTTCCGCCATAAGTGAGGCTACCCATACTTGAGCCGACGGTGGGATTGATAATGGAGCCGTCAGAACCGACGCCGACAGCAATTTGATTGCCGACAAGACTATACTGCGCCAGTGCCGAATGGGCACCGCACATGCATAGCCCCAATACGGCGCTTGCTAGAACTTTGTTGCTTGTTTTCATTTGGTCATTAATTCTTTCTTTTTGGTTTCGCTATTGCGGTTATAAAACCTGATTATTTTGCTGCGTGTCGTTTAAAACCGCTTATTCGCGGACGTAAAAGCAGCCACCATGCCATCAACACTAACCTACTCATAGAATCAATGGTACCCGTTTGTATTCAAGCTCTTAAGTCGAAACTATCTTCAGTCTGTCAAGGTGAATTCAATGAAAAACTGTAAATCTTCCCGACCCCGTTCAGTGCCCGATTTCCTAAGAAAGTTATATAACTGACTCCAAATCAATATGATGGGATTACAAAGCTCGTGTTGGACCGAAATGTCGGATTAGGTAACAGAGTCTGGCTTCACACGGCCGTGATCAGCCTCGCATCCACCTTCGGTAAAAAGTTGAAACAAAACCTCCGACCTCGTGCATCTCAGTAAGAGTTTCCTCTGTTAAGTAATCCGGCAAACTATCAAGATAGGATCGATCTGTACATAAGTTGCTTGTAATAAAACAATTACGATTTAAGACTCGAAAACAACTCAATCGTCCCGTCGGGAATTCTTACACTTTTCGTATTCTTAGCGATAAAGTGAAAACTTGCATTCGCCTCAGGATGAATAACTTACAGGGCCATTGCATCCGTGGCACATTGGCTGCTCAACAGACCCTGATAGTCTGTGTAGCATGCCGTAATTGGCTGTGTCGTGAGCGCGGACAGTGGCATGCGAACCATTCAGCAAAAACTCAGAGACACGTTAATAACCATTGTGCAAAAAATGCATAATTGAATCAAGAATTGAAGAATACATGAAAAACCTAGCAATAACCGGATTAGCGGCGGCCGTCATGGCGGGTGCAGCCAGCAGCGCCTTCGCAGGCAATGTGAACATTTTGTGGTACACCGGAGTCGCCGGCGGCGCAATCACCCCTACCTATGTGGCAAACATCGAAACTTTGGCCACCCAGGAAGAGAACCCATTGTTTAACGTTAGCGGAAGCGTTAATACCTGGAACATTACCTTCTGGAATGGCGGCGCCCAGCCAGCCGGAGCCTATAATGTCCTGGTGGCCGCTTCCCCTGAGGGTGGTTGGACCCAATATCCTAATTATACATCTCTCGCAGGTGCCATAACCGGTGCCGGCGGCACATCGAGCTACTTTGGCAGCCGCGTCATGCTCACAGGGCAGGACGCCGATTGGCACTATCAGAACAATCCCGGCCCCGGTAATTTTAATGGGCCTGCTGGTTTTCTCATTGACGCCATTAACTGGGCCGGTTCTGGAAGTGGCATGGGCGGAGTGATGCTGGCGACCGGGGATGAATTGGATGGCGGCGGAGCGCTCCCTGGCCAGCTTAACCTTTACTCGTACTTTGCGGGATCAGGTCATGACGCCGGCTACGATGACAGCGTTAACATCCCGGCTGCCTATTCTACCTATCCCATTAATTTGGGACTGACCTCCGCTGGTCTCAGCGGTTGGGAAACTTCGGCCCACGAATCCTTCATGGGTTATGATCCTACTCTATGGACCGCCATCAATGAGGGGGCTACCCTTGCTGACCCGATTACGATCGTGAGCGCACAGTTCGCCAGCGGCGGAACAGGCGGCTCTGGAGTTCCTGATAACGGCCTCACCTTGGCCATGATGGCCCTCGGATTGGCCGGCTTGGGCGTTTATGCCCGCCGCACGGCCAAAGCCTAAGCGGTCAAGTAAGTCCTAGTTTTCGACAAACCGGGTTGGACGTAAATGTCCAACCCGGTTTGCTTTTTATCGGTTTGGATATTCTCGGCCCTGGAGCATCTGCCATCCTTGGCCGAGCTTCTTTTCTTTGCTCCCCTCCTATTGGAACAATATCCTATTCTCGCGCATCACGACGCATTGGGGCGTTATTTGTCAAAGGATCCGGCAGAAGCAGAATAAAGCCAGCGTTTGCATTGTAAGACGTTTGTTTAGAAAAAGTTACGATGGAATGATTAAAGAATGCCCCGGAAAATTGTCGAATCTTCTTACACTTAATGGATTCCCTCTCTCAAATCGAAAATCTGCATCCACTTAAAAATGAATGACTTAGGACCTGTTTCACATTCGTGGCACGTCGGCTGCTCGATAGAGGTAGACAGTTGCATGCAGACACTTTGCCTACTGTGGGCTGGCCAGCGTGCGAATTGTTGAGCAAGAAACTAAACAATTACATGAAATCATTAATCAAAACCATTCTATGTGCGTCCGCCCTGAGTGTTTGCGGGCTGTATCAGGCCTCCGCTCAGGTGACTGCGGTGAATATTGGAACGGGACTCCCTCCCGCAACTCTTGGCCCCTACCTCATGGTACCGTTTGACCCCGGTTCCATTGCCGGAACAATCCAGGCAACCATGGTTGGCGGCAACGGAGCTGCGCCCGAGGATAATTGGAATACTTGGGGCCAGCTTTACACAGGCAATGTTTACGCCACCTTCACCGCGAATGTGATCACGCTCACCTTGCACGGCCCTGTCGAAGCAGTTGACTTCTATGAAGAACCAACCCTCTATGCTGACTTCACCATGACGGCCACGGACTCTTCGGGTGCGAGCATCTCGACCGTTATCAACGGTTTTCATGGTTCGGGCGGCATTGGTTTCTATGAAGACTCAACCGGTGGCTCCTACCTTACGTCTATCACCGTGACCACTGATCCATCTGCCGGCGGAGAAGCTATCGGCGAGTTCGGGATTGATGGCGGAACACTCACAGGCGGAACAGGCGGCTCTGGAGTTCCTGACAACGGCCTCACCTTGGCCATGATGGCCCTCGGATTGGCTGGCTTGGGCGTTTATGCCCGCCGCACGGCCAATGCCTAAGCGGTTAAGTAAGTCCTAATTTTCGACAAACCGGGTTGGACGTAAATGTCCAACCCGGTTTGCTTTTTCTAATCTCAAACGACCTCCTCTTTATCTTGCTCATGCTGGCTAAGGTGATCTTCATCAAGTTTTAATGTATCTTTCACCGTGCCTTAGTATGGCTGGTGCCTGATATAAGGGTAACGTATGAGAATTCTAGTCGTCGAAGACGAGCGGAAGGTGGCTGAATTTGTGGCGCGCGGGTTGCGCGACCAACGATTCGCCGCGGATGTCGCCCATGACGGTCAAACCGGTTGGGAGATGGTCAGCACCTGCGATTACGACCTTCTCATCCTCGATTTGATGCTGCCCGGCTTAAGCGGCACGGAGATTCTGCAACGCGTTCGCCGGCGAACATCCAAGGTCCCGATTCTGGTTCTCACCGCGCGCGCCGGCACGGCTGACAAGGTTGAACATTTCGAAGCGGGCGCCGATGATTATCTGACAAAGCCTTTTGCCTTCGACGAGCTGCTGGTTCGTGTCAAGTCTCTGCTGCGCCGTGGAACGCCGGATAAATCAAATGTCCTCCAAATCGGTGATCTGGAGGTTGATCGGCAAAGGCAGCAGGCCCAACGAGCCGGCAAACGGATTGAGCTGACGCCAAGGGAATACAGCCTGTTGGAGTATCTCGCCGCCAACGCTGGAAGAACCGTCTCGCGGACCATGATCACTGAGCATGTTTGGGATGAAAGTTTCCAGGGTCTGACCAATATCGTTGACGTCTATGTCCGCCATTTACGAAGCAAGGTGGATGACGGCCACGAACAAAAGCTGATTCGGACCATTCGAGGCACAGGTTACAGCATCAGCGACACGGCCGACACATGAACGACCGGTCGCTACGATCTCGTTCGATTATGTGGTGCGCGGCCAGCCGAGCCCCGCTCTAATTTCCAAACTCAAAGTTTCGCCTTGGACTTCACGCGGGGACCCTTTCGCTGGCCGAATTAATCGAACGGGAGCCAGCGCGCGCCGAAAATTCTCTGCCAATTGGCCTGTCCCAGGAACACCCCCGAGGCAATGAACATCATGGAAATCCAGAACCGCGTCGTGATCGGTTCTCCCAGGCAGACATTGGCCCAGGTCATGTTGCTCAGGGGGATGAGATTGTTGAACAAATAGACCTGGCTCGTTTTCCAATGCCGCAAGCCATTGTTCCACAATGCAAACGCCACCACGCTCCCGCCGATAATGCAGAACAATTGGATCAATACCAAATCCGCGCGCCAAAGAATTGGTTTATTGACAAGCTCGATCACCGAGAACGGCGTCAGGAGCACGGCGGCCCGCCAAAAAGTGTGGGCGGAAATTTCCATCCCCGAAAGTTCCCGGCCTAGTGAGCGGCATTGCCGTCCGAAATTGGTCCACAGGACGCCGCTGGCCAGGCCAAGTATCTCTCCCAATAAGCTGCTGGCGCCGTGATGCAGCATGGGCAGAAAGAGAATCAACACCCCACAAAAAGCCAGTGCCGCCGCGCCGAAGCGCTGAAGCGATTTCAAATTTTTCTCCGGCGCGCCCTCCCACAGCAAAGCCCAAACCGGGGCCGCGCCAAGGTAAAGCGCGACGTGGGAAAGTTCGGCGAGTTTAAGCGCCCAATTGAAGACCACGATATAAACCGCCAGGCTCAAACCGCTGCGCCACCAAAGGAGCTTTTTCATTTCCGCCGTCAACCGGGTTTGTCCGCCGAACCATTTGGTCCAACGGAATAGCGCCAGCATCAGCAGGCCCGCGGCCAGAAACCGCATGCAGCCGGTGGCGATCGGGGGCCAGGACCTGAGCAGCACCTTCACGCCGACGTTGTGCGCGCCAAACAGAATCACCGCCAGGACCAGGCCGGAGGCAATCGCGCCATGATGCGATTTGGTTTCCATGCGCCCAGACTCAACCATCAAACCGCCCATAAGCGCAAACTTGTTTTCTCAATAGAATTTTTCCTAATCTTAATCCTGCTCCTAATCCTAATCGGTCTTAATATTTTGTCCTCAAGAGAACAAGATTAGGATAATGGAGAGCAACTTGCCGAAAAACGGCTTGCCAGCGGGCTGAAAGTCTGTTTTCAGTGCGGCGCTGCATGACTGAAGCTTCCACCGCGACGCGACGCCTGATCGTCAATGCGGATGATTTTGGCCGGTCGCACTCCATCAATATGGCCGTCATTCGCGCCCACCGGGAAGGCATTTTGACGACCGCGAGCTTGATGGTCAACGAACCGGCGGCAGAGGAAGCGATCCAATTGGCTAGGGAGAACCCGAAGCTCGGCATCGGACTGCATTTAACGCTGGTTTGCGGCGCGGCAGCGTTGCCGCCCAAACAGATTCCCCACCTGGCAGGCGAGAACGGACAGTTTTCAGATAAACCCGTCGCGGCGGGCTGCCGCTACTTTTCCAACGCCGCGTGCAAGGCGGAATTGCGGGCGGAGATCGAAGCGCAAGTGTTGAAATTCCGCGCCATGGGCCTGCCCTTGGATCATGTCAATGGCCATCTCCATTTCCATTTGCACCCAACCGTTTTTAGACTTCTTATTGACAATGCCCAACGCTGGGGTATTCGGGCCATGCGTTTGACCTGCGACCCCTTTTTCCTGAACGCCCAAATCGCCTCGCGCCAATGGCCCTACCGCATCAGCCACGCCATTGTTTTTGGCCTGCTTTCACTCCGTGCGCGACGGCCGCTGGCCCGGCAAAACATCCGCCGCACAGATTCAGTTTTTGGGTTGTTGCAGAACGCGCGCGTCGATGCGGATTACATCGCAAAACTCCTGCCTCGATTGCCTGCGGGTGATTCGGAGCTTTACTCGCATCCGTCGCTCGATCATTTTAAGAATGAGTTTGATGCTTTAATTAACCCGGACATCCGGAACCTGCCCGAACAGCTTGGCATCCGGTTGATTCGTTACCAAGACCTTTAATATGCATAAATTAGTTATCGTTCTCGTTTTTGCCGCGATCATTGAATCCATTGGAGTCGCTTTCCTTGGTTGGGGACTTAAGGAGATTCAAGGCGTCCGCGAAGTCAGCCTGAGCGAAATTGGACGTGTCGTCAAAAGCGGGGCGACCAACCCAAAGATCGTTTCCGGGGTTGCGTTGGAGGCCATATTTTTTGGGTGCCTGCTTTACATGATGTCCACGCAAGATGTGAGCTTCGTCTGGCCGCTAACCTCGCTCGGTTTCATCTTTACAACGCTCGCGGCGCAATTTCTTCTGCACGAGCGGGTCTCGGCCATACGTTGGGCGGGGGTGCTGTTGATCTCGGTGGGAGCGGCCCTGACGGCATACAGCGAATCCGCCAAAGGTTCCCCTGCCCCGCCGCCGGCCGGTTCAGCGGCGCTCGGCCCCCAGTAAATCTTCCAGGACGGCGCCAAGCTTGCGGGCGGCATCGAGGGTCTGATGCTGAAATTGAATCAACTTCGGAATGCGGCCGGGATGGCTGACGACGGCCCAAATCAGTTTGAGATAATTGATGCGGTCGTCGGAAGTCATCAAAGCGTTGAAATCCAGCGGCAGGTCTTGCCGGGCGTCGTCGGAAATGACCCGGACCGTCGCACTGGGAATTTTGAATTCGCGGCAGATGGTGCGGATGACCGAAGACTCCATTTCGACTGCGTCCGCGCCGGTTTCACGCCACAGCCCGCTCTTCTCCTCCGCCGTGATGGCGACGCGGCGATGGCAATGAAACCTTGCCGGAATCGCGCCCAGCTCCTCCAATTCACGACCGAAGCCGGCGTCGAAATCCTGTTCATAAAGGACGTCGCCACATTGCAGACGCGGGTTCAGGCCGCCCGCAAAACCCGCGGTGATGACACGCTCGGGCTGGACGCGGGTGATGGCGTCGCGAATGTTTTCAGCGGCGTTGCGACGGCCTATGCCCGTGACCCAGATCTGAACGCTGCTGGTTTTCCATGATTGACAGGGGAAAAACTTCATCTCCTCTTTGACGGCGAAGCAGATCAACAGATCGACTGGCGGTTTAACCAGTGCGCCTATGGGGCCATATCCGTTGTTCGACAGCGGCATAAACAACAATCAGCTCATCAGGTTATCCCAGCAAGGCGCTCTTTCCAAATGTTATATAGCTTAACAGTGGCCTGAACATCTCCCAAACAATATTCGGCGACTTCGCGACATCGGCCCTCGGCCATCAGACGGCCCACATCCATTCCGGTAATGCCGTGGCTTTTGGGGGAAGGAATGCCAAAGACCTTGCAATAGAAATCAAGGTTAAACCGGCGCGCTGCTCCTTCTCGCCCGCTGACGCCGTAGAAGGTCAACTGCTCCAGCAAATCGCAATGCGGCTCGGTTTGGAATCGGTACCCGAGCCAGTCCTTACGTGAAATTGGAACGTTTAGAAGAGCCGAGCGCAAATAGAGAAAGGGGATATCAAAGCCCCGTCCATTGAAGGTAATAATGGTATCGTAGTGGATTGCGACTTCCCAAAACTCCGTCAAAAGCTCGGCCTCGTCCGCGCAATATACAAACTCAACCGAGGCCAGAGAATCACCCTCTTCCTTGTCTTTTCCCGACAGGACTAAAACCTTGCTGCGGAAGCTGTCCACGTTGGACATGGCGATGCAGACGACTTGGCCCGTCAGCGGCCAGAGGCTGAAGAAACGCTGGATTTCGTCGCGGCGCGCCAGTCGTTGAGCAGGGTCCGGTATGTTCTCGGCGTCGCGGAAAATGTATTCCGATTGCCCCGCGTCCAATCCATCCACCGGCAAAGCTGTGGTTTCTATATCAAAGACGAGCCTGGCCATCGTGCATCGAGAATAACCGAACCTCTTGAGGATGGCTAGCTCTGATGCTCAATGGCGCGAAATAAAGACAAACCGCTTGGGATCAGCCGTGGTCGGCATTTTCTAAATGTCGCAACCAAGAAGATCGATGGTTCAACGCCAACGGCCACGCACCCAGAGATGCCTTCCACCCCGAAAAGCCCAGTGACCGCCAAACCAAACAGCGCCGCGATATGGAGGATGAACCCAGATGCCCGGAACCCAAAGCCAAGTCACGCCATTCCAATTCCAGTAGCCGGTCGTCCAAACATAATCCGGGCCCGGTTGAGGAACCGGAGCAATATCGGCGGGCGGCGTTGGCGGAGGTTGCGAAGTAGCCGCGACCGCATTCGGCGGAGGTTCCACAGGGACAGGCGCTGGAGCCGGAATGTAAGTTCCAGCTACTGGCGGCGGGGCGGTATAAACAGGTTCGTGCTCAACACATCCGCCCGCGATCATTCCGGCCAAAGCGGCCAACAACGAAACAAGGCAAAGTTTAGCTTTCATATAAATATTAATAGCCTACCTCCAAAAAAGTTCCACTTAAAATAGTACCGACACGTGGTCAAGGCCATCGCCCATTCCACAAATGAAGTGGCCTTTGGCGCGCGGTTTTGGCAGCGTTCGCTCATGAGCTTGGAAAGTCGCCCCATTTCGCGCCGCGCTTTTGTCAAAACAGCCGCAGCGGTTGCTGCCATGAACGTATTTGATGCTTCCGCCCAGTCTGGCGTTTCCTGGCCAATCGGCTGTTTTAACCGGCCTTGGATGCAAAAATTCGGCTCGCATGTCCAACCCACTTCCATTCCGCAGCCGGCCAATTGGGGACTGGACGCGGCCCTAGCGGGAATTAAGGAGGCGGGGTTCGCCTTCATGGGCTTGTTGACAGCGATGCCAGATGAACCGTTCCTCGCGGATAAAGCGAGCGCCGATTATCTCGCCAATCTTAAAAAGCGCCTCGCCGATGCCGGCTTGGCGGCGAACATGGGGGCTTTGCGGATCAATTTCGAAGCGTCCCCGGAAGATATGGTGCGGCAAGTCCGACAGCAAATTGACCACGCCCAATTTCTAAACATTGAATGGTTACTGACGTTTGGCTTCGACAAAGAGGCGGACCAGGAAAAATTCTATCATGCGATGGCCGATGCGGCCGATTACGCGCAGGAACGCAAAGTGAAATTGGTCCTCAAACCGCACGGTGGCGGCAGCGGCTCGTCCGAAGAAATACTGCGCTGTCTCAAGCAGGTCAATCGGCCCAATTTCCAAATCTGGTACGACGCGGGCAACATTATTTATTATACCGGCAAGGATCCCGTCGAAGAATTGAAGCCCATCGTGGAACACGTCACTGGCTTTTGCGCCAAGGATTGCTCGGGTGAAAAGGCCGACGTCATGATCGAATTTGGCGAAGGAAAGGTTGATTTTCACGGGGTCTACAGTGAATTGAAAAAAGCCGGTTTCCATGGTCCGACCTTCGTTGAATGTGCCGGTGGAAAAACTCTGGCCGAAGTCACCGCCGGCGCGCGCGCCAATCGCCTCTTTTTGGAGAAAATTTTTGCTTCACTTTGAAAATCGTTATGAAGGACCCAGCCTTAAAGCCGGTGCATCCGGGAGAGATCCTGTTGGAGGACTTTTTGAAACCGCTGTGCATTTCACGGTATCGTCTGGCCAGGGAGATTCATGTGCCGGCGCGCCGCGTCAATGAAATTGCTCTGGGCCGTCGCGGCGTTTCCGCCGACACCGCTCTGCGCTTGGGCCGTTATTTCAACACCACCCCCCAGTTCTGGCTTAATCTGCAATCCCATTACGAACTGGATCAAGCCCGTTTATCCTCTGCAAGCGAAATTGAGAGGAGCATTCACCCGTTGCCGAAGGCTGCCTAAAAATCCCAGTGGATTCGTCCGCCAAGGACGGATACCGGACCGCGCGCCCGATTAAAAGCGGGGTCAATGATAAATTGGTAATCCGCAGTCACGTGCAGGCTTTTCCAGACTTGAAAATTATAGTAAGTTTCCATCGTCTTTTCCAGGCCGTAGTTGAGCGCGCCATCCCCGGCTAAAATGCCAAGGCCTCCGTCCTCAAGAAATTGCTGATGGATGCGCGACGCCACGCTGACAACCCCGGCCAAACCGAAGGTATCATTGGTGCGTTGCCATAATTCGCCATTGATGCTGACTCCCATTGAAGCGGAATCATCCACATCGCTGTAGGCCCAGGCTTCGGTATGTCCATCGCTCCAGCCCAACCGCGAGAACAAGCCGACGTCCTTAAAAACTTCCTGTTGCAGGTTAAGGCCAACGCCGTATTTGTAGCGGTAACTCTCCGAGGCGAGAATATCAGCCGGGCGAACGGCGCTATCCACAGCCTCCTCGTAGCTTCCCATGTGGGCGCGATTGACGTAAGCCAAAAGACGAATCGCTCCAGGATGGTTGCCCAGATTAAAATCCCGCTCCAATTCGGTGACCATGCCCCAGGCACGCAAATAGCCGGGATCAATAGCCAGTCCGTTGGCACGGCGCGGCATTTGAAAAAAGCCGTAACGCAAGGCCCATTGCGGCTGATAAAGTTCTGCCGCCAGGCCCGTTATAAAGCCGAGGCTGTTGGCTGGATAATCCCACGCTTCATTGCCCACGAACGCCCAGTTCAGGAACTGGCTCTGCGGATCGGACGCGTAGGCATTGTTGTCGAATATATCCAGCAGACTAATTTCACCCACCGTGATAACGACCCGATCCTCATCTTGTTTGCCGGGCAGATGCAGAGCGTCATCGGGGACGTCTTGCGATTGGCCGCCCAGATTGATCGTCTGCCGAATAAATACCCTGGCCATGGTAAAATTGCCCACCGGCGCGCCGAGCTTGTAAGCCTCAGCGCTGGGGAAAGCCTCAATCCCAAACGTTCGGCTCAAACCGAACCCCTGCCAAGCCAGGGCATCAAGGTGAAGTTCGGCATCCTTCCAGAGGCGCAAGCCGCCAAAGGTGTCAAAGGAGACGGTTTCCGCAGATTCGAAGTGACGATTCAAGCTGTTGGGACCCGAATACTGTGCCGGAAAGGAGGGATGCAACTGTCCAACGTCCGTATTGGCCATGTGCCAATTCCACCACGGTTCCGCAGGCGCAGTATTCGTGCTCCCGACCTGCGACGCGGACTCCGGCGATGCCGCCACGGTAGTGGCCGTGAAAAAGGCGACAGCAACAGTGCTCCCCCAACAGGATAAAAGGACCGATCTCATAATCCCCAAATTGTTCTGCCTGTAAACATCAGGTTGCCAGCCATAACGACGACGGTCGCTTTGATAATTGGGCCGCAAGGAATGCCATCCCACTTTGTTGCGATCATGCGATCTTCATAAAGTGTTCCTCCGCATCGCACCCATCGCGCGTGCCATTCGTCGATGTTTTCCTCCCAGAAAAAGGATATGCAGAGATCCCACGCTGGCCAACCGAAACGAAAGTCGTCGTCATTCCGCCGTTCCCACGTCGCGCGAGATGCTCGCTGGCTCGTACTGATTTGCTCGCTTAATCGTTCTTCACCGCAGCGTGCAAGCCATTTTTCGAAGGTGGCGAGATTCATTGCCTTCACGAACTTAAAACCCCAGCATCCGAGGGTAAAGTGTAAATTTAAACGTTACGATTTCTGTCAAGTGGCCACGGATCGGAATCCTTCTCAGAATTCTTTGATACCTGTTTCCTTGGGGTAAAAAAGAGTAGATTGACAGACGCTAACGGAGGCAACGAAGGCTGAAGGGTCTAGACAATTTGTACTTCCCTTCGTGCGCTTCGCGCTCTTCGCGGTAATAAATCCGGCCTTTGGTTGTGCGATTGTGTGGGTGACGCCTTTATCTCAGCCTAATCTCAACCTCTGCGCCCGAATGAGGGCTTTGTAAGCCGGTCCCAAGTTGACACCAGCGTGAATCCCGCCGAACATGACTTTGCCCCTTCGCAGGAAGTCGGATCAAAGGAAGGGGCTCATTGAATAGCACCGCCTTAGAAAGCGAGATTGGTTATGGCCGAATCGGACGACGACGAAAAATTCTACAGGGAGACCGAGGGCGTGGCCTTTCCCAAGCTGGACGACCGGCAACTGGCCTTGCTCGAACCGCTAGGCAAGCGGCGTATTCTGCGGCCGGGCGAGGTGGTTTACGAAGCGGGTCAGCGCGATATGCCGATGGCGGTGGTGTTGCGCGGCGCACTGGAAGTTTTCGAGTCGCGCGATGGCCATGAGCAAATCCTGGTGACCGCCCATCCGCGGGATTTTGTCGGCGACGTGGCGATGCTGATGGGGACAGCAGCATTGGCTACTGTTCGAGGCGCGGCCGAAGAGAGCGAGATATTGGAAGTGCCGGCGCTGCAACTCCGGCAGGCGCTGGCGGAACTGCCCGAAGTGAGCGAGCTGATCGTACGCGCGTTCATCATGCGCCGCCAGCGTCTCCAGCGCGACCGCGAGTTTGCCGGACTGCGCATAGTCGCACAGGACGGCTCGCGAGAGGGCCTTGAAGTCGATGATTTTCTCGACAAGAACCATATTCCGCACCGGTTAATTGACTTTCAAAGTGAAGACGGGCGGGCCTTGTGCGAGCGATTGCACCTGACCGCTCACGATTTGCCCGCGCTCATCACAACCCATGGCATGCCGCTGCGGCATCCGTCCTTGCGCGAAGTCGCGCGAGTGGCTGGGCTACTGCGCTCGGCGGCGACCAATGGGGAAGGCGAAGTCACCTGCGATCTGGCCATTGTTGGCGCTGGTCCAGCCGGTCTGGCAGCCGCCGTGTATGCGGCTTCGGAAGGGCTCAAAACGATCGTGCTGGAAAGCTACGCTCCGGGCGGCCAAGCTGGAGCCTCTTCGCTTATCGAGAACTTTTTTGGCTTTCCCACCGGGGTGCGGGGCGGGGACCTGACTTACAGGGCACAACTTCAGGCCTATCGTTTTGGCGCGCGGTTTGCCACCCCAGCCCAGGCACTCGCACTGAGCTTCACGGAAGGGGAGCATGGGGCCATGCTGCAAGCCGAGGGGTGTGACGCGATGCTGCGCGCGAAATGCGTGCTCATCGCAACGGGAGCCCAATACGGCCGGTTGTCGGCGCAGGGGCGGGAGGAGCTTGAAGGGTGCGGCGTTTATTACGCAGCTACCGGGCGGGAAGCAAAGCTTTGCCGGGGCGCAACGGTGATTGTCGCTGGTGGGGGCAACTCGGCAGGGCAAGCGGCGATGTTCCTATCCGAACACGCGGAAAAAGTCCTGCTGATCATCCGAGGCGAGGGCTTGGCAAAAAGCATGTCCAGCTACCTGTCCCGGCGAGTCGAAACCAAGGAGAATATCGAGATTTTGGCGAGCACGGAAATCAGAAGAATGCTGGGAGGTAGGGCGCTTGAGGCCGCCGAACTGGAGAACACCAGCACTCATGAGCGGCGTACCGTCCAGACCCCGGCCATTTTTTCCATGATTGGCGCAAAGCCCTGCACTAACTGGTTGCCACCCGAGATCGAGCGGGATGACAAGGGCTTCATCAAAACCGGCCTCGCGGTAGCCGGCGCTCCCGCGTGGAAAGGGCTGAGCCGTTCGCCCAGCCCGCTGGAGACCAGCCGTCCGGGAATTTTTGCCGCAGGCGACGTGCGCTCCGGCTCGGTCAAGCGCTGTGCAGCAGCCGTCGGCGAAGGCGGCACGGCGGTCGAGGGTGTGCATGAAGTGCTCGGAACCTATACTTAGCACACCTCGGAGTGGCTGTTTTGATTCGACCTCGAGTGGCTGGTTTTGAAGTGCTCGGTGACACCCTCAACGAACCGTCGCCAGGTCACTTGTGTGCGCTTGGGCCAAACGACCGCCGCGGCCACCGGAGCGGCCCAAACGGAATTTTTGCAAATTTACCCGCTTTCTCGCACAAACACTCATCGAAACTTGTAACACCCAATAAGAATCAAAAAGTGCATCTCTTCGGACGCCAGCGCTCATTTTGGAGCTTCAGAGAAGCTCTGCGGACCCATAAGCTCCCCAGTCAGCCGATTCCTCCGGTCCCGAATCATGGCTCGCCCCATCCAGTCCGCACATTTCCGTAGGTAAACCGTAACCTGGGATCCCATCCCCACTAATTCGTCGACTCCGGCCGAAAAGTAATAAACGTGGTCCGGTTCCACACTGATTATGATTTGCTTGCCTAATTTGGTTGCTCTTGGATCCTCGACACCGCCATTGACCCAATGGCCTTCGTAATGAACCCCGAGTTGGTGCTGGCCGGGTTCGAGCACGGCCCGGTAGAAAGTGCGCTCTGCCAGCCGGCAAACGTCTCTCTGATCCACCTGAATGGTGGTTTGCAGCCGTGCTCGATGGCTTTGGATGACGTAGATAGCGGACTTGCCCGCAGGCACGGTCAAGTCTCTTGCCGCCGCGTCTTCCGCGGGAGGGGCATTATTAAAGGCAGGTCCACTTTGCGTGGCGCACCCAGCCCAGCCCATAAAAATCGCCAGAACTCCCCAGACACCTCCCCGGACAAGCATGCGAAGCCAATTCTTGAAAAAATAAGTATTCATGGGTTTAAAGGGTTTTCCAGTTGCCGCAACTGTGCGTCGGTTATCTGCTCGAGGACATCCTTGATTCGGCTCTCATAACTGGAAAGATCGTATTCTCCGTTAATGAGCGCGGACTGCGGGCCGGCCAAGCTTGTCTTATGAACAATGGTCATTTTATCGCCCCTTTGATTTATCCGAAAATAAATCTCCTCGGTTTGCTGCTTCCGCGCGTCGATGAAGGCAACCCGAAGAAAGGGCTGGTTCAAATCATATCCCTTCTGGGCCTGCGTCGCGGCTGTCCAGCCCGACATGACCGTCATCCTCCAGACCCCGGAGTCGCCGAAGCGAATCTCGCCTTCGATCCGCTTGCCGTAAAGGTTGTCCGGCAGTTCCATCGGGTTGACGACTACGTTCGTCTTGCCCGAGTTGGCGGCGTAGGCCCGCGCTTTCTCCTGGATGCAGGCAATCGCGAAGGCGTAGGGGGAGCGCGATTGGCCGCTCAAACTCTCAATCCGCCCGTGTAACTCCGCCACGTCGGCATAGTTGTCAAAGCACGCCAGCACCCGGCCCATGAGCTTTTCCATGTCAACATAATACTTCACCTTGGCATCATAAAAGGTCATGATATCCGCAGTCGGGTCCGGCGGCGCGGTGTAAACCACGTTGTAGGTGGGCAGATAAACTTTGTTGTACTTCTGCAAATAGGTGGAGTAGGCCAGTATGCCTCCGCCGGAGCGCGCCGCGTGGCTCAACGCCGCAACCTGCGCCATTCGATGGGCCTGGATCTGCGCATGCCCTTGGGCTGCGGCCGCGAGCCCAAATTGCGCCAGGCCAAAGAGCGTCTGCACGAGCTGCCGGTTCGCCGCTTGCGCCTTGACCCCCTTGACCGTGGCCCGGTATCCTCCCCGCGCCTTTTCAAAGGAGGCGCGTGCCTGCTCCACTTTGTCTTGCGCCAGAAAATAATCGCCCAGAACGTGCGCCAGCCTTCCAGAGACCTCGCAGTCCTTCTCCGGGATGTCCGCAGCCGCACCTTGGTCATAGAGCCATAGGGCGATGCTGCTATTGCCCCACAAGGCTGCGATTCCGATCGCCGTCAATCCCTTCTGGGTCCTGGCATTCTTATCCGCCCCGGCCTGAACGAGGCTGACGACCACGGGCAGGTTGTCCCCCATGCCAGAAGCGGAACAAGCCAGCGCTGAATCAATGCTTTGATTCGACAGCAGCCAATTGTTGTCGGGGCCGGATGCGGCCCACATGAGAGGGGTTTCCCCAACCTTCGACTTATGGTTGACATCCGCGCCGTGCGCGAGCAAAAAGTCCGTTGCATTCTTGTTGCCTTGGCTGGCGGCGAAGAACAGAGGGGTTAGTCCTTTTTCGTCCTGAAAGTCCGCGTTGGCCCCGTGCTCGATTTGCGCCTTAAAGAGGACCCACTGGCCGGCGGAAGTCGCCGCCTCCGCAGACCAACCAATCAGTTTGAATTTGTTGACGCGGTCCCGCCCGTCGGGGACAGAGAGTTGCGTGACTTTCAGGGATGTCCATCCAATGGAGGCTTCGAGAAAATAATTTCCACCGGCATCCGCGTGAAAATGACCGGAGGCCTTGGTTGGTCCCTGGACATGCAATTCGTGATCGCCGGGCGGGACGAGCCCGAAGACGTACGTCGCGCACGTCAACGAGCCCCATTCATTGGAATCAACCGTGACCCTAAAAGGATGTAGATGGTTCCCGCCGAATTCGGAAGGGCGTACGACGTAGACGCAGGCCATGCCCGGCGGCGGCGTGAAGCTCAAAGCCTGCTGTTTGAGCTCAGCAGACGCTTCCAAAATGGGCTTTGCAGACGCCCGACAGGTCATCAATGCCGCCAGTGAAACGAGCAACACCGACGCCAGCCCTGAGCGGTACGGCGGGGTTGCAATAGGCGTAGTTAGTTTCACCGTTGGGGTCTGTCGCGCTGGTCTGTGCGGGATTTTTGAGGACTTTCCGGGTTTTGACAAGCTTTTCCGGGATAATTTTTTTTTGGATATTCTGGGTTTGTCGTACCGCACGCGAGGGCGCGTATGCTCCCCAGACTGGAACTCAATTTTTCAGACAAGTTCTGAGATTCAGAACGGGTCTTCGGGATTTTCGCGCAGCCAGGCGCTCAGACCGAGGAGGCGGAAAGAGAGTTGCTCCTGCAGCTTGGCGCAGTTCAATGAGGTATCGGCGGGGCGCGGCGGTCCCTCGTATTCGCGCAAAGAGCAGCTATCGATGCGAGGCTTCAACTCCGGATGGCGCGCCGCCAGAAGCTGGCCGATTTGCAAACGCGAAAGCCGTTCGGCCCCGGCCAAATGCCAGAGGCCGCCTTGCGGTCGAAGGGCCATTTCCCAAACGGCGCGCGCTGTGACTGTGGCGGAAATCGGGGAACGATATTCGTCGTGAAATAATTTGATGTTCTTTCCGTCTGCCCAGGCAGCGCGAAGTTGCTCATTGTAGCCGCTCTGGCCGCTGGGCGAAGCGCCGCTATTGAGCGAAGTGCGAATGATGACATGCCGGCCGTTTCGCGCGACGGCGGCCTCCGCCTCAGCCTTTGTCTCGCCATAGACGCTCAACGGATTCACGGCATCCGTCTCGACGTAGTTTCCTTTTCGGCCATCGAAAACTAGGTCTGTGGAAAAGAAAATGAAGTCCGGCTGCCCTTCCGATGCGAGCGCGGCCAGTCGCGCCGTAGCTTCAACGTTGATCGTCCATGCCTGCGCCGGATTGGCCTGGCACTCAAGGCTCTTGGACATGGCAGCGCAATGAATGATGATGTTCGGGCGGTCAGCCGAAAACTTGCGCTCAACGGCGGCGAAATCTGTCAAATCTAAATCGGCGCGGGCCAGCGGAACAACTTTGAACGAGGGAGCATATTTCTCAGCAAGGCGGACAAGGTAGCTGCCAATGAGTCCCCCAGCCCCGGTCACCCAGGCCGTCCCGTGCCCTGCTGTATCGGCGCGACTCAATCAATGAAGCGTTTGGAAAGGTCGCCGTAAGCGTCGATCCGGCGGTCTCGCAAAAAAGGCCAGTGCGTGCGCGTGACATCGACTTGCCCCAAATCCACGGGAACCAGCAGGATTTCCTCCTTGTCCGCGCTGGCGCGAGCGAGAATTTGCCCCGAAGGAGCGGCGGCAAAGGTCTGTCCCCAAAATTCAATGCCGTCACCGCCGTCCGGTTTTTCCAATCCCACGCGATTCACGGCCACGACATAACAACCGTTGGCGATGGCGTGGCCGCGCTGAATAGTTTCCCAGGCCGAATGCTGATTGAAGCCATGCTCCTTTTTCTCGGACGGATGCCAGCCAATGGCCGTCGGGTAAAACAAAATTTCCGCTCCTTGCATGGCGGTCAGCCGCGCTGCTTCGGGATACCATTGGTCCCAGCAGATGCAAACGCCGAGACGGCCGTAGCGCGTTTTCCAGGAATGAAAGCCGAGATCGCCAGGGGTAAAATAAAATTTCTCGTGATAAAGCGGGTCGTCCGGGATGTGCATCTTCCGATAACGGCCCAGCAATGATCCGTCCGCGTCGATAATCACGGCGGTGTTGTGATAGACACCGGCGGCGCGCTTTTCAAAAAGCGAGGCGATGATAACAGCTTTGTGGCGTTTGGCTAATTTTTGCAAGGCGACCGTGGACGGTCCGGGAATGGTTTCAGCGAGCTTGAAATAGTCGTGTTTCTCGCTTTGGCAAAAATACTGGGATTTAAAAAGTTCCTGCGTGCAGATGATGCGCGCGCCCTGCCTTGCCGCCTGTGAGATTTTAGCGATGGTGCGGGCGAAATTCTCCGCTGGACCGGTTGAGCAGCGCGATTGAATCAATCCGAGCAGCACTTTCCCGGAATGGGGCTTTGTAGAACGACGGGTTTTCAATCAAGCACCGGGCTGCTTGGAGAGAGTCGAACGCTCCATAACGGTCGTCTCTCCCTTGTCGGTAGGGCTGGGAACGCTCTGCCCGAAGAGGTCGCGAATGAATTTACCGAGCGTTTCATTGGTCGGCCCGTAACCCTGGTGGTAGATGTAGTACTCCAGATCGTAGAGCAGTTGATCGGCGGTGTCGTAGCGTTTTGCAAGATCGCGCGACAAAGTGCGATGCAAAATCTCGTTCAGGCGTTGATCAATGCGCGCATTAAGTTGACAGAAATTGGGCAGCGGCAGCGTCATGATACGCTCGCGCGATTCTTCGGACGAAGCGCCTTTGAAAATGTTGTAGCCCAACAGAAGATTGCCCAGCACGACGCCGGTGGAAAACAAATCGGAACGTTTGTCGGTGATTTGAAAATCCGCCTGTTCGGGACTCATGTAATCAGCCTTGCCTGCGACAACTTCGCCTTCGTTGTCTTGCAGAAAGCCTCGCGCCTTGGCGATGCCGAAGTCGGTTAATTTTACGTCGCCGGCAAAAGCGATCATGATGTTCTTGAAGCTGACGTCGCGATGGACGATGCCAAGAGGCTTGCCGGCATCATCGGTTTTGGCATGGGCGTAAGCCAGCCCGCGAGCGATGCGGCTGGTGATGAAGACGGCCAATTCCACCGGCAGCACTTGCCGTTTCTCGGAGAGTTGATGGGCAAATTGCTCCAGGTTCACGCCATGGATCAATTCCATCGAAATAAAGTAGAGGCCGCGCGCTTCGCCCAAATGATAGGTCTGGACGATATTGGTATGGATAAGGTCCGCGACCAATTTTGCCTCGCCAATGAAATTTTCGATGAACTGCTTTTGGTTGGCGTAATTCTGGCGAATGACTTTCATCGCGACGCGTTTGACAAAATTGCGCGCGCCTTGCTGCTGGGCCTCATAGACGATGCCCATGCCGCCCTCAAAGATCTTGCGAACGATCTCGTAGCGGAAATCACTCTGGATGGTGAAGAGCGCTGCCATTCACGCTAATGTTGGAGAATGCCTCCGGCAAGTCAAGGCCAGGCTGCGTTGAAATTTGAAAGTAACAATGATGAAAAAATCATTTTCTCCTTGCGGGACTTCGTCCAAACGCTTTAATACTCGGCAAAGTCGACATCTTAATCGACTTAACTATTAACCGTTAAACGACACACATATTATGGCAAAAGCACTCTCGAAATCACAGTTGGCCTCCGAACTGGCGGCCCAGAATGGCTTGACGAAAAAGGCCGGCACGGAAATCCTCGATTCCCTGGCAACTTTGGCTTACAAACACGCCAAGAATACTTTTACACTGCCCGGCATCGGCAAGCTCGTTCTGGTAAATCGCAAAGCGCGCATGGGCCGCAATCCCAAGACCGGCGAAGCCATTCCGATTCCGGCCAAGAAAGTCGTAAAATTCCGTGTGGCCAAGGCCGCCAAAGAGGCCATTTTGGGCGCCCGGTGATCTTCGAAATGAGGGACAGGCACTCTGAAGCTCTCAGAGTGCCCTTTTTTTTCAGATTCTCGCTGGACTGCCTGGCTGCCCCATGAAAATCGCCATAGTTGGACCAGGGGCCTTAGGCAGTTATTACGGCGCAAAGTTGTGTCAGGCCGGACACGAGGTCCATTTCCTTTTGCGGTCTGATTACGAAGCGGTGCGGCAGAACGGCGTTTGGATTGAAAGCGAGGAAGGCAATTTTCAGGTTCATCCTCACGCGGCGCGGGCTTCCGAGGAAATTGGCGCATCAGACCTGGTAATTATTGGCCTTAAAACTACGGCTAACCACGTCCTGCCGCAGTTGTTGCCGCCGTTGACCGGCTCGAACACGACAGTCCTGACATTACAAAATGGATTGGGCAACGAAGCCGCAGTCGCTGCTGTCGTGGGACCCGAAAGAACGATGGGCGGGGTTTGCTTCGTCTGTTTGAATCGCATCGCGCCGGGAAGAGTCCGGCATATCGCGCACGGAAATGTCGTACTTGGCGAATTCGGCCGCCCGGCGCAACCGCGCACACAACGCATCTGCCAAACTTTCACAGACGCCGGCGTCACCTGCAAAACGACGATGAATCTCGAACAGGCGCGGTGGGAAAAGCTTGTCTGGAATATCCCGTTCAACGGCCTTGGGGTGGCAAGCGCGGCAGGAATTGATACAGTCCTGCAAGGTCAGATTGCGCCGGGCGCAAAAATGAAGAATTGTCTGACCACGGATTTATTACTTTCTGATCCCGGCTGGGAAGGGTTGGTGCGCGAGTTGATGATGGAAACCATTGCAGCCGCCCGCGCGCAAGGAATGGACATTCCGGGTTCGGCTGCCGACAAACAAATAGAACGCACGCGAAAAATGGGCGCTTACAAGGCTTCGACATTAATTGACTTTGAGCGCGGACGGGAATTGGAATTAGGAGGATTGTTCCTAGAACCGTTGCGGCGAGCACGGCAGGCCGGTGTTCCTTGCCCTCGCCTGGCCGCATTGTGCGAGGTGCTGGCGCAAATGGCTGGGCTGTAGTGGTAATGGACTGAAAATCCAAAAATGCACTTTCTGCCGTTTTTGGCATTGATCTGCAAACGCTGATTTCCCTCGTAAATCAAACCATTTTATCGCTCAGACCTTTTGCCAAATTTGGTGGTAATACGCAGCAAAAAACCGTCCAGGGATACAATGGAATTGGTATTGATTTCCGGGAAAGCCTACGCGATCTCGCCAGCCAATTTCAATGCCTCGGTTCTGACCGCATCGGACAAATACAGCCCGCCCCGCGATTCGAGCGTTCCAATTGCTTCTCGCACGGAAGCGATATGGCCGCGCCGCTTCGCATGAACAAGCATTCCCAGCAACCCGATATAATTGACATTAAGACGAACCGCAACGTTGCGAGCCTTCAAATCATCGGTCAGCAGCAGGTCGGCATTGACTTCCTTAGCCAACTTGAGCGCTTCGGCTTCGCCTCGGCCCAGCAACGCTGATTCAGGCAACCGCTGGCTCGCATTGGCTGCGGCCTGGAGCAGCACAAAACTCGGCAGTTGCGAATGGTAAGCCACCAATTCATTCCAGACCGCCTGGGGAACGATCACGTGTTCAAAGAGGCGAGGAAGCAAATCTTCCATCCCGGCTTTGAGCAACGTCGTGATCGCGGTTGTATCGCTAACGACGATCATTCGGGCGCGTCTCGTCTCTGCCGATCAGGGCAGTTTTCCGAGGTTTGCGACATCTTCGCGCAATTCCTCGATGCCGTAGTTGATAGGAATGTGGCGGCGCCCTAGTTCAGCGATCAAGTCCACGGACGAAATCCCGGCAATTTCAGCGGCGCGGCCTAACGACACTGCCTGCCTCTTATAAAGGCCGATAGCGATGTCAACCACCGCGTCACGCTCGTCCAATGGGACATTGCCGAGCCGCTCCGTTGGGATCGTCAGAGTCACGTCTAAGAAGCATACAGTGCCGGGACAACGGAATCAAGAATTCTCACAATTCTCCCCCTGTTCCAGCGGAAGCGGCGACCGGTGACCGTCGCTGGCGGAATTGTGTTTATGTGGCACCCGCCGTAGAAACGAGCTCAAGATATTCATCCGAATATTCAAGAAAGAGTCGTGCGCCATTGGTGAACTCAATCATAAAACCAGTAGGGTGTCTCGATGGAGGCCACTCAGATTCTGGATAGGATTCTGAATACTCCTTTCTGTCTGCCACGAACATGACTTTCCCCCTCTGCCCGTTGTACGAAACGACATCCGCCATGTGGATTTCATGGCCATTCTGGTATCTTTGTTCCATATTACTCGCGGTCAAAACTGAGCCATCCCAGAGACGTGATGTCAACCCGCGAAGATCAAGGCAATATGGCCTTCTGTGGTCAATTGGGCGCGCCTTGCTCCTTGACTGTCTTAAAACCGGTCATATGATGCGCGCTCAATATGAGTAGTATTTCTGACATTATAGCTCGCGAGATATTGGATTCGCGGGGCAACCCAACCATCGAAGTCGATGTTCTCCTCGAAAGTGGCGCGGCCGGCCGCGCGGCGGTTCCTTCCGGCGCCAGCACCGGCGAACACGAAGCGCTGGAATTGCGCGACGGCGACAAGACCCGCTATTCGGGCAAGGGCGTCAGCAAAGCCGTTAAAAATGTGACCGAAAAGATTCTACCCGCCCTGCGCGAGGTTGATGCGCTGGATCAACTGACGGTTGATCGCATCATGCTCGACTTGGACGGGACGGAAACGAAATCCAAGTTGGGCGCGAACGCCATTTTAGCGGTGTCGCTGGCCAATGCCAAAGCCGCAGCGGCGCATGTCGGTTTGCCGCTATTTAAATATCTGGGCGGCCCCAACGCCAAAGTGCTGCCCGTGCCGATGGCCAATGTCATCAACGGCGGCGCGCATTCCGATGCGCCCATTGATTTCCAGGAATTCATGATCGTGCCCAAAGGATTGCCGACATTTTCACGCGGCTTGCAAGCGATCACCGAAACATTTCATGCGCTTAAATCGGTGCTCAAGAAAAAAGGCCTCTCGACGGCCGTTGGCGATGAAGGCGGTTTTGCGCCGAAGTTGGAAAGTACCGAGGCAGCCATCGAGGTCATTCTGCAAGCAATCAAGGAGGCTGGCTACGTTGCGGGCAAGGATATCTACCTAGCCATGGACCCCGCAGCTTCGGAATTTTACGACTCCAATTCGGGAAATTACGTCTTCAAGAAAAGCTCAGGCCAAAAGCTCAAAGGCACAGACCTTGTAGCGTATTATGTCGAGCTCGTGAAAAAATATCCGATCATCAGCATCGAGGATGGTTGCGCAGAGAACGATTGGAAGACCTGGGCGGTATTGACGCAAAAGCTTGGCGACAAACTGCAATTGGTCGGGGACGATGTATTTGTGACCAACGTCAAATTCCTTCGCAAAGGAATTGATGAAGGCGTGGCCAATTCCATTTTGGTGAAGGTCAATCAAATTGGCTCGCTCACGGAGACGTTGGACGCGGTCGCGTTGGCGCAGGAAAACGCCTATACGGCGGTCATCAGCCATCGTTCCGGCGAAACTGAGGACGCCACTATCGCGGACATCGCCGTGGCGACGAACGCGGGCCAGATCAAGACCGGTTCGTTGAGCCGCACCGACCGCGTGGCCAAGTACAATCAGTTGTTGCGCATCGAGCAAATTCTGGGCAAGAACGCCGTCTATGGCGGCAAGTTCTGAGGGAAATGGGAGGGTCCCTTCATCATCTGATTCAATGGTATCAGAATACGCTTGATGCCGGGGGCTATCCTTTGATCGTGGCTTTGATGGCAATTGAGAGCACGGTCATTCCCATTCCAAGCGAGCTTATCATTCCGTTTGCGGCCCAACGCGCTCACGCCACGGGCAGCCTCTCCATGCCGGGCATTGTCCTGGCAGGCACGCTAGGTTCCTGGGTCGGCGCGACAATTATGTATTGGGCCGCGCGCGTAGCGGGGCGCCCTTTGGTCCTGCGCTACGGCGCTTATTTTCTTGTGCCGGAACCAAAGCTTCACAAGGCGGAACGATGGGCGGCGCGATTCGGCTCTTTTGGGGTTTTTATCGCGCGCTTGTTGCCGGTCGTGCGGCACTTGATTGGCATCCCGATGGGAATTGTGAAAATGGATTTCCTGAAGTACTCCCTTTTCACGCTGGTGGGTTCGTGCCTGTGGTGCGGTGTATTGACTTGGGTTGGCGTCCAGGCCGGCAATGATCCGAAGCTGCTCCAGGGCGATCTGCATCGCATCACTCTTTGGCTCGCTGGGGCAATTTTGATATTGGGATCGCTTTACTATTACTTTGTCCATCGCCATTTTGCCGATGAACCTCCGGCAAAAGAGCTTTAATCTCCGCCCCTTCAACGGTAAACTTTTTCGGAATGACTTCCGCTGAAATTCGACAATCGTTCCTGGACTTTTTCAAGTCCAAGGGCCACACCATTGTCCCGTCCGCCAGTTTGCTGCCAGATTCGCCCGGCCTGCTCTTCACCAATGCCGGCATGAATCAATTCGTCCCCATCTTTCTCAACGAACGCGCGCCCGACGTGGATAAATGGCCTGGCGCGATCCCCGGCCGCCCCACCCGCGCCGCCGATACGCAGAAGTGCATTCGCGCGGGCGGCAAACACAACGACTTGGAGGACGTCGGCCTCGACACCTACCATCACACTTTCTTCGAGATGCTGGGCAATTGGAGCTTCGGCGATTATTTCAAAAAGGAAGCCATTGATTGGGCTTGGGAGTTGGTCGTGGACAAATGGAAATTCCCGCCGCAACGCCTTTACGCGACCGTCTATAGTCCTGACAAAACAAAGGGCGATCCGAGCGATTTTGATCAGGAGGCTTACGATTTTTGGGCGGCAAAGTTCTCCGCCGCTGGCTTGGACCCCAAGGTCCACGTCGTCAATGGCAACAAGAAAGACAATTTCTGGATGATGGGCGAGACTGGCCCGTGCGGTCCTTGCTCGGAAATTCATGTTGACCTAACGCCCGCCGGCGACACGCAAGGATCGCTGGTCAATAAGGGCGACGCGCGATGCGTCGAGATTTGGAATCTGGTCTTCATTCAATTCAACGCCAATCCGGATGGGACATTTTCGCCGTTGCCCGCGAAGCATGTTGATACCGGCATGGGATTCGAGCGCCTCACCAGTTTCATCCAGAATACAAATGGTTTCAAAGATTTCACCAAGACGATTTCCAACTACGAGACTGACATCTTTCGTCCCATTTTTGACAAGTTGGAAAAATTGAGCGGGAAGAAATATCATTCAACCCTTCCGGGGAGCGCGTCCGTTCCCCAAACAGAACAACAAAAAATCGATATAGCTTTTCGCGTCATTGCAGACCACATACGCACTTTGAGTTTTTCCATCGCGGATGGGATTCTGCCAGGGAATAACGACCGAAATTATGTTTTACGACGCATTTTACGCCGGGCGGTTCGTTATGGCCGCACACTCGGTTTCCACGAGCCATTCTTCTACAAACTTGTGGAAGTTCTCGTTGAGAAAATGGGCGACGTTTTTCCTGAATTGCGAAAGAAACAGTCGCATGTTGAAGAAGTGATCAAAGCTGAGGAGGAGGCGTTTAATAAGACGCTGGATCGTGGGATCAGACGCTTCGAAAATGGAGCATTCCCAAACGCGTTGGTACAAGCGGCGGCCCGTGAAGGATGGCGCGCATCGGTCGGCTTCTCCGGAGTTTCGGACGAAGAGGAGACCACACGGATAAGATTTGTGCGCCCGGCGATTGGGAATGAGCCGTCAAAGATTATTGATCTCAAGTTAGCCCAACTACTTGATGGCGATTGGAGGAATATTCTGAATGAAACGCCAGAAGTTTCCGCCGCAGATGCTTTTGAACTCTATGATACCTATGGTTTCCCTCTTGACCTCACTGAGTTGATGGCTCGCGAACGCGGCTTGATTGTGGATACGGCGGGCTTTGAAACACTAATGGATTTACAACGCGCTCGTGCGCGTGCCGCGCAGAAAAAAGAGATCATCGCCGCTTCGAACGTTGACACATCTCATCCGACCCGTTTCGTGGGATTTGACCAGCTTGCGGCCACTGGCACCGTGCTGGAAGTTGTCAATGTGAAAGACAAGCTCGCGGTCACGCTGGACACTTCACCGATGTATGCCGAAATGGGCGGGCAAGTCGGCGATACGGGTGAAGCGCAAGCAGGCGCGAAGGTCTGGCACGTTGTCAATACTCAGAAAACCGGCAACACTTTCCTCCATTTTCTGGCGGACAAGGATGCGCCGGAAACGGGCGCGTCCATCGAGTTGCGCGTCAATGAACCCCGCCGGGCGGCGATTCAACGCCATCATTCCGTGACTCACCTGCTCCATTGGGCGTTGCATGAAGTGGCCAGCCCGGACGCGACGCAAAAAGGCTCCTATGTCGGGCCGGAAAAGTTGACTTTCGACTTTAGCAGCGCCCCGCTGACAGCGGCGCAAGTCAGCGATGTGGAAAAATTGGTCAACGAACGCATTCTCGAAAACGCGGGAGTCGCGTGGAGCGAATTTCCTTACGCCGAAGTCAAGGGACGCAAGGACATCATGCAGTTTTTCGGCGAGAAGTACGGCGATGTCGTGCGCGTGGTGCAAATCGGTGGCAAACCGGGAAAGCTGGACGGATATTCGATGGAGCTTTGCGGCGGCACGCACACTCGCGCCACCGGCGAAATCGGGCTGTTTCGCATCGTCAGCGAAGCCGCAGTGGCGGCGGGCATTCGGCGCATTGAAGCCGTGGCCGGTCTTCGCGCCTACCAAAAGACACGCGAAGATGCGGCGCTGATTTCCAGCGTTGCCGGCAAAATGAACACGCCGATCCTCGAACTGGAAAAGAAGGTGGAGTCGCTCCTCGCCCAGCAGAAGGATTTGGAGAAACAGCTTCAGGCAGCGCGGCAGAAACAAGCTGCGGAGATCGCGCGCGGCTTGTTGGCGAAGGCGAACGCATCTGGCGCAATTCCAAACATTGTTGAGAATCTCGGCGCGGCCGACGGCGATTTTCTGCAAGCCGTGGCGGATGCGCTCAAAGGCCAATTCAAGGGCGTCATCGTTTTGGCGGGAACAGCCAACGGCGCGGTGTCATTGGTGGCGTCGGTGTCGCCGGAATTTACTTCGAAGTATCAGGCGGGGAAAATTATTCAGGCGATTGCGCCGATTGTCGGCGGCAAGGGTGGCGGCAAGCCAGACAACGCCCGCGGCGGAGGCAAGGAGGTTTCAAAAATTGAGGAGGCTTTGCAAAAAGCGAAGGCGCTGTTGGTCGGTCATGCAGAATAAACTTTCCCAAATGCGTGCCCGGCGTTAAACCTTCGGCATGAACAAACACCTGTGGTTCCGCGGACTTGTCATTTCAACGGTCATTCTTCTTCCGGCCTTGGCCGTCTTGGCGGCGGATGAGGATGCGCCCAAACCGATTCGCGCACTACTCGTGACCGGCGGTTGCTGCCATGATTACGCCAACCAGAAGGGCATTCTCAAAAAGGGCCTGGAGGAACGCGCCAATATCGTGGTGGACATCATTTATTCCGACGACACCAGCACACACCCGCCGCTGACTATTTATGGTAATGCGGATTATGCGTCCGGTTACGATCTCGTCATTCACGACGAATGCTCGGCGGATGTTAATGACCCGAAAGTGGTGGAAGCTGTGCTCAAACCGCATCGCGACGGCCTGCCCGGAGTGAATCTGCATTGCGCCATGCACTCCTACCGGATTGGTGATCCGCATGATCCGGTCGCCCTTGGCACTCCGCATGGCTACTGGTTTGAATATCTTGGCCTGCAATCAAGCCAACACGATGCGCAAGAGCCAATCGCCATCACTTTTACAGACAAAGAAAACCCTATTGTCAAAGGAATGAGTGACTGGACGACGATTCACGAGGAACATTACAACAATGTTCACGTGTTCGACACCGCCCATCCATTGGCCCACGGCGTGCAGAAATTGAAACGGCGCGACGGCGAGACCAAAACCAACGATTTTGTGGTTGTCTGGACCAATGAATACGGCGACAAGAAGACCCGCGTTTTCAGCACAACCATCGGCCATAATAACGAAACAGTTTCCGATCCGCGCTACCTCGATTTGGTCACACGCGGCGTCCTTTGGGCCACGGGACATTTGACCGACGACGGGACGCCCGCAGCAGGATATGGAGCGAAGACCCAATAAGGGAAGCTCTCGACAAATGAAGCTGCATCCGTTAAATTGACTTGGAATAAGAAAACTGTACAAAATATGAAAAAGATTTTAATGATTGCGGTGCTGGCAGCCGTTTCGTTCGTCCTGGCTGGCGCCTCTGCCCAAGCCGCTCAAGGTAACCATCATCACAGCCGGAATTTGGCCAAGCATCACAAGAAACATCATCACGGGAAGCATAGGAAGCACAGCACGACCTGACGGCTCCTTGTTACTCGGGTTGTTGAGCGGCATTTCGCCTTGGCGAAACCGGCCCCCTAAGACACTTTCAAGCCCCGCTTGCCAACAGGCGGGGTATTTTGTTTACTTCTAATTGACATGAAACAGGAGTTTGACTCGATTGAGTCGGTCATCACTGATCTGCGCAAAGGACGCATGATCGTGGTGGTGGACGATCCCGGCCGTGAGAACGAAGGCGATCTGATCATGGCCGCCGAAGGTGTCAAGCCGGGGGACATCAATTTCATGGCCAAGCATGGTCGCGGGCTGATCTGCGTTCCGACCACTTACGAACGACTGAAACAACTGGGCATCGAGCAAATGGTGGCGCAGAACACGGAGAATTTCCGCACCGATTTCCAAGTCAGCGTCGATTCCGCCCGCGGCATAACCACTGGCATAAGCGCCGCTGACCGGGCATTGACGATTAAGATTTTGGCTGATCCAACTGCGGTGCCGGAAGATTTGGTCCAGCCCGGCCACGTGTTCCCTTTGCGAGCGAAGCCAGGCGGCGTTTTGCAGCGGGCCGGACACACTGAAGCGGCCGTGGACCTGGCAAGACTGGCTGGCCGTCGTCCTATTGGCATTCTGTGCGAAATCATGAGTGATGACGGCTCGATGGCGCGCTTGCCGGAATTGCGGCGGTTCGCGCGCAGGCACAAGCTGAAAATTTGCACCATCGCCGATTTGATCCATTACCGTCGCACACGCGAGAAACTGGTTGAACGCGTTGAGGTGGTGAAGATGCCGACCGCTTACGGCGATTTTGACCTTTACCTCTACCGTTCCAACCTGGACGGCCAGCATCACCTGGCGTTGGTGCGCGGAGAAGTCGCCGGCAAGAAAAATGTGCTGGTGCGCGTTCACAGTGAATGTTTGACGGGCGATGTTTTTGGATCGCGCCGTTGTGATTGCGGGCCGCAACTGCAACAAGCCATGCGGCAAATCGCGGCCGCTGGACGTGGCGTCCTCGTTTATATGCGCCAGGAAGGCCGCGGCATAGGGCTGCCGTCGAAAATCAAAGCCTACAAATTGCAAGAACGCGGCCTGGATACGGTCGAAGCGAACCTCAAGCTGGGTTATGGCATGGACCTGCGCGAATATGGCTTGGGCGCGCAAATCCTTGTGGACCTGGGTCTCAAGACTATTTCCCTGCTGACTAACAATCCGCGCAAGGTCGTGGGCCTGGAAGGTTACGGACTTGAGATTGTGGAACAACTGCCGATAAAAATCCGGGCCAACCCGCACAATGAAAAGTATTTGAAAACCAAACGCGAGAAGTTGGGTCATTTGCTTTAAGCGACTATGCTGACGCCCATTAAAGAACAAGATATTCGTCGCCGCCACGGCTCCTTTGCCATCGTCGCGTCACGTTACAACGCGCGCTATGTGGATTCCATGCTCGCCGCGGCCGACGACGTGCTCGCCAAAGCCGGGGCCAAAAAGATCCGTGTTGTTCGTGTGCCGGGCGCGTTTGAAATTCCGGCGGTGGCGGCCCGGTTGGCCCAACTTCGCTGGCCCTGCTCTGCCATCATTTGTTTAGGCGTCATTTTGCGCGGCCAGACAACGCACGCCCAACAAATCGCCGACGCGGTCAGCATGGCCTTGGCGCAATTACAGATTCAGTATTCCTTGCCGGTCATTCACGAGGTTCTTCTCCTCGAAAATGAAGAGCAAGCGGTGGCGCGGTGTTTGGATAAGAAGCACAACCGCGGCGCAGAGGCGGCGCAGACTGCCTTGGAGATGGCCGAGGTGATGGAATCATTACGATGACGGCGCGGGCGACTGTTTCTTTGGCTTAACCCTTGAATTAGAGTTTGTGAAACGTTTCACATAGCACTTGCGCTTTATTCTGCTGTGTATATTTTGCTTTTCGGAATCGGATTAAATCCGACACTAATATATATAATATGAAGAGATTCGCATTGTTGGCGTCTGTTTTGGTTCTGGCAGGTTCGCTGCAACTGGCTTCGGCCGGGGATGTGACTGGCAAGATTACACTTAAGGGCACGCCGCCTCCACCCATCACCATTGCTTACGATGATAATTGCAGCAAGATGCACCCAACCGTTCTCACCACCCGGCATTGGGTCGTGGGGAAGGACAACGGCTTGGGCAACGTCTTCGTTTATATTTCCAAAGGGATGGAAGGGAAAAAATTCACGGCGTCGACCGAGCCGGTCGAACTAAACCAGGTGGGCTGCAATTATGATCCCTATGTATTTGGAGTGATGGTCGGCCAGCCGGTGCGTATCAAGAATTCTGACCCCACCATGCACAATATTCATGCCCTCCCGAAAGCTGATGGAAATACCGAATTCAATTTTGCCGAGCCGAGCCAGGGCGACATCAACGACACCAAGTGGGCCGAAAGCATCAAGTCTCCAGAGGTCCTGTTGAAGATTAAGTGCGACGTACATCAATGGATGTTTGCTTATGCTGGCGTGCGGCCAGATCCGTATTTTGCCGTGTCAGACGCAGACGGTAATTTCAAAATCGCCAACGTGCCGGCGGGCAATTATACTTTGACAGCATATCATCTGAAAGCGCACGGTTCCAATCCCGGCCTGACCCAGGATATTACAGTGGCGGACAGCCCGGTGACGGCGAACTTCACTGTGGAAGTTCCCCAATAGGCCCGCTTAAGGAGCTGCCCTCATCCAATTCCGGTTCGGACCGGATTAATTTTGTTTTGATAGCAGAGTTGTTTGAATGTGAGCTCAGCCCAGCCGAAACATAATTGGTTGAAAGGATACACGGTTTTCACCGCATTGGCGGCGTTTGTCCTTGTTTGCGTAGGCGGTTTGGTGACCAGCCACGGCGCGGGACTGGCAGTGCCAGACTGGCCCAATACCTACGGTTACAATTTGTTTTTCTTCCCTATTTCCAAATGGGTCGGAGGAATTTTCTTCGAGCATATCCATCGCCTGGACGCATCATTGGTTGGTTTTCTCACAACAATCCTGGCGTTCTGGTTGTTTGGCTATAAGTCGCGCCGGCTTTTGCGCTGGATCGGAGGAATTTTCATTGTTGCCGGAGCGGCGCTTTCTTTGTTTTTTCCGACCCACGCGGCGGAAAATGTTTTATTATCTGTTATCGGAATAGTTGGATTTACGGCGAGCTTATTCTGGCCGAAATGCGAGCCCGCTCCAAAATGGCTGCGCGTCTTAGGCGTGACGGCCTTTGTGGCTGTAGTGGCTCAAGGCGTTTTGGGCGGTTTGCGTGTGATAGCGTTGAAGGACCAAATTGGGATTTTCCACGCGACCCTGGCCCAACTATTCCTGCTGTTGCTTTGTTCCATCGCTTTGTTCCAAACCGATTTTTGGCGGCGTGTGCCAGTCCAGGCAGAAGCTGACGGGCGTCATTTCCGGTTATTGTTGACCTTGACCACCTGTTTGATTTTGGCCCAGCTCATCCTTGGCGCGACCATGCGGCATCAGCACGCCGGGCTGGCCATTCCGGATTTTCCCAGCGCCTATGGCAAGCTTTGGCCTGACACTGACGCCGCCTCGATAGCGCGTTACAATGAGAATCGCCAGGAAGTATATGCTTATCAGCCAATCACTGCCACGCAGGTGGAATTACAAATGGTCCACCGCCTTCTGGCTTTGCTCATTTTCGCCTCTGTCGCGCTTTGCGCCTGGCGGACCCACCATTTCCTCGGACGGCGGCATTGGCTGGCGCGCTTTTCCAGCGTATGGCTGGGGTTGGTATTCATTCAGATTTTCCTGGGCGCCGCGACCATTTGGACGGGCAAGTCCGCAGATATTGCCACCGCGCATGTGGCGTGCGGGGCTCTCTGTTTGGTGACCGGCGGCCTGGCGTCTATTCTCTCTTTCCGGTGGTTCATCGCTCCAGTGCTTCAAACGCAACGCATGGAAAAAAATGAAGTGACTTCCTTGCTGGCCTCCTCCAGCATCACGGCCAAGTAGCATGAAAGCCACTTTTCAAACTATTGACGTTGCCGCGCCTTTGGTCAAAGCGCCGGTGGCGGAGAAGTCGCGGGCGACCGTTTTCAGTGAATTGTTCAAAATGCGGCTCACGACGCTTGTCTTGTTGACGACGCTGGTCGGCTTTTATTTGGGTTCAAGAGGGCCGGTATCGTGGCTGCTGATGTTCCATACGCTTTTTGGCACGGCTCTTCTGGCTGCGGGTGCAGCAGCCCTAAATCAATGGCTGGAACGCGAATACGATGGAAAGATGAATCGCACCCAGGACCGTCCCCTGCCCTCTGGGCGGCTGAAGGCGGACACCGTTTTATTGATCGGCGGTTTGTGCGGCATGCTGGGGCTGATTTACCTGGCGCTGGCGGTCAATCTTCTAACTGCCGTGTTGGGTGCGATAACGATCAGCAGCTATCTCTTTATCTATACGCCCCTCAAGCGCGTCACCACGCTTAATACCGTCATTGGCGCAATTCCGGGCGCCCTTCCGCCGTTGATGGGCTGGACGGCGGCCCGCGGTCAAATCTCGGCCGAAGGTTGGTCGCTGTTTGCCATTCTCTGCTTTTGGCAGTTGCCGCATTTTCTGGCCATCGCGTGGATGTATCGGGACCAATACGCCAAGGCCGGCTTCGTCATGCTTCCAGTGGTTGATCCAACGGGCGAACGGACGGGTCGCCAGGCATTGAGCCATACGCTGGGCCTGCTGCCGGTCAGTTTGTTTCCGTTCCTTTTCAAGATGGTAGGCCCTATTTATTTGGCCGGAGCTTTTCTACTTGGGTTGGCCTTTTTGTGGTGCGCGTTTCAGTTTTCCCGGCGCTTGACCCTGCAACGGGCGCGCCTGCTGTTTTTCGCTTCGATCATTTACTTGCCATCATTACTGGGACTAATGGTCATTGATAAAATTGGCAAATGATAAGAAATGATGATTCCCATTGACATCCACGTTCCGTTAAAATTACCGTCCAGCCGAGTTGGGCGGGATCAACGCCATAAATAGACATGCAGCCAACATCACACGCGGATACTCATATTCAGGCCTCGCACCACGAGGAGCCAGGTTTCTGGCAGAAATACATTTTCTCCACTGACCACAAGATCATCGGTGTCCAGTACGGCATCACTGGCTTGATGTTTCTGTTCTTTGGATTATGCCTGATGTCGGTCATGCGGTGGCAATTGGCCAATCCCGGCCAGGGTGTGCCCATCATCGGCAATCTGCTTTTTCACATGTTGGGTGAAAGCATGGTGAGCAAGACCGGCGTCATTTCACCCGACCTGTACAATTCCTTTGGCGCCATGCACGGCACCATCATGGTGTTTCTGGCCATTGTGCCGCTGGCCTTCGGCGCTTTCGGCAACTTTGTGACGCCCCTGCAAATCGGCGCGCCTGACATGACGTTCCCGCGCGTGAACATGGTCAGCTACCAGTTTTATTTCATGGGCGGCGTGTTGATGCTGGCTAGTTTCTTCATCCCGGGTGGCGCGGCCAAATCCGGCTGGACCTCTTATTCTCCGCTGGCGACGATTGCCGACGGCAATATACGTCCCAACGGACAGACGTTTTGGATTATCGGCATGGTGTGTTTGATAAGCTCCTCTTTGCTCGGAGCGGTCAATTTCATCACTACGATCATTCAACTGAGAGCCAAGGGACTGAGCTGGATGCGCATGCCCTTCTTTGTTTGGGCGCAGTTTGTCACTGCCTTCCTGTTGCTGCTGGCGTTTCCTCCTTTGGAGGCGGCCGCAGTCCTGCAACTCGCCGATAACCTGTTACGCACAAGCTTTTTCCTGCCAACAGGCCTTGTCGTGTCAGGCCAGCCCATGCAGATCAGCGGCGGCGGCAGCCCGTTGCTTTGGCAGCATTTGTTTTGGTTCCTGGCGCATCCTGAAGTGTACGTCTTGATTCTTCCCGGCATGGGCATCGTCACCGAAATCATCGCCAACAACACGCGCAAGCCGATTTGGGGTTATCGCTCGATGGTCTATTCCATCCTGACCATTGGTTTTCTGTCATTCATCGTTTGGGCGCATCACATGTATCTGACGGGCATGGGCGTGCGCATTGCCACATTTTTCCAAACAACCACCATGATGATTTCCATTCCGTCGGTGGTGATCTTGACGGCGCTGTTTATCTCGCTGTGGGGCGGTTCCATTCGCATTAATACTCCGATGCTCTTTGCACTGGGGTTTCTGCCGATGTTTGGCATTGGAGGGTTGACCGGTCTGCCGCTGGGATTTAATGCCAGCGATATTTATCTGCACGACACCTATTATGTGATCGCTCATTTCCATTACATCGTTGCGCCCGGGACCATTTTCGCGCTCTTCGCGGGAATTTACTATTGGTATCCAAAAATTACCGGACGAATGATGAATGAGTTTTGGGGGAAGGTCCATTTTGCCTTGTCTTTCATTTTCATGAATTTGACTTTTATGCCGATGTTCATTCAAGGTTTTGCCGGCATGTCCCGCCGCCTTTATGACGGCGGCCAGACTTATGCCTCCTCCGGCGATGTCATGGGCCTAAGCCCGGATATCATCGGTCTAAACACGAATATCGCTCACGCTGTCTGGGCCTTGGGGCTGTCACAAATTCCGTTCATCATTAATTTCTTCTGGAGCATTAATTGGGGCAAGAAAATCACATCGGACAATCCCTGGGACTCGACCACGCTGGAATGGCAGACTCCCACCCCGCCGCCACACGGTAATTTTGTTAAACCGCTGGAAGTCTTTCGCGGTCCCTATGAATACAGCGTTCCTGGCAAGGCCAGCGATTTTACGCCGCAAAACGAGCCTGAGCACCCTGAACCCTTGACACGTGGAAATCCCGTACGCAGTTAAAGCCCGGCCGGACACTGGCCTTTACAACGCCAAAGTTGGCATTTGGCTCTTTCTGGCATCTGAAGTGATGCTCTTCGGAGCGCTTTTCTGCTCCTACATTCTTTTGCGCGTCAATGCGCCGGAAGGAATGTGGCCGCATCATTGGCTCAACATCTGGCTTGGCATGACCAATACCATCGTCCTGATTCTTTCCAGCGTCACGGTCGTGATGGGCTGGGCCTCGCTCAAGATGGGCCAATTCAATCGCTACAAGTTTTACCAGGGCATCACCATTCTCTGTGCCTTGATCTTCCTCGGAATTAAATCGTTCGAATACCACGACAAATTCATTCACTATAAGGTTACCCTCAAGGACGGACGCGTTGCGGACGGGCACTTGCAACCGGCTGAAACGACCCTGCCGGTGGCCTGGCATCTTCAGCCCGTCATTGTGGATGGGAATTTGGCTAAGGGCGCAAAGCCCACGGACAAGGTTGTGCTGGAAGGTTGGTGGCCAAAAGATGAAGTTGCGTTGATGAATCCGCCCTTGGAACATAAAACAGAGAACATCGAAATCCCAGCCAGTCAAATCAAGACGATGGAGAATTACGGCCCCTGGCATAACACTTATACCGCAATTTATTTCGTCCTGACCGGTCTGCACGCCCTGCACGTCATAGCCGGCTGCATTGTCATCTTTGCCATCTGGGGGCCGTTGGCCAAGGTTTGGGAACAAGACCCTGAGCGTTACATCAACCGCGTGGAAGTCTCCGGCTTGTTCTGGCACTTTGTCGATCTGGTTTGGATCTTCCTCTTCCCTGTGCTTTACCTACTATGAGCGACCATCCGTCCCCTACTCAAACGCTGCCCGTTGACCCACACACCGTCGAGGAAATGCGCCACCACATCCGGCGCTATTTAATCGTCGGCGTTGCCCTGGCCATTGGGACGGCGCTGACCGTCTGGGCTTCGCTGATCAATTTCGGCAGCCGCGAAATTAACGTCGTCGTGGCGCTGGTGATCGCCTCGGCCAAGGGCTTTTTAGTGGCCGGCTTCTTCATGCACTTGATTTCTGAAAAGAAGATGATCTACGCGGTGCTGGGCTTCACGGCTTTCTTTTTCGCCGGCTTGCTGTTTCTTACTTTGTGGTCGATGGCGCACGACAACCTGATTCATATTCGTTAATATGTCGTTGAAAGCATTTCATATCGTATTTATCGCGCTGTCAATCCTGCTGGCTTTTTTCTGCGGGATCTGGCTGTTGCACGAGTACGCTTCGAGTCGCCATACTGCATTCCTGATTGCGGGAATTTTCTTTCTTTTGGCCGGTAGCGGTCTCATTTGGTATGGCAAATCTGTTCTAAGGAAACTCAAACACATCAGTTATTTATGAATCGACTTGGCTTGTTTGCCGTGTTGAGCGTGGCGGTGGCGGTGGCGCTGGCCACGACGCCATCTGCATTGGGATGCGCTGCCTGCTTTGGCCAATCGGATTCGGCCATGGCGCGCAGCGTGAACGCCAGCATTTTCACATTGATGGGAGTGATCGGGACTGTTCTTGTCGGCGCTGCTTCGTTTTTCGTTTTCCTGGCCAAGAGGGCCGCCGCGAACGCCCGGGAAGAGTCAACCACAAATTCGTCCTCGCAACCCGAATCTTAATTCATGCAAGAATCGCCTAAATCCGGAATGAATTGGCCGCTGTTTTTCCTTTCATTCCTGCTGCTGATTCCCGCCACTTGGTACGTTGTCCACGGGATCACCCCGGTCAACATGCCTGAAAACGTTTCTGCTCAGGGAGGTGACGTAGATAGGTTAATCATTTACGTTCACATCCTCATGGGAGTTTTATTTGTGGGGTGGATCGGCTACTTTTTCTACGTCATCATGCGGTTTAGCAAGAAAATGAACCCCACCGCTGATCCCGTCGGAGTCCGGAGCCACGCTTCCAGTTATATTGAGGTGGTCGTCGCCATTTGCGAAGCCGTGCTGCTGGTTGGTTTCGCAATCCCAGTGTGGTCGGCCGCCGTCGATAAATTTCCAAACGAAAAGGATTCCGTCGTCATCAAAGCCATCGGCCAGCAATTCCAATGGAATGGCTGGTATCCCGGACCGCACGGAAAATTTTGCGCTAATAGCGAAACCAATATTGCGGGTGACAATCCGTTTGGATTGGACAAGAAAGATCCCGCCTCCAAGGAGAATTACTTCATCGTCAATAGCTTCGAAGTTCCAGTGAACAAGCCTGTCATCGTCTATATCAGCTCGCTGGACGTGATTCATTGCTTCGCCTCCAAGCCGTTGCGGGTCACTCAGGACGCCATTCCAGGCATGGTCTTTCCTGCTCATTTCACAGCCACGAAATTGGGCACGTACCAAATCAATTGCGCCCAACTTTGCGGCATGGGCCATTACAAGATGAGGGGCACTGTCAAAGTCGTTCCACAGGACGAGTATGATAAATGGGTCGCGGAAAAATCCAAGTCCAGCGGCGGCAGCAGCGGCAGCTACGAATAAGAGAGGCTAAACTTGGCGGAACATAAAATGGAATGGCTCGTCTGGGGTGGCTTGCTCCTGACCATTCTCGCTCTTCTGACGGCCTTTATCATTGTTCCTTTCAGGTCTCAGCCTTTGCCTGTGCTGGGACAAATGTCCGAATTTACTCTTACAAACCAGGACAATCAAAACGTCACCCTCGCCTCACTTCACGGCGATGTTTGGGTTGCCGACGTCATTTTTACACGTTGCGCCGGCCAATGCCCTGTTATGTCCGCACACATGCAGAGCATTCAGGACGCCCTTTCCGGCGCCTCGCCCATCAAACTCATTTCTTTTACGACCGACCCTGACTTTGACACACCTTCGGTATTGAAACAATACGGGGCCCGTTTTGGCGCTCACAACGGCCAATGGATGTTTTTGACAGGAACCAAGGCCTCTCTTCGTCGAGCGACCGTGGATGGCCTCAAACTCAGTGTCATGGAGAATTCCGGGCAAGGCGATCCTGGCGCCCTTTTTGTCCACAGCGAAAAACTGGTCGTCCTCGATCAGGATGGACGCATCCGCGGATATTTTGACGGCGAGACGGCCGAGGGCGCTTCACAAGCCCTGGCCGCAGCCAAAAACCTCGCGCGCCGATGAATGCGCGCGGGTCCGAATCATGAATCCGCAGCAAGTTTTCCCCGCTGTCAATGCCACTCTCAATGGATTGAGCGCAATTTTTCTCGGCCTTGGCTTCGTTTGTATCAAGAGGAAGAACATCCCGGCGCACCGCAATTGCATGATCAGCGCGTTTGTGACCTCCGCCTTGTTTTTGGCCTGTTATCTCACTTACCACATTTTCTTTCATCATCTGACGGTTTTCCGAAACCCAGCCTGGTTCCGTCCCATTTATCTCACCCTTTTGACAACCCATACCATCCTGGCCGTGGTCATCGTTCCGATGATCTTCGTGACCTTAAGCAGGGCTTTGCGGGAGCGCTTCGACCAGCACAAGAGAATTGCCCGCTGGACCTGGCCGATGTGGATGTACGTGTCCGTCACCGGCGTGCTGGTCTATTGGCTCCTTTACCAGAAATTTCCCCAGCAATAGAACGGCCTTGTGGAACGAGCGGAATGCCGGAAAACCCATTGACGCCGTCGAGGAGCATTTGTAGATTAGGAACCCCATGAGGGATCCAAAGTAGCTCAATGGTAGAGCACGCGGCTGTTAACCGTGTGGTTGTAGGTTCGAGTCCTACCTTTGGAGCCATTTTTAGTGGCTTGTGCAAGAGGAAGTTGCAACGGGAGGACGGGCCACTGTCAGTGAAAGTGTCAGTGAATTGGGGTGCGGATGAACAGTTCGCCACAATTCGCCAATACTCCGCTGAAACTCGCCACAACTCGCGTTCATAAACGCGGCTGAAACCGGACTGGTTTCTCGATTCAGAGAATTATCTATGAAATCGAGATTCATCCTGTTCCGACGAGCGGGCGTTTTTTACAGCGAGGACACGACTACCCGCAAACAAACCAGTTTGCGCACGAAGGACGAAGCCGAGGCGGTTGTCCTGCTAAACGCCAAGAACGAGTCTTTCCGCCAACCCGTCTTGAATGTCCAGATCGCCCGCGCCTACCTGACGGCAGGAGACCCCGCGTTTGCCCAGCGGACATGGCAGAGCGTCATGGAACAGATGCAGACGCACGGCAAGGACTCCACCAAGACCCGTTGCGCCCGCGCCATGCAGTCCAAAGCCTTTGACGGGTTGCGCCGGAAAAAGCTCATGGAAACGAGCGCAGAGGATTTTTTGGCAATCCTGAATGGCGGCAAGGTGTCCGTCGTCCATTATTTGAAACGCCTTCACAATCTTGCCGTGAATCTTGGCTGGCTTGCCCATCCCGTCCTTGTCCCGGCGTTGTGGCCCAAGCCCCAATTCAAAGACAAGCGCGGCATCACCCTGGCCGAGCATCGGTGCATCCTCGCTGCCGAAAAGAATCCCGAACGGAATCTGTTTTACCAACTGCTTTGGGAAATCGGATCGTCGCAGAGCGACGCCGCGAACTTGACCGCCGAGAACATTGACTGGCCGACCCTGAGCCTCACGTATTTTCGGATGAAAACCGGCGAACAAGCGCAACTTTCCATCAGCAAGAACATGGCGAAGATTCTTGAGCAGTTGCCGACTACCGGCCCGTTGTTTCCGAAAATTAGCACGACCACCGACAACGCCCGGTCAGCCGAGTTTTATCGCCGCTGCAAACTGCTTTGCATTGAAGGCATTTCGCTTCATTCCTACCGCTACGCTTGGGCGGAACGTGCCAAGACGTGCGGCTACCCGGAAAGATTCGCCCAGGCAGCTTTGGGACACAACAGCAAGGCAGTGCATCGCGCCTATGCCAAACGCGCCCTGATGAAAATACCGTCATTGGAAGATTACGAGAGAAAAATGACAGTCGCTGTAGAATCAGTCATCCTGCCGATACCAATGGCTGTTGCTTGAGGTGTGTTACTGAAACTGAAGCGACAGCGCGCAGTTGATGTTGGCCCCGCCGCCGACTTCGATGGAATAATGCTGCTGTGCGCCATTGACGTTCCCATTATCGTAACAGGTGGTGGCGGTTGGCGCTGTCTGCCCCGTGCCGGGGGGGCCTTGCGTGCCGGCGCCGGTTGCGCCGACGATATTGGCGTTGGAAAAGCCAAGATACATGGCCAGCACGCTTCCCGATTGCGGCAGATCGTCATCGATTTTCTGGTCGATGGCGTTGGCTTCGGCGACTGTCATGGCCGGGTTGGCAAGGAAGGAGCCGGTTCCAAGCGACGTGACCGCGCTAATGCCATAATAGGCAGTCCCCGCCGTGCAGGCGTGAAAACTGCATTCGCCCGTGGAGGTGCCGCTATAGACGTAAACGTAGTTGCCGCGGCCCAGCTTCGCATAAGGGAAATAACTGCTTATGCCCGCTCCCGTCACTGGAACAATCGGCGGGTTGGCGGTGGTGCTTGCCGTATTGAAGCCCGCGTCAATCAGGTTCGCCGTGCTCAAATCCACCCAAAACACGGCGGTTTCGCCAATCGCTTCCCATGTGCCTTTGTTGTCACCATCACCATTAAAAAACACGCCTTCCAATACATTGTCGCCATCGCCTTCGCCGGAAAACGTTCCCCGTGTCTGAAAGCCATAATTGGTGGCGGCAGGATCGGGAATGTCGCCGGGCAGATAGCCGTATTTCGCTTGGAAGGCGTGGACCGCTACCTGATACTTTTGAATCTGAGAGATTTGAGCGCGGACTCTGGCGGCACTTATCAAATCCCGGCCCACCAGCACCCCGCCGATAATCAGCCCGATTATGACCAGCACAATCGAAAGTTCGATGAGCGTGAAGCCCAATGCAAATTGCGACTTAATGGCGGGCCGAAACTGCATTCATCATGCGCTTTCATTTTACGCGGAAACTACCACCATCAAATATCACAGACAAAATTTAAGAAAGATTTAACTATTTGTCGGCGCGGACAATTCAAGACGGGAAGAATGTCCGTTCTGCGAACCGTTCACAGGAAGGCAAGCCGTTTGCTCTCCTCACTTCCTTTTTGTGGCAATTCCTTCCGGCTCGAATAGGGCCAAATAGGGCAAATACTCGAAACGGCGATAACGCTGACCACCTGTCGTTTCTGTCACAATTTTCAGTTCCGCAAATTGCTTTAATAATTTGTCAGCGGTCATATACGCGCAGTTGAGCCGTTCCTCGACCAGCCGCGCCGTCACAATGGGCTGCTCGAATAAATAGTCGAGCAGGCCAGCGGCATGTGCCTGATTCACCGCTTGCTTGCGGATTAACTCAAGATGCTTTTGCCTTAAACTCAATATTTGCCAAGCTGTTTCCGTGGCGGAACGGCTGACTTCGCCCACCCCCTTGAGGAAAAATTTTAACCAGGCTTCCCAATGGCCGTCGTTACGAATGGCCATGAGCCGGTCGTAATATTCAGCGCGATGGAATTTGAGATAGTGACTCAAATACAGCAGGGGGAATTTCAGAATGCCACGCTGACAGAGCAGAAATGTAATCAGCAACCGCCCGACGCGCCCGTTGCCATCGAGGAAAGGGTGAATCGTCTCGAATTGAGCGTGAGCCAACCCACAAACAATCAGAGTCGGAAATGAGGTCGTTTCATGCAGAAAGCTTTCCAAATTGGCGAGGGCGTCCTGCATTTCGTGAACGGGCGGCGGCACGAAAGTAGCCGTTGCCAAAGTGCAGTTGGCCGGGCCAATCCAGTTTTGGCTCCGTCGGAATTCTCCGGGTGTGCGGTTTGCGCCGCGCACCCCTTTGAGAAGTTCGCCGTGAATTTCACGGATCAGGCGCAGGGAAAGCGGCAATTCATCCAGCCTCTTTAGCCCGTAATTCATCGCCCGAACGTAATTCACCACTTCCTCGACATCCTTCGGATGCTCGTCGCCTTTGGCATCAATCTCGAATTGGAGAACATCTTCCAGCGTGCTTTGCGTTCCCTCGATTTGCGAACTCAGCACGGCCTCATGGCGCACATACATGGAGACGAACAAGTCCGGGTTTGGCAAAATGGAAGTGACGCCGTCGAGCCTGCCGAGAGCGTGGTCAGCTTCGGATAACAGCCGGGTCAACTCCCTGTCCATTTCCAGAGGCGGGACCGGAGGAAGCGGGGCGGGGATAAAAGCCCGGTATCCATCCAGTTGTTTTACATATTTTCCTGCTCGCATGGCGATTTTGCTCTAAAAATCTGTTTTCACCGCTAGAATAAGACCGTTGGAAATTCAGGCTAATTCTATTTTCTGCCATATTTTAGAATAAGACGGAGGCAAAGGGAAGGGTAATTTTAACGCTCTCCATCCATTTCCGCCAAATCGCGGGCATGGAAATGCCCATTTTCTGAGCCGTTCAGGGAGTGGCATTTCTTGCGGGCATTCTGGCGTTGCCAGTGCGCGTTGATTGCCGTTGTCATTTTGACCAGCCAAGAACGGTCTTTGGCCGTTTCGAGGAGATCACCTGTGGCAAAATACTTGGTGCCGTTCGTCGAAGGATTCCCCAACGGCTTTAGCAGGCGGGCATGAATTAACGCCGGAATGTCATGCGGCTGGCAGTTCAGCACCCAGCCTGCCTGTTCCGCTGTGAGGCGGGCGGGCAGTTGCCCCAAGAGCGACAGGAACCGTTGCTGTTCTTCTTTCATGCAATCTCAGTCGCAGGCCGAACTTGAATGTGAACAAGGAATTTCATTAAACTCCACGGGAATGAGCGATGACGATTATCTAGTGGGACTGATAAAAGAGTTCAGAACGACGGACTTGGAACGACGTGTTGAAATCGCGTCGAAAATTTTGGCCGAAATTGATGTCGAGTTGCGACTTTTTATATTCGGCTTAATTACCCTTGTCTCCCAAAGAGATGTTTTCCAAGAGACCCAAATAGCGATTTTTACCAGTCTGAAAACATTCAAAGGCAATACCAGAAAACAGTTTTTGGCGTGGTGCCGCACTATTGCCCGGCGTAAAGCGAGCGATGAACGTCGAAAGCAAGGCTTTATCCGAATGGAGCCTTTTCCGCTGGAAGATGGCTTGGAATTCGTAATGGAACCGATTGACCCCTCAGAGCCTCTTACCGCTGACAAGAAACTCGATTTGGAATACGCGCTGAATCTGCTGGACAAATCAAAGCCGGATTGCCGGGAGCTGTTGTGGAACTATTATGTGATCGGCATGGATTATGATGAACTAGCCGAGCAACTGGCTCTAAAATATGATGGCGTTCGGATGAGAATAGTGCGATGTTTGCAGTCAGCGCAAGGGCTCTTATGAATGAACAAGAAAAAAGAGCGGAACAAAAGCTGCGGGATTTAGGGCAGCGTTTGCGTAAAAGGCTTGCCCCTGTTTGGCCGATGCACCCGGAGACAGAGGAGGCTTTACGCAAGCAATTTGAGGAGGAGACTGAAGGCGACATGGTGAAGGCGGGAAAACGAACGCCCAAAAGCCGTTAGATTTTGAGCAGGCACCTTGACGCACATGGCTAATTTTTAGCTGCAACTCCATCCAGATAATCCGCCCACCACTGCATCATCTTCCGGCGTTCCGGCAGATATTGTGCTCGATTGTAGGCCGCACGAATTTTGTTTCGTTCGGCATGGGCAAGCTGGCGCTCAATTACATCAGGGGCAAAACCGTTTTCGTTGAGGGTGGTGGAGGCCAGGGCACGAAAACCATGACCCACGAGCTTTCGTTTGTAACCCATGTCTTTCAGCACATGGTTGATCGTGTTTTCGCTCATTATCGCGTGTCGGCGACGTTGCTGCGCAGGAAAGAGCAACTCGCTTGCCCCGGTTAGCGTTTTTAATTCCGCCAACAAGATTATGGTTTGCCGTGCAAGAGGTACTATATGCTCTTCGCGCATCTTCATGGTATGGGCAGGCAATCGCCATTCTTTGGCTTTCACATCAATGTCCTGCCATTTTGCTTGTCTGAGTTCCCCTGTGCGGACGAAAGAGAGCAACAACAATCGGATTGCCAATTTATTGAGCGCCGATGTTTTTACGGTTTCAAGCCGCTTGAAAAAATCAGGTAACTGTCTTGCCAAAATTGTTGGATGATTCTTACCCTTATGCGGGACAAGCGCTCCTTGGAGGTCTTGAACGGGATTGTATTTGATGCGTCCCGTCAAAACAGCAAATCGGAAAACAGCACCACACGTTTGCAAAACGCGGTGAGACAAATCCGTGGCTTTGCGTTGTTCAATTTTTCGGATGGCATCAAGCAGGTCCAACGACCCGATCTCACCAATAGGTCTGTCGCCAAACTCGGAATCGGTGTTTGCGCTAAGACGCCGCCACAGTCGGGCTGCGTATCTTGGCGACCACTTCGGCTTGTTGGTTTCAAACCATTCCTTAGCCACCACTTGAAAGCTGTTTCCGGCGTCATAGGCTTTGCGGCGCTTTTCTTCCCTGCGTTGAGCGCCGGGATCGCCACCAGCGGCGACAAGCTTCCGGGCGGCCAGCCGTTTGTCCCTGGCCTCGTCCAGCGAAACTTCAGGAAAGGTTCCCAATGCCAGCAGTTTTTCCTTACCTTGGTAGAGGTATTTAAAGCGCCAATATTTGCTGCCATTGGGCTTTACCAGCAAGTACAGACCATCCCCGTCCGTCAATTTGTAGGGCTTTGGCTTGGGCTTGGCGTTTTTAACGGCGGCATGGGTAAGCATCATGACGAAGAACCTCCAACGAAAAAGCACTGAAAAGTACCCCAAAAGATACCCCAAATTTTCGCGGATGTCACCGATAAAGAACAAAACGGAACGAATTGGAACGAACGAGGATATCGGCTCAGAAGCTAGGTTTTCTGCGGCCTAAGATGCCAGTCTATCGCATCTTAGGCACCTTGGTTTGGCTCCGCGACCTGCTCCCTAATCAGGCACGCAAGCGTTTGACTTTAGAAGTAAAAACTCCATTCGATTTTTAGAGATACCCCAAGAAGTACCCCTGTTATTTGTGGCCGAAAAGTAATAGAGTGATGGCAGCCTGAATTCTACACAATAATGCCAACATTACAAGGCAATTGGATTTTGGTTAATTTAGTCCGAGATTGTCCGGCAGCTTGTCGGAAAGCCGCTTTATCAAATCGCGTATATCCTCTACTTTCCAAGCCACGCAACGTGCCGATATTTTTACCGGCTTGGGAAAGCGTCCCGATTTCACCCCCTCCCACCAGCAGGTTTTGCCAACCGGTATGAATTCCAGCACTTGCGGCAATCGCAAAAACCCTGTTTCTGAAATATCGTGCATATCAATCCCCCTTACTCTCTTGTTCCAAATATACTATTAACCGCCGTCTCAATGCAGGCTGCGGCCTTTTGCCCTCTCGTTTCCCGGTTTGCCGTTTTCAGGCATCGGCGGCCCGCCTTGTTCCGCGATGATCTGGATGGACTCGATGAAAGGCGCTTTTTCGTCTTTTGGCTTCGGCCATTTGTCCGGGTCGTATTCCTGAATGAATTCCGCCGTGCCCATTTGCAGGGCCATAATCACCGGCTGCAAATTCCTGCCCTCGACCAGCACTGTCAGCATAAACGAGTAGTAGAGCACGAAATTTGTGCCATACGGCCCATCATGGGCTATGTCCAGCAGGTAGCCATAGCCTGGCGACCGTGCCTGCTCCTTGGCCGACCTAATGAGCAGGCGGTCAACCTTGTCTTTGGCGTCAAACGCCACATATTCATCCGGCCCCTTGGGCGGCGCAGGTTCCGCCACGGTAGTGCCGGGAGGCTTTTTCCGGTATTGGGCAAGCGGGTCGTTCACACTTCCCTCCCAATGGCATCCCTCCTGACCTGGCGTTGACGCTTCGGCGCTTGCCTGTCCATCTGGCGAATATGGGCTGCATAAACTGCGGCCCCGGCTGTCAGCTTGACCAATCCGATTTGCGCGACCGTCTGGACATTGGCAACCGCGCTCATGGCCTGCCGTTTAAGTTCATCATTTGGTTTCATAGTTTTTATCTTTCGATTTCAGGTCCTTTGTCTCGCCCCGTCCCCACCAGTTTTTGCCAGGCATTTTTAACCGCCTGTTTGGCCTGATCGCGGACGCGGGACATGAGGAAAGCCGTCTTATCCCAAAACCGGGATGCCCCCATGCCGTAATGCTGGATATGGCCGTGATGCTGTATGGCCCGGATGAACGGCAGGGCGTCGTTTATCAGTTTAACTTTGCGGACGAGCCTGAACCTCTCGGGGTCTTCCAGGACGCCCTTGCGCTTCATGGCCGTGGCAGCGACGCCGATTTTCGGCTCAGGGAGGCGGTCCAGTCCCCGGTCCTTGAGCGACCGGTGATCCACCCGCTCGTCGCGTCCGGCTTTTTCCAAGGCGGCATTGACGGCTTCCGCCCAGGACTCCCGTTGCTTGACCAGCAGGGCAACGTCATTCCATTCCCGTGGTTTTTTGGCGCTGAATTTCTCGCCCTCAATCCGCCGCATGGTGCATAGGATATGCACATGGGGATTCCTGCCCGCCTTGTCGTGGTGAAGGGAGACTTCCGCAACCATGCCGGAAGTGACCAATTCTTTTCTGGCCCAATCCACCGCCGTCTGGAATTGGGCTTCGGCTGAAAGTTCCTTGGGGAGTGCCAGAATAAACTCGCGTGCGAGTTGTGCATCCACCCGTTTCTCGCCTGCCTCGACCGCGTTCCAAAGCTGGCCCTGGTTGAACACCCAGCCGGGCGCACCCTCTGGGGCCAAAATGGTGGAACTGATTACGCCCTTCGTCCGACGGGCGTAGTCGAAAATTTTGTCCCGAAGCTCATCCTTGAGCTTCGTGCCTGCCCGGTAAGCGGCGGCGGCGATGACCGACCGCCCCCGCTTCTCGCGGCTGAAAACTTTCGCCTCAAGTCTGAATATCGCCATGCTCCATACCAGTCATTACGCAGGCTCTATTTAGAACAGTATATCAGAAATTAACGGCTCCGTCCCTCGGAGATTGGCGGTGAGTGCGGGTTTGCGCCGTTTTGATACAGGAGGAAAAACCTGCCCAATTCGCCCATGAAAAGACCGGCGCGGCTTGGCTGCGCCGCTCCTTCCGGTCAAACAGAAGCAAAAGGCAAAAAACCGGAATGGCGCGGTTATACATCGCAAGCGATGTTCCGCGCTGAAGGGACTCCAAAGCCGTCCCTTAGAATCCCTGCTTTCACCGCCGGACGTTGTCCGGCCAAGGGGCTGCCAGTCCCTTGAACCCTGGCCAAAGGCAGGGCTGCCCTTGGAACGAGCCGTCAGGGGTATCACCCCCGACACCCCGCGCCGGCAAGGACGTGCCGCCCTTAACATCCCCGCCCAAGGGGTGCTGCCCTTGGATGCAGCTACGTTCATCCCTTCCGGGATTACCCCCCCTCCATTGGCCATTTCTGTGGCAATGGAACGGGGTGCCCATGGGATGAGTCCTGGCAGGTGCCAAGACCAATTCTCGCAGCGGCAAAGTTTGTCCGCTGGCGTCCGGCGGAACGATTGTCCGTTGCCGTCCACAAACTGTCTGTTCAGAAATCTCCCGCCAACCCGACTAGCCCTGTGATATGAAATTCACCCGAACAACACCCATCCCATACCTACCCGCCTACCACCCTGAAACCATCATCCGTCAATGGGACGATGGAGACGCCTTCCGGCTGGCTGACGCCCAGACCGGAGTGATTGTGACTGGTTCAACCGGCAGTGGTAAAACCTCCGCCATAGCCCAGCATCTGGCGTTCGGGTATATGGCCAACCAATTTGGCGGACTGGTGCTGTGCGCCAAGAAGGAGGAATGCCAGCAGTGGCGGCAATGGGCTGCCAAATGCGGACGGGAAGATGACCTGGTCGTTGTCAACGCCGATGGGGACTGGCGTTACAACTTTATGGAAGATGAGGCATCCAGACCAGGCGAGGGCGGCGGATTTATCATCAATATCGTCGCCCTGCTGGACGAGACCACCGGGGCCATTGCCGGAGGCGGCAAAGGCGACGGCGGGGGCGACAACAAAATATGGGAGGACGCCCTGCATACCCTGAATTCCCATGCCGTTGCACTGCCAGTTTTGGCGGGGCTGAAGGTTTCCCTCCCATTGCTGCGCGACATTACCAGCAGCGCGGCCCAAACCTTGGAACAGGTCAATGACCCCGAATGGCAAAAAACCAGTGTCTGTCACCAGATTTTGAAAGAGGCGGACGCGGCCACCAAAGACGGTGATCCCGAAGTCCGCGCCGACTTTGAGGAATGCCGGACGTATTGGACGAAGGACTTTCCCTCGTATTCTGACAAGACCCGCAGTTCCATCCTGCTTGGCTTCACGGTTCTCATTCATCCGCTCGTTACGCGCCCGCTCAGGAAACTCTTTTCAAGGGATACCAACGTCAGACCGGAGGACACATTCGATGGCAAAATAATTATCATCAATTTGCCGACTCAGGAGTTCCGGCTGGCCGGACGCATTGCCAACCTCATCTGGAAGTATTGTTTCCAGTGCGCTGTTTTGCGCCGGGTGCAGCCAGCCGACCGGAAAAGCTTTTTGCGGCCAGTCTTCCTCTGGGCCGACGAATGCCAGAACTTTGTTTCAAAGTCCGACAGCGAATACCAGGCCACGGCAAGGTCCGCAGGCGGATGCACCGTGTTTCTGACGCAGAACCGCGAGTCGTTGCGCCGCGTCCTCAAAAACGACGACGCGGTTGGTTCTCTTTTAGGAAATTTGCAGGCGAAGTTCTTTTGCCAGAACACGGGCGAGACGAATCTCTGGGCCTCCGGGATTTTGGGCCAGCGTTACGTCAACATCACCAGCACTAACGCCGGGCAGTCACGGCAGACGCAGCCGCTTTTGGCCCCGCCTCAACTGCCAAACCACAATGCCGGAGTCACCCGCAGTCAGGACAAACGCTTTTTCGTGGAGCCAGCGGAATTCACCACGCTAAAGCGCGGAGGCCCGCAGTTCAACTACCAGGTGGAGTGCATCGTTTTTAAAGGAGGTCATTTGTTCGGAAACGGCAGCGGCGAACGACTGCCATACAAACGACTCACATTCAACCAACGCTGACATGAGACAACAACAACCATCCGGCCCGTCCTTCATGGAAAGCCACGCCTTCGTGCAGTGGGCAATGAAATTCCCGGCCTTGACCCTTATGGTGCTTTCGCGCCCGGACATTGGCTACCGCCTTCTTAATCCGCTGACCCTAATTGCCGTCTTTGGATTACTACCGCCGCAAGAATAATGCAAAGATTGATGCTTTCATTATTCACAGCCCACATATCGAAGTGCCGAAATGGCGAGATGCAGCTATTGAGCTTACAAAGCAATTAAAAGCAGCAGGTCCGGTATTTGTATGTGATCCTCGCATGGATTTTTGCAGAGATTCGGTCACTATTGGAAGAATCCAGGACGCGGGAGCAAAGTATATGAATTTTCAAGAAATGGGCACTGACAGAATGGCATGGGAGATAGCCGATGCCGTAGCACAGCACGATAAGCCACGCAGGCAGATTTGATTCATGTTGCCGCCAGTCGCGGCGGCTGAGAGCGATTAAAAGCACAGTCTAATATCGTGCCCGCGCGTATCGCGCTTCGATCAATGACACCCTAAAAGCTGCCGGAGTTCTCGCGTTTTCAGAGGGTGGCACTGTCAGTGAAACTGTCAGTGAAAATACTGGCGAGTAGTAAAAAATAGTGGCGAATTTTTGCAAATTGTTCTTGAGTTTCAGAGGGAAAACCCTTATTTTCCTCGTATCTGAATCGGACTTCACAGTCCGAGTCCTACCTTTGGAGCCATTCGACTCAGCCTTTCAGGCCTCGCTCATGGCAGGCCATTCCTTGAAAAGGGACGCGATTTGACTGTCGAATTATTAAAGGCCGAGTCGAAGGGCCGCCGCAAGGATCATGAATCGTTGAAGGCCTGGCTTTTTACGCTTACATCCTCCAGCTTTCCCATGATCAGCTTTACGTGGGATCAACGGACAATTTTGCGCGGCGTTTGGCTGAACATCAGGCTGGCAGGGCTATCCTATTGACTCCACCGACCCCTGTGGGTGGTATTTCGGGTTGTTGGACCCGCCCACCAGAGCATGATACGGAGCCGGCGACAGCTGCACGGCCTGTTGCGCCAAGCGATAAAA